>Ga0164290_1000079_pt1 | contig 344362 bp, 313 predicted proteins | sample Micstemetagenome_FD_108782 | JGI IMG/M metagenome (GOLD analysis project Ga0164290, IMG submission 108782) | Contaminated culture microbial community from soil near Moab, Utah, USA - Microcoleus steenstrupii SON62 (Illumina Assembly) | ecosystem: Environmental > Terrestrial > Soil > Soil crust...
CAGCGCGCTCAGCTACGCGCTGGGTGCGAACGTCGAGAACCTTGTGCTGACGGGCACGGCGCACCTGAACGGTACGGGCAACACGCTGGCCAACGTGATCACGGGCAACAGCGGCAACAACGTGCTCTCTGGCGGCCTTGGAGATGACGTGCTGCTGGGTGGTGCAGGAAACGACGCGTTGCTGGGTGGTGCCGGCAACGACTGGCTGTCCGGCGGAGATGGATTGAATACGCTCACCGGTGGCGCCGGCGAGGACGTGTTCTACTTCGACGCAGCTCCTGCTGACGGCACGCTGCAGACGATTGCTGATTTCAGCCTCATCGACGACCGCATCGTGTTCGACGCCACGATATTTGACGCCCTCGGCGCCGGTTTCGACGACATGCCGGTTGCTCTGCCGTCGGAACTTCTGCAGGTGGGCAGCGGCAGTGCAGCGGCCGATGGTGATGTACGGCTCATCTACGACACTGCAGCGGGCGCCTTGTACTACGACGCGGATGGTAACGGTGCAGGCGACGCGGTCCAGATTGCTCAATTCACGGGCAAACCCTTGTTGTCGGCCGATCATTTCGAGGTGCTGGCCTCGTGATCGGAAGGCGCCCGCTTTACTGAACGGTGAACTGCCGCGTGCGCGCTAAACTTGGCGCATGAACCGTCCAGACGATCCGCTGCCGCGCTCCACTGCTTCGCTGCGCCTGCATTTCCACAATGGCGAGCGGCTGGGGCCGGGCAAGATCGAACTGCTCGAGCATCTGGCGCGCGAGCGGTCGATCTCCGGTGCGGCGCGTGCGATGGGCATGGCCTATCGGCGTGCATGGCTGCTGATCGACGACATGAACCGCATGTTCGCCGAGCCGGTGGTGAAGACCTACCCAGGGCGCTCGCAGGGCGCCGGTGGTGCCGAACTGACGCCGTTCGGCGAGCGGCTGATCGCGGTGTTCCGCGCCGCCGAACGGCGCACGTCCGATGCCGTCGCGCTGCAGCTGCGCGAACTGGACGAAGCGCTCAATCCGCAGCCGGCGGTGCCTGCGCAGCGTCAGGACGCGGACGTCGGTTGAAGCCAACGCTGCGGCTGTCCAGCGCCACCGATTTCACCATCACCCATACCGCGGTGCCCGGCTGCAGGCCGAGCCGGTCGCACGATTCGCGCGTGACCAGCGCGCGCAGCGAACTGCTGCCCAGATCGACGGCGACATCGGCATATGGACCTTCGCGGGGCGTGATGCCGATGACACGTCCCGGCAGCTTGTTCACGATGGACACATCCATCGGTCGCGACAGCGCGAGAGCCACGTCGCGGGCGCGGATGCGCACACGCACCGCGCAGCCCGGGTCGAGGTCGATGCGCGGCACGCGCAACTGGCCGTCGGTGAAGCGCAGCGTGGTCAGAGCGTAGTCGTCGTTGTGCTGCAGCACCGTGCAGTCGAGCACCGAGCCCGCTTCGTAGCGACCGATCAGCGGTGAGTGCTCGGGGCGCGACATGATGTCGGCCAGTTCGCCACTGGCGACAGTGCGGCCTTCGCTGACGATGACCAGATGGTCGGCCAGCCGCGTCACCTCCTCGATCGAATGGCTCACGTACAGCACGGGCAGCGCGAACTCCTGCGCCAGCCGTTCGATATACGGCAGTACCTCTGCCTTGCGTGGCGCGTCGAGCGAAGCGAGCGGTTCGTCCATCAGCAGCAGCCCTGGCTGACTCAGCAGCGCGCGGCCGAGTGCTATCCGCTGCTTCTCGCCGCCGGACAGGTGATGCGGTCGGCGGTCAAGCAGGTGGGCGAGACCGAGCACGTCGATCACGCTGTCCCAGTCCACCGGGCGCGGACCGCGCGCGCGCTTCAGGCCGTAACGCAGGTTGCCGGCGACCGACAGGTGCGGAAACAGCCGTGCGTCCTGGAACTCGTAGCCGACGCCGCGCGCCTCGATCGGCAGGTCGATGCCGGCGTCGGCGTCGAAGAACACGCGGTCGCCGACCGCGATGCGTCCGCGTGACGGTCGCACGATGCCCGCCACCGCGTTGATCAGACTGCTCTTGCCGGCGCCGCTGCGGCCGAAGATGGCGCTGACGCCGCGCGACGGCAGCGTGACGTCGACGTCGAGGTCGAGCGCGCCCAGCGGTGTGCCGAAGCGCAGTTCGATCATGGTCGCCCCAGCCAGCGCTGCGTGCGCCGGTTCAGCCATTCCGACAGGATGATCGCGGCGACGGCAAGCGCCATCGAAAGGCCGACCAAGCGCAGCGCGATGGCATCGCCGTCCGGTGTCTGCGTGGCCGTATAGATGGCCAGCGGCAGCGTGCGCGTTTCGCCTTCGATATTGGAGGCGAAGGTGATGGTGGCGCCGAACTCGCCGAGACTGGCGGCAAAGGCCATCATCGCGCCGGACAGGATGCCCGGCAGCATCATCGGCAGCGTGATCGTGCACAGCACGTCGATACGGCTGGCGCCCAACGTACGTGCGGCCAGTTCGAGACCGCGGTCGACGCCATCCAGCGACAGCCGGATCGCGCGCACCATCAGCGGAAAAGCCATCACCGCTGCGGCCACCACTACGCCTTCGGTGGTGAAGATGAGCTGGATGCCGAAAGTGTTCTTCAGCCAGGCGCCGAGCGGCGCGCGGGTGCCGAGCGAGATCAGCAGCAGGTAGCCGATCACCACCGGCGGCAGTACCAGCGGCGCATGCACGATGCCGTCGAGCAGGGCGCGACCGGGCAGGCGGGTGCGTGACAGCAGCCAGGCGACGCCCAGCGCGAAAGGCAGGCACAGTGCGGTACTGGCCAGCCCGACACGGAGGCTGAGCAGCAGGGCGTCCAGTTCGATGTCGCTCATCTATGCCTATTTGATGCTGAAGCCGTACCGCGTGAATACCGCCGTCGAGTCGTTGCCGCGCAGCCACTGCATGAACGCGCGCGCGGCCGGCGTGTCCTGTCCGGCGACGATGGCAGCAGGATAGGTGATCGGCGCGTGTGTGTCAGCGGGAAACACGCCGGCGACGCGGACCTTGGGCGACACCGCCGCGTCCGTCGCATAGACGATGCCGGCCGGCACTTCGCCGCGTTCGACCAGCACCAGCGCGGCGCGCACCGAATCCGCGCGCACCAGTTTCGGTTCAGCGACCTGCCATGCGCCAAGCCTGGTCAGTGCGTCCTTCGCATACTTGCCGACCGGCACGTGGGCCGGATCGCCGGTGGCCAGACGACCATCGCCCAGCTGCGCGGCGAGATCGAATCCGGGCTTCAGCGTGACCGACGCCTTGCTGTCGGCGGGCGTCACCAGTACCAGGCTGTTGCCGAGCAGGTCGGTGCGCGTGCTGGCGGCGAGCAGCTTGCGTTCGGCGAGATAGTCCATCCACTGCTCGTCGGCCGACAGGAAGACCTGGGCCTGGGCACCGGCTTCGATCTGCCGCGCCAGCGCCGACGAGGCGGCGAACGAGAATTTGACCGTGTGGCCGGAGCGCGCTTCGAAGGTCTTGCCGATGTCCTGCAATGCATTGGTCAGACTGGCCGCTGCGAATACGACGAGGGTGTCCGCGTGGACGACGCCGGCGACGAGGCCCAGCGCGAGCGCGGACAGGAGGCGGGTGAGTTTCATGGCTATTCCTGTATCAAATTGAATACAGGATCATCCTACGATGAAATACGACGTGTGCTGCGGCAATGGACGAAAAAAAGCCGGCTGTTAGCCGGCTCTTCTTCTCGCCCCGTCTAGGCTCAGCGCACCAGCGCGTCGGCGGTCGGCGCGACCGCGGCGAACAGGTCGCGCATGGTCGCGATGCTTGCGGCCTGCACGGTGGCTGCGGGTACCGAACTGCCATCCGGCAGCGGCAGGTCGCGCGTGGCGGTGGCGGCGGCGACCACGGTGGGCGCGTAGCCGAGGTTGAACGCACCGCGCGCAGTGGAATTCACGCACATATGCGTCATGAACCCTGCAAGCACGAGCTGCTTCACGCCCAGCTTCTTCAGTTCGTCGTCGAGCGAGGTCTGCACGAAGCTGTTCGGGTAGTGCTTGGTGATCACCGTCTCGCCCGCCTGCGGCGCGACGATGTCGGCGATGCGGCCGATCGCGGCATTGACGTCATAGGGCGTGCCCGGGCCGGCGTCGTGCTGGATGTGGATGACCGGGCGGCCGAGTTCGCGTGCGCGGTCGAGCACACGGCGCGCTTCGAGCAGCGCGGCCTCGACGCCGGAGAGCTGCATGACGCCTTCGCGGTAGGTGTTCTGGCAATCGATCATCACCAAGGCGGCGTCGGCAAGCAGGCCCGGCTCGTGGCCAAGACCCATCAGGTCGCGCAGCGTCGTCAGTGAACTCATCGGTGAGGTGTCCTTTCAGGTGGTGGAGGTTTCCTGCTCCTGCATATGCTGCAGCGCTTCGATGACCAGCGGCAGCAGACCAGTGTCGCCGCCGCGGTTCATGTGGTCGATGATCGCACGACGCATGCGAGGTTCCCAGAAGCGCCGGATGTGCGCGGCGACTTCGCGCACCGCTTCGTCGTGGTCGGGGTAGCTGTGAAAGAACTGGCCGATCTGGTTGGCCATCTTGACGAGGTTGTGGATGTCCATCTGCTATTCCGTTCGCGTTGCTGTACTGGTTCGGGGTTCGGTGTAGATCGCCATGCGGCCGTCGCGGACGAAGCCGCACAGCGTGACGCCGCTGCGCTGCGCGAGATCGATGGCCAGCCCGGTCGGCGCCGAGATGGCGGCCAGCAGGCCGCCGCCGACGCTGGCGAGCTTGAGCACCATTTCGTAACTGGCGCGGCTGGTGACGACCGCGAAACCCTGTGCGGTGTCGAGGCCGGCCAGTGCGACAGCGCCGATCAGCTTGTCCAGCGCGTTGTGGCGGCCGACGTCTTCGCGCACCGCGAACAGCGTGCCGTCGGCGCGCGACCAGGCGGCGGCGTGTACCGAACCGGTCAGCGCGTGCAGCGCCTGCCCTTCGCCCAGGGCGACGAAGGCGCGGTGGATGGCGGCTTCATCGACCGACGGTCGCGCGGCCACCGGTTTTACTTCGCGCGCCACCTGGCCGAGGCTGTCCACGCCACACAGTCCGCAGCCGGTGCGCCCGACCAGCGAACGGCGGCGTGCCTTCAGCGCTTCGAAGGCGCGGTTGGACACCTGCATGCGTACCTCGATGCCGTCGGCGTGGGCGACTGTATCGATGTCGTGAATCTCCGCGGCGCGCGCAACGATGCCTTCGGCCAGGCTGAAGCCGGTGCCGAAGTCCTCCAGATCGGCCGGCGTGGCCAGCATCACGGCGTGCGAAATGCCGTTGTAAACCATGGCCACCGGCACCTCTTCGGCCACGCATTCGACACTGGCGGTGCGCACGCCTGCGCTCACGCGCACCGCGCTGCGCAGCCGCTGCGCCGGATGAAGCACCGTGTCGCCGCTCGGCTCGCCCGCTTCATCGCAGGCGAGCAACGGGCCGCCCATGTCGAGTGCCTGCACGGCGCCCATGCCTCAGACCTTCTCGCGCTTCTTCGGCAGCAGCCCGATCTGCTGCTGCGAGAAGTCGCGGTAGCGCTGCTGCCATTCCGACGGCTGGGACACGCGGGTCACCTCGACCGCGGTGACCTTGTATTCGGGGCAGTTGGTCGCCCAGTCCGAGTTGTCGGTGGTGATGACGTTGGCACCCGATTCCGGGAAGTGGAAGGTGGTGTACACGACGCCAGGCTGCATGCGCTCGGACACCCGCGCGCGCAGCACCGTCTCGCCGGCGCGCGAAGTGATGCCCACCCAGTCGCCCTCGTTGATGCCGCGCGTTTCGGCATCGGCCGGATGGATTTCCAGGCGGTCCTCGTCGTGCCACATCGAGTTCGCGGTGCGCCGCGTCTGCGCGCCGACGTTGTACTGCGACAGGATGCGGCCGGTGGTGAGGATCAGCGGGAAGCGCTTCGAGGCGCGTTCCTCGGTCGGTACGTACTCGGTCAGCATGAAGCGACCCTTGCCGCGTACGAACTGATCGATGTGCATGATGGGCGTGCCTTCCGGAGCCTGTTCGTTGCACGGCCACTGGATGCTGCCCAGCTCGTCCAGCCGTTCGTAGCTGACGCCGTGGAAGGTGGGCGTGAGCCGCGCGACCTCGTCCATGATTTCGGACGGGTGGCTGTAGTTCATCGGGTAGCCGAGCGCGTTCGACAGCATGACGGTGACTTCCCAGTCCTCCTTGCCGGCCAGCGGCGGCATCACCTTGCGCACGCGCGAGATGCGGCGCTCGGCGTTGGTGAAGGTGCCGTCCTTTTCGAGGAAGCTCGAACCGGGCAGGAACACGTGCGCGAACTTCGCGGTTTCGTTCAGGAACAGGTCCTGCACGACCACGCACTCCATCGCCCGCAGAGCGGCTTCGACGTGCTGCGTGTTCGGGTCGGACTGCACGATGTCCTCGCCTTCGCAGTACAGGCCGAGGAAGGTGCCGTCCATCGCCGCCTCGAACATGTTCGGGATGCGCAGGCCGGGCTCCGGCTGCGGCTCGACGCCCCAGGCATCCTTGAACAGTGCGCGCGTGGCCGCGTCCGACACGTGGCGGTAGCCCGGCAGTTCGTGCGGGAAGCTGCCCATGTCGCAGGAGCCCTGCACGTTGTTCTGGCCGCGCAGCGGATTCACACCCACGCCTTCACGACCGATGTTGCCCGTCGCCATCGCCAGGTTGGCGATGCCGATGACGGTGGTCGAGCCCTGGCTGTGCTCGGTCACGCCGAGACCGTAATAGATTGCGGCGTTGCCGCCGGTGGCGAACAGGCGCGCGGCGGCGCGCACGTCGGCGGCGGGCACGCCGGTGTAGATTTCCATCGCTTCCGGCGAGTTCTCCGGCCTGGCGACGAAATCACGCCACTGTTCGAACGAATGCCACTCGCAGCGCTCGCGGACGAAGTCCTCCTTGACCAGATCTTCGGTCACGACCACGTGCGCCATCGAAGTGATCAACGCGACGTTGCTGCCCGGCTTCAGCTTCAGGTGCTGTTCGGCGCGAATGTGCGGTGAGCGCACGAGGTCTATGCTGCGCGGGTCGACCACGATGAGCTTTGCGCCTTCGCGCAGGCGGCGCTTCATCTGCGAGCCGAACACCGGGTGACCGTCGGTCGGGTTGGCGCCCATCACCATGATGACGTCGGCCTTCATGACCGAATCGAAGGTCTGGGTGCCGGCCGATTCGCCCAGCGTCTGTTTCAGGCCGTAGCCGGTGGGCGAATGGCAGACGCGGGCGCAGGTGTCGACGTTGTTGTTGCCGAAGGCGGCGCGAACCAGCTTCTGCACCAGATAGGTTTCTTCGTTGGTGCAGCGGCTGGACGTGATGCCGCCGACCGATTCACGGCCATGCTTGGCCTGGATGCGCTTGAACTCGGAGGCCGCGTAACTGATCGCCTCGTCCCAGCTGACGGGTTGCCAGGCGTCCTCAATGCTCTTGCGGATCATCGGCGTGGTGATGCGGTCGGCGTGCGTGGCGTAGCCGAAGGCGAAGCGGCCCTTGACGCAGGAGTGGCCGTGATTGGCGCCGCCGTCCTTGCTCGGCACCATGCGCACCACAGTCGTGCCCTTCACTTCGGCGTCGAAGGAGCAGCCGACGCCGCAGTAGGCGCAGGTGGTGGTGACCTTCTTTTCGGCCTGACCGTGCTCGATCACGCCCTTCTCCATCAGCGTCGCGGTCGGGCAGGCCTGCACGCAGGCGCCGCAGGACACGCATTCCGATTCCATGAAGGGCTGGCTTTCGCCCGGGCTGACGCGCGAGTCGAAACCGCGACCGGAAATGGTGAGCGCGAAGGTGCCCTGGGTTTCCTCGCAGGCACGCACGCAGCGGTTGCAGACGATGCATTTCGACGGGTCGTAGCTGAAGTAGGGATTGGATTCATCCTTTTCCCTGGTCAGCGCCGACAGCAGGTCGAAGTGGTTCTTGCCCTTCATGCCGTAGCGCACTTCGCGCAGGCCGACCACGCCGGTCATGTCCTGCAGTTCGCAGTTGCCGTTGGCCGAGCAGGTCAGGCAGTCCAGCGGGTGATCGGAAATGTAGAGCTCCATCACGCCGCGGCGGATGTCCGCCAGTTTGGGCGTCTGCGTACGCACCTGCATGCCGGCTTCGGCGATCGTCGTGCAGGAGGCCGGGTAGCCGCGGCGGCCTTCGATCTCGACCAGGCACAGGCGACAGGAACCGAAGGGCTCCAGGCTGTCGGTCGCGCACAGCTTCGGAATGCTGTTGCCGCATTCCTGCGCGGCGCGCATGACCGAGGTGCCGGCCGGAACGGTCACTTCGATGCCGTCGATCGATAGCGTGACGTCCTTTTCGGATTCACGGGCGGGGGTGCCGTAATCGGTTTCTCTGGGTAGGGACATGGCTGTTCTCCTTCAGGCTGCTTCGGTCTTGTCGACGCCGAAGTCTTCGGGGAAATGGTTCAGTGCCGACAGCACCGGGTAGGGCGCCATGCCGCCAAGCGCGCACAGCGATCCATTCAGCATGGTGTCGCACAGCGACTGCAGCAGCGCGATGCTTCTGCCGCGGTTGTCGTTGGCGACGATGCGGTCGATCACTTCGACACCGCGCGTCGAACCGATGCGGCAGGGCGTGCACTTGCCGCAGGATTCGATGGCGCAGAACTCCATCGCGTAGCGGGCCATGTGCGCCATGTCGACCGTGTCGTCGAACACCACGATGCCGCCGTGGCCGATCATCGCGCCGTGCTTGGCGTATTCCTCGTAGTCGAGCGGCAGGTCGAACTGTGACGCCGGTACGTAGGCGCCGAGCGGTCCGCCGACCTGCACCGCGCGCACCGGACGGCCGGACAGGGTGCCGCCGCCGAAGTCGTGGATGAGCTCGTTCATGGTCACGCCGAAAGCCTTCTCGACCAGACCGCCGCGTCTGATGTTTCCGGCCAGCTGGAAGGGCAGGGTGCCGCGTGAGCGGCCCATGCCGAAGTCGCGGTAGAAGGCGCTGCCCTGGGCCAGGATGGTGGGTACCGAGGCGAGCGAAATGACGTTGTTGATGACCGTCGGCTTGCCGAACAGGCCTTCGAGCGCCGGCAGTGGCGGCTTGAAGCGCACGATGCCGCGCTTGCCTTCGAGGCTTTCCAGCAGCGAGGTTTCTTCACCGCAGATGTAGGCGCCGGCACCGAGGCGAACCTCGAGTTCGAAGGCCTTGCCGGAGTTGCGTACGTTGTCGCCCAGCCACCCGGCGGCGCGTGCCCGGTGGATGGCTTCCTTCAGCGTGGCGAAGGCGTGCGGATACTCCGAGCGCAGGTAGATGTAGCCCTGGGTCGCGCCGACTGCGATGCCGGCGATGGTCATGCCTTCGATCAGGCAGTAGGGGTCGCCCTCCATGATCATGCGGTCGGAGAAGGTGCCGGAGTCGCCCTCGTCGGCGTTGCACACCACGTATTTGCGGTCGGCGACTGCGCCGAGCACGGTGTTCCACTTGATGCCGGTCGGAAAGGCTGCGCCGCCGCGGCCGCGCAGACCGGATTCCGTCACTTCCTTCACCACGTCGGCGCCGCTCATCGCGAGCGCGTTGTCCAGGCCGACGAAGCCGCCGTGGTCGATGTAGTCGTCCAGGCTCAACGGGTCGGTGAGGCCGATGCGCGCGCTGGTCAGGCGTTCCTGGTTCTTCAGATAGCCGATCTCCTCGGTCAGGCCGAGTGACAGCGCGTGCGAGCCAGCGGTGACGAGGCCGGCGTCGAACAGCGCGGCGACATCCTTCGGCTGCACCGGGCCGTAGGCCATGCGGCCGGCGGGGGTCTGCACCTCGACCAGCGGTTCGAGGAAGAAGGCACCGCGCGAGCCATTGCGTACCAGCTCGATCGCGATGCCGCGCTTTGCCGCCTCGGCAGCAATGGCCTTCGCCACCTTGTCTGCGCCTAGCGAAAGCGCGGTGGAATCGATGGGGACGTAGATGCGGGTGCTCATGCGCTCACCTCCGCGCGCAGCTCCGCAACGATCGCGTCGAAGCGTTCCGGCGTGACGCGGCCGACGATGTCGTCGTTTACGCGCAGCGACGGGCCGACCGCGCAGTTGCCGAGGCAGTACACCGCCTCCAGCGTCACCGCGCCGTCGGCGGTAGTTTCGTGGAAGTCGATGCCGAGGCATTTCTTCGCGTGCGCTTCGAGCGCAACGGCACCGACGGCCTGACAGGCTTCCGCCCGGCAGACCTGCACTACGTGGCGGCCGGGCGCGTGGCTGCGAAAGTGGTGATAGAAGGTGATCACGCCATGCACTTCGGCACGCGACAGATTCAGCCCCCTGGCGATGACCGGGACGGCCTGTTCCGGCACGTGGCCGAATTCGTCCTGGATGGCGTGCAGCATCGGCAGCAGCGCGCCGGGCAGATCGGCGTGGCGGTCGACCAGCGACTGAAGCTGTCGCCCGTCGACACCGGGAGCGGGGTGGTGCGATGACATGGCTCTCTGTCTCCTGCTGAATTCCTAATTGGAACTCTTGTTCATAATTGCTAATCAGCCACCATCAAGGTCCAATAATGGCTTCGCAATGCAGGTTAGCAGCCGGTCTTGCTTTTAACGATATGAAAACAAATGCCTAACATGCGCATCCAGATCGAGCCTGCATGGCGCTTCCGCAACGCCGAGGGCCGCGAGATCGATCCTTTGCTGTTCCGCGTGCTGGCGGCCGTTCAGCGCAGTGGAAAACTGACCGAGGCGGCGCGCGAGGTCGATTTCTCCTACCGCCACTGCTGGAACCTGATCCGCACTTGGTCGGCCTTCTTCGGCACGCCGCTGGTCGAGCTGTCGCAGGGCAAGGGGGCGGAACTGACGCCGCTGGGCGAGAAGCTGACCTGGGCGGCGCAGCGCATCCAGGCGCGGCTGACGCCGCAGCTCGAAAACCTGTCGGTCGAGATCGACCGGGAGATCAACGCCGCGCTGATGGACACCCACCCGGTGCTGCGGCTGCATGCGAGCCACGGCTACGCGATCGCGCTGATGCCTGAACTGATGGAGCGGGTGGCCGGCGTGCGGCTGGAACTGCAGTACCTCGGATCGATCGACGCGCTCGGCTCGATGTCGCGCGGCAGCTGCGACATCTGCGGCTTCCATCTGCCGAGCGGACGCGTCACGCCCGAACTGGCGGCGCGGCTTGGCCGTTACCTGAAGCCTCGCGCGCACCGCGTGATCCGTCTGGTCACGCGCACGCAGGGCCTGTTCGTCGCTGCCGGCAATCCGCTGAACATCCGCTCGCTGCAGGATCTGGTGCGTCCCGACGTGCGCTTCATCAATCGTCAGGCCAGCGCCGGCACGCGCGTGCTGCTCGACCTGCTGCTGGCCGAGCAGACCATCGATGCGGACGACATCAGCGGCTACGAAACGGTGGAATTCACGCACGCGGCGGTGGCGGCGCACATTGCCAGCGGCATGGCCGACACCGGCTTCGGCGTCGAAGCCGCCGCCAGCCAGTTCAAGCTCGATTTCGTGCCGGTCGCGGAGGAGCATTACTTTCTCGCCTGCCGGCTGGAGACGCTGGAGCTGCCTTCGATGCAGCGCGCGCTCGAGGCGCTGAAGTCGCCTGATTTTGCGAGCGTGGTGTCGACGCTCCCGGGCTATGCGCTCAATTCGCCGGGCGAGGTGCTGTCGGTGATGGAGGCGCTGCGTACCTGAGCGGACAGCACAAAAGAAAAACGCCGCAGTGTGCGGCGTTGGTCGGTCAAGTAAGCGTGGTCAGGTAAAGGCAGCGCAATGCGCTGCGAAACCCAAATGCAACGGAGGCTGGCTTTGCACAGCCAGCCCGTTCAGCAGGCGCGAAGCAGTGCTTCGCGAAACCCCTGCTTCATCCACGGTCGGCTTTGCACAGCCGACCGGTTACGCAGGCGGCGAGCAGTGCTCGCCGAAACCCCTGCTTCACCCACGTCGCATCGCGTCGAAGAACTCCCCGTTGCTCTTGGTGGCCTTGATCTTGTCGAGCAGGAATTCGATCGCTTCGAGATCGTCCATGTTGTACAGCAGTTTGCGCAGGATCCAGATCTTCTGCAGGATTTCCGGCTTCAGCAGCAGTTCTTCGCGGCGCGTGCCCGAGCGGTTCACGTTGATTGCCGGATAGACGCGCTTTTCCGCCATGCGCCGGTCAAGATGGATTTCCATATTGCCGGTGCCCTTGAATTCCTCGTAGATCACGTCGTCCATGCGGCTGCCGGTTTCGATCAGCGCGGTGGCGATGATGGTCAGGCTGCCGCCTTCTTCGACGTTGCGCGCGGCGCCGAAGAAGCGCTTCGGCTTCTGCAGCGCGTTGGCGTCCACGCCACCGGTCAGCACCTTGCCGGAGGCCGGCTGCACCGTGTTGTAGGCGCGGGCGAGGCGGGTGATCGAATCGAGCAGGATGATCACGTCCTTCTTGTGCTCGACCAGACGCTTGGCCTTCTCGATCACCATTTCGGCGACCTGCACGTGGCGGGTGGCCGGTTCGTCGAAGGTCGAGGCAACGACTTCGCCCTTCACCGAACGCTGCATCTCGGTCACTTCTTCCGGGCGCTCATCGATCAGCAGCACGATGAGCAACGCTTCCGGGTGATTCACGGTGATCGCGTGCGCGATGTGCTGCATCATCACCGTCTTGCCGGTCTTCGGCGGCGCCACCAGCAGCGCGCGCTGGCCCTTGCCGATCGGCGCGATCATGTCGATGACGCGCGAGGTCGTGTTCTCTTCGCCACGCATGTCGCGTTCGAGCTTCAGCGGCTCGGTCGGATGCAGCGGTGTCAGGTTCTCGAACAGGATCTTGTGCTTGGTCGCCTCCGGCGGCTCGCTGTTGATGCGATCGACCTTGACCAGCGCGAAGTAGCGCTCGCCATCCTTCGGCGTGCGGATTTCACCCTCGATGGTGTCGCCGGTATGCAGGTTGAAGCGGCGGATCTGGCTCGGCGACACGTAGATGTCGTCGGTTCCCGCCAGATAGCTTGCTTCCGGCGAACGCAGGAAACCGAAGCCGTCGGGCAGCACTTCCAGCGCACCGTCTCCGAAAATGCTCTCGCCCTTCTTCGCCCGGTTGCGCAGGATGGCGAACACGAGTTCCTGCTTGCGCAGCCGGTTGGCGCCTTCGATCTCGAAGGACTGGGCCATTTCGAGCAGCTGGCTGACGTGGAGTGCTTTCAGTTCGGAAAGGTGCATGGTGAAGATCTGCGACAGGCGGGGTGGGGAGATGGAGCGGTCTTCCGCTCCGGCGGGCTGGGCGCGGATTCGCGCCCGCCGCGGGGTAGGTGTTACAGGTGGCTGTCCAGGAAGGCGGTCAGTTGGGACTTCGACAGGGCGCCGACCTTGGTCGCCTCGACATTGCCGTCCTTGAACAGCATCAGCGTCGGAATGCCGCGGATGCCGAAGCGCGCAGGCGTTTCCTGGTTCTCGTCGATATTGACCTTGGCCACGCGCAGCTTGCCGGCGTAGTCACGCGCTACCTCGTCGAGGATGGGAGCGATCATCTTGCACGGACCGCACCACTCGGCCCAGTAATCGACCAGAACCGGCAGGTCGGCCTTGATGACCTCGGCTTCGAAACTGGCGTCGGTGACGTGGTGGATGTGTTCGCTCATTGTTTCCTCGCGGTGCTTGACTGGGAAAGTGGATTCTGTGAATCGGAAGGTCTTCGGGGGTGTATCGGGAAGAACCGGATGCCTCATGCCGGACGCCACGGTTCGGGACGCCTGCAGGACTGGATGGATGTTGCGTGCCGAAAGGTGAGTGTCGGGTCGCTGGACTGGGTTTTCCGGCCACTCACGGAGCGGCCCGGTTCGGGGCTTGCTGAAACCCGGCCGCCGGGGTGATCACGGTATCGGCGTCCCCTGCGTCGGAGTTCAGGGTTTCTGCACTGTTTGCAAGATGCTAATACAAAAAACAGTCGGGCGTGCAGAGGCAGATGGCAAGGAAATACAAAAAGTCATGGCGACATGTCGCAGCGGCACGACAGCGTGGGCGAGGTGCCGCCCCGCCCCGGTGCTAAACTCCCGCGTCCGGAAGAGGTGCGGCGCGCCTGTGTTTCGCAGTCTGCAGGCTGCCCCCGCGCGCCGAAGCCCCTCGTGAATTCAGCCTTTTTCAGCCCATGCATGGCCTGCCTGCGAGTGCAGAGCCCCCGCCCAACGGAGAAATCATGACCTACGTCGTCACCGAATCCTGTATCAAGTGCAAATACACCGACTGCGTCGACGTGTGCCCGGTCGATTGCTTCCGCGAAGGCCCGAATTTCCTGGTGATCGATCCGGACGAGTGCATCGACTGCACGCTGTGTGTCGCCGAATGTCCGGCCGAAGCCATTTTCGCCGAGGACGACGTGCCGGCGGACCAGGTGCAGTTCATCGAACTGAATGCCGAACTGGCCAAGGAATGGCCGGCCATCATCGAGCGCAAGGACGCGCTGCCCGACGCCGACGACTGGGCCAAGGTGAAGGACAAGCTCGGCATGCTCGAGCGCTGAGCGCGCGCTCCGTTCCCTTTCTTCGCCCGCGCTGACGCATGAGCGGAGCGGGTTTCGACTCCGTCACGCTGCCCCCCGGTCCGGACCTGTTCGGCCGGGTGGCACGCATCCTCCTCGATCGCCACGGCGACGCGCTCGCCGACTGCGACGTCATCTTGCCGTCCATCACGCTGGCACCGGCGCTGCGCAGTGCGCTGTCGGCCGCGGCCGGCCGTGCGCTGTTCATGCCGCGCGTGCTTACGCCGCAGCTGCTGGCCGCGCGCTGGCGGGGCGATGCGGCGACCGATCCCGATTCGCGGCGTCTGCTCGGGCTGGTCGCCCAGTTGCGTCGGGTCGGCTGGCTGGGTGACGCCGACCTGTGGGCGGTCGCACGCGAGCTGATGGATCTCGCCGACACGCTGGCCGATGTGCCGGTGCCGGACGAGGCCGCGCTGGAGGGCGCATTCGCCCGGGCGCACGCGCTGCACGACAGCGCGGCGCTGTCGCTGGAGGCGCGGCTTGTTCACGCGGTGTGGCTGGCCGACAGCACCGGCACGCCCGGTCACGCCCGGGCAACGACGCAGGCGCTGTATCGCGCAGCCGCGTCTGCGCAGCGGCCCGTGGTGCTGCTGGCCGACACGCTCGATCCCGCTCCGGACTGGCTGGCTGCGTTCGCGCGACGCGTTCCGGTGCTGCACATCGGCCTACGTCGTGCGACGGCCGAAGACGCGCTGTCGCGCGCGCTCGATGCCGCCTGGCCGGTTGCCGCCGACGATGTGCGCACGCTGTGGTCGCGCTGCGTGCCGGCGGATGCGGCGCAGCGTCTGCGCGACCGTGTTCGGCTGGTCAGTGCGCAATCGCTGGAGCAGGAGGCGCAGCATGCTGCAGCCTGCATCGCCCGCTGGCTGGCGGAGGGGCGCCGCCGCATCGCCCTGGTCGCCAGCGACCGCGAAGCCGCCCGTCGTACCCGCGCCCTGCTCGAACGCAGGCAGGTGCTGCTGGCCGATGAAACCGGCTGGAAGCTGTCCACCACGCGCGCCGCTGCGACGGTCGATGCCTTTCTGCAGTGCCTGGCGTCCGACGGCTATCACCGCGACCTGCTCGATCTGGTCCGGTCGCCCTATGTCGCGGGCGACATGGATGCCGACACGCACGCGCGGGCGATCGCAGAGGTCGATCACTGGGTGGTGCGGCGCAATCATGTCGACGGGCTGCAGGCCTTGCTCGCCGATGCGGCGCGCGAACTGGCCGGACGGGCGGGTGCGGCGCTGATGGTCCCGTTCGCGCAGGCGGCGAACCTGATGCCGACACAGGCCGCGCCCGCCGCCTTCTGGATCGAACGGCTGCTGGCCGCGCTCGACGCGCTGCAGGCGCGCACGGCGTTGCTGCAGGACGCGGCCGGCGCACAGGTGATCGCGCTGCTCGAACAGCTGCGCGCCGACAGCAGTGGCGTATCCCTGGCGCTGACCTTTGCCGACTGGCGTCAGTGGCTCAACGGCGAGTTCGAACGGGCGCTGTTCCGCGACACCGCGATCGACAGTCCGGTCGTGCTGACCCATCTTGCGGCGACCCGGCTGCGCGTGTTCGACGCCGTGTACGTGATCGGCGCCGATGGCGAACATCTGGCGCCGCCGCAATTGCGCGGCGTGCTCGGTCACGAGGGGCTGCGACGCGAACTGGGGCTGGCCGATACGCAGCAGGCGGCACACCAGCTGCGCGAGGACCTCGCCGGGCTGATCCTGAACAGTGACGAAATCGTGTTCAGCTGGCAGGCGCAGCGCAACGGCGAAGCCAATCTGCCCGGCGCCGACCTGCAACTGCTCGACCTGATGTTCGTGCGTGCCGGGCTGCCGAGTGCGGTCAGCGCTGCGCCGGCACAGCCCGATCCCGAGCCGGCCGCACTGCCGCGCCAGACCAGCGCACCGGTGCTCGACGCCGGACGGGTGCCGCAGCGGCTCACCGCCAGCGCGATGGCCGATCTGATGGCCTGCCCCTACCGCTACTACGCGCGCCGCGTGCTCGGTCTGGGCGAGGGCGACGAGGTCGAGGAAACGATGGGCAAGGGCAGCGTGGGCGAACTGGTGCATGCGCTGCTGCACGATTTCCATGTCGCGCATCCACGCCTGGACAGCGAGACGCCGCAGGCGCTGGCAGGCGACATGCGCGCGCGCATCGCCGCCGCCTTCGATGGCGCGATCCGCCGCAACTTCCAGGAGCACGTGTGGGCCGATCGCCTGCACGACCGCGCCGACGCCTACGTTGCCTGGGCCTGCGCGCGCGAGGCCGAGGGCTGGGTGTTCGACAGCGGCGAGCAGTCGCGCGCGCGACCACTCGACCTGCCGGACGGCGGTGCGCTGTCACTCGAAGGGCGCATCGACCGCATCGACCGTGGTGCGGCGGGCGTGTCGTTGCTCGACTACAAGCTGCGTAGCAGCGAAGCCGTGAAGAAAAGCGTGCAGGGCGGGGAAGACCTGCAGCTCGCCTTCTACACGCTGCTGGAAGGCGACACGGTGAGCGAAGCCGCCTATCTGGCACTCGACGAGCCGGCGCCGGTGCCGCATCCGCAGGCCGAGCCGCACGCTGCGGCCGAAGCGCTGCAGGGACTGATCGGAACGCTGTTCCCGGCGCTGCGTGCCGGTGCTGCGCTGCCTGCGCATGGCGACGACCGCGCCTGCGCCTACTGCGAAATGCGTGGCCTGTGCCGCAAGGACTGGCGGTCATGAACGACGGCCTGCGCGCGCTCGATCCATCCGCCAGCGTCGTCGTCGAGGCCTGTGCCGGCAGCGGCAAGACGTGGACCCTGGTGTCGCGGCTGATCCGCCTGCTGCTGGCCGGCGTGGCGCCGGGCGAGATACTGGCCATCACCTACACGCGCAAGGCGGCGCGCGAGATCGACGAGCGGCTGCAGCACTGGCTGGGTGAGCTGGCGGTGGCGGACGACGCCGGCGTGATCGCCTTCCTCGATCAGCGCGGGGTCGATGCGCGCAACGACGCGGCGTTGATCGAGCGTGCGCGCGGCTTGTTCGAACACGTCGCCGGCGCCCGTCCGGGGCTGACGATCAACACCTTTCACGGCTGGTTTTCGTCGCTGCTCGGCGCCGCGCCGCTGTCGGCCGGCCTCGGCGGGCTGCAACTGGCAGAGCGCACCGCACGCCTGCGCGACCAGGCCTGGGGTGTGCTGATGCGGCGTGCCGGCAGTGCGCCGGACGGCGAACTGGCGCAGGCGGTGCGCTGGCTGCTCGCACAGGCCGGTCTCGCCGGCGCGCGCAGCCTCGCCGAATCGCTGATCGAACGGCGCGCCGAGTGGCAGGCCTGGCTGGCTGCGCACGACGGACTCGATGGTGTGTTCGCGCATCTCGAATCCTTTTTCGGCGCCGATCGTGAAGCACCGGTCGATGCACTGGCGCAGGACGCCGCGCTGCGCGCCGCAGTGCTGGAACTCGCAAAGCTGCTGGGGCAGGGCACGGAGGCGCAGCAGCGCAAGGCGGTGGCGCTGGAGACGGCCGCCAGCCAGCACGACGCCCAGGCCTTTTTCGACGGGCTGTGCGCCGAACTGCTGACCCGCGCCGGTGTGCCGATCGCGTTCAAGCCGGGCAAGTCGATGGAAAAGCTCGGCGCAGCCGAGCGCACGCAGCAGTTGTTCGAGTCCTGCGCCGAGCGCCTGCTGGCCTGCCTGCACGCGCTGAGCGACCGCGCCGCCTGGGAACTGAACCGACATGCGCTGACCGTCGCCTCGGCCATGCTCGACGCCTACGACCAGGTCAAACGCGGCGCCGGCGTGCTCGACTTCGGCGACCTCGAATGGCACGCGGCGCGCCTGCTCGGCGACGCGCAGACCGGCCCCTTCGTGCAGGCAAGGCTGGATGCGCGCTACACCCACCTGCTGCTCGACGAGTTCCAGGACACCAATCCGCTGCAGTGGCAGGTGCTGATGCACTGGCTCGACGCCTACGCGCCGGATCAGGTGCAGCCACGCGTGTTCGTGGTGGGCGACCCGAAGCAGTCGATCTACCGCTTCCGCCGCGCCGATCCGCGCATCTTTGCGCACGCGCGCACGGCTTTCGCCGAGCGCTTTGGCGCCATCGACATCCGACGCAACGAAACGCGGCGCAGCAGCCCGGCGGTGGTCGAGGTGGTCAATGCGCTGTTCGGCGCGCTCGACGTGTTCGAAGGTTTCGCGCCACACGCCACGACGCAGCTCGGCCTGCCCGGCGCGGTCGAGGTGCTGCCGGCTTTCGGCCACGACGTCGACGCGCCGGACGAGGCGACGACGAACGATGCCGGCCTGCGCAATCCGCTCACCACGCCGCGCGTGACGGTCGAGGACAGCAGGCGCCGTCGCGAGGCCGACGCGATGTGCGCGCGGCTGCAGGCAATGGTCGGGCGGCTTGCCGTGCGCGATGCGCACAGTGGCGCGGTGCGGCCGGCGCGCTATGGCGACATGATGATCCTGCTGCGCCGGCGCACCGGACTCGCCGTCTATGAGGCGGCGCTGCGCGCGCACGGCATTCCGTACTTCGGTGCCAGCCGCGGCCGCCTGCTCGACACGCTGGAGGCAGCCGATCTGCAGGCGCTGCTGCGCTTCCTCGCTGCGCCAGCCGATGCGCTGGCGCTGGCGCACGTGCTGCGCAGCCCGCTGTTCGCGCTGTCCGATGCGCACCTGCTGCGCCTGACCGGCGCCGGCTCCGCACTGTGGCCCGCACTGCGCGCTGCACGTGACGGCGACGACGCCGAACTGGCGCGTGCGGCGTCGCTGCTGAGCGACTGGCTGGCCGCCGCCGCGCAACTGCCGGTGCACGATCTGCTCGACCGCGTGTTCCACCGTGGTGAGCTGATGCAGCGCTATGCCGCCCAGGTCGATCCGATGGCCTGGCCGGGCGTGCGTGCGAATCTGGAAGCGTTCATGGAACTGGCGCTCAAGGTCGACAGCGGCCGCTTCCCCAGCATGCCGCGCTTTCTCGACGAACTTGCACGATTGCGCAACGAGGACGACGAAGCGCCGGACGAGGGGCTCATCCTCGGTGAGGATCCGGCACGCGGCCGCGTGCGCGTGCTCACGGTCCATGCGGCGAAAGGGCTGGAGGCGCCCATCGTCTGGCTGGCCGACGCCATCGCGAAGCCGCGAGCTGACAGCGGCGCGCGCGTGCTGCTGGCCTGGCCGCCGGGTGCGCCAGCGCCCGAACACCTGTCGCTGCTGCAGCGCAAGGAGAACCAGGGGCAGGCGCGCGCCCGTTTCATCGAGGCCGAAGCCCGCGCTGCGGCACGCGAGGACGCCAATCTGCTCTACGTCGCGGTCACCCGGGCGCGGCAGTTCCTGTTCGCCAGCGGCGTCAGCCCGGCGCGGGGCGTGGCCGACGACAGCTGGCTGGCGCGTTTGCAGACGGCCCTGCGTGGCTGCCCGTCGGTACAGACCACCGACGACGGTGCACTGCGACTGAGTGCAGGCGCGGCCGATGCGTGCCCCGACATCGATACGGTTGCCGCGGCGCCGATGGCTGCCGAAGCACCGCCATTGACACCGGTGGGCGAGCGTCGCGTGGTCGTGCCGATGAACGACGCACAGATCTGGGGTACCGGCCTGCACGCCTGGCTGGAAGCGCTGGCCTGCGGCGAGCCGCCGCCGCCGCGTCCGCCGGCGCTCGATGCGGTGCGCTGGAGCGAACTTGAACGCCTTGCGCGCGCCATGACCGGCAGCGCTTCGCTGCGCCGTTTCTTCGATCCGGCGCTGCATCGCTGGGCGGCCAGCGAAGTGGAATTCGTGCTGCCCGACGGCAGCCTCGGCCGCATCGACCGCCTGGTCGAGTTCGACGACGAGATCTGGATACTGGATTACAAGAGCGGGGAGGGCGCGGAATTCGCCGGGGAGTATGCCGAACAGCTGAAGCGCTACGCCGAGTCGGTACGCCTGATCCGCCCCGGAAAGACGCCATGTGCGGCGTTGCTGCGTCCGGACGGGCGTCTGGATCGCCTTTTCTGAACGCCGGCGCTTTGCGGCGCCGACGCTTTTGACTACCATCGACGCATGGTCATCCGCAGCGCGCACCCCGTGCCCGCGCGGCGAGGAGGAGAGTGGCAACCATGCAAGTACATGAAATCCTGCGCATCAAGGGCACCGTGCTCTACACGGTGGCACCGCAACAGACGCTGGGCAACGCAGTCGTCACGATGACCGACCTAGACGTCGGTTCGCTGGTGGTGATGGAGCATGGCCGCATGGTTGGCATGCTTACCTTCCGCGAAGTCCTGCGATCGGTGCGGGCGTCCGGCGGCGACTGGCAGTCGCTGACCGTATCCGCCGTCATGCATCGCGATCCGGCGACCGCCCACCCGGACATGGAAGTCGACGAGCTGCGCCGACTGATGCTCGAGAACCGCTGCCGCTATCTGCCCATCATGGAAGGCGATACGCTGATGGGCGTGCTGTCCTTCCACGATGTCGCACGCGCGATGCTGGAGGAGCAGAGTTTCGAGAACCGCATGCTGAAGAGCTATATTCGCGACTGGCCGATGGAAGACATGTCGGGTTGATGCCCGGCCGCACGATCATGCAGCACGCTGCCGCGTTCGCACGGCAGCGGCACGATGACGCGAGGAGGCGGTAATGGAGAAGGTGTGGCTCAAAAGCTACCCCAAGGGTGTTCCGGCCGAGATCGATCCGTCGGAGTTCATGTCGGTCGGCGAGGTGTTCGAGCGCAGCTGCCGGGAGTTCGCGGAGCGCGATGCCTATGTCTGCATGGGCAAGGCCATCAGCTACGCAGAACTTGACCGCCTCAGTGCCGCCTTCGCGGCCTACCTGCAGTCGGTGCTCGGCCTCGCGCCGGGGTCGCGCGTCGCGATCATGATGCCCAATGTGCTGCAGTACCCGGTGGCCATGTTCGGCGCGCTGCGTGCCGGCTACACGGTGGTGAACTGCAATCCGCTGTACACGCCGCGCGAGCTCGAACACCAGCTCAACGACAGCGGTGCGGAAGTCATCGTCGTGCTGGAGAACTTCGCTTCGACGCTGCAGCGCGTGATCGAGCGCACGTCGGTACGCCACGTCGTCGTCACCGCGCTGGGCGACCTGCTGCCAGCGCCCAAGGGCTGGATCGTCAATCTCGTCGTGCGCCACGTGAAGAAGATGGTGCCGTCCTTCGAACTGCCGTCGGCGGTCCGCTTCAACGAGGCGATCAAGCTGGGGTTGGGGCACACGCTGAATCCGGTCAATGTCGTGCACGAAGACATCGCCTTCCTGCAATACACGGGCGGTACGACCGGTGTGGCCAAGGGCGCCATGCTCACCCATCGCAACATCGTGTCCAACATGATGCAGGCCGATGCCTGGATACGGCCCTTCGTGAGCGGGCCGCAGATCGTCATCACGGCATTGCCGCTGTATCACATCTTTGCGCTGACCGCGAATTGCCTGGTATTTCTGAAGCTCGGCGCGACCAACATACTGATCACCAATCCGCGTGACATTCCGGGTTTCGTCAAGGAACTTCAGAAATACCGCTTCACCGTAATTACCGGTGTCAATACGCTGTTCAATGCGCTGCTGAACAATCCGGATTTTGCGCAGCTCGATTTTTCCGGATTACGCGTTTCGCTGGGCGGCGGCATGGCGGTGCAGCGCGCGGTCGCCGAACGCTGGAAGGCAATCACCGGTCAGCCCTTGATCGAAGCCTACGGCCTGACCGAAACCTCGCCGGCGGTGTGCATCAATCCGCCGGATCAGAAGGAATTCAACGGCTCGATCGGGCTGCCTGTCCCGTCTACTGAAATATCGATACGTGACGACGAGGGGCGGGAGGTGCCGCCGGGTGAAACCGGGGAATTGTGCGTGCGCGGACCGCAGGTGATGAAGGGTTACTACCGTCGTCCGGCGGAAACCGCACAGGTGATGACGGCCGATGGATTCCTGCGCACCGGCGATGTCGCCACGGTCGACGAGACCGGCTTCGTACGCATCGTCGACCGCAAGAAGGACATGATTCTGGTGTCCGGCTTCAACGTCTATCCGAACGAGGTCGAGGACGTCGTCGCCGCCTGCGCCGGCGTGCTCGAGTGCTGTGCGATCGGGCTGCCGGACGAGCATTCGGGCGAGGTGGTGAAGGTGTTCGTCGTCAGCAGGGACGCGACGCTGACCGCCGATGCGGTGATCGCCCACTGCCGGACCCAGCTCACCGCATACAAGATTCCGCGTCACGTTGAATTCCGCAGCGAACTGCCGAAGACGAATGTCGGAAAGATATTGCGCAGGGCGCTCAAGGAAGAGGCCGCGGCGGCGCGGAAGCAATGAATGAAAAAGGCACCTTGCGGTGCCTTTTTTGTGCGCGACCGAATCGAGATCAGGACACGCGGGCGGCAGCAAGTTCGTCGGCGCTCATCGCTGCAAGCCAACCCGGCTTGCGGCCGGCAGCACCAATTTCCTTGATTTCGCCGGTGGCCGGATTGCGATATTTGCCGGGCGCTATCTTCACCTTGGCTGCAGCAGCGGGGCGGCCCGAGCGACGTGCTGCACCGCCGGCAAGGCCGACATCGGAGGCCGACAGATTGTATTTCTTGATTTTGGCACGCACGTCCGAAATGACTTCTTCGAGCTCCGCCCGGCGCACTGCTTCTGCCTGTTGCTGCAGTTCCGCGATTTTTGCCATCAATTCGTCGTAGCTCTGACCGGACATTGCGTTGTCTCCATGGGTTGAGGAAATCGAATGATAAGCGCGGAAATTCATTCCGTAAATTGATTTGATCGAATTTCCGCTCGTAATTCGATCAGGGTGCAATATCATTTTGCGCGGGAAAATGCGGCCGGCATCGGTGCGCGCGCGGTAACGGTGAAAGACGGTGAAACGATAGGCCGCTTGACGTGGGTCAAGACCCGGTAGCAGGCGAGCACATAACCTTCGGGCCGGATCATGCGTGCGTGCGCCCATGCGGGCGTGGCGGTGCAATTTCAATGTGGGAGCAGGCAAAAATGAAAACAGAAGCAATGGGGTCCGTTCACGGCACCTACGACTACCGGGTGGTGCGGCAGTTCGCACTGATGACGGTGGTGTGGGGCATCGTGGGCATGCTGGTCGGTGTAGTCATTGCCGCCCAGCTGGTCTGGCCGCAACTTAACGTCGGCGAGTGGTTCCACTTCGGCCGACTGCGGCCGCTACATACCAACGCAGTCATCTTCGCCTTCGGCGGCTGTGCGCTGATGGCGACTTCGTTCTTCGTCGTCCAGCGCACCTGCCACACACGGCTGTTCGCGCCGTGGCTGGCGGAATTCGTGTTCTGGGGCTGGCAGATCGTCATCGTTGCCGCCGCCATCACGCTGCCGCTCGGCTACACATCGGGCAAGGAGTACGCCGAGCTCGAGTGGCCGATCGACGTGCTGATCACCCTCGTCTGGGTGGCCTACGCCGTCGTGTTCTTCGGCACCATCGCCAAGCGCCGCACCTCGCACATCTATGTCGCGAACTGGTTCTACGGCGCCTTCATCCTGACCGTCGCTGTGCTGCACCTGGTCAATAGTGCAGCCATCCCGGCCGGCTTCTGGAAGTCCTATTCGGCCTACGCCGGCGTGCAGGACGCCATGGTGCAGTGGTGGTACGGCCACAACGCGGTCGGCTTCTTCCTGACCGCCGGCTTCCTCGGAATGATGTATTACTTCGTGCCGAAGCAGGCCGAACGTCCGGTGTATTCCTACCGCCTGTCGGTGGTGCACTTCTGGGCGCTGATCTTCACCTACATGTGGGCGGGTCCGCACCATCTGCACTACACCGCGCTGCCGGACTGGACGCAGTCGCTGGGCATGGTGTTCTCGCTCATCCTGCTGGCACCGAGCTGGGGCGGCATGATCAACGGCATCATGACCCTGTCGGGCGCTTGGCATAAGCTGCGCACCGATCCGATCCTGAAGTTCCTGATCACCTCGCTGTCCTTCTACGGCATGTCGACCTTCGAAGGTCCGATGATGTCGATCAAGACGGTCAATGCGCTGTCGCACTACACCGACTGGACCGTGGGCCACGTGCATTCGGGCGCGCTGGGCTGGGTGGCGATGATCTCGATCGGTTCGATCTACTACCTGATCCCGCGCCTGTTCGGCCAGGAAAAGATGTATTCGGTGCCGGCCATCAGCATCCACTTCTGGATGTCCACCCTCGGCGTCGTGCTCTACATCGCCTCGATGTGGATCGCCGGTGTGATGCAGGGCCTGATGTGGCGCGCCATCAACGACGACGGCACGCTCACCTACACCTTCGTCGAGAGCGTCAAGGCCAGCTATCCGTTCTGGTTCATCCGCTTCCTCGGTGGCGCGCTCTTCCTGTCCGGCATGTTCGTCATGGCCTGGAACGTGTGGAAGACCATCGCCGGCCAGAAGCCGTACAACGCACCGGTGGTGGCGCCTGCTGCCGCGCACGCCTGATCACTGGAGAAAGAAATCATGGCTGCATCCAAACACGAAGCAATCGAACGCAACGTTGGCCTGCTGGCGATCCTGACGGTGATCACCATCGCCATCGGCGGTCTGGTCGAAATCGTTCCGCTGTTCTTCCAGCACTCGACCACCGAACCGGTCAAGGGCGTCGAGCCGTACAGCCCGCTGCGACTGGCCGGTCGCGACATCTATGTGCGCGAAGGCTGCTACAACTGCCACTCGCAGATGATCCGTCCGTTCCGCGCCGAAACCGAGCGCTACGGCCACTACTCGGTCGCCGGTGAGTTCGTCTATGACCGTCCGTTCCAGTGGGGCTCCAAGCGCACCGGTCCGGATCTGGCGCGCGTCGGTGGCCGCTACTCCGACGAGTGGCACCGCGTTCACCTGATCAATCCGCGCGACGTCGTGCCGGAGTCGAACATGCCGGGCTTCCCCTGGCTCGACCGGCCGGTCGATGCCAGCACCATCGAACAGCGCATGCGAGCGCTGACCGTGGTCGGCACGCCCTACACCGAGGAACAGATGAAGGGTGCGGCGGCGGAGCTGAAGGGCAAGACCGAGATGGATGCCCTGATCGCCTACCTGCAAGGTCTGGGCACCGCGATCAAGCGTGTGAACTGAGGGAGCCCGTCATGGAACTCGACATCAACGCACTGCGCTCGGCAGTCACCGTCGCGGGCTTCGCCTGCTTCGTCGCCATCGTGATCATGGCTTGGCGTCCGGGCGCGCAGCGCGCCCACAACGAGGCAGCGATGCTGCCCTTCGCCGACGACGATCGCGCGCACACCGAAACCGGAGAACAAAAGTGAGCGACTTCATCAACGACTTCTGGAACATGTACGTGGTGGTGCTCGTCGTCGCCAGTATCGCGTTCTGTGCCTTCATCATCCTGTCCAACCGCGGCGCCCGTCCGAAGGGGCAGGTCGAACTGCACGGTCATCAGTGGGACGAAACGCTGGCCGAGTGGAACAACCCGCTGCCGCGCTGGTGGGTGTGGCTGTTCTGGATCACCATCGTGTTCGCCATCGTCTATCTGGCCGCTTACCCGGGCCTGGGCAACTTCGGCGGCAAGCTTGCGTGGTCGTCCACCGGCGCCTACGACAAGGAAGTGAAGGAAGCCGAAGCCAAGGTGGCGCCGCTGTTCGAGCGCTACGCCGGTCTCGACGTGAAGGAAGTGGCGGCCGATCCCGAAGCACGCGCCATGGGCGAACGCCTCTATCTGAACAACTGCGCCCAGTGCCACGGCACCGACGCACGCGGTTCGCGCGGCTTCCCCAACCTGACCGACGCCGACTGGCTGTATGGCGGCGAGCCCGAGGCGATCAAGGCCACGCTGGTCAATGGCCGCAACGGCGCGATGCCGGCCTTCGGCGCCATCCTCGATGGCGAGCAGCAGCGCGACGTGGTGCATTACGTGCGCTCGCTGTCGGGTATGGCGGCGGATGGCGTGCGCGTGCAGCGCGGCAAGGCGGTGTTCGGTGCGAACTGCGCGGCCTGCCACGGCGCCGACGGCAAGGGCAACCAGATGGTGGGCGCGCCCAACCTGACCGACGGCATCTGGCTGTACGGCAGTACCGAAGCGATCGTGCTGCAGTCGGTGGCCAAGGGTCGCAACGGTCACATGCCGGCACACGGCGATCTGCTTGGCGACAAGAAGATCCACCTCGTTGCCGCCTACGTCTGGGGCCTGTCGAACAACGCGGGTGGAGCGAAGTAAATGGCGTCCAATCCCTCACCCGGCGACAGTACGTCCGGTAACGAAGCAAAGCGGGCGGCACGGGTGATTCCGATCACCGACGTGTCGTCGGATGAGGGAGATCTGTACGCGGCGCGCAAGAAGATCCAGCCGCGCAGCATCAAGGGGCGCTTCAACACTGTGCGCTGGGCCATGGTGTGGATCACGCAGATCGTGTTCTACGGCCTGGCCTGGCTGCCCTGGAACGACAGACAGGCCGTGCTCTTCCATCTGGTGGAGCGCAAGTTCTACATCTTCGGGCTCGTCCTGTGGCCGCAGGACGTGCTTTTCCTCGCGCTGCTGCTGATCATCAGCGCGCTCGGACTGTTCCTGGTCACCGCGGTGGCCGGGCGGGTGTGGTGCGGCTACGCCTGTCCGCAGTCGGTGTACACCGAAATCTTCATGTGGATAGAGCGGCACATCGAGGGCGACCGCTCGGCGCGTATGAAGCTCGACGCAGCGCCGATGAGCGCGCGCAAGCTCGGTCTGCGTGCCGCGAAGTTCGGTGCCTGGGGTGCGCTGGCCTTATGGACCGGTTTCACCTTCGTCGGGTACTTCACGCCCATCCGCGAACTTGCGTCCGAGATCGCCGCCTGGTCGCTCGGTCCGTGGGAGGCGTTCTGGATGTTCTTCTACGCCGCCTTCACCTATGTGTTCGCTGGTCACATGCGCGAGCAGGTATGCAAGTACATGTGCCCGTATGCCCGCTTCCAGGGCGTCATGTTCGATCCCGACACCCTGATCGTCAGCTACGACGCCAATCGCGGCGAACCGCGCGGCAACAAGAAGAAGGCGCGCGAGGGGCAGGTGGTCGGCGACTGCGTCGATTGCGACTGGTGCGTGCAGGTCTGTCCGACCGGCATCGACATCCGTAACGGCCTGCAGTACGAGTGCATCGGCTGTGCGCTCTGTATCGACGCCTGCGACCAGGTGATGGACAAGGTCGGTCGCCCGCGCGGACTGATCGCCTACACCACCGAACGTACCCTGCTGGCGAAGAAGCCGGCACACGAGGGCTGGCGCGAGGTGATGGCGCACATCCTGCGTCCGCGCGTCATTCTCTACACCAGTCTTCTGGCTTTCATCGTGTCGGGTTTCGCCTGGGCACTATTCACCCGTACGCCGGTCAAGATGAACGTGCTGCGCGACCGCGCCACACTGGCGCGCGAGGTCGAGGGCGGCAAGATCGAGAACGTCTATCGACTGCGCATCATGAACACCTCGGAAGTCGCACGGCGCTACGTGCTCGAGGTCGAAGGCCTGCCGGGTGCCGCCATCGCCGATCTGCGCGAGATCGAGGTCGAAGCGGCCGGCTCGCGCGACATCGCCGCGCGGGTACAGGTCGACGCCGAAGCGCTGCAGCCGGGTTCCCACGAAATCTATTTCAACCTGCAGGCCGTCGATGCACCGGATGTCCGCGTGCATGAGAAGACGTCCTTCCTGCAGCCGAGGTAAGCCGCATGAACAACGACGCATCGATGCAGTTGCCGTGGTACCGCCACCGTTGGCCGTGGATACTTGCGGCCGGGCCGGTCACCGTCATCATTGCCGGCGTGATCACCACCTGGCTGGCGGCGACCGGCAATACCGCGCTGGTCGCCGACGATTACTACAAGCAGGGCCTGACGATCAATCGCACGATAGAACGCGAGCGCAAGGCGACCGAACTCGGGGTCGAACTGACCGTGTCGGCGACGCCGGCCGGCGTCGATGACACCCGCCTCGAGCTGGTTCTGCGCATGACGGATGCGACGGCGATGCCGGCGCGTCTGCGCGTGCTGCTGGCCCACCCGACGCGTAGCGAACTCGACCGCGAGCTGCTGTTCGATGGGCGGGACGGGCATTTCGGCGGTGTCGTGCGTGCCCTGCAGCCGACCCACTGGAAGCTGGTGATCGAGGACGAGGCGCGCAGCTGGCGCGTGCAGCAGTCCCTGTCGGTGGAGGCGAGCGGTGGCTAGGGAAATCGATATCGAGGAGGTCGAGACGCGGCGCGTGCCTGGACGTTTCGGGCGCCTGTTCGCACTGGTGTCCTGGCCATCCTTTCTGGTCGCCGCGGTCGCGGAGACTGTCTTCTTCAGCCTGATCAACCCGCGGGAGCTGTATCTGCTCGGAGAGCCGGTGCACTTTTCGCCGCTGGCGACCTACACCATCGGCTTCTTCGGCTTCTGGTGCGTGGCCGGCGCGTCGAGCCTTATTTCATCGTGGATGGCCGAGAAGATGCCCGCCTGCGCCGACCGCTGCGTCGGCCGCAAATGAAAACGGGGATGCCGTCGCCGGCATCCCCGTCCTTTTCCGCCGGTCGCAGTCGCGTCGCTCAGCGATAGACCAGCACCGGAATCTTCGAATTCGACAGCACCTTCTGCGTCACGCTGCCCAGCAGCAGATTGGCCAGACCGCGGCGGCTGTGCGACGCCATGAAGATCACGTCGGCGTTGCGCTTCAGCGCCACCTCAATGATGGCCTTGTGCGGCTCGTCATGGGTTACCGCAATGCTGTCGACCTGGACACCGTCGGCTTCCGCTTCGGCGCGTGCCGACTGCAGGATGCGGTCGGCGTGGGTGCGCATCGCGTCGGTGAAGTCGTTCGGTGCAATCGGGTCGATGTTCTCCTCGTCCTGCTCGCTGTGCAGCGCCGATACGTGATAGTCCTTCATCACGTACAGGAAAGTGACGCGACCCTTCACGTCCTTGGCGAAGCAGACGGCGTGCTTGACTGCGGCCTTGGAAAGATCCGAACCATCGATCGGTACGAGTACGTGGCGAAACATCCTTGACTCCTTCTCGTTGTTATTGGCCGGCACCGCCACGGTGTCCGGCCGTGCTCCACTGCATGGCTCCTGCAAATTCTATCGGCTAACCGAACACTATTTTGAGGGTAAGCCGCCCATTTGGTTTGATCCAAGTAAAAAGCCGGAAGTGCGACGCACTTCCGGCTTCATGGGTGCAGCGAATGCGTATCAGATCGCGTAAGACTTGAGACGCATCGAGAAGTCCTGCAGTTGCTTGATGCCGCTGGCTTCGGCACGCGCGCACCAGTCCTGCAACTGCTTCAGCAGCTGCTCGCTCGATGCGGTGGAGCGGGCCCACAGCGCGGTCAGTTCCTGGCGCATCGTGTGCACTGTTTCCAGACGGCTGCTGTGCGACAGCATCGAAGCCATTTCGGCGTCGTCGCTGGTCGGCTGCGCGTTTTCGCTGCGGTTCAGCCAGCGCTTGAAGCGCTGGTAGCGTTCGCCGTCGGCCAGCGCGGCGTTCGACGCGCGCAGCTTTTCGACTTCCTCGGCGTAGATCGAGCGCAGCGACTTCATGTAGCGGGTCATCACGTCGTAGCGATGCGTGATGATGGCTTCCAGCGTCTGCGTATCGACCACGTTGCGCGCCTCGAAGCGCGGCTGCGGAATGGTCTTCTTGGCCTTGGCCAGACCGAGGATTTCGAGGATGCGGATGTACATCCAGCCGATGTCGAACTCGTACCACTTCGACGACAGCTTGGCCGAGGTCGCGAACGAGTGGTGGTTGTTATGCAGTTCCTCGCCGCCGATGATGATGCCCCAGGGCACCAGATTGGTCGCCGCGTCGTTGCAGTCGTAGTTGCGGTAGCCGATGTAGTGGCCCAGGCCATTGACGACGCCGGCCGCCCAGATCGGGATCCAGGCCATCTGCACGGCCCAGATCGTCAAGCCGAGCGGGCCGAACAGCAGCACGTTGATGACGAGCATCAGCTTGATGCCCAGCGCCGAACGGCCGGTGTACAGATTGCGCTCCAGCCAGTCATCCGGCGTGCCATGACCGTAGCGGCTCATGGTTTCCTTGTTCTTCGCTTCGGCGCGGTACAGCTCGGCACCTTCGAACAGCACCTTCTTGATGCCGAGGACCTGCGGGCTGTGCGGATCTTCGGGCGTCTCGCACTTGGCGTGGTGCTTGCGGTGGATGGCTGCCCATTCCTTCGTGACCATGCCGGTCGTCAGCCACAGCCAGAAGCGGAAGAAGTGGCTCGGAATGGCGTGCAGCTCAAGCGCACGGTGTGCCTGGTGGCGGTGCAGAAAAATCGTCACCGACGCGATGGTGATGTGAGTGAACACCAGCGCAACGACGATATAGCCCCACCAGGGCAGGTCGATAAGACCATTCAACATTCAGGATTTCCCTTGATACACGATTTGAAGATGCGGATTCTACGCGAGAGTGGCTAGCGGTCAATTTGCGCAGCGTCAAGCCTTCGCGTCACACAATGCAACATTGCCGGCATCCCCCAGTATTCTTATTTCGCGCTGGGGGAAGGGGATTTCAATCCCTTCGGCGCGGAAACGGCGCAGGATTTCGAGCTGGACCGCCGAACGGATCGCCAAAGTGCCGTTCTCCGGGTCGGTGATCCATACGCCCAGTTCCAGATTGATGCCGGAATCACCGAAGGAATGCAGGAAAGCGCGCGGCACCGGTTCGGACAGTACGCGCTCGTGCGCGCGGGCGCATTCTTCCAGGATGACCAGCGCCCGCTCGACGTCGTCCGCGTAGCCGACCTGGACCGATATCGCCACGCGTACCTCACGATCCGACAAGCCTTCATTCTGTACGACCGAACTGACCAGTGTTTCGTTCGGCACGATGGACTGAACGCCCGACGGGCTGCGCAGCACCGTATAGCGGGTGGTGATCTGCTGCACCTGTCCACGATCAGTGCCGACCGAAATGAGGTCGCCGATGCGGATCGAGCGGTCGAGCAGGATGATGAAGCCCGACACGTAATTGGCCATGATCTTCTGCAGGCCGAAACCGAGGCCGACGCCGAGCGCGCCGCCGAACACCGACAGCGCGGTCAGGTCGATACCGACCAGCGGCAGCGTGATCATCAGCGCCAGGAACATCAGCGCCACCTTCGACAGGCGCGCCAGCACGATGCGCAGATTGCTGTCCAGCGGCGCGCGCATCAGCTTGCGTTCGACCGAACCGGACAGCCAGACGGCGGCGATCAGCGTCACCAGCACCCAGGCGCCACCCTGCATCAGTGCCCACAGCGACAGCTTCTGCTTGCCGAGCGCGACCTGCTGGCTGTCCAGCCATTCGATCACTTCCGGCAGGATGTCGAGCGCGTGCAGCACCCAGGCCGACCAGATGGTGAGGCCGATCAGCAGCTCGAAGGTGCTGAGCCAGCCGGCCGGAGAAAACACCTGGCGCAGCCCGTAGACGACCAGCCGGATGACGCCCATCGCCACCAGCATGGCGATGACCAGGCGCATCAGCACCGGCGGTTGCTGCAGCAGTTCGACCACGAGGCGGGCAATCGACAGCAGGGCGATGCCCACGAGCGGGAACAGCAGGCGCTGCAGACCTTCAAGCCCGAGGCGTGCGGTGGCGCCGAGCGTTTCAACGCCCGCCTGCCGGCGCTGGCGCCGGATGAGCAGGCGAGTGATCAGGCCGGCCAGCGCCAGACAGACCGCCACCACGGCAAGCTCGATGCGCGTGCTGTTCAGCGACAGCATGTGCATCAGCGCGTCGAACGAAATTTCCGTCATTGAGCTGCCGCGTCCTTCGCCTGGGTCTGCACCACCGCGTCGGCGAAGCTCATCGATTTCGCGCGGTGGCGTTTCCAGTTCTCCAGATAGGTCTGTGCCAGCGCGCGATGGCCGCTCAGCACCATCACGTTCTCGGCGTTCTCGCTCTTCGCCGAGTAGCTGAAGTTGTACGAGCCGGTGACCACCACCGGTTCCTTGCCGTCCGGGTCGATGATCATCACCTTGCTGTGGGCGGCCGCGTGGTCGCCGTCCAGCCATACCTTCACGCCGTTGCCGGCGGCACGTGGCAGCGCGCTGCGCTCGTCCTTCAGTACCTTGTCGCGGTCGGCCACCACCTCGACCTTGACCCCGCGCTCGGCGGCGGCGATCAGGGTCTTCACGATGTTGCGGCTGGTCAGCGTGTAGGCCTGCACATAGACCGCCTGGCGGGCGCCGTCTATCTGGTCCATCACCAGCCGTTCGACGTCGTCCCAAGGGGCGAACGCAACCTCGACCTTGCCTTCGGCCGGCAGCGTGCGACCGGCGCTGAGCGGCATCGCCGCCAGCATCGTTGCGGCGAACAGCGCGCCGCGCAGATCACTCCTCACTCTTGTCCTCCTTCTTGTCTTCGGCGCCGCGGCGCTCCAGCACCGCCGCGTAGAAGCCATCGGTGCCGTGCGCGTCGGGCCGCAGTTCGAGATCGATTCCGGTGTCGAGTTCGATGCGGGCGGCGGCGAGCAGCTCGTTCACCGGCACGCGGACGAAATCGGGGTGGGACGACAGGAAGTCATCGACCACGCCGCGGTTCTCCTCGTCGAGCAGGCTGCAGGTCGCGTAGACCAGTCGGCCACCCGGCTTCACCAGGCGCGACGCACCGGCGAGGATGGCACGCTGCTTGGCGATCAGTTCGGTGACCGCCTGCGGCGTCTGGCGCCACTTCAGATCCGGGTTGCGGCGCAGCGTGCCGAGGCCGGAACAGGGGGCGTCGACCAGCACGCGATCGATCTTGCCGGCCAGCCGCTTCACCTTGATGTCGGATTCGCTGTCTATGAGTACCGGGTGTACGTTGGACAGCCCGGAGCGCGCCACGCGCGGACGCATCTTGAGCAGCCGTTTCTCCGACACGTCGAAGGCGTACAGGCGGCCGGTCGACCGCATCATGGCGCCGATGGCCAGCGTCTTGCCGCCGGCGCCGGCGCAGAAATCGACCACCATCTCGCCGCGCTTGGGTGCCAGCAGCAGGGCCAGCAGCTGGCTGCCCTCGTCCTGCACCTCGATGATGCCCTTCTCGTACAGCGGGTTCTTCGACAGCGACGGGCGCTCGTTCAGGCGCAGCGCCCACGGCGACCAGCGGCCGGGCTCGGCGACGATGCCGTTGTTGGCCAGCGTCGCCATGACCGCCTCGCGGTCGGTCTTCATCAGGTTGATGCGCAGATCCAGCGGCGCCTGCTGGTTCAGCGCGCGCGCCAGCGACAGCAGCGCCGCTTCGTCCATCTGCGCCGACAGCCGCTCGATCACCCAGTCCGGCAGGTCGGTGCGCTCGCCCAGCGACAGCTCTTCGGCCTTGCTCGGTGCCAGCGTTTCCAGCCACTGCGCCTCATTGCGCGACACCAGCGGCGCGAGCTGCTTCAGGCCCAGGCCTTCGATGCGCGCCATGGCGGCGATCAGCAGCTTGCGCGCGCCGGCGTGTTCGCCGGCGATGGCGCGCAGCCAGCGCAGGCGGCGCAGCACCAGATAGGCGTGTTCGGCGATGAAGGCACGGTCGCGCGACTGCAGCGCGCGCTGCTCGCGGAAGTAGGCCGACAGCACGCCGTCGGCCGGGTGTTCGAAGCGCAGCAGCCGGGTCAGTACGTCGGCAGTGGCATCTATCAGTTTCTCGTTCGGTTTCATCGCAGGAATATGGGAATGTCTGAATCGGTCTGGCGTTGGTCGGACGCCGAGGGCGCCGTGCCGGGTGCGGCGGTGGCCGGCGCGGCGACGATGCTGCGGTTTTCGTACTCGATGCGGCGCACGCGCTGGTCGTACACGTCGCCCTTGCGGTCGGTGAAACGGATGCGCACCGGCAGCCAGCGCAGGTCGGGCGCCAGCCACACCTCGATCTGGTTGTCGCCGGGCTGGGCCCTGACCTGCAGGCGCTTGACCAGCAGGCGCCCCAGCGCGGTATTGAGTCCGGTCGGCGCGTCGTCCGGCACGAACCAGCGTGGCGTATAGCGGCGGCCGGTCGCGACGTTGAAGTCGAACTCGCCGCCGCGCTGGGCGCGCCAGATGATTTCCAGCCAAAGGCTCGCCATGTCCTGCGAACCCGGCGTCAGCGCGTGCGTCGTCGTCTTCGAACCGCTGCGCAGCATAACCTGACTGGCCGTCCAGTCGAAATCGACCTGTTCGTCCGGCGGTTTGGCCTGTTTCGAATCCTGTACGAAGCGCCGCGGCTGCAGACCGTCGCTGCCGACGTCGCCCTCGCTGTACTGTTCGATGCGCAGCGGTTTGAGCAGGCCGGCCAGTCCGGTGGTTTCGGTCACCGTGTCCATCCGGTAGCGCGTGCCGTCATGTACCCAGTGATAGCGGGTTTCGCCGATGCGCAGGCTGTCGCCGCGATAGACCTCGAATTCCAGCCGGGCTTCGCCGACCAGAGCCTGTTGCGGTGACACCTCCTGCGTGTCGTCCACGGCCGTATCGCGCCCGGGCTCGTCGTTCTCATCGCGCTCGGGTTCATCCGGCGTTCGCGGTCCGTCGGACTCCGCGTCTTCGGTGTTGCCGACCTGCGGTGGGACGTCGGCCTGCCCGACGGACGGCGCCTCGGGCGGCGCCGGCGCCGGCGCGCGGGGCTCACGGGGCGGCGTGGGCGCCGGCTTCGGCGGAGGCGGCGGCGGCGCGGGCTCGGGTTCGGGCGCCGGCACCGGCGGCGGCAGCGGCAGCGGTGCCGGCACCAGGGCGGCGCGGATCAGCAGCGATTCGTCCGGTCCGGCGCGGTGATCGAAGCTGCTCAGCCCGCTTGCCAGCAACAGGTGCAGCAGCAGCGAAACGAGCAGCGCGAGGGCCAGGCGCGAGCGGGTCAGCGGCTCAGTCATCCGCACCCGGAGCAGTCAGCGCGCCGGCGGCCGGCGTCGCTTCGTCGCGCAGCACGGCGCGACCGTGCTGCAGTGTCAGCCTGTCCTCGAGGAACCAGCGCACCACCCGTGGATAGAGCAGATGTTCCTGCGCCAGCACGCGTGCGGCCAGCGTCGCCTCGTCGTCGCCCGCGAGCACCGGCACGGCGGTCTGGGCGATGATCGGGCCACCGTCCAGTTCGCCGGTCACGAAATGCACGGTCACGCCGGCGATGCGGCAACCCGCTTCGATCGCGCGGCGGTGCGTATGCAGGCCGGTGAAGGCCGGCAGCAGCGAGGGGTGGATATTGATCATGCGGCCGGCGTAGTGCTCGACGAAGCCGGGCGTCAGGATGCGCATGAAGCCGGCCAGCACCACGAGGTCGGGCGCGTGGCGGTCGATTTCCTGCGCCAGTGCGCGGTCGAAGGCGGTGCGATCCGGGTGTTGCGTATGGTCGACCACCGCGGTGGCGATGCCGTGCTCACGTGCGTAGGCAAGGCCACCAGCGTCCGGGCGATTGCTGATGACCGCACGCACGTTGGCGGCCAGGCCCGCTTCGACGATGGAGCGCATATTGCTGCCGCGCCCGGAGATCAGGATGACGACGGATTTCATTCGGTTTCGGTGACGGGGGCGAAGGTCGGGTGTGAAGGCCGGATTATCGCCCAGCCGCTGTCTGCACTACCTGACCGGAAGGAAGACGGCGGTCGCCAGCGACTGCAGGATGCGGGTGACGACACGGCGATTCTTGTCGGCGACGATCTGCGCGCTCATGTCCAGCCAGCCGATCATCTTGCCCATCTCCCGCTCGAAACTGAGATTGCGCATGCCGTCGACGCCGATCTCGTTCGACAGGAGGAGTGGGGCGCCAAGTTCGTCGCGCGACTGCGCCAGCTTCCAGGCGGTGATTTCGATATTGCGCGCGCAGTTCGACAGCGCCTGCGGATCGAGCTCGTCCATGATGAACAGTTCGCTGCGGTCGGCCCAGGCGGTCTGGATCATGCCACCCATGCCGATGATGAGCGCGGCCACCCGGTCGCCGGCGAAATCCGGCGCGAAGGCCAGTCGCATCACGTCGATGCCGCGACGGTTGTCGAACTCCGGCAGTCGCCAGTCGTGCTGCGAGGCGAACAGCCGGGCCATCGCCGCTTCGCGGCTGTCCAGTCCGGCGCGTCGCCACTCGCGCGGATTGCGCTTGTACAACTTGTCGGCCAGACGCTCCAGGCTGGCGAATATTTCCCTGTGATGCGCTTCCAGCACCCGGTCGATGTCACTTTTAACAATCTGTTTAGGATGCATGGAATCGGCCACTGGCGCGGGTTTCTGACCCGCGCCCGAACAGCCCGTGACCAAGTTGGCTATCGCGGCGCAACACAGGGCGCGCACAATCGGCTTGCAGGCTGTCATAGCGTTCATGACCGACAGCGTACGACAACCCGGGCCATTCGTGGCGGATCGCCGCAGTTGCGGAAAGCCGCCCGCGCAGGGCCCCGAAAGAGCCGAAACCGCCATGAAGATGGAACCGCTGGAAAGGGTGCGCGCACCCGGTGTGAAGGCAGGCAGCCGCCGTTTCGGCCGGCTGCTGCGCACGCTGGCGCGCGCCGAGCACGGCGGTGTCCTGATCTGCGGCGGGCAGGACGTGCAGTGCGACGCACTGGCGATGGCGCTGGCGCGGCTGCGCGACCAGCCTCTGATGCGGGTCGAACTGGAAGCGGCCAACGACGAGCCGATCACCTCGGAACAGTGGCGCCCGTCGCTGCAGCAGGCGCGCGAACATTCGGCGCTGCTCTATCTGCACCTCGGCCAAGGCGCCGACACGGTTTTCGGCCGTACCGACCAGCGCATGGCCAGCGTACGCGCCGAACATCTGCTGGCCGACGTGCAGCGTGCAGGTGTCGTCGTCATCGTGGCCGGTGCTGAGCGCTACTGCATCGCGCTCGAGGCCTGCTGGCCGCGGATCAGGCTGCCGGATTCGACGCGCCGGACACTTTCGACTTCACCCAGGCCACTGCCACTGGCACAAGTGATATCGCGATGATGGCCAGGATGACCAGCGTCAGGTTCTGCTTCACCCAGGGCAGGTTGCCGAACCAGTAACCGGCCAGCGTCAGCGACACCACCCACAGCAATGCACCGGTCACGTTGAACATCGCGAAGCGGGCGTAGCGCATCCGCGCCACGCCGGCCACGAAGGGCGCGAAGGTGCGGATCAGTGGCATGAAGCGCGCAATGATCACCGTCTTGCCGCCGTGCGTCTCGTAGAAGGCGTGCGTGCGGTCGAAGGCCGAGCGGTTGAAGAAGCGCGAACTTTCCCAGCGGAACACCTTGGGCCCGAACCAGGCGCCGACCGCGTAGTTCACCGCGTCGCCCAGCACCGCGGCAATCACCAGCAGCACGATGAGCAGTCCGATGTGCATGCCGCCTGCCGCGGCGAGTGCGCCGGCGACGAACAGCAGCGAGTCGCCGGGCAGGAAGGGCGTTACCACCAGACCGGTTTCGCAGAACACGATGGCGAACAGGATGGCGTAGACCCAGGCGCCGTACTGCGCCACCAATGCCGCGAGGTGGGTGTCCAGATGCAGCATCAGGTCGACGAAGGTGGTGAGCAGTTCCATGGCAAGGCCGGCTGAAATCGAGCGGCGATGATAGCGGATGCATGTTGCGGCCCGTAAAATCGCGCACCGAATACCTTCTGCGCGCCGCCATGCCCTCGATTCACCTGTTGCCCGACCTGTTGATCAGCCAGATTGCCGCCGGCGAGGTGGTCGAACGGCCGGCGTCGGTGCTGAAGGAACTGCTGGAAAACAGCCTGGACGCCGGCAGTCGCGATATACGCGTGCAGCTCGAAGCCGGCGGCGTCAAGCGGCTCCGGGTCGCTGACGACGGCTGCGGCATGCCGCCGGAAGACCTGCCCCTTGCGCTCGCCCGCCACGCGACGTCGAAGATCGCCTCGCTCGACGATCTGGAAGCGGTGGCCACGATGGGCTTTCGCGGCGAAGCGCTGGCGTCGATCGCCAGCGTTGCGCGTGTGACCATCACCAGCCGCGAAGCGGGCAGCGCGCACGCCTGGCGTATCGACAACGGCGGTTCGCCGGAGCCGGCCGCGCTCGACGCCGGCACCGTGGTCGATGTTGCCGACCTCTACTACAACACGCCGGCGCGGCGGAAATTCCTGCGCACCGAACAGACCGAGTACGGCCATTGCGACGACGTGTTCGGCCGCATCGCGCTGTCTGTGCCGCAGGTCGCCTTCCAGCTGATGCACAACGGCCGACTGATGCAGCGCCTGCCGGCGGGCGACATGGCGACCCGCGTACGTGCGCTGCTCGGCGATGAATTCATGCAGCACGCGCGCCCGGTCGAGGCCGACGCCGGCCAGATCCGCGTCAGCGGCTACGCGGCCCAGCCGGCCTTCTCGCGCTCCGGGCGCGATGCGCAGTACTGCTTCGTCAATGGCCGCTTCGTGCGCGACCGCCTGCTCGCGCACGCGTTGCGCGAGGCCTATGCCGACGTGCTGCACGGCGCGCGGCACCCGGCCTACGTCGTGTTCATCGAACTCGATCCGCGCGCAGTCGACGTGAACGTGCATCCGGCGAAGACCGAAGTGCGCTTCCGCGATTCGCGTGGTGTGCATCAGTTCGTCTTCCACGCGGTCGAGCGCGCGCTGGCGCCGTCGACGCAGGTGGCCGCAGCCGTCGCGACGTCGTCGCCGTTCGAGCCGTTGCCGGAGCGCCCGCAATGGCCGTCCCTGCAGCAGGGCATGAATGTCGAACAGCCGCTGGCGCGCTATTTCGATTTTGTCCGCCAGGACGCGCCGGTCGCCGCCTCGGCGGCCCCGGTGCTGCGCCCCGACCTGCCGGCGCAGCAGAACGACGCGCCGCCGCTCGGTTTTGCGCTCGCCCAGTTGCAGGGCGTATATGTGCTGGCGCAGAACAGCGCCGGTCTGGTGCTGGTGGACATGCACGCCGCGCACGAACGCATCCTGTACGAGCAGTTGAAGAAAGTGCTCGAGGGTGCGCCGGCGGTGCAGCGGTTGCTGATTCCGGCCGTGCTGTCGATGAGTACGCGCGAGGTGGCGACCGCCTTCGAGTACGCCGACGTGCTGGAGCGGCTGGGTTTCGACATCGGCCAGGCCGGCCCGAACGAGCTGATGGTGCGCGCGGTGCCGGCGCTGCTGGCGCGTGCCGACACCGGTGCGCTGCTGCGTGCACTGCTGGAGGAACTGCGCGAGGCGCCGGCCAGCCAGGTGGTGGAGCGCCGGCGCAACGAACTGCTCGCCACCATGGCCTGCCACGGCGCGGTACGTGCCAACCGGCTGCTTTCGCTGCCGGAAATGAACGCGCTGCTGCGCGACATGGAAGCCTGCGAACGCGCCGACCAGTGCAACCACGGGCGGCCGACCTGGGTCCAGCTCAGCATGGCGGAACTGGACCGCCTGTTCATGCGCGGCCGATGAGTGCGCCGGTACTGGTGCTGCTCGGCCCGACCGCCAGCGGCAAGACGGCGGCAGTCGCCCGCATCGCGCGCGTGCTGCCGATCGAACTGATCAGCGTCGATTCGGCGCTGGTGTTCCGCGACATGGATATCGGCACCGCCAAGCCCTCCGCCGAGGAACAGGCGCTGTGCCCGCACCACCTGATCGACATCGTGTCGCCGGAAGAGGCCTACTCGGCGGCGCGCTTCGCCGCTGACGCCCGCCGCCTGATCGCCGACATTCGCGCGCGCGGCCGCATTCCGCTGCTGGCCGGCGGCACCATGCTCTACATCAAGGCCTTGCGCGAGGGGCTGTCCGATCTGCCGGAAGCCGACGCGAGCTTGCGCGCCGACATCGATGCGCGCGCGGCGGAGCAGGGCTGGCCGGCACTGCACGCCGAACTTGCCCGGCTCGATCCCGATGCCGCCGCTCGTCTCAAGCCGACCGACGCGCAGCGCATCCAGCGCGCACTCGAAATCGTCATGCTGACCGGCCGGCCGCTGGCCGAGAGCTATGCGAAGCGTGAGGACGACGCGCCGCTGCCGCCGATGACCGTGCTGTCGCTCGAACCATCGGATCGCGCCTGGCTGCACCGGCGCATCGAACAGCGCTTCGACCAGATGCTGGAACAGGGCCTGGTCGACGAACTGCGCAGCCTGCGCACGAAGTACCGGCTGGACGCCGGCATGCCATCGATGCGCTGCGTCGGCTACCGCCAGGTGTGGAACTACCTGGAAGGCGAAGTCGATGCATCGACCATGCGCGACACCGGCATCTACGCGACGCGCCAGCTGGCGAAGCGGCAGATCACCTGGCTGCGCTCGATGCAGATCGACCAGCGCATCGACTGCCTGCGCGACGATGCGGCGGATGCGGTGATGGACGCGTTTGCGCGGAGCGTCCGGACGCCGTAGGCGCTGCGTCAGGTCGGAGTGTTTTGTGTGGAGCGACCTCTGGTCGCGATGCGGCTTGTGCGGGATGCGTGCTTCGATTCAGGCCGCTGTCGCGAGCAAGCTCGCTCCCACAGGAATCACTAGGCTCGGCGACAGGTCGAGCGCGCTTTGTGTGGGAGCGACCTCTGGTCGCGATACTGCCTAGGCGTGCCGCCGGCCTACTCAGCAGCGCGGACTCATCGCCCGCTTCAGGTCATCCAGCTTGTGGATGCGGATGTTCTTGTTGCTGACCGACAGCAGACCTTCGTCCTGCAGCCGCGACAGGCCGCGGCTGACCGTTTCCAGCTTCAGACCAAGATAGGAGCCGATTTCCTCGCGCGTCATGCGCAGGTTGAACTCGGTCGCCGAATAGCCACGCGAAGCGAAGCGTTGCGACAGGTTCACCAGGAAGGCGGCCAGACGCTCTTCGGCACGCATGGTGCCGAGCAGCATCATCACCGCCTGGTCGCGCACGATTTCGCGGCTCATCACCTTGTGGAAGTGGTGCTGCAGCGTGTCGATCTCGCGCGACAGTTCTGACAGACGATTGAACGGGATGACGCACACCTCGCTGTCCTCCAGCGCACGCGCGTCACAGTTGTGCTGGCCGGAGCCGATGCCGTCCAGCCCCATCAGTTCGCCCGCCATCTGGAAGCCGGTCACCTGTTCGCGACCATCCTCCGAGATGACTTCGGTCTTGAAGAAACCGGTGCGGATGGCGTACAGCGACTGGAAGGATTCGCCCGACAGGTAGAGCGGCATGCCGCGCGGCACCTTGCGGCGGGCACCGATCAGCGTGTCGACGCGTTCCAGCTCGTCGTCGGACAGGCCGACCGGCATGCACAGTTCGCGCAGGTTGCAGGCAGAGCAGGCGACCTGGAGTCCCTGCGGGGTGATCGGTATCGATACGCTGTTCATTGATTGCGATCAATGCACGGTGATGGCCGCGCTTGCATGATGAACATACCGCAAAGTGTGCCAATAAATCATGAATGTCGCAAAGGAACTGGTGTTCGACCCGCAGCTGATGCGTCGTTTCGACGTACCGGGGCCGCGCTACACCTCATACCCCACCGCCGATCGCTTCAATTTCTCGCACGATGCGCGGGCTCATGCCGCACGTCTTGCGGCGCGCACGGCGAGCGCTGGTCCGCTGTCGATCTACGTCCATATCCCGTTCTGCGACACGATTTGCTACTACTGCGCCTGCAACAAGATCATCACCAAGGATCACGCGCGTGCCGACGCCTATCTCGACACGCTGCTGCGCGAAATGGCGATGAAGGCGTCGCTGGTCAAGGGTAGCCGCGAGATCGCCCAGTTGCATCTCGGCGGCGGTACGCCCACCTTCCTGAACGACGCACAGATGACGCGGCTGATCGAGGGCCTGCGCACGCACTTCCGCGTGTCCGACAGCGCCCAGTGCTCGATCGAGCTCGATCCGCGCGGCGTCACTGCGGCCCGCATTGCACACCTCGGTTCGCTCGGTTTCAACCGCATCAGCGTCGGCGTGCAGGATTTCGATCCGGTCGTGCAGCGCGCGGTCAACCGCATCCAGAGCGTCGAAGAAACCGAAATCGTGCTGAAGGCGGCGCGCGAGAACGGCTTCGTATCGACCGGCGTGGACCTGATCTACGGCCTGCCGGGCCAGACCTTGGACAGCTTCGACGCGACGCTGGCGACGCTGATCCGGCTGGCGCCGGACCGCGTGGCGATCTACCACTACGCCCACCTGCCCAAGCAGTTCATGCCGCAGCGGCGGATCGACGAAGCCATGCTGCCCGGCCCGGAAGTGCGGCCGCAATTGCTGCGCCTGGCGATCGACCGGCTGCACGAGGCGGGCTATGTGCATGTGGGCATGGACCATTTCGCCCGCCCGGACGACGAACTGGCGCAGGCGCAGCGGCACGGCCGCCTGCAGCGCAACTTCCAGGGCTATTCGACGCACGCCGGCTGCGACCTGCTTGGTCTGGGCGTGTCCGCCATCTCCCGCGTCGGTGCGAGCTTCGCGCAGAACCACCGGACGATAGAGAGCTGGACCCAGGCCATCGACGACGGCGAACTGCCGGTCATGCGCGGTCTGAACATGACCGCCGACGACAGCGTGCGCAGCGCCGTGATCGGTGCGCTGATGTGCCACTTCGAGTTGTCGATCGAAGCGATAGAAAGCGCGTACGCGATCGATTTCAAGAAGTACTTTTCGGCGGAGCTGGACGAGCTGGCGGAGCTCGAAGCGGCCGGTCTGCTGACCATCGAGCCGGACTGGATCGCCATCACGCCGCGTGGGCGCCTGCTGGTGCGCGCGGTCTGCATGGTGTTCGACCGCTATCTGCGTCTCGACAGCGAAACGGTGCGCTACTCTAAGGTGGTGTGAGCCGGCGGTCCGACCGACCGGCGCCCGTTTTCCACCGGACCTTCAATGAACCTCGGATTGGCAGCTGTTTTCGTCGTCGGCCTGCTCGGCGGTGTGCACTGCGCCGGCATGTGCGGCGGCATCGTGTCGGCGATCTCGGCCGGCGTGCCGCAGCCGGTGCGTCGCGGCTGGCGAGCCCAGCTGCCCGCGCTGGCGATGCACGCGGCCTACAGCGGCGGGCGCATCGCCAGCTATTCGCTGGCCGGTGCGGTGGCCGGTGGTGTCGGCGGCGTCAGCCTGCTGGCCGGCGACGCCGCGCCGGTGCAGATGACGCTCTACGTGCTCGCCAACCTGATGATGATCGCGCTCGGTTTCTATCTGGCCGGTTACACGCGCCTGCTGGCGCCGGTCGAGGCTCTGGGGCGGCCGCTGTGGGCGCGCATCCAGCCGCTTGCCCGGCGCTTCCTGCCGGCGCGCACACCGGCGCAGGCGCTGGGCGTCGGTCTGCTCTGGGGTTTCCTGCCCTGCGGTCTCGTCTACAGCATGCTCGGACTGGCGCTGCTGTCCGGTTCGCCCGGCAGCGGGGCACTGATCATGCTGGCCTTCGGTCTGGGCACGCTGCCCAACCTGCTGCTGGCCGGCATGCTGCTGACGCGGCTGCGTGCGGCGACGCGTCATCCGGCACTGCGGCGGGTGGCCGGGCTGCTGGTGCTCGGCTTCGGCATCGTCGGTCTGGCGCGGGCATCCACGCTCGGCGACGGGCTGTGGAACGGCCTCATCTGCCATACTTAGACACCTTCCTATAACAAGTGTCGAGAACACCATGCGTATCCTCCTTGCCGTAGACGGTTCCGATCATGGCGTGCGCGCCACGGCCGAAGTGCTGCGTCTTGCCGCCATGCTGACCAATCAGCCCGAAATCCACCTGCTGTTCGTGCACGCCCCGGTACCGGGTGGCCTGCTGCAGCACCACGTCAGCCGTGAAGCGCTGAACGACTACTACCGCGAAGAAGGGCAGGACGCCGTGCGCTCGGCGCTGGAAACCCTGCGCAACGCGAAGATCGAGCCGGTGCTGCACCTGCACGTCGGCCCGCCGGCCGAAACCATCGCCCGCTACGCCGAACAGCACGACTGCGAAATGATCGTGATGGGCCGTCGTGGTCACGGCGCGCTCGCCAGCTTTGCTCTCGGCTCGGTGGCCAGCGGCGTGCTGCACCACTCCAACCGCCCGGTGCTGCTGGTCAAGTAAGCCCGGTACGGCCGGTGGCGCCCGCTCAGGTGCGCCGGCCGCTCGCACGCTGCCTCAAGAATTCGCGGTGGCGCGCCGTTAGCGGGACATGATGTCAATTTTTGTGTCCCGCACCCATCCATGAGCGCACCCACCGCCACCGCATCCGACCCGCTCGAAGCCTGGGTGGACCGCCTGCGCAGCCAGGACATGCCCATCTTCAGCGCCACGCTCGCCGCCATCGGCGAGGTCGCGGGCGACGAGGCGAGTCCGACTTCCGCGCTCGGTACCATCATCCTGCGCGACGCTGGCATGACCGCACGCGTGCTGCGGATGGCCAATTCCGTTTTCTTCCGTGGCGAAAGCCAGCGCGTCAGCACGATTTCGCGCGCCATCGTCGTGCTCGGCTTCGACACGGTGCGCAATATCGCAGTGTCGGTCGCGCTGATCGACGCCTTTCTCGCCGGCGGCGTGCGCGAGCGCGTGGCGGCCGAAATGGCGCGCTGTTTCCACGCCGCGGTACATGCGCGGCACGCCGCGTCGGCGCGCGGCGACGCGTCGCCCGAAGAAGTGTTCATCGCGACGCTGCTGTCGCACATCGGCGAGATGGCGTTCTGGTGCTTTTCCGGCGAGGTCGGGCAGAAACTGGACAAGGCACTGCGCCAGAGCAAGGCGCAGCCCGAACAGGTCGAGATCGAGGTGCTGGGCTTTCGCCTGCGCACGCTGACACAGCAGCTGGCGCGCGAATGGGCGCTGCCCGGCCTGGTCGTGAATGCCTGTGCCGACGGCGTGCGACTGGACAGCCGCGAGGCGCTGGTGGTCGCCGGCTACCGGCTCGCCGTGGCGGCCGAGGGCGGCTGGGACTGTGAACGCGCACGCGGGGCGATGCGCGATTACGCCAGGGTGCTGCGGCAGGACATCGCCACCGTCGCACCGGTGGTCGCCGCGCACGCGCGCGAGGCGGCCCGCATCGCCGGCTTCTACGGTTGCGAGGACGCGGCAGCGCGCATTCCTCAGCCGACACCGGCGTCCGATGCTGCGCCGGCGGAGGGTGGCGACGGCGCCGAGGCCGATCCGCTGCTGCAACTGGATGTCGCGCGCCGCATGACCTCACTGATGGCGGCCCGTTCGGCCAGCACCGCGGTGCTCGATCTCGCGCTCGAAGGCGCAGGCCGTGCGTTGGGTGCCGATCGCGCGGTGCTCGCGCTGGTCGCGCCCAACCGTGCGCAACTGGCTGCGCGCGCGACCGAAGGTCACGGCGCGCAGCAGCTGATGCGCCATTTCACCTTCCTGCTCGCCGGCGCGCCGCGCGACGCGCTGACCGAACTGGTCGATCACGGCCGCGTCATCGATATCGATGCCGACCACGTGCCCGCACCCGGGCTGCCCTCGGTGGCCCGCCTGCGTGCTGCGCTGGGCGAGCGGCACCAGATACTGGTGCCGCTGCACGCGCAGAACCAGGTGGTCGGCGTGCTCTACATCGATCGCGCACCGTCACGGCCGCCGTTTCCGGCCGGCACCCAGGACGCGCTGCTGCATCTGGCGCAACTGGCCGGTCTGGCGCTCGACGCCGCGGCCGCACCGCGCCGCGGCTGAAGCGCAGACGCGGCCCGCGCGGCTCAGCCGCGACGGCGCCGGGCGGCTGCGCCGATCAGGCCCAGACCGGCCAGCAGCAGCGCGTACGTTTCCGGTTCGGGTACCGGCGTGACCGACAACGCACCGCTGACCAGCGCCGTCGATTCGATCAGGTTTCCCGGCCCGGTCGGAGCCATGCTCATCCCGATGTTGGTGGAGGAGCCGAAGCCAATATCCAGACGCAGTTCGGTGCCAATCGTGCTGTTGAACGAAAAGCTGAAGACCTCGCTGTCGAAGGTCGCGACCTGATACTCGGCGATCGTGCTGTTGCCATCGCCGCGCACGATGAGCGAGAGGAATGACGGCGTCGAGATGGTGGATAGGGCGGACGAGAAGATGTTGTCGATGGTGCCTGAGAACGAGACCCGTACTGCGCTTCCGTCCGCTTCTCCGTCACCCTGGATGCGCACCGCGGCCAGCATCTGGGAGTACATCGTGTCGCTGCCCGAGTTCACCAGGACAGGCTGGGTCGTATCGAGCGACATGCTGCGGCTGCCCTGAATGAGTACGTTCGACGGGTCAGACGCGGCGTCAAGCAGCAGCGACTGACTCCACACGTGGGTCACGCCGCCGGCGGGGCTTTCTCCACCGCCGACGCCAAGCAGATAGCCGCTTCCCGACAAGTCATCCAAGTTGCCGCCGAAGTTCCACGATGCGGCAAGCTCGTTGATGTTGGTGTTGGTCGAGCCGCTGACGCTGCCCGAGATCAGGCTGAAGTGGGCCGCTTGGGCGTTCAGGCCCAGCGATGCCAGCGCGACGGCCAGCGTGGTCTTGATCAGGTTCATTTTCTGTTCTCCGGAATCAGGTGCGGGCGTCAGTCATTCTTGGTGATGCGGTTCTGCGGGCCCGGCGCGACGCCGGTCGGGTTGGCCTGCAGATAGGCTTCGAAGGCGTCGGTATCGACCGCACCGCCGAGGCGCTGCGCCCCTTCCTTCAGCACGGCGAAGCCGTCGCCGCCGTCGGCGAGGAAGCTGTTCACCGTCACCCGGTAACTGGCCGACGGATCGACCGTCACGCCATCCAGCGTCATCGACGTGACGCGCGCGTTGCAGGCGTTGCCGGCGGTGTAGGCGTAGTGGAAGCCACGCGACACCTGCAGGATGCGGGTCGCGGTCTGGCCGTTGCAGCCGTTGAACTGGGTTTCCAGCAGCGTGCGGATCTGGGCGCCGGTCAGCGTCATCGTGACCAGCGAATTGCCGAAGGGCTGCACGGTGAAGGCGTCGCCGTAGGTCACCTTGCCATCCGGCGCATTGAACGGCAGGTCGGCACGGATGCCGCCCGGATTCATGAAGGTCACCACGGCTTCTCCGGTGCCCGCATCGTCGGTCGCGTCGAGCTGGGCGTCGGCGATCACGTCGCCCAGTGCCGATTCGCCGGCCGCGTTCTGCGAGCGGCTGATCGCCGCCGTGATCGTGCCGATGACGCGTGCCTTGGGCACGGCGGACAGCGCGTCGTAGTGCGCCACCAGATCGGTCAGCGCCGCGTCTTCCTCGGTCGTGGTGCCGGTGACCAGGTTGTTGGCGGCCACCGCGATCACGTCACGCGTGCGGGTATCGATGGTGAGATCGATGTCGCTCAGGTTGCGCGCGTACTGACCGGCGGACGTCACGCGCACCGGCTGGCCGGCAGCGTTGTTGATCAGGCAGTTGTATGCGGCATGGGTGTGGCCGGACACCACCAGGTCGACCTCGGGGTCGAGCCGGTTGACGATGCCGACGATGGGGCCGGACGCACCGGTGCAGCCATTGATGCCGCCGGACGCAAAGCCGCCTTCGTGGATCAGCACGACGATGGACTCGATGCCCTGCGCCTTCAGCTTCGGGATCAGCGCATTGACGGTGTCGGCCTCGTCGTTGAACTGCAGGCCGGCCACGCCGGACGGCGACACGATGCTCGGCGTGCCTTCCAGCGTCATGCCGATGAAGGCCACCTTGTTGCCGAGGAAGTCCTTTACGCCGTAGCCGGGGAACACGGTGCTGCCGGTGGCGGTGTCATGCACGTTGGCGGCGAGGAAGCGGAACTTCGCGCCAGCGAACTCGCCGCCCTTCAGATCCTCGTTCATGCCCAGGCCGGAGTAGGCGTCGGTCGGGTGGTTGCCGCCGTGCTGCATGCGCAACAGTTCGTCCTTGCCTTCATCGAACTCGTGGTTGCCGACCGCATTGAAGTCGATGCCGATGCGGTTCATCGCCTCGATCGTCGGCTCGTCCTTGAACAGCGCCGAGGTCAGCGGGCTGGCACCGATCATGTCGCCGGCCGACACCACGGCGTGCAGCGGGTTCTGCGCCTTCAGTTCCTTGATGCGGGTCGAGAAGCGGGTGACACCCGGGTTGCTGCTCGAACCTTCGAACGGCTTGATGTAGCCGTGGAAGTCGTTGAAGGCGATCAGCTTCACTTTCAGCGTGCTGCCGATCTGCGAATTGCGTGCGGCGATCAGCAGGCGGGCGCGTTCGACCGCACTGATCTTGCCGGCCTTCTGCTGCGCCAGCGTCACCGACGATACGTGGGCGATGAAGGCGGCCTGATTGCCCCACGGGTCCTCGTCGCGGATCTGGCTGTCGACGGTGGCGCAGCTGGCGTCCAGTACGCGGTTGGGCACGCCGCTGTCGGTGCTGCCGAACAGCACGTTCTCGGTGTAGCTGCCGGGGGTGCAGGCGAATGCCGCCTGGCTCAGTGCGCCGGCGATGGCCAGTGCGAGGAATTTGATGCGCATGGTGATGTTCTCCAGGAGGTGAGGGGTCAGCGCCGCGCGTGGCGACGGGCCAGCGACAGCAGACCAAGGCCGGCCAGCAGCAGCGCGTACTGTTCCGGTTCAGGTACCGGCGCGATTTCAAGTGCGATGAACTGCGTGCTCTGTGTCGCGCTGAAGTTGTTGTCGGCGACCAGCACCAGCGTGCGGTTGCCGTTGGCCAGCGTCTTGCCCCAGCTCACGCCTTCGATGTTGTCCAGCGTGATGCCTTCGTAGGTGATCGGCATTTCCAGCAGCAGCGTGCGGCGCATCGGCGTGTAGTCGGCGTCGGCCAGGCTGGCGATGCCGCTCACGTCGGTGGTGTCGGCGGTGATCTCGGCCAGCGTCAGCCGGATGGTGTTGCCGACGCCAAGGGCGAAGGCGCGCTCGATCGCGATGAACTGCGTGTCGGAAATCGCCAGCAGTTCGGGCAGGCCGTTGTCCGGGCCGAAGGGCGCGCCCGGCACCGCGTCGACCGGAATCGGCGGCAGTTCGTAGGCATATTGCGCACCGGCCGCACCGCTTACCGGGTCGAGCGCGGTCAGGCGCACCACGCTGCCGTTGCCGATGGACGTGATCGGGCCGTCCTGCACCAGCGCGTCTTCGTTGGCGGTGTAGATCGTCCCGTCCGGCGTCACCGTGAGCGCTTCGAACAGCTTGTTGTTGCGCCCGCCGGTGGTGGCGTTGTCGACGTAGTTGTACATGGCGGGCGTGGCGAATTCGCGCACGAACACGCCCGAGGTCGTCATTTCACGGACGAAGGGCTGGTAACGGCTGGCGGCGTTCGCGTTCCAATTGCCCTCCGACGACCAGTACAGATTGCCGTTCGGTGCGACGCGTATGCCCTCCGGGTCCACCGTGCGGGCGTTCGACGGGAAGGTCGTGCCGTCCGGGCGCTGCATGTAGGTCTGGCTGTTGATGGCGACGCCATTGAAGCCGGCGGCGTCGTAGTCCAGCGACAGGTTGTAGAAGCGCGGCGTGCCGCGCTCGCCGCCACGGTCGTCGGCGATCGCCCAGTAGCTGCCGTCGGCGGCGCGATCGATGCCGGAAATGCCACCGAACTCGACACCCTGGAACTGCGTGCCGGTGGGCACCGAGGTCGCGCCGATCACGCGCAGCGAGAAGTCGGCCGCCTGTGCGGCGCCGAACGAGAGGGCCACGGCGGTGGCCAGAAGCAGTTTCTTCATGATGGATTCCTGCAGGCGTGACGAACCGGCCCCGACGTGGCGGGGCCGGCGCGAAGGATCAGCGGCGGCGCTTTGCGGCCAGGCCGATCAGGCCCAGACCGGCCAGCATCAGCGCGTAGGTTTCCGGCTCCGGCACCGGGTTGGCCAGGCTGATCTTCAGGAACTCGGTGTGGTCGGAACCGAAGTCGCGGCCGCCGGTGCCCGGGTAGTTGTTGTCGTTGATCACCAGCAGCGTGTTGGCGTCGAGGATGAGCACGTCCTCGATGGTCACGTAGGGGAAGGTGAAGGTGGTGAGGCCGTCGCCGTTCAGATCGTCCGGGTCGGCGATGTTCATCAGGTCGACCAGTTCGGTCTTGGTGACGAAGCCGCCGTCGGCGACACCGGTGGTGTCGGCGATGAAGATCTTCTTGAACGGCGTGCCGCTGGTGGCGGTGCCGCCGTTGCGCTCGATCACCAGGAAGCGGTGGTCGTCGATGGCGGTCATGTCGCCGATCGCGGTGCCTTCGGCTTCGAGCTGGTACAGGTAGTCGAGGCCGGTATAGCTTTCGCTGTCGATGCTGAATTCATTGATGCGCAGGCTCTTCGCCGGGTCGCCGGCCACGGTCTTTTCGAGCAGCGTGTAGAGCTTGTCGCCGCTGGCGTTGATGGCCATGCCCTCGAAACCGCCCGAGCCGCCGAGGTTGCTCGTGACCGAACCGTTCAGCACTGCCTCGTGCTGCGGCGCGAACACGCCGGGCAGCGCGATTTCGCGGCGCTGGACCACGCCGGTGGCGTCGGTCTTGACCAGGTAGGGACCGAATTCGTCGCCGAACCACAGATTGCCGTTCTTGTCCTGGCGCACCGACTCGACGTCGAGGTCGGCGCCGGTGAGCAGGCGGCCGGACTTGATCGACGGATCGACCAGCGGGTTGGCGGCGTTGTTGTAGTAGTGCGTGTAGTCGGCCTGGACCTTGATGCTCAGCAGGTTCTTCGGGTCGCTCAGCGTGATGCGGCTGGCGGCGTTGAAGGCGGGCAGCGAGGCGCCGGTATTCCAGTTGGCGGCGGACACGGTGCCGCTGCCGCCCAGCGCGGTGCGGAAATCGACATTCACCGCGTAGCTGCGCAGCAGCGTGTCGGCCGAATTGCCCTGCGCGCCGAAGCCGTTGTCGGTGATGACGCGGAAGCTGCCGTTGGCGCCGGCCAGCACGCCCGAGAAGCCCTGCACCGGCTGCATGTCGATCAGCGGCAGCGGGTTGCCACCGGCGCCTGCGCCGGCAAACTGACCCGAGGTCGGGCCGTCGGCGAAGGTGTTGGCCGGCATCACGGCCCAGCCGGACAGCGTGTTCTGCGCGGCGTTGGCCGAGGTGGCGGCAAAGGCGGCCGCCACGGCCAGCACCAGGGTGAGTTGCGTGCGTGCGTTCATGTCGTGTCTCCCACAGGTTTCATGCCGGCGGAGTGCCGGGAACGCGCCGACCATAGGGAGAGGTCTTTTCAATGCCATGAAGGGCAGGTGAGCCGTTCGGCCCATGCCGCCTGCAAATCCGCGCCCGGCCGGGGCGTGCGTGTCGGACGGGTGATGCCCGCACTGCCTTGCCGCAGCTGCCCGCGCAAGCGGCAGATGACGGCCGTGTGACGGAATGCGTTTCTTCCTGTTACGCCGCGGACCCCGTGCACGGCCCGGCAACGGCTGCGGCCTGCATGTAAACTCCGCGCTTTACCTCCCGCGAACCGAGCCTGCCATGCCCGTGAACTACCAGACGCCCCCCGCCGAAACCATCCTGCCGGTCGCCGGCGTCCGTCTGGGCATCGCCCAGGCCGGCATCCGCAAGGCCAACCGGCGCGACCTGTGCCTGATTTCGCTGCTGCCGGGCGCGCGCGTGGCCGGCGTGTTCACGGTGAACCGCTTCTGTGCTGCACCGGTGCAGGTGTGCCGCGACCACCTGTCGCGCAGCGACATCCGCGCGCTGGTCATCAACACCGGCATCGCCAATGCCGGCACCGGCGAACCGGGTCTGGTCGCCGCCCACGCCACCTGCGTGGCGGTCGCCCGCGCGCTCGAACTGGCGCCGGAACAGGTGCTGCCCTTCTCGACCGGCGTGATCATGGAGCCGCTGCCGGTGGACCGCATCGAGCGCGGCATCCCGGCCTGCATGGACGATCTCGACGAGGCCAACTGGTACGAGGCGGCGCACGCCATCATGACCACCGACACCATCGCCAAGGCCGGCTCGCGCACGCTCACCCTCGACGGCCGCAAGATCACCATCACCGGTATCAGCAAGGGCGCCGGCATGATCAAGCCGAACATGGCCACCATGCTCGGCTTCATCGCCACCGACGCGGCGGTGTCGCAGGCCGCCCTGGAAGACATGGTGAAGCACGCCGCCGACCGCTCGTTCAACTGCGTCACCGTCGATGGCGACACCTCGACCAACGACTCCTTCATGCTCATCGCCTCCGGCACCGCCGGCAACGCCGAAATCACCTCGCTCGACAGCGCCGACGGCCGCGCGCTGGCCGACGCCGTTACCTCGCTGGCAGCCGAACTGGCACAGGCCATCGTGCGCGACGGCGAGGGCGCGACCAAGTTCATCACCATCGAGATCGAAGGCGGCACTGACGTGCCCGAGTGCAAGGCGGTCGGCTACGCGATCGCCCACTCGCCGCTGGTCAAGACGGCCTTCTTCGCCTCCGACCCCAACCTCGGCCGCATCCTGGCCGCGGTCGGCAATGCCGCGCAGACGCACCCGTCGCTGGCCGATCTCGACACGTCGAAAGTGAGCCTGTGGATCGGTGACTTCCTGGTGTCGAAGGACGGCGGCCGCAACCCGGACTACAAGGAAGAGCAGGGCGCGGCCGCGATGGCGCCGGCCGAGATCACGATCCGCGTCGCGCTGGGCCGTGGCGACGCCCGCGCCACCTGCTGGACCTGCGACTTCAGCTACGACTACGTGAAGATCAACGCGGACTACCGCAGCTGAGCGCATCGACGCGCTGAGCCCCCTGCCCCTCTCCCACATCAGCGGGAGAGGGGCAGGGGGTGAGGGCCAAAGTCGTTCCCCGAGAGCAGCCCGCGGATGCACGCCAGTTTGTGGGAGCGAGCTTGCTCGCGATCAAGCGGCCGATGTGCCCGGAAATCGGCCGCTGATTCAGAACATGCGCTGCTCACTCCGAATCCCCCCAACGCTTAGACCGCAGTGCTGCAGCCACCGCCTGCGCACGTGCTTCGAGCAGGGCATCGGCTGCCTTGCTTCGCTGATCGCCGCGGGCCGCGGCAATCGCCGCTTCATCGGCGTTGCGGCAGGCGGACAGCGCGGTGCGCAGCATCGCTGCCTTGGGGTAGGGGCGCGAGGCGCGTCCCGGGTAGGCGCGGAAGTCGCAGGTGCACAGCGTCATCAGGCGGTCGAAGCGCTCGGGCTGCCCGAAGGCATCCACCCGTTCCAGCATCGCGGTGATCGAACCGGCGCGCATTTCCGCCGCGCGATGCACGCGCTCGCATTCGGCGTTGGCCAGCAAGGCCAGATCAAGGCAGTCGTCCGGCACGCCAAAACGCGCGCTGATCGCTTCGATGCGCGGCATCCCGCGCTCGATGTGCCGGTAATGCACCGGCAGGTGTTCGCGCGGCGAATCCGACTTGCCGACGTTGAACACCAGCGCCGCGTAACGCACCGCGAACGGCGCGTCGCGGCGCGCTGCCTCATCGACGGTGCGCAGCAGGTGTTCGCCGATATCGACCTGATCCGGGTCGTCCGCAATCTGCGGTACGCCGAACAGCGCGTCGACCTCGGGCAGCAGCACGGCCAGTGCGTCGCACTCGCGCAGCGCACGCAGCATGCGCGACGGCGCTCGCGCCGACAGGCCGCGCGCCAGTTCGCGCCAGATGATCTCGGGCGCGAGATCGGCCAGCACGCCTGCAGCCACCTGTTCGTACATCAGGTCCAGTGAGTCCTCGTCGATCCCGTCGTCCTGGCTCGCAGCGAGGGCCGCCATGCGCAGCACGGTGAGGGCGGGGCTGGCGAGCAGGTCGGTGAAGGACTTGCCGAACGGTCCGGGGGTGAGGTTCGCACTCATGAATGTCGTCTTCGTGGGGTATCCGGTGCGCATTCTGGCGCCGTCGCGGCGCAGTGCATCGTCGATGACCCGACCGTCCGCCGTCCGCCGGGACCGATGGCCCGTTCGGACCACGTTGCGGCGCCGATGCCGTCACGCAGTCGACACCCGCCGCGCCGATGATGAGAATCTCGTCACCGCGCCCGGAGTCCCGAATGTCCTCGTCCTGTATGTCTCCCAGCCGTCGCCGCCTGCTCCAGGGCTCCGGCGCGCTGGCCGCCACCCGATTCACCGGCCTGATGGGCGCGCTGTATGCGCAGAACGCGCTGGCCGCCACCGGCAAGCAGACGGTGTCCGCCCTGTCGCCCTACGGCGCGCTGGCGCCGGTCAAGGACGCGACCACCGGCCTGCCGCTGCTGCAACTGCCGCCGGGCTTCAGCTACCGCAGCTTCGGCTGGACCGGCGACAGCATGAGCGACGGCAACCCGACGCCCGGCAATCACGACGGCATGGCTGTGGTCACTTCGCGTCGCGCCGGCCGCAGCACCGAACTCGTGCTGGTGCGCAACCATGAGCGCGGCCTGGTCGCCACGCCGGCGGAAGCCATCCAGGCGCCGCGCAGCTACGCCACCCAGCCGGTGAACGGCATCATCACCGTCTTCTACGGCAGCCTGCCCATCCGCATCGGCGCCGGCGGAATCGTGACCGACCCGTCGGCGGCGGCACCGGCGCCCTTCGTCGGCTACCCGGCCGGCGGCACCACCAATCTGCTGTTCCGCGACGCGGGCTGGGCCGGTGCCACCGGCTCGATCGGCGGCACGCTGGGCAACTGCGCCGGCGGTCCGACGCCCTGGGGTACCTGGCTCACCTGCGAAGAAACCATCTACGACTTCTCCGGCATCGGCGGCAAGAAGCACGGCTATGTGTTCGAAGTCGACGCCGACGCCGGCGACTCGATCGCCGACCCCATCATCGGCATGGGCCGTTTCGTGCACGAAGCGGTGGCGGTCGACCCGACCACCGGCTACGTCTACGAAACTGAAGACAACCGCAACGTGTCGGCCTTCTTCCGCTACGTGCCGGCCGACACCTCGGGCGAAATGGGCAGCCTGCATAACGGCGGCAAGCTGCAGGCGGCGCGCATCAAGACCATCGTGCGCAAGGCCGCGCCGGCCACGCTGACCCAGGCCAACGACCAGGGCCTGCTGAACCCGGACATCGGTGACGAGTACGAACTGGAGTGGGTGGACATCGCCAACCCGGACGCCGACCCGGTGGTCGTCGCCGGCCAGCCCGGCGGCGTCAGCCTCGCCTTCATGTCCGGCCCCACACACCAGGCCATTAGCCAGGGCGGCGCGCGCATGAGCCGCGGCGAAGGCATCTGGTATTCGGCCGGCAAGATGTTCATCGTCGATACCGCCGCCGGCACCGACAGCCGCTCGCGCGTCGGCCAGGGCGAAGGTGCGGTGTGGGAACTGACGCTGGCCACCATGCGCCTGCGCGCCATCTTCGTCAGCGGCAACCAGACCGCCGGCAACAACCCGGACAACGTCACTGTCAGCCCGCGCGGCGGCGTGCTGCTGTGCGAAGACGGCGGCGGCGCCAGCGACGCCTACGGCACCGGCAACCGCCTGCTCGGCCTGAACCCGGCCGGCGAGGCCTACATCTTCTGCAAGAACAGCGTGAACCTCGCCGCCGACCAGATCGCCGCCGCCGGCAAGACCGTGGCCGCGGCCGACTATCGCAACTACGAATTCTGCGGCGCCTGCTTCGACCCGACCGGCCGCGTGCTGTTCGTGAACATGCAAACGCCGGGCATTACCGTGGCCATCACCGGCCCGTGGGCCAAGGGCAATCTCTAAGCACCGATCCGGGAGCCATCACATGAACATCCGCCACACCCTCGCCGCCGCGCTGTGCGCCTTCGCGCTCGCCCCGGTCGCCCACGCCTACACGCTCGACGTCGTCGCCGCCAACGGCAACACCGTGGACACCAGCTTCAGCACGCCGGACATGCTTTCGATCGACTTCGGCCTGATCAACACGCTGCCGGTCACGCTCACGCTGACGCGCGACGACAGCGACCTGCCGCTGCTGCCGTTCAACGCCATCGTCCGCAATTACATCGGTCTGGGCTTCGAAAGCCTGACGCTGACGATATCCGGCGGTCTGTTCAACACCCTGGGCAGCGCCGGCGGCACCTTCGGCTCGGTCGCCACCGTCACCGGCAGCTACGACAGCGCGCGCATCACCTTCAGCGGCCCGGAATACGTCGAAGCCACGCTCGGCGACTGGTTCCTCGACGGCAGCCAGACCGACTTCGTGCTCGACATCGCCAACGCCACCGGCCCGGTCACCCTGACACTGACCGCCGCGGTGCCCGAGCCTGAAAGCTGGGCCATGATGCTGGCCGGCCTGGGGCTGCTCGGCGCGGCGGTGCGTCGGCGTCGCTGATACTGCATTCGCTGCTCGCCCGGGATTGGTGTAGCGTGCTGCGCTCTTGCCGCGACAGCGGCTTCAGCGCGGACGGAATGGTCAGTGAGCGAAGCAGTTCTGCAATGGAATGAAGGCGATGTTCAACACAGCGTTCGCTGGCAATCCGAAGCGGGCGTAGCCCCCCCGAAGAAGGTGGTCGTCGCCGACGACACGCTGACTGCCGACATGGCCTTCCGGCTGGCAAGCGAGGGCACGGCGCTGCTGTGGCACGGTGACTTCCAGAACGCGCGGCAGTTGCTGCAGGCGATGGCGCGGCGGGTGGATCGCAAGCCGCGCAAGCCGGCGGCCACGCTGCGCGATGCGTTCAATCAGCACCGGCTGGCGCAGTCGCAACGGGCGCGCACGCTGGGCATGCTGCTGATTCCGTTCGAGGCCGGACACGTCATTCCGCTGCGCCGCGCGCCGGATGTGGTCGAGGCCTGCACGCAGGCGCACGGCGAGGCGGGCGAGCCCTATGTCTGTTCGCTGCGCGAGCTGCTGGGCGTGATCAGCGCCTACGAGTGGCGGCGCAACGGCGTCGACATTCCGGCACTGGGCGCGCGCATCCATCCGCATTACGGCGTGTTCTCGCCGGTGCGCGGCGAGTATGTCGATCTGGTGGCGAAGGCGCCGCTGCCGGCAGCGCTGAAGAGCGATTCGACCGCTTTCGACATCGGCACCGGCACCGGTGTGCTGTCCGCGGTGCTGGCGAAGCGCGGCGTCGAGCGTGTGGTGGCGACCGATCAGGACGCGCGCGCGCTCGCCTGTGCGCGTGACAACGTCGCGCGGCTGGGCATCGGTGCGCAGGTCGAGGTGATCGAAGCCGACCTGTTCCCGGCCGGCCGCGCGCCGCTGGTCGTGTGCAATCCGCCCTGGCTGCCGGCGCGGCCCAGTTCGCCGCTGGAGTACGCCGTCTATGACCCGGACAGCCGCATGCTGCGCGGTTTCCTCGCCGGGCTGGCGGCGCATCTGGCGCCAGGCGGCGAGGGCTGGCTCATCCTGTCGGACTTCGCCGAACACCTCGGTCTGCGCGCGCCGGACGAACTGGCGGGCCTGATCGATGCGGCCGGGCTGAAGGTGGTCGGCCGGCTCGAAGCGCGGCCGCGTCACCCCAAGGCCGCCGACGCCACCGACCCGCTGCACGCGGCGCGCGCGAAGGAAGTGACGACGCTGTGGCGACTGGTGGCGGCCGCCGCATGAGCTACTACGTGATCGGCCACATCCGCGTACTGGATGCCTCCCGCTGGACGGATTACCGCGCGCGCGTCGGCGCCACGCTGCTGCCCTTTGGCGGCGAAGTGGTGATGCGCGGCGGGGTGGACGTGGTGCTGGCCGGTGACTGGCCGGGCACCGATACCGTGGTGCTGCGCTTCGCCGATGCGGCCCGCGCGCGCGCCTGGCATGACTCGCCGGCCTATCAGGCGCTGGTGCCGCTGCGCGAGGCCGGGGCCGACGTGGTGCTGGTCGGTTACGAGGGCGAATAGCCCGCCGGAGCTTTTTTCCCGGCGCCTCAGCCGGTGGCCCACAACACGAGGCCGATCAGCACGACATTGACCGCGATGGCAGCGAACAGCCCGCCGAGCAGGAAATGCTGCGGGCCCAGCCCCTCGGTGGTGCGGTTGATCATCCGCGCGCGGCCGATGCCGGTGAAGGTGAGCAGGATGATTTTCAGCGCGCGCAGACTGCCGCGCAGCAACGGTACGGGGGCGTGATCCATCGCCGGATTGTGCCCGATCGGCAGTCTGCTGCGCTCGTGGCATCATGCGGCGATGACATCCGGAAGCGATCCGATGGACGACAGCCTGTCCCGTACCGAGGCCCAGCAGCGCGCCGATGACATCCACGCCTTCCGTCGCGAACAGGCGCGGCTGGCAGCGGACGGGCTGGCGGCGGCCGATGCGGCGGCGATCCGCGCCCATCACGACGCACTGCTCGCGCGCTTTGCCGCACGGCCCGATGTCGACACCACGCAGCGCGCGCGCCAGCTGACGCTGGGCCTGCGCATCGCGTCCTTCCTCGGCGCGCTGGCGCTGGCGGCCAGCGTGTTCTTCCTGTTCCGCCAGTACTGGCCGCTGTTTCCCGAAACGGTGCAGGTGATCGTGCTGGCCGGTGCCTCGCTCGGCACGCTGGCGCTGACCGCCTGGCTGCACCGGCGCGACGCCTCGGGCTACTTCACCAAGCTGGCCGCGCTGGTGGCCTTCGCCTGCTTCGTGCTGAACCTGAGCCTGCTCGGTTCCAGCTTCAACATCACCCCGTCGGACAAGGCCCTGCTGCCGTGGGCGGCTTTCGCGCTGCTGCTCGCCTATACCTGCGAACTGCGCCTGCTGCTGGTTGCCGGGCTGGTCTGCATCACCGGCTTCATCGCCGCCCGCGTTGGCAGCTGGTCGGGCATGTACTGGCTCAGCGTCGGTGAGCGGCCGGAACATTTCTTCCCGGCGGCGCTGCTCATGTTCTGCGTTCCGTTCCTCGTCGATCACCGTCGGCATCCCGGCTTCGACGCGACCTGGCGGCTGGTCGCGCTGCTCGCGCTCTTCCTGCCCATGCTGGTGCTGTCGAACTGGGGTCGCGCGAGCTATCTGCCCTTCGATGCCGATGTGGTCGAAGGCGTCTACCAGCTGGGCGGCTTCGTTGCCGGCGGCCTGCTGACCTGGCTCGGTGCGCGCCGCGGCTGGCCGGAAGTGATGAATACCGCGGTCGTGTTCTTCGTCATCTTTCTATACACGAAGCTGTTTGACTGGTGGTGGGCGGTGATGCCGAAGTTCCTGTTCTTCCTCGTGCTCGGGCTGGTGGCGCTGCTGGTCATCCTGGTGCTGAAGCGGCTGCGCGCGGTGACGCAGACGGAGGGCGGGCGATGAAGCACGCACAGAAAAACCTGCTGGTGGGTGGTGTGGCCCTCATCGTCGCGGTGAATGCCTTCGTGCTGGCGGGCGTGGCGTGGAACCGCTCGGGCGCCCCCGCCAGTGCGCTCACGCTCTCGCAACGCGAACTGAGCCTGCCCTATGCTTTCGGGCTGGACGGCGAGCGCGGCGGCGTCGAGGTGGTGCTGCTCTGGCGCTCGCCGATGATCGACGACAGCGCGGAGGCTGCCTACGACATGCACTACGGCCGCGGCCCCGACTGGCTGGGTGCCGACAAGCTGCGAGAACTGGGCTTCGACCTGAAGGACGAGCACGACGCCTATCGCCAGAAGCGCGAGGTGTATGTCGTGCTCGAACTGGCGGGTGCTGACTGGCAGGCTGCGCTTGCCCAGGCGCAGCGCCGGCTGGACCGTGCGCTGGCCCGCGGCGACGCCGAAAAGCGGGACGCCGACGCGCAGAAGTCGGCACAGGAGGCGCTGAAGTACGAGCAGCAGAAGGCGTCGCGCCTGTTCGCCGTTGACGCCGGGCTGGACGCCGCCGCACTGCGTCAACGCTATCCGGATACGCGTCGCCACCTCATCGTCGTGGCGACGGTGACGCCGTCGGTAATGGTGATCGACAAGAAGACCACGTTCAGCGGCCACATCGGCGAACTGGCGGTCGCCCGCATCAGCGTGCCGCACGCGTTGCGCGGCGCGATGGACGGCATCGACCGCAGCGCGCTCGACAGCGGGCGCGCCGCCTTCGAAATGGACGTTGCGTGGGGCCGGCGCTTCGAGCCGTGGGTGACCGCGGTGCGGCCGCAGCGCACGGCGGCGGCTGAATGAAGCAGCCTATCACCGGCTATCTGATCGACGAGGAGGGCGACTGGGTTGCCCGGCTGGCCTGCGGGCACCGCCAGCACGTGCGCCACCACCCGCCCTTCATCAACCGCCCCTGGGTGGTGACGGAAGAGGGGCGCGCGGCCCACCTCGGCGCGCTGCTCGATTGCCCGCGCTGCGACGCCTTCGAGTGGCCGGACCACATCGTCGAACAGGCAGGGCGCGACCAGCGGTGATATCGTCCGCAACCTCTTTTCCGGGGTAAGCAGCATGCGCAGCGAAGGTCGCATCCGGTCGTGGAAGGACGACAAGGGTTTCGGGTTCATCACGCCGGACGGCGGTGGCGAGGACGTGTTCGTGCACATCAGTGCGTTCGACGCCGAGGGGCAGCGCCCCACCGAGGGCCAGCGCGTGGTGTTCGATCTTGGCCGCGACCGCAAGGGCCGGCGCTGTGCGCAACGCGTGACGCTGGCCGGTGTGCCGCTGAAGACACGGCGGGTCGAGGTGCGCGACGAGGCGTCGCCGGCGCAGTGGGGCGGCGCGACGCTGTTCCTGATCCCGGCCTTCCTGCTGCTGATGGTGCTGGTCAGCGTGCTGTGGCGGGCGCCGCACGGCTGGTTCCTGCTCTACCTGACGGTCAGCCTGGTGACCTTCGCGCTGTACGCGATCGACAAGCAGCAGGCGGCAATCGGTGCGATGCGCGTGCCCGAACCGCGCCTGCACCTGCTGGCCCTGGTCGGCGGCTGGCCGGGCGCGCTGCTGGCGCAGCAGTTCCTGCGTCACAAGACCGTGAAGGCCTCGTTCCGGCGCGGCTTCTGGATCACCGTGGTTGGGAATGTCGCGCTCTTCCTGCTGCTGACCAGCCCGTTCGGGCGTCCGCTGGTGGCACGGGTGCTCGGCTGAAGGGCTGACCTGCATCCAACAGAGCCCGACCCGGCGCCGCGCCCGGTCCGCCGCCGCTGTCGGGGTCGGAAGACCCCTCCCACAGAACCCCGGCGCCAGCCACAGATTGGGCGCATTCCCTGTGGGAGCGGCCCCTGTGGGAGCGGCCTCGGCCGCGACGCGGCTGTTGCGGGCCGCCGGCTTCGAGATCAAGACCCCCAATCGCGAGCAAGCTCGCTCCCACAGTCTTCGCTCCGGGGCGGAGCGAGCGACCCGGTGGGAGGCAGCGATTGCTGCCGACAGGACCTTGAACCGGCGCCGCGCACAGCCCGCCGCCGCTGTCGGGGTCAGAAGACCCCTCCCACAGAACCCTGGCGCCGACCGCGATTCGGGCGCGATCTCTGTGGGGGCGGCCCCTGTGGGAGATGGCCTTGACCGCGACGCGGCCGCGGTGTGCCGCTTGGCTGTGTTCCACGCCCGCAGCGCACTCCTGCCGTCGAAACCCGACCCTGATCCCGCTCAAGGGCCGAACGCGCCCGGCTGGTCATGATGAAGGCCTGTGCATCGCAGGAGCTCGGCCATGAGCCGCATCGTCGTCATCCAGGGTCACCCGGAATCCCGCCCCGGGCTGTTGCGCGCGCTGGCTGACAGTTATGTCGCCGCGGCGCGTGAAGCGGGGCATGCGGTCAGCGTGATCGACGTCAGCCAGCTCTCCTTTCCGCTGCTGCGCTCGAAAGCCGAGTGGTCGGCGCCGGCGGAAGGCGACATCGCGCAGGCCCAGGTGCTGATCGCCGACGCCGAGCATCTGGCGGTGTTCTTCCCGATCTGGCTGGGTACGCTGCCGGCGGTGCTCAAGGCTTTCTTCGAACAGCTGTTTCGCCCCGGATTCGCGATCGGTGAAGGGCGTGGGCGCAATCCATTCACCCGGCTGCTCACCGGACGGTCGGCGCGGCTGGTGGTCACCATGGGCATGCCGGCCTGGCTGTTCCGCACCGTCTATCTGGCGCACGGCGTCATGAGCTTCAAGCGCAACATGCTGCACTTCGTCGGCATACAGCCGGTGCGCAGCACGCTGATCGGCAGTGTCGATGCGATGAACGACGCCGGTCGCGCGCGCTGGCATGCGCGGATGCGCCGCCTGGGGCGGGATGCGGCGTGAGCCGGTTCAGGTGCGCAGCAGCCTCACCTGCCTGAACCAGCCGCCGAAGGCCGCCGGTTCGTCACTGACGATGCCGAAGGGCAGGCCGTCGAGCGCGTCTTCGAGCACGACGTCGAGCCGGGTGGCGATGCGACCCGCCAGCGGCGACAGCAGCCGGCGCAGCGGGGCAGGGCGGCCGCGGCGCAGGAATTTGTCCAGCACCAGCGCCGCGCCGCCGGGGCGCAGCACGCGCGCCGCTTCACGCAGGCAGGCGGCGCCGTCCGGCACCACGGCGACGATCAGATGCAGCACCACGCAGTCGAACTGTGCGTCGGCGAAGGGCAGGCGCATCGCGTCGCCGCGCACCGCCGCGTAGTTCAGGCCGGAGGCCCGCGGCAGGCTGCGCGCGAGCATGGCCGCGTTGAAGTCGATCGCGGTGTAACGGTGATCAGCGGGCAGGTGGGGCAGGTCCAGCCCGGTGCCGACACCGACCAGCAGCACGTCGGACGAGGTGCGCGGCAGGTGGGCCAGGCTGGCACGGCGAGCGCCGAGCGACGCGGCAGCGACCACCGTGTCGTAGAGGGGAGCGAGGCGGGTGTAGGACGAGGCGAGCGACATCGCCCCGTCGCTCAGTGCAGCACGCGCGGCATGGCCAGCGTGAATTCGGGAATGTCGGCTTCGAACTGCGTACCGTCCTCGGCCACCATCTGGTAGCTGCCGCGCATCGTGCCGACCGGGGTGTTCAGCGCGCAGCCGCTGGTGTACTCGAATTTCTCGCCGGCTTTGAGCAGCGGCTGCTGGCCGATCACACCGAGCCCGCGCACCTGCTGTTCGGCGTTGTGGGCGTCGCGGATGATCCAGTGCCGGCTGATCAGCTGCGCCGGCACGTTGCCGGTGTTGGTGATGTTGACCGTGTAGGCGAACACGAAGCGGCTGTCCTCGGGGTCGGACTGCTCTTCGACATAGCGTGCCTGCACGCTCACCGTCACTTCGTATTTTTTCGATTCGGCCATGCCTTCTATTTAACCGAACTCCGATGACGCGGCAAGCGGCGCGCGTGCGCGTATCGGCGACACGCGACAGGGCGACGCTTCCGACCCGATACAATCGCGGCTTCGACCTTCGGAGCCGCACCGTGAGTACCACCAATCTGGATTACCTGATCGCCCCCAGCATCCTGTCCGCCGACTTCGCCGCCCTCGGCCAGGAAGTGCGCAACGTCATCGCCTCGGGCGCCGACTGGATCCATTTCGACGTGATGGACAACCATTACGTGCCCAACCTGACCATCGGTCCGCTGGTGTGCCAGGCGCTGCGCCCGCACACCGAGGCGGTGATCGACGTGCACCTGATGGTGAAGCCGGTGGACCGCATCATTCCCGATTTCGCCAAGGCCGGTGCCAACGTGATCACCTTCCACCCGGAAGCGTCCGAGCACATCGACCGCACGCTGTCGCTGATCCGCGAGCACGGCTGCCAGGCCGGCTTGGTGTTCAACCCGGCCACGCCGCTGCACTACCTCGACCACGTGATGGACCGCCTCGACGTCGTGCTGCTGATGTCGGTGAACCCGGGCTTCGGCGGCCAGAGCTTCATTCCGTCCTCGCTCGACAAGCTGCGCGCGGTGCGCGCCCGCCTCGACGAGTACGTGTCGCGCACCGGCCGCCACATCCGGCTGGAGATCGACGGCGGCGTCAAGATCGACAACATCGCCGAGATTGCCCGCGCCGGGGCCGACACCTTCGTCGCCGGCTCGGCCGTGTTCGGTGCCGGCAAGGACAGCGACCCGCACCGCTACGACAGCGTGATCGCCGCGCTGCGCGAGCAGCTGGAAGCGGTCTGAGCATGACGCAGCGCTTCACGGTCGCCGCCATCACCTTCGACCTCGACGGCACGCTGCTCGACACCGTGCCCGATCTCGCCGCCGCTGCACAGGACATGGCGGCCGAACTGAGCGTCCCGCCACGCCGCGAGGACGAGGTACGGGTGTTCGTCGGCCGTGGCATTCCGAACCTGGTCGAACGCTGCCTCGGCGAGCGCGCGCAGAATGCGGCTCTTCTCGCGCGGGCGATCGAGGTGTTCAAGCGCTGCTACCGCGTGCGCAACGGCGAGCGTGCCGTGCCTTACGACGGCGCGCACGCAACGCTGGCGGCGCTGCAGGCGGCCGGCTTCCGGCTCGCCTGCGTCACCAACAAGGCGGTCGACTTCACGCTGCCGCTGCTCGAGCAGATGGACATGCGCCATTTCTTCGGCAGCGTGGTCGGCGGCGACACGCTGCCGCAGAAGAAGCCGGACCCGGCACCGCTCTTGCACGCCGTGCGCGAACTGGGCGTGGCGCCGTCGGCCGCGCTGCACGTCGGCGACTCTTACAACGACATCGACTGCGCGCGCCGCGCCGGCATTCCGGTGCTGGGCGTGCCCTGGGGCTACAGCGAAGGGCGCGTGCTGGACGCAAAAGATTGCGATGGGCTACTATCTTCGCTCCCCGATCTGCTCGACCGGGTCACGCTTTTGACCGCCTGAGCCGACGAAACCACTGCGCACCGAAGCCGAATGGACAGCCTGACTTTCAAGGAGACACCCGCCCGCAGCTGCGCGCCCGCGCCCCTGCACGGGTACCTGTGGCGAGCCGCCTGAGTCCGCTCCTGGTCAGGCGCGCGCGGTGACACCGCGGCGTCGTTCAAAACCCCGCTCTCCGGTCTGTCCATGAATCAAGATCAATTCGAGGCGCTTGCACGCGCCGGCTACAACCGCATTCCCGTGACGCGCCAGGCACTGGCCGATCTCGATACCCCGCTGTCCGCCTATCTGAAACTGGCCGACGTACCGTATTCCTATCTGCTGGAATCGGTGCAGGGCGGCGAGCGCTGGGGCCGTTACTCGATACTCGGCCTGCCGGCGCAGACGCGCATCGTCGTGCGCCGCGACCAGATCGAGGTGCTGCGCGACGACGCGGTGATCGAGCGGACGGAAAGCAGCGACCCGCTGGCCTTCGTCCAGGCTTTCCTCGGCCGCTACCGCGTGCCCGACCTGCCGGGCCTGCCGCGTTTTTCCGGCGGCCTGGTCGGCTATTTCGGCTACGACGTGGTGCGCTACGTCGAGCACCGGCTCGCCGCCGGCTGGGACAAGGCCGACCCGCTGGGCGTGCCGGACATCCATCTGCTGCTGTCGGACGAGCTGGCGGTGTTCGACAACCTGTCCGGCCGGCTCACCTTCATCGTCTATGCTGACCCGGCGAAGCCGGACGCGCTGGTCAATGCGCATCTGCGCCTCGACGCGCTGACCGCGCGCCTGCGTTCGCCGCTGCGCGAGCCCGACACGCCGCGTGGCGAATCGGTGGCCGCCGAATCCGGCTTCGGCCACGACGCCTACTGCGCCGCGGTGGAGAAGGCGAAGCGCTACATCTTCGACGGCGACATCATGCAGGTGGTGCCGTCGCAGCGCATGAGCAAGCCGCTGGCGACCACGCCGATGGCGGTGTACCGCGCGCTGCGTGCGCTGAATCCGTCGCCCTACATGTACTTCTTCAACCTCGGCGACACGCACATCGTCGGCGCCAGCCCGGAAATCCTCGCCCGCCTCGAAGGCGACAAGGTGACCGTGCGGCCGATCGCCGGCACCCGCAAGCGCGGCGCCAACGCCGACGAGGACCGCGCGCTGGCCGAGGACCTGCTGTCGGACGAGAAGGAACGCGCCGAACACATCATGCTGGTCGACCTCGGCCGCAACGATCTGGGCCGCGTCGCTGCCACCGGCACGGTGGAGGTGACCGACCGCATGGTGGTCGAGAAGTACTCGCACGTGATGCATATCGTCAGCAACGTCGAAGGCGTGCTGAAGCCGGGCCTGACTGCGATGGACGTGCTGCGCGCCACCTTCCCGGCCGGCACCGTCAGCGGTGCGCCCAAGGTGCGGGCGATGGAAATCATCGACGAGCTGGAGCCGGTCAAGCGCGGCATCTATTCCGGCGCCGTCGGCTACCTCGGCTTCAACGGCGGCATGGACGTCGCGATCGCGCTGCGCACCGCAGTGATCAAGGACGGCGTGCTGCACGCCCAGGCCGGCGGTGGCGTGGTGATGGATTCGACGCCTGAAGGCGAATGGCAGGAAACGCTGAACAAGGCGCGCGCCGTGCTGCGCGCGGCGGAGCTGGCCGAAGCGGGGCTGACGCCCGGCTGAGTCCGCACCAGGACCGCAGCCCGCGGCCATGTGGGAGCGAGCTTGCTCCCACAGGAAGTGCGCCCGACCGGCGGCCGGTGCCGGGCTTTTGTGGGAGGGGTCTTCCGACCCCGACACGGCCTGCATCGAAGCCTGCGGACGGCAGAGGCTGCTCCCACAGGAGGCGAGCCGAGGCCCGGTCTGCCCCTACAATTCAGGCCTCGAACACATCGGGTAGTGCGACATGCAGAACTTCATTGCCGTCGGTGCCGGCGCCGCGCTGGGTGCATGGATGCGCTGGGGCCTGTCGCTGGCGTTGAACCCGCTGTTCGCCGGCTTTCCGCTCGGTACGCTGGCGGCCAACCTGATCGGCGGCCTGCTGATGGGTGTGGCGCTCGCGGTGCTGCAGGCCATGCCCGAGTTGCCGGCCCATCTGCGCCTGCTGGTGACCACGGGATTCCTCGGCGGCCTGACCACCTTCTCCAGCTTTTCCGGCGAGGTGTTCGCGCTGTTCGAGCGCGGCCACACCGGCTGGGCGCTGGTTGCGGTGGCGGCTCACGTGCTCGGTTCACTGGCGATGACCGCGCTGGGCTGGTGGGGCTGGCAGCTGCTGCGCGCCTGAGCGGTTCGCGCCGGCGCCGTCTTTCGCGGACAATGGCGCCCTTTCTGCGCGACGCAGACAGCAGCCTGATCCGATGAAAGTGCAGCACCCCGATCTGAATTCCCTGCTCGAACAGTGCATGAGCCGCGACGCGGCGTCGATTTCGCGCGCCGTGCGTGAGCTGCCGCCGGCGATGCGTGCGCCCGACAAGTGGCCGGCGAAGCTTGCTGAGCGCGTCGCGGCGTCGCAGGCCCGGGTGGCCGCGCGGCGCGCGTCGGCGCCCAAGGTCGAGTATCCGGAAGAGCTGCCGGTGTCGGCGCGCCGCGACGAGATCGCGGCGGCGCTGGCGGCACATCAGGTGGTCATCGTCTGCGGCGAGACCGGTTCCGGCAAGACGACGCAGCTGCCCAAGCTGTGCCTGGAACTGGGCCGCGGCGCACGCGGGCTGATCGGCCACACGCAGCCGCGACGCATCGCCGCGCGCGCCACCGCCGACCGGGTGGCGAAGGAACTGAACGTGCCGCTCGGCCGCGAGGTCGGTTTCGCCATCCGCTTCACCGACCGCACGTCGGAAGACAGCCGCATCAAGCTGATGACCGACGGCATCCTGCTCGCCGAAACGCAGCGCGACCGCTGGCTGGCCGCCTACGACACGCTCATCATCGACGAGGCGCACGAGCGCAGCCTGAACATCGATTTCCTGCTTGGCTACCTGCGTCAGCTGCTGCCGCGCCGCCCTGACCTGAAGGTGATCGTCACCTCGGCCACGCTGGACGCCGAACGCTTCGCCAATCACTTCGCGCAGAACGGCAAGCCGGCGCCGGTGATCGAGGTGAGCGGTCGGCTCTACCCGATCGAGATGCGCTGGCGGCCATTCGATGCCAACAAGGAGCGCGATCTCTACGACGCGGTAGCCGACGCGGTCGACGAAGCCTTCTCGTGCGGGCCGGGCGACGTGCTGGTGTTCATGCCCGGCGAGCGGGAAATCCGCGAGTGCGCCGAAACGCTGCGCAAGCACCACACACGGCTGCCCGGCGTGAAGCCGGACATCCTGACGCTGTTCGCGCGCCAGTCGGCGCAGGAACAGTCGCGCGTGTTCCAGGGCTCGAACGGCCGGCGTGTCATCCTGTCCACCAACGTCGCCGAAACGTCGCTGACGGTGCCCGGCATCCGCTACGTGGTCGATACCGGTCTGGCGCGCGTCAAGCGCTACAGCTACCGCAACAAGGTCGAACAGCTGCAGGTCGAGCCGATCGCGCAGTCGGCGGCGAAACAGCGCGCCGGCCGCTGCGGCCGGGTGTCCAGCGGTGTCTGCTTCCGGCTCTACGGCGAAGACGACTTCAATCAGCGCACCGCGCACACCGACCCGGAAATCCTGCGTTCGTCGCTGGCCGGCGTCATCCTGCGCATGAAGTCGCTCGGCCTGACCGACGTCGAGGAATTCCCCTTCATCGACCGCCCGGCACCGCGCGCGATCGCCGACGGCTACCAGCTACTGCAGGAACTGGGCGCGGTCGACGAGGAACGCACGCTGACCACGCTGGGGCGCGAACTGGCCAAGCTGCCGCTGGACCCGCGCGTCGCGCGCATGATCCTGGCGGCGCGCAATCACGGCGCGCTGAAGGAAGTGCTCATCATCACCGCCGGCCTGTCGGTGCAGGACCCGCGCGACCGCCCGGAGGAGCGCGCCGGCACGGCCGACCAGGCGCACGCGAAGTTCGCCGACGAGCGCAGCGAATTCCTGTGGTACCTGAAAGCCTGGGCCGCCTTCGACGAAGTGTGGCATCACCAGTCGCAGGCCAAGCAGCGCGAGTGGTGCCGGGCGAACTTCCTGAACTGGCTGCGCATGCGCGAGTGGCGCGACGTGCACACCCAGCTGCACACGCTGTGCGCCGAGCACGAGTGGCCCGAGAACGGACAGCCGGCCGCCTTCGATGCGCTGCACCGCGCGCTGCTGACCGGCCTGCTCGGCAACCTCGGCCTGCGCATCGAGGACGCGCGCGCCGGCGAGCCTCCGTATCTGGGGGCGCGCGGCATCAAGTTCTGGCCGCACCCCGGTTCGGCGCTGGCGAAGAAGGGTGGCAAGTGGATTATGTGCGCCGAACTGGTCGAGACGACGCGGCTGTTCGCACGCTGCATTGCGCGCATCGAGCCGGAGTGGGTGGAGGAGGTGGGCGCCCACCTGATCCGCCGCTCGACCTACGAGCCGCACTGGTCGAAAAGCCGTGGCGAAACGGTGGCCTGGGAGCGCGGGGTCATCCACGGCATCACGCTGTACGCGAAGCGCGCCGTGCAGTACGGCAAGACCGACCCGGTGCTGGCCCGCCAGCTGCTGATCCGCGAGGCACTGGTCAATGGTGACGTCAGCGACGTCGCGCTGAAGCAGATGAAATTCCTGCAGCACAACCTCGACCTGATCGCGCAAATCGAGCGGCTGGAGGAGAAGCAGCGGCGGCAGGACCTGCTGGTCGACGAATCGCTGATCGAGGCCTTCTACGATTCCATCGTGCCGGCCGACGTGATCGACCTGCGTGGTTTCGAGCGCTGGCGCCGCGACGCCGAGCGCGACAACCCGAAGCTGCTGCACCTGACACGCGAACAGCTGATGCGGCACGAGGCGGCCGGCGTCAGCAGCGAACGTTTCCCGGCGAAGATGGATCTGCTCGGCCAGCGCCTGAAGCTCGAATACCGGCACGAGCCGAATGCGGCCGACGACGGCGTCACGCTGACCGTGCCGCTGACGCTGCTGAACCAGATTCCTGCTGCGCGGCTGGACTGGCTGGTGCCCGGGCTGATCGAGGAGAAGGTGGTGCAGCTGGCGAAGACGATTCCGCCCAAGCTGCGCCACCGCATCCAGCCGATCAGCGGCTTCGTGGCCGACTTCCTGGCCCAGCAGCACGACCAGTCGGAGCCGCTGGTGAAGGTGCTGGCGCGCGCGATCGAGGTCTATGTGAGCCTCAAGCTGCCGCCGGACGCGATCCGGGCCGAGAACCTGCCGGCGCACCTGATCATGAACATCCGCGTGATCGACGAGCACGGTCGCGTGCTCGGCCAGTCGCGCAATCTGGCTGAACTGCGCACGCGGCTGAAGGACGAGGTGGCGCGCCGCTTCGAACAGGCGCGCATCGCGTTGCCGACGGCGCAGCCGTCCGCCGCACCGGCGGTCGCGCCACCTCCGAAAGACGCTGCGCCTGCGCGGGTGCCCGCCGCCGACAGCAAGGCAGCCAGCGCGCGAGGCAGCATGGCCGACGCACTGGCCGCGCTCGGCGCGCGCGACGCTGTCGCGAAAGCGCTGGTGCCGCCGCCGACCGCGAAGAAGGGCCGCGCCGAGCCCGCGCCCCCGGCGGCCGTTCCCGCGCAGTCGGCGGGCGAGGGCCGCTACACCAGCTGGGCCTTCGGCGAACTGCCTGAACTGATGGAGGTCGAGGTCGCCGGCCGCATGGTGATCGGCTTCCCGGCGCTGCAGGACGACGGCGACGCGGTCAGCGTGCGCGTGTTCGACACGCCGGAGGCGGCGCACGAGGTGCATCGCCGCGGTCTGCGTCGCCTGTTCGCGCTGGAACTGCGCGATCAGGTCAAGTTCATCGAGAAGAGCCTGCCCGGCCTGCGCGACATGGCGATGCAGTTCATGAATCTCGGCAGCGAGGCCGAACTGCGCGCGCAACTGGTCGCTGCCACGCTGGAACGCTGCTGCATGATGGAACCGTGGCCGCAGGATGCCGCCACCTTCGCGACCCGGCGCGACGAAGCGCGCCCGCGCATATCGCTGGTGGCGCAGGAAATCGGCCGGCTGGCGGGCGCCGTGCTGACCGAATACACGGCACTGAACAAGAAGCTGATTGCGCTGAAGGCCCACCCGGATGCCGGCGCCGACATGCGCGCCCAGCTCGACGCGCTGGTCGGCAAGCACTTCATCGAGCGCACGCCCTTCGAGCGGCTGACCCACTATCCGCGCTACCTGAAGGCGATCGCGCTGCGCATCGACAAGCTGCGCAGCGACCCCGCGCGCGACGCGCGAGCCATGGCCGACTGGGCATCGCTCGCCACGCTGTGGGAGCGCGAGCGCATCGCCCGTGCGCGGGCAGGGGTGAGTGACCCCTTCCTCGATGAATTCCGCTGGCTGCTGGAAGAGCTGCGGGTGAACCTGTTCGCGCAGGAACTGCGCACCCCGGTGCCGGTCTCGGTGAAGCGGCTGCAGAAGATATGGGAGTCGCGCTCGCACGGGTGAGGCGGCGACGCTTCCGTATGTGGGCGGCTTCGATGCAGGCTGTTATCGCGAGCAAGCTCGCTCCCACGGAACCCCGGTTCCGGCGGCGGGTTCGGTCTTTTGTGGGAGCGGCCTTGGCCGCGACGCGGCGGACCCTCATCCGCCGACCTCGATAACTGGAGATGACCGAATGCCCGTCGATGACCGCCTGCGCACCTTGATATCGGCTTTCGAGAGGCTGACACCTGCCACCGTCGACACGCTCGCCGCGCTCTACGCTGACGACGCGCACTTCCGCGACCCGTTCAATGACGTGCGCGGTCGCGCCGCGGTGGCGCGCATCTTCAGCCACATGTTCGAGCAGGTCGAGGCGCCGCGCTTCGAAGTTCACTCGGCGATGAGCGAAGGCGACGCGGCGTGGCTGGAATGGACCATGCACTTCGTCATGCGCGGCCGGACGCAGGCCATCGTCGGCGCAACCCGGCTGCGCTTCGACGCGCAAGGCCGGGTGGCCGAACACCGCGACTACTGGGATGCGGCGCAGGAACTGTACGAGAAGCTACCGCTGATCGGCAGCGTGCTGCGCGCCATCCGGCGACGTCTCGCCGCCGGATAGGGCAGCGGGATCTTACTGCTTCGGGCTGTTGTTGCCGCCGGCTGCGTCGAGGCGCCGCGCTTCTTCCGGGCTGACGATTTCGAAGATCGCCACCACCTTGCGCACGCCCGAGGTCGAGGCGGCGACTTCCTTTGCGGCCTTGGCTTCGGTTTCGGTCAGCAGGCCCATCAGATAGACCTTGCTCATCTCGGTCACCACCTTGACGTGGTTGGCCTTGACCCGCTGCGAATCGAGGATGCGCGCCTTCACCTTGGAGGTGATCAGCGCGTCGTTCGAGCGCTGGGTCAGCGAGGACACGCCGGCGATTTCGGTTTCGTTGCTGACACCGCGCACGTTCGGCACCTCGCCGACGATGGCGGCGGCTTCGGCGCGCGTGGCTTCGTCGGCGACCTGGCCGGTCAGCAGCACGTTGCGGTTGTAGCTGGTGACGCTGACATTGGCGCGGCTGCCGAGCTTTTCGCGCAGGCGATTGCTGGCGCGCAGTTCGATGCCCTCGTCCTCGACCTGGGTACCGCTGGTGCGGCGGTCAAGCGCCGACATGACGGCAGTGCCGGCACCGGCGGCGACCACCGGGAAGCAGCCCTGCAATACGGGCACCGAAACGCCGATCAGGGCGGCCAGCAGCAGCGGGCGGGTTAAGGAAACGGTCTTGCGGGTTTTTGTCATCATTCGGTTCCTAGAAGCATGCAGTCGATGCCGTCGCACAGGCAGTGCAGGGTGAGCAGGTGAACTTCCTGTATGCGTGCCGTGCGTTCGGCCGGCACACAGATGTGGATGTCGCGATCGGTCAGCAGTTCCGCAATGCGCCCACCGCCGCGACCGGTCAGCGCGACCACGCGCATTTCGCGCTCATGCGCGGCGTCGATCGCGGCGATCACGTTGGCCGAGTTGCCGGAGGTCGAGATCGCCAGCAGCACGTCCTGCGGCTGACCGAGTGCGCGCACCTGCTTGGCGAACACCTGCTCGAAGCTGTAGTCGTTGGCGATGGCGGTCAGGATGGAGCTGTCGACGGTCAGCGCGATGGCGGCCAGTTCGGGGCGTTCGCGTTCGTAGCGGCCGACCAGTTCGGCGGCGAAGTGCTGGGCGTCCGCCGCCGATCCGCCGTTGCCGCAGGCGAGTATCTTGCCTGTGGCCATCAGGCTTTCCACCATCAGCTCGACCGCGTCGGCAATCGGCGCGGCGAGGACTTCGGTGGACGAGAGCTTGGTTTGCGCGCTGTCGATGAAGTGCTCGGAAATGCGTGAAACCAGATTCATGAGAGCTCGCAGCGTTGGATGTGGCCAGAGTGTACCAAGATCGGCCCGGCAGGCCGTCTTTGTGAAGCCTTCTTGCAGTCCGATACCTGCGCTTGCAATTCAGTCGGGGCGCGAAGGCCCTCATCGACCCAGTTCGACCCAGACGTCGACGCGCAGCCGCTTCCACGGATCGGGGTCGGGCGTTAGCGCGCCGATGCGCGCGCTGAGCCGGGCGCCGGCGTCCATTTCGTCGGCCGCCTCGAAATTGGCGGCGCGCGGCAGGTAGCCGATCATGATGCCGCGCCACAGCACGCGCACGGCGCGGGTGTCGTGCCGGTTGCCCGGCTCCCGCTCGAGCGTCAGCGCGTCGCCCACCGTGAGCTGCGGCCATACCTCGGCCAGACGATGGTACTGCGCGCCGGCCAGCGGCGAGCGCTGTGCCAGCAGGCGCAGGCCGTCGGCCTGTGCGCCGACGCAGACGAGTGCAAGCAGGGCGCTACAGACCGAATGCATCACGTATCCAGTCGATGCTGGCGGCGTCGAGCGCTGACAGCGCGATCACGTCGAAGCGGGCAGGGCGGGCCTGTGCGCGGCGCCCCTGTTCGGCGAGCCAGTGCTGTGCGGCGCGGATCAGCCGCGCCTGCTTGACCGGGCCGACGCTGGCTGCGGCGCCGCCGAAGCGGCCGTCGCGCCGCATGCGCACTTCGACGAACACCAGCGTGTCGCCGTGCTCGCACACCAGGTCGAGTTCGCCATCGCGCCAGCGCAGATTGCGGCCAAGCACGCGCAGGCCTTTCGATTCGAGAAAGCGGGCCGCGAGTTGTTCCGCGGCGGCGCCGTGCTGCGCCCGTGTGCTCATGGATGCTTGTGGCGACCGGCAGCGACGCTCAGAATGGCGGGCCGCCTGCACTCCGCCGCCCGATGGACACGCCCGATCTTCCTGTTTCCACCCACGACGACACCCCATCCGAATTCAGGACATCGGCATTGTATGTCGTCGGCACACCCATCGGTCATCTGGGCGAACTCTCTGCGCGCGCCATCGGCGCCTTGCGTGCGGCCGACCTGATCGCCTGCGAGGACACGCGGGAGACCTCGCGTCTGGCGCGTCACCTCGGCCTGCGCGCGCAGTTGATTGCGGTGCATGAGCACAACGAACGCAGCGGCGCCGAGCGACTGATCGCGGCGCTCGGCGACGGCAAGCGCGTGGCCCTGGTGTCGGACGCCGGCACGCCGGCGGTGTCCGATCCGGGCGCGCGTGTCGTCCGCGCGGTGCAGGAGGCCGGTTTCCGCGTGGTGCCGATCAGCGGGCCGAGTGCGGCCGTGGTGGCGCTGTCGGCCAGCGGACTGCTCGATGCGCAGTTCCGCTTCGTCGGCTTCCTGCCGGTCAAATCGGCGGCGCGCCGCAGGATGCTGGAATCGCTGCGTGACCAGGACTGCGCGCTGGTGTTCTACGAGGCGCCGCATCGTATCGTCGAATGCGTGGCCGACATCACGGCGGTGATGCAGCCGGAGCGCGAACTGGTGATCGCGCGCGAACTGACCAAACTGTTCGAACAGATCGTGCGCCTGCCGGTGTCCGAAGCGCCGGCCTGGCTGGCGGCCGACGCCAACCACCAGCGCGGTGAATTCGTGCTGCTGCTGTCCGGCGCGCAGCCGGAAGAGGGGCTCGATGCCGCCGCCCAGCGCACGCTCGACATCCTGCTCGAAGAATTGCCGCCCAGCCGCGCCGTGAAGGTGGCGCAGGCCATCACCGGGGCGCCGCGCAAGCTGCTGTATGACTACGCGATGGCACACGGCGTCGATGCGCCGCAGGACGACGAAGCCGACTGATCCATCTGCGGTCGCGGCCAATCAGTGCCGCTCCCCACTGCGGTTGGGCCGGTGGGCGACTATGCGGGATAATCGTGCGCTAAACCCCGCCGGCGTGGCGCCGGCAGGGATCGCTGACTGGATTGGAACGCTCTTGAATCGACTGACCCTCACCCGACCCGACGACTGGCACCTGCATCTGCGCGACGGCGCAGCTCTGACGGCGGTGCTGCCGGACACGGCGCGCCGCTTTGCGCGCGCCATCGTGATGCCAAACCTGCGCCCCCCGGTGACCACCGTAGCGCTGGCCGGCGCCTACCGTGAGCGCATCCTGGCCGCGCACGCGGCCACGCCGGGCCTGCCGCCGTTCGAGCCGCTGATGACGCTCTACCTGACCGACAACACCTCGCCCGACGAGATCGACCGCGCCTGTGACAGCGGCTTCGTCAAGGCGGTGAAGCTCTATCCGGCGGGCGCTACCACCAATTCTGATTCCGGCGTGACCGACGTGACGCGCTGCGATGCCGCGCTGGCGCGCATGGCCGAGCGCGGCCTGCCCTTGCTGATCCACGGCGAAGTGACCGACGGCGACGTCGATGTGTTCGACCGCGAGGCGGTGTTCATCGAGCGTGTGCTGCGCCCGCTGCTGGCGAGGCATCCGGCGCTGCGCGTGGTGTTCGAGCACATCACGACGAAGGACGCGGCGGAATTCGTCGCCGCGGCTGGCGACAACATCGCAGCCACCGTCACTGCGCATCACCTGCTGATGAACCGCAACGCCATCTTCGCCGGTGGCGTGCGACCGCATCATTACTGCCTGCCGGTGCTGAAGCGCGAGGTCCATCGCGAGGCGCTGGTGGCCGCGGTCACCTCCGGCAACCGTCGCTTCTTCCTCGGCACCGATTCGGCGCCGCACGCCAAGGGCGCCAAGGAGGCGGCCTGCGGCTGTGCCGGCTGCTACACCTCGCACGCCGGCATCGAGCTGTACGCCGAAGCCTTCGACGCCGTCGGCGCGCTCGACCGGCTGGAAGCCTTCGCCAGCTTCAACGGTCCGGACTGGTACGGCCTGCCGCGCAATACGTCGCAGATCACGCTGGTCCGTGAGTCTTGGGAGGTCAAGGCCAGCCAGGAATTTGCCGATGGTGATGTACTGGTGCCGCTGCGCGCGGGTGAGCGCGTGGCCTGGCGAATCGAGTGAACCCATCCATGACACGACACCTGCGCCTTCTGCTGCTGCCGCTTGCGAGCCTGCTGGCCGGCTGCGAGATCGACAACGCGGCCTTCATGATCGAGGGCAAGGAACACGCCCTGATCATAAACCGCGAGAAGCCGTACTTCTGGAGCGACCAGTACGAACTGGCGGTGATCGTGTCACGCATGCCCACCTGCCAGCGCCGCTTCGACATGAAGCCGGCGCGGCTCAATACCGCCGTCGTCACCGTGTTCGACGGCGGCGAGCCCAACCGCTACATCCTTCGTCAGGGTTCCAGCCGCTGGTATGCGGTGAACACCACCGACTGCGTGTTCTCGGTGATCGACAAGCCGGCGACCGAACCGCCGGCCATCGGCACCTTCCGCAAGAAGGACGAGCAGTTCACCTTCGTGCCGGTCAAGGCCGGAGCGGCAGGCGCCTCCTGAGCGCGACGCTGGCCGACCGCGTCGGCGACGGGCCGCTGCACGCGGGCATTCGTCATCTGCTGGCACACCTGCCCGGCGCCACGCCTCCACTGGCCGCAGAACTGGATGGGCTCGCCGGCAAGGTGGGACGTCCTGTGACCGCCCGCGGCCTGCCCATCTCCTTCGTTGCGGATGCGGCTGCGGAAGGCGGCTACGAGGCCCGCATCGCTGCGACCGGCCGTGTCGCCACACGCGATGCAAACTGGCATGACCTGTTCAACGCGCTGGTCTGGCTGCGCCATCCGCGCATCAAGGCGGCGATGAATGCGCGCCACTGCATCGAGATCGAGACCCGTCCCGGCGGCGATCGCGGGCCGGTGCGTGACGCGCTCACCCAGTTCGACGAAGACGGGCTGGTGCTGGTGACGGACGACGCGGCGCTGATCGACGCGCTGTGTTCGCGTCGCTGGCGCGAGGCGCTGTTCGAGCGGCGCCGGTCGGTCGAACGGGCGGCGCTGCACGTGATCGGCCACGCACTGATGGAAAAGGCGCTGGCGCCGCACTTCGGCCTGTGTGCAAAGGCGCTCTACCTGCATGCCGAAGAAGTGCCACCGGGCGACGAGGCGCTCGACCGCTGGCTCGCTGCCCGTATCACGGAAGGCGGCTGGCCGACGTCGCCGCGCGACCTGAAACCCTTGCCGGTGCTCGGTCTGCCTGGCATGACCTCAGCGAACACCGATCCTGCCTACTTCGACGACACCCGCCAGTTCAGACCGCTGCCGGCGAAGCGGCGGTAACGCGCTCGACCGGCGGGGACTTCATCGCGCGCGAGCCCCCTCCCACAAAACCTCGCGGGCTCCAATTCCCGCCGCTCGCGCTGCGCCGTCACCGCCGCAGATCGGCGACGAATCGGCCCAGGCGTGACAGCCCTTCCGTCAGGTCGTCGGTAGAGGCGGCGCAGGACAGGCGGACGTGGCGTTCCGGGTCGAGTTCGCTGAAGTCGCGTCCGGGTGTCAGCGCAACGTGGGCCTCCTGCAGCGCGCGCTGGCAGAAGGTCCACGCATCCAGCCCGGTGTGGCGCACGTCGAACCAGGCGTAGAAGGCGCCGTCCGGCGGCACGTCGACCGGCAGGCCGATGCCGGCCAGGCCCGCGATCACCTGTGCGCGGCGCCGTGCGAATTCACTGCGGCGCGCCTCGCAGACGGCGATCGACTCCGGCGTGAAGCAGGCCAGCGCGGCGAACTGCGCGGGCGTAGGCGGGCAGATGTAGAAGTTCTGCGCCAGCCGTTCGACCACCGGCACCATCGCCTCCGGTACTACGCACCAGCCGAGGCGCCAGCCGGTCATGCCGAAGTACTTGGAAAAGCTGTTGATGACGAAGGCGTCCGGATCGCTGGCGAGCACGGACTGCGCCGGTCGCCCCTGCGCATCGGCGTCCTGCAGGTTCAGATAGATTTCGTCGATGATGCGCCAGGCATCGTGGCGGCGCGCCCAGTCGCAGATCGCCGCGAGCTCGGCCGGCGGCACCGCGGTGCCGGTCGGATTCGACGGCGTGGCCAGCATGAGCCCGCGAGTGGCGTCGCTCCAGTTCGCTTGCACGGTTGCCGCATCGAGCTGGTAGCGCGCAGCGGCGGTCGTCGGAACGAGTTTCACGCGTGCGCCGAAGCTGCCGAGAAACTGCCGGTTGCAAGGGTAGGACGGGTCGCCGACGATCACCTCGTCGCCCGGATCGACCAGCGCCGCGGTGACCAGCAGCAGTGCGGCGGAGGCGCCGGCGGTGACGACGATGCGCGAGGCGGGGATGTCGAGGCCGTGCATCTGCCGGTAGAAGCCGGCGATGGCCTGTCGCAGTTCGGGCAGGCCAAGCGCCGCCGTGTAGGGCATCGGGCGGCCGTCCATCAGATCGCGCATCGCGCGGATGACCGCCGGTGGCGCGCCGAAGTCGGGTTCGCCGATGTTCAGCTTGATCACGCGATGGCCCTGCGCTTCGAGTGCGGCAGCCTGCTTGCCGATCTCCATCGCGAAGAAGGGCGATATCGACTGAGCGCGTTGCGATGCTTTCATGCGACCGATCATCTCCACATGTAGTGCCTGCCTGTCGCAGCAAAGAAAAAGGCGGCCCGCGGGCCGCCTCCTTCATTGCCCGGCCGGGCTCAGGCGAGGCGGCCGTGGCACTGCTTGTACTTCTTGCCCGAGCCGCAGGGGCAGGGGTCGTTGCGACCGACCTTGGGGCCGGCGGCAGCCGGCTGCGCCGGCGCGTTGTTGCCGGCCGGTGGCGCCAGCGGGTCCACACCTTCGCCAACCATCGACGGGTCGAAGTCGGCGTGGGTGAAGCGCATGTTGTCGAGCGGCGGCGGTGTCGGTTCGCTTTCCTCGATCTGTTCGGGCGAGCGGATTTCGACGTTCATCAGCACGCGGGTGACTTCGCCGCGCACCTGATCGAGCAGGCTTTCGAACAGTTCGAAGGCTTCGCGCTTGTACTCCTGCTTCGGGTTCTTCTGCGCATAGCCGCGCAGGTGGATGCCCTGGCGCAGGTGGTCGAGCGCGGCGAGGTGTTCGCGCCAGTGGCTGTCCAGACTCTGCAGCATCACGTTGCGTTCGAACTGGCTGAAGGAATCGCCACCGACCAGTGCGACCTTGACCGCGTACTGCTCGTCCGAAAGGTCCTGCGCGCGCTTGAGCAGATCTTCGTCGGCGAGGTTGGGCTCGGCCGACAGCCATTCCGCGAACGGCGTATCGATGCGGAACTCGGACAGGAAGGCGGCCTGGGCACCGGCCAGATCCCACTGTTCCTCGACGCTCTCGGTTGGCACGTACTGGCGGAAGGTGTCTTCGAGCACGCTGTGGCGCATCGCGGTGATGGTTTCCGAAATGTTCTCGGCTTCGAGCAGCGCGTTACGCTGTTCGTAAATCACCTTGCGCTGGTCGTTCGACACGTCGTCGTATTCGAGCAGCTGCTTGCGGATGTCGAAGTTACGCTGTTCGACCTTGCGCTGCGCCGACTCGAGCGAGCGATTCACCATCGCGTGCTCGATCGCTTCGCCCTCCGGCATCTTCAGCCGCAGCATGATGGCGTTCAGTCGTTCGCCGCCGAAGATGCGCATCAGCGGGTCTTCCAGCGACAGGTAGAAGCGCGACGAGCCCGGGTCGCCCTGGCGGCCGGAGCGGCCGCGCAGCTGGTTGTCGATGCGGCGCGATTCGTGGCGTTCGGTGCCGATGATGTGCAGGCCGCCGGCGGCGATCACCTGTTCGTGCAGGGACTGCCATTCGCTGCGCAGCTTCTCGACGCGCGCGGCGCGATCGGCGTCGCCCATGCTCTGGTCCTGCTCCAGCGCCTGCACCTGCTTCTCGACGTTGCCGCCGAGCACGATGTCGGTACCGCGACCGGCCATATTGGTGGCGATCGTGATCACGCCCGGCCGGCCGGCCTGGGCGACGATTTCCGCCTCGCGCTCGTGCTGCTTGGCGTTCAGCACCTGGTGCGGAAGCTTTTCCTTGTTCAGAAGACCGGACAGCAGCTCCGAGCTTTCGATCGAGGTGGTACCGACCAGCACCGGCTGGCCCCGCTCGTGGCAGTCCTTGATGTCGGCGATCACCGCCGCGTACTTTTCCTTGGCCGTGCGATACACCAGGTCGTTCATGTCCTTGCGGATCATCGGCCGGTGGGTCGGGATCACGACGGTTTCCAGGCCGTAGATTTGGTGGAATTCGTAGGCTTCGGTGTCGGCGGTACCGGTCATGCCGGCGAGCTTGCCGTACATGCGGAAGTAGTTCTGGAAGGTGATCGACGCCAGCGTCTGGTTCTCGGCCTGGATCTGCACGCCTTCCTTCGCTTCGACCGCCTGGTGCAGGCCGTCGGACCAGCGGCGGCCCGGCATCAGACGACCGGTGAATTCGTCGACGATGATGATTTCGCCGTTCTGAACCACGTACTGCTGGTCGCGGAAATACAGGTTGTGCGCGCGCAGGCTGGCGTAGAGGAAGTGCACCAGCGTGATGTTGGCCGGTTCGTACAGGCTGCGGCCGGCTTCGAGCAGGCCGTGCTGGACCAGGATATCTTCCGCGTGTTCGTGACCGGCTTCGGTCAGCAGCACGGTATGCGCCTTCTCGTCGACCCAGTAGTCGCCCGGGCCGTCCTCGACCTCGCAGCGCGTGAGCAGCGGTGCGACCGCGTTGAGCTTCACATAGAGGTCGGTGTGGTCGTCGGCCTGACCGGAAATGATCAGCGGCGTGCGCGCCTCGTCGATCAGGATGGAGTCCACCTCGTCGACGATGGCGAAGTTCAGGCCGCGCTGCACGCGCTCGCCCTGCGAATACACCATGTTGTCGCGCAGGTAGTCGAAGCCGAATTCGTTGTTCGTGCCGTAGGTGATGTCCGAGGCGTAGGCGGCCTGCTTCAGGTCGTGCGGCATGCGCGACAGGTTCACGCCGGTCGTCATGCCGAGGAAGCCGTAGAGCCTGCCCATCTGTTCGGCATCGCGGCTGGCGAGGTAGTCGTTCACCGTCACCACATGCACGCCCTTGCCGGACAGCGCATTCAGATAGACCGGCAGGGTCGCGGTCAGCGTCTTGCCTTCGCCGGTGCGCATTTCGGCGATCTTGCCCGAATGCAGCATGATGCCGCCGACCAGCTGCACGTCGAAGTGGCGCATGCCGTGCACCCGCTTGCTTGCCTCGCGCACCACGGCGAAGGCTTCGGGCAGCAGGTCGTCGAGGGTTTGCCCGTCGGCCAGACGCTGCCGGAACTCGGCCGTCTTGGCGGTGAGGGCTTCGTCACTCAATCCGGACAGTTCGGATTCCAGTGCATTGATGCGGGCGATGACCGGACGGTATTTCTTCAGCAGGCGATCGTTGCGGCTGCCGAACAGCTTGGTGAACAGGGATGCAATCATCGAAGACAGAAGCCCGGCGCGGGCAAACCGATGGCGGAAAAGACGGCGATTCTAGCATGTGCCCGTTGGCAGCCCTGTGACGGCGGGGGCGCCGGGCCGGCGCTGCGGGAGGCTTGCCCGAGGTGGCCCGGTTTCAGTGCGCGTGGCTATCGGCGGATGCCTGCCGCGCGTTCGCGGGAAGCGCCTTGCGGGCCAGTTCGAGGAAACGGTTGGGGTTCTGCGCGACGTCCTTGACGCGCACTTCGAAGTGCAGGTGCGGGCCGGTCGAGCGACCGGTGCTGCCGACCTCGGCGATCTTCTGACCGCGGCGTACCAGCGTGCCCGGCGCGACCAGCAACTTGCTGGCGTGCGCGTAGCGGGTGACCAGATCGCGCCCGTGATCAATCTCGACCATATTGCCGTACTGCGGATGGAAACTGGCCGTGGTCACGACGCCCGCTGCCGCGGCGATGATGGGGGTGCCCACCTCGGCAACGAAGTCGACGCCCTCGTGCATCGCGCGCGATCCGTTGAACGGGTCGATACGCCAGCCGAAGCCTGAGGCGTTCCAGGTGCCGCCATTGACCGGTAGCGTGGATGGCACCAGCGACAGGGTGGCCTGATCGAGCAGCAGTTCCGATTCGATCACGCCGAGGTAATCGTCTTGCTGCGCCAGCAGATCGGAGAAGTGCTTCATCTGCGCTTCGAGTTCGTCCGCCGACAGCGTGTTCTCGTTGATCAGCGGGCCACCGCGACCGGGCGGTGCGCTGTTCACGACGGGTTCGGGTGCCTTGACGCCGGCGAGCTTGGCCAGCCGGGTGCCCAGCGTGTCGAGCTGTATCAGCTGGGCCTGCATCTGCCCGAGCTTGACCGCCATCGTGTTCAGATTCTCGCGTACGAACTGTTCGCTGCGCTGGATTTCCTCGTTGCGCGCTGCGGTGATCAGTTCGTCGATCACCGGCAGTCGCCACTCGCTGGCGTGCTTCAGCGTGATGAACGAGAACGCCGAGGCGAGCATGAAAACGAGTACCGTGAAGGCGAACAGTGCGCCTGCGAGGTGCCACGGCCGGATGGTGATGGCCTTGGCGGTTGTCAGGCGGTCGGAAACCAGAATAATCTGCACATCCGCTCCCTAAGTCTTCTTATGTCTGCCCGTCGCCTGCACGACCATCTCAATGCACAGGACTCGCTGGCAAATCTGGCGTCGCACGTCAGACAGATCGCCCGCGTGCAGAGAGCCTACGAAAAATTCCTGCCAACCGAACTGACGCAGGTCAGTCGGGTGCTGAACGTGAAGCAGGGTGTCGTGGTGGTCAGCGCTTCGTCTGGCGCTGTTGCCCACCGGCTGAAGCAGTTGCTGCCCAGCGCAAGGCTGGCACTGCAGGAAAGTTGCGGCGAGGTTACCGAAGTCAGGGTGAAGGTGCAAGCATTTGATCCGCCTCGGATTACTGCGCCCGTTGCACCCCGGCCGGTCAGCGAATCGGCGCGTCGGGAACTGCTTTCCGGGGCCGCGGCGCTCGACCCGTCGAGCGCGCTGCGCAGTGCGCTGGAGCTGCTGGTCGCGCGCGCCAAAGCTAAAGGATGATCACGCGTTCCAGCAGGAACAGTGCGAGGATGCCCAGCGTCGCGATGACCGCGTAGCGGAGCAGCGTCCAGGCGAAATTCAGGTAACGCGGGTCTCGCGTCAGCACATAGCCGAGAAACGATGCGCCGACGGTGATGATCAGCAGGATGCCGATCAGGCGCAGGATGAGCACGTGCCGCTCAGGCGAAGGCGGGCGCCGAGCCGGCGTCGTCCACCAGCGGACGGTACTGGTTCGATACCGCGGGCGGCGTCTGTGCCGGCTGATCGAAGCTCGCCCACTCCCAGGCACCCTCCTGCGCCAGCAGCGCATGCAGCAGCGCGTTGTTCAGCGCGTGGCCGGACTTGTGCGCGCTGAAGGCGGCAAGCAGCGGGTGACCGAGGATGTACAGGTCGCCGATGGCGTCCAGCACCTTGTGCTTGACGAACTCGTCGGCGTAACGCAGGCCGTCACTGTTGAGCACGCGGTACTCGTCCATCACGATCGCGTTCTCCAGGCTGCCGCCCTGGGCGAGACCGTTCTGCCTTAGGTATTCGACTTCGTGCATGAAGCCGAAGGTGCGCGCACGGGCGACGTCGTCGATGTAGGACTGATGGGCGAAATCGACCTTGACCTGGGTGCCGGTGCGTTCGATCGCCGGGTGACGGAACTCGATCGAGAATTCCAGGCTGAAACCTTCGTACGGGTCGAGACGCGCCCACTTGTCGCCGTCCTTCACCTCGACCGTCTGCAGCACGCGGACGAACTTCTTCGCCGCTGCCTGCTCGACGATGCCGGCCTGCTGGATCAGGTAGACGAAGGTGGAGGCCGAGCCGTCCATGATGGGCAGTTCGGGCGCGTCGACATCGACGAACACGTTGTCGACGCCGAGACCGGCAAGCGCCGACATCAGGTGCTCGACCGTCGAGATCGTGGCGCCTTCACGGCCGATGCAGGAGGCCAGGCGCGTGTCGCCGACGGCGTGCGCGTCGGCACGCAGTTCGACCGGCGGCGTCAGATCGACGCGCCGGAACACGACGCCGGTATCCGCCGGGGCGGGGCGCAGCTCGAGATTGACCTTGAGGCCGGAGTGCAGGCCGACGCCGGTGGCGCGGACGATGGAACGGAGGGTGCGTTGCCGGATCATGGCAGACAGGACGACTGAAAGCGAAAGTTCAAGTTTACCTCACCTCCGCGTCACGCCCCTGTAACAGGGCGTATCCGTCCGGCCGGGCGGCCGGACGGGTGCAGCACAGCCGGTAATCAGTCCGCCTGCTTGCGCAGGAAGGCCGGAATATCCAGCGTTTCGACGCCGTTGGCGCGCATGGCTTCGACCGCGCTCGACGCGGTGCGGCCACCGCGGCCGCGCATCACGGCCGGGATGTCGAGGTGCGAGTAGTCGGTGCCCATCGCGGCGGCCGGCATGGCGACGTCGTCGGTGCCGGTGCGGATGATGGTCATCGGTGGCTTGCTGCTCATCGCGCGCGGGGCGCCGAGGCCGGTGGCGACCACGGTCACGCGCAGGCGGTCTTCCATCGAATCATCGAACACCGTGCCGAAGATGACGTGGGCGCCTTCGGCGGCGAAGGCACGAACGGTTTCCATCGCGTCCTTCACTTCCTTCATCTTCAGCGAGCGGCTGGCCGTGATGTTGACCAGCACGCCACGCGCGCCGGACAGTTCGACACCTTCGAGCAGCGGGCTGGCGACAGCCTGTTCGGCAGCGATGCGTGCGCGGTCCATGCCGGCGGCTTCGGCCGAGCCCATCATCGCGCGACCCATCTCACCCATCACCGTGCGCACGTCCTGGAAGTCGACGTTCACCAGGCCCGGGATGTTAATGATTTCGGCGATGCCGCCGACGGCATTGCGCAGCACGTTGTCGGCAGCCTTGAAACCGTCTTCCAGGCTGGCGTCCTCGCCGAGCACTTCCATCAGCTTCTCGTTCAGCACGACGATGAGGGAGTCGACGTGGCGGGCGAGTTCGTCGATGCCGGATTCAGCGGCGCGCATCCGGTTTTCGTAATCGAAAGGCTTGGTGACGACGGCGACGGTCAGGATGCCCATCTCCTTCGCCACTTCCGCGACGATGGGGGCGGCGCCGGTGCCGGTGCCGCCGCCCATGCCGGCGGTGATGAACACCATCTCGGCACCGCGCAGCTGGTCGGCGATGTGTTCGCGGTATTCCTCGGCGGCGGTACGGCCGACTTCAGGCTTGGCGCCGGCGCCGCGGCCGTTCTTGCCGAGCTGGATCTTGACCGGGGCGAGGTTGCGGGTGAGTGCCATGCCGTCGGTGTTGGCGGCGATGAATTCGACGCCGTTCACACCTTCACGGATCATGTGATCAACCGCGTTGCCGCCGGCTCCACCGACGCCGATCACCTTGATCACTGCACCCACCGGTTCCTTGTCGAGAATCTCGAACATATCCGCCCTCCTGTTTTCCACGAACGCCTCCGAGCCTGAAGGCTCTTATGGCTACAAAACGCGCGCCACCACTAGATTTAGTGATTGCGCGCAAGTATACGACTAAACTTAGTGCAACGCATGCCGTAGATGCCGTTTGCGTCCCGAATTTCAGAAATTTCTTTCGAACCAGGAGCGCATGTTGGCCAGCACCTGACGGACGTTCCTCGTTTCGCGCGCAACCTGTCCGCGACGACGCTGCGCAGCGCCTTCCATCACCAGTCCGATCGCCGCCGCGTAGCGCGGATGCCGCACCACGTCTGCAAGGTTGCCGCTGCACTCCGGCACCCCGACGCGCGACGGCAGGTGGAACACGTCCTCGGCCAGATCCGCCATGCCGCGCATGGTTGCGCTGCCGCCGGTCAGCACCACGCCGGACGACAGCAGTTCCTCATAGCCGCTGCGTCGCAGCTCGGCCTGCACCAGCTCGAACAGCTCCGACACGCGCGGCTCGATCACGTCGGCCAGTGCCTGACGCGACATGCGGCGCGGGCCGCGGTCGCCGATGCCCGGCACTTCGATCATGTCCTCGGCGTCGGCCAGTGCCGACATCGCCACGCCGTAGCGCAGCTTGATGTCTTCCGCCTCGGCGGTCGGCGTGCGCAGGGCCATCGCGATATCGTTGGTGATCTGGTCGCCGGCGATCGGGATGACCGCCGTGTGGCGGATCGCACCCTGGGTGAAGATGGCGATGTCGGTGGTGCCGCCGCCGATGTCGATCAGGCAGACGCCCAGATCCTTTTCGTCCTCCGACAGCGTGGCCTGGCTGGAAGCCAGCGGCTGCAGCACGAGGTCAACCACTTCGAGGCCGCACCGGCGCACGCACTTGATGATGTTCTGCGCCGCCGACACGGCGCCGGTCACGATATGCACACGCACTTCGAGCCGCTTGCCGCTCATGCCTATCGGCTCGCGCACCCCGTCCTGCCCGTCGATGATGAATTCCTGGGTCAGCGTGTGCAGGATCTCCTGATCGGCCGGAATGGGCATCGCGCGCGCGGTTTCGACCACGCGTTCGAGGTCGAGTCGGGTGACTTCCTTGTCCTTGATGGCGACCACGCCATTGGAGTTGAAGCTGCGGATGTGGCTGCCGGCGATGCCGGTGAACACTTCGCGCACCTTGCAGTCGGCCATCAGCTCGACTTCCTGGATCACGCGCGAGATCGAATCGACGGTGGCTTCGATGTTGACCACGACACCCTTCTTCAGGCCCTGCGCCTCCTGGGTCGCGAGGCCGAGGATGTCGAGTCGCCCGTCGCTGCCGAGTTGTGCGACGACGGCCGAGATTTTCGACGTGCCGATGTCGAGGCCGACGATGAGGTCCTTACTGTCTCTTGTCATGGTCTGTCCTGGTGTTCAGTGCTGCTCATTCGTATTGCGTAGCCGTTCGGATAGCGCAGATCGGCGTAGATCACTTTCTGCGCGCCGCGGCGCAGGATTTCCGGCTGGGTATTGACGTAGCGCGCGAGCCGTTCGGCGATCGGCGACTTTTCCTCCTCGCGACCGAGTTCGAGCCGCGTTCCGTCGTCGAGCTGCAACTGCCAGGCCTGGCGGCGCGTCAGCACGAGTTTGTTGATCTGCCGCTCCATCGGCGCCAGCAGATCGCTCCATTCAAGGTGGCGGGCCAGCATGCTGGCCGAGTCCTCATCCGGTCCGATGAACAGCGGCAGCGCAGCTTCGTGTTCGGCCACGAACAGTTCGCCCTGGGCATTCACCATCCGCGCCGGCACGTTCGGCGGCACCCACCAGCGTGCGACCGCGACGTGCTCCTCGATGTCGATTTCCAGCGAACCGGGCCACACCCGGCGTACCGTGGCGTGGCGCACCCACGGCAGGCTTTCGAACACGGTGCGTGCGCGCTCGATGTCGGTGGTGAGAAAGCTGCCGGTGACGGCGCGGCGCGCGGCGTCCTCGATCTGCGCGGCACTCACGTTTGCCGGCGCGCGCGTCAGCGTCACCGACTGCAGCGGCAGCACCGGCATGCGGGTGACCATGATCACCAGCGCATAGCCGATCGCCGCACTCGCCAGCAGCAGGATCACGTCGGCGATCATCGTCAGCGCGCGCGGGCTGTCCCACAGGCCGCCGTCATCGCGGCGCTGCGTGGCCTTGTTGCGCGCTGAGGGCTTTTTAGCCAAGGCGGGCCGACTCCAGGATGCGCAGGCACAGTTCGCCGAACTCGATGCCGACCGCACGGGCGGCCATCGGCACCAAGGAGTGCGAAGTCATGCCCGGCGAGGTGTTGATTTCGAGCAGCCAGGGGCGGCCGTCCTCGCCCAGCATCAGGTCGGCGCGGCCCCAGCCGCGGCAGTCGATCAGCCGCGCAGCGCGCATGACCAGATCCTGGATCTCCTGTTCGAGATCGGCGTCGAGCCCGCTCGGGCAGTGGTACTTCACGTCGTCGGTGAAGTACTTGTTCTGGTAGTCGTAGTTTCCCTGCGGTGCTTCGATGCGGATCAGCGGCAGTGCCATGTCGCCGAGGAAGGGCGCGGTCAGCTCGCGGCCGCTGATGAACTGTTCGGCCAGTACCAGCGGATCGCAGCGCGCGGCCTTCTCGTAGGCGCCTTCCAGATCCTCGATGCGGGTGACCTTGGTGGCGCCGACGCTGGAGCCTTCACGCGCGGGCTTCACGAACAGCGGCAGACCGAGCTCGTTCGCCACGGCACGGAAGTCGCTGCCGGCGTGCAGCAGCTTGTAGCGCGGCGTCGGCAGGCCGGCCGACAGCCACACCATCTTCGTGCGCCATTTGTCCATGCCGATGGCCGACGCCATCACGCCGCTGCCGGTATAGGGAATGCCGAGGCATTCGAGGGCGCCCTGTATCGTGCCGTCCTCGCCGCCGCGGCCGTGCAGCGCGATGAAGGCGCGGTCGAAGCCGTCGCGCTTCAGTTCCCACAGGTCGCGTTCCGCCGGGTCGAAGGCGTGGGCATCGACGCCCTGTTCCTGCAGCGCGGCCAGCACCGCGCTGCCCGACATGATGGAAATTTCGCGTTCGGCGGAGCTGCCGCCGAACAGCACGGCGACCTTGCCCAGTGCGGCGGTGTCGTGGGTACTCATTTCTGGATGTCCTGTGCGAATTTTGCGGGCAGTTGCCCGATGGAGCCGGCGCCCATGCCGAGCACGACGTCGCCGTCGCGCACGGTATCGAGCAGGGTCTGCGGCAACGCGTTGATGTCTTCGACGAATACCGGCTCGACCTTGCCGGCGACGCGCAGCGCGCGCGCCAGCGCGCGGCCGTCGGCGGCGACGATGGGCGCTTCGCCGGCGGCATAGACTTCGGTCAGCACCACCGCGTCGGCGCCCGACAGCACGCGCACGAAGTCTTCGAAGCAGTCGCGGGTACGCGTGTAGCGGTGCGGCTGGAAGGCCAGCACGATGCGGCGGCCGGGGTAGGCGCCGCGCGCCGCTTCGAGCGTGGCGGCCATTTCGACCGGGTGGTGGCCGTAGTCATCGACCAGCGTGAAGCTGCCGCCGGCCGGCAGCGCGATCTCGCCGTGGCGGGTGAAGCGGCGACCGACGCCCTTGAATTCGCCGAGCGCGCGGACGATGGCGTCGTCGGACACGCCGACCTCGTTGGCCACCGCGATGGCGGCCAGCGCGTTGCGCACGTTGTGCAGTCCGGGCAGGTTCAGTTCGACCGGAATGCGGGTGGTCGTGCCATTGACGCGTACCGCGTTGAAGAGCATGCGGGTGCCGTCGGCGCGCACGTTCTCGGCGCGCACCTGGGCGTTCGGATCGAGGCCGTAGCGGATGATCTGCTTCGGCACCTGCGGAATGATCTCGCGCACATTCGCGTCGTCGGCGCACAGCACCGCAACGCCGTAGAAGGGCAGACGGTTCAGGAAGTCGACGAAGGCCTGCTTCAGCTTCGAGAAGTCGTGGCCATAGGTGTCCATGTGGTCGGCGTCGATATTGGTGACGACCGACACCACCGGCGACAGGAACAGGAAGGAGGCGTCGGACTCGTCGGCTTCGGCCACGAGGAACTCGCCGGTGCCGAGGCGCGCGTTGGCGCCGGCCGAATTGAGCCGGCCACCGATGACGAAGGTCGGGTCCAGCCCGCCTTCGGCCAGGCAGCTGGCGATCAGAGAGGTGGTGGTGGTCTTGCCGTGGGTGCCGGCGACCGCCACGCCCTGCTTGATGCGCATCAGCTCGGCCAGCATCTGCGCACGCGGCACGATGGGAATCTGCCGCTCGCGTGCACGCACGACTTCAGGGTTGTCGGCGCTGACCGCGGTCGAGGTGACCACTGCGTCGGCACCGGCGATGTTGTCGGCCGCGTGGCCCTGCACGACGCGCGCGCCGAGCGCGGCGAGGCGGCGGGTGACTGCGTTGTCGGCAATGTCCGAACCGCTGACCACGTAACCCTGGTTCAGCAGGACTTCGGCGATGCCGCTCATGCCGGATCCGCCGATACCGATGAAATGGATGTGGCTGATCTTGTGTTTCATTTCTGTTGTCCTCGCGCGAGTGCTGCGCAGATGTCGGCCACCTGGGCCGTCGCGCCGGGTCGCGCCAGCGCGCGCGCGCGCTGTGCCATGTCGAGCAGGCGGGCGCGGTCGAGTGAGCGGATGAGGGTGGCCAGCGAGCCGGCATTCAGTGCCGTCTGCGGCATCAGTTCAGCCGCTCCGGCGTCGGCGAGAAAGCGCGCGTTGCCGGTCTGGTGGTCGTCGACCGCGTGCGGCAGCGGCACCAGCACCGAGGCAACGCCGGCCGCAGCCAGTTCGGCGACGGTGAGCGCGCCGGCGCGGCAGATGACCAGATCGGCCTGCGCGTAGGCGCCGGCCATGTCCTGGATGAAGGGCTGCAGCGTGCCGCGCACGCCCGCTGCCGCGTAGGCCGCTTCGAGCGCTGGCATGTTGCGTTCGCCGGCCTGGTGGATCACCTGCGGGCGCTCGCCGTCGGGAATCTGCGCCAGTGCCTGGGGCACCGTGTCATTCAGCACCTGGGCGCCCAGACTGCCGCCGACGACCAGGATGTTCAGCGGACCGCTGCGGCCGGCGAAACGCTCGGCCGGCGCCGGCAGTGCGGCGATGTCGGCGCGTACCGGGTTGCCCGTCCACTCGGACTTCGACAGCGCATCCGGAAAGCCGCCGAGCACGCGGTCGGCAACGCCGGCCAGTACGCGGTTGGCCAGTCCGGCGACCGAATTCTGTTCGTGCAGCACCAGCGGAATGCCACGCAGTGCGGCCATCATGCCGCCGGGGAAGGTGACGTAGCCGCCGAGGCCCAGCACCACCTGCGGCTTCACGCGGCCGAGCACGCCGAGCGCCTGCCAGAAGCCGCGCAGCAGATTGAGTGGCAGCATGAGCTTGCGCAGCAGGCCCTTGCCGCGCAGCGCGGTGAAGCGGATGCACTGCAGTTCGTAACCGCGCGGCGGCACGATGCGCGCTTCCATGCCGTCGGCGTTGCCCAGCCAGACGATGCGCCAGCCGCGCGCACGCAGTTCGTCGGCCACCGCGAGGCCGGGGTAGATGTGACCGCCGGTGCCGCCGGCCATGATGAGTGCGGTGCCGCTCATCGCCGGTTCTCCCAGTCGATGCGCAGCAGGATGGCCAGCGCGACGCAATTGACCAGGATGCCGGAGCCGCCGTAACTCATGAGCGGCAGCGTCAGCCCCTTGGTCGGCAGGATGCCCACGTTCACACCCATGTTGATGAAGGCCTGCACGCCGAACCAGATGCCGACGCCCTGGGCGACCAGCCCGGCGTAGGCGCGCTCCAGCAGCAGCGCGCGCCGGCCGATGGCGAAGGCGCGGTGCACCACCAGCGCGAACAGGCCGATCACCGTCGCTACGCCGACCAGCCCCAGTTCCTCGCCGATCACCGCCAGCAGGAAGTCGGTGTGCGCTTCGGGCAGATAGAGCAGCTTTTCGACGCTGCCGCCAAGGCCGACGCCGAACCACTCGCCGCGGCCGAAGGCGATCAGCGAGTGCGTGAGCTGGTAGCCCTTGCCCAGCGGGTCGTTGTTGAACGGATCGAGGAAGGCAATGAAGCGGCCCCAGCGCAGTTCATTGAAGCGGATGATCAGCGCGAAGCCGACCAGCGCCACCACGCCCAGCGAGAAGAACAGCTTGCCGTTGATGCCGCCGAGGAAAAGCATGCCGAAGGCGATCAGCACGATGACGACGAAAGCGCCGTAATCGGGCTCGGCCACCAGCAGCGCGCCGACCAGCAGGATGACCAGGGTCATCGGCACGAAAGCGCGACGGAAGGAATGCATCTCGGGCAGCCGGCGCACGATGTAGCTGGCGGCGTAGAGCACGGTGAACAGCTTTACCAGTTCGGACGGCTGCAGGTTCACCGGGCCGAGATTGATCCAGCGGCGCGAGTTGTTCACGACGCTGCCGATGCCCGGGATCATCACCAGCACCAGCAGCACGATGCCGCCGAGGAAGAGCCACATCGACCACGCCTGCCAGGTGCGGATCGGCACCTGAAAGGCCATCAGCGCCGCGACGCCGCCGATCGCGAGGAACACCGCTTGGCGGATCAGGAAGAACTCCTGCTTGTTGCCGGTGAAGCGACTGCTGTCGGCAACGGCGATCGACGCCGAGTACACCATGACGAGGCCGATCAGCAGCAGGGCGACCGCCGGCCACAGCAGCCAGGGGTCGAGTTCGGCCGGCTTCGGCGATTCGCCGAAGCGCGACGAATCAAGTCGCATGCTGCCGCTCATGAGCGCACTCCTTCGGCCGCGATGCGACGCGCTTCGGCGATGAACACCTCGGCGCGGTGTGCGTAGTTGCGGAACATGTCGAGGCTGGCGCAGGCCGGGGACAGCAGCACGGCGTCGCCCGACTGCGCCGCGGCGAAGGCGGCGCGGGTGGCTTCTTCCAGCGTGGCGAAGCTGCGGTGAGGGACGCCGTGGGCCGCGAGCACTTCGGCAATGGCCGGCGCGTCGCGCCCGATCAGCGCGCAGAAGCGTGCATGGCGTGCGCACACCGGGCCCAGCGGCGCGAAGTCCTGACCCTTGCCGTCGCCGCCGAGAATGATGATCAGCGGTCGGCCGAGACCTTCGATCGCGGCCACCGTGGCGCCGACATTGGTGCCCTTGGAATCGTCGATGAAGCGCACGCCGGCCGTGTCGAGCACGGTTTCGACGCGGTGCGGCAGGCCGGCGAAGTCACGCAGTGCGGCGACGCAGCGGTCCAGTGGCAGGCCGACGGCCTCGCACAGCGCGAGGGCTGCGAGCGCGTTGTGTGCGTTGTGGCGACCGGCCAGTTTCATCTCGTCAAGCGCGAGCAGCGGCTGCGTGCCGCGCATCAGCTGGGTGCAGCCATCGCGCTCGGCCAGTCCGTAGTCGCCGGTGGTCGGTTCACCGTCGCCGAAGCCGATGGCGCGCGCGTTGGCGCGGCGCATCGCGACCACCCACGGGTCGTCGCGGTTCAGCACCTGCACCGTGTGCGCGCCGAAGATGCGTGCCTTCTCGGCCGCGTAGGTCGGCATGCCGCCCGGGTGACGGTCGAGATGGTCCTGCGTCACGTTGAGCACGGTGGCTGCATCGGCGTCCAGCGTGTCGGTCGTTTCGAGCTGGAAGCTCGACAGTTCGAGCACCCAGGCATCGGGCACCGCACCGGCGTCGAGCACGCGCATCAACGCGTCAAGCGCGGCCGGCGAAATGTTGCCGGCCACCTCGGTGGCGAGGCCGCAGGCGCGGCACAGCGCGCCGGTCAGGGTGGTGGTGGTGGTCTTGCCGTTGGTGCCGGTGATGGCGATCACCTTCGTACGCTCACGCCAGCCGAGGTCGCGCAGTGCACGCGCGAACAGTTCGATTTCGCCGACCACTTCGATCCCGCGGCGCTTCGCTTCCTGCACCAGCGGTTCGTGCGGGGCCAGGCCGGGCGACAGCGCGAGCAGCGCGATGCCGTCGAGCAGGCTGTCGTCGAACTGCCCGCAGCGCAGTTCGGCCGCCGGAATGTCGCGTGCCAGCGCATCCAGCCCGGGCGGCGCGGCACGGCTGTCCGCCACGCGCAGCTCGGCGCCCTGGCGTGCGCACCAGCGAGCCATGGCCAGGCCGGATTCTCCGAGGCCGAGGACGAGGACGTGGGTTCCAAGGAGGCTCATTACCGCAGCTTCAGCGTGGACAGACCGAACAGCACCAGCATCAGCGTGATGATCCAGAAGCGCACGACCACCTGCGTTTCCTTCCAGCCGCCGAGCTCGTAGTTGTGGTGCAGCGGCGCCATGCGGAAGATGCGCTTGCCGCCGGACCACTTGAAGTAGAGCACCTGGATCATCACCGACAGCGTTTCGGCGACGAACAGGCCGCCCATGATGAACAGCACGATTTCCTGACGCACGATCACCGCCACGGTGCCGAGCGCGGCGCCCAGCGCCAGTGCGCCGACGTCGCCCATGAACACTTCGGCCGGGTAGGCGTTGAACCACAGGAAGCCGAGGCCGGCGCCGCACAGCGCGCCACAGAAGATGGCCAGCTCGCCGGCGCCCGGAATGAAGGGCACGCCGAGGTAGCGCGAGAACACGGCGTTGCCGGCGACGTAGGCGAAGATGGCCAGCGCGCCGCTGACCATCACCGCCGGCATCGTGGCGAGGCCGTCGAGGCCGTCAGTCAGGTTCACCGCGTGGCTGGTGCCGACGATGACGAAGTAGGTGAGCACCATGAAGCCGATGGCGCCGAGCGGGTAGGCCACGGTCTTGAAGAAGGGCACGATCAGTTCGAGCTGGGCCGGGACCTGGGCGGTCAGGCCGAGGTACACCGCTGCCCCGGCGGCGAACACCGAGGACCAGAAGAATTTCGGTTTGGCCGGCAGGCCTTTCGGATTGCGATGGACCACCTTGCGCCAGTCGTCCACCCAGCCTACCGCGCCGAAGCCCAGCGTGACGATGAGCACCACCCAGACGTAGCGATTCGACAGGTCGGCCCACAGCAGCGTGGTGACCCCGAGCGCGATCAGGATGAGGGCGCCGCCCATGGTCGGCGTGCCGGCCTTGGTCAGATGCGATTTCGGACCGTCGTCGCGCACCGCCTGGCCGATCTTGTACTCGGTCAGCTTGCGGATGAGCATCGGGCCGAACATCCAGCAGATGGCCAGCGAGCTCATCATCGCCAGCACTGCGCGCAGCGTGATGTAGTTGAATACGTTGAATGCGCGGATGTCCTGCGCCAGCCAGCGGGCAAGTTCAAGAAGCATGGTTGTCCTGTCCGGTGTGTGCGAGCAGCGCCTCGGCGACGCGTTCCATGCGCATGAAGCGCGAGCCCTTCACCAGCACCGTGGTGCGGGCGTCGAGCAGGGGGCGCAGCGCGTCGGCGATCGAGGCGTGATCGGCGTAGTGGAGGGCGCCGGTGCCGAAGGCGGCGACGGCGTGCGTGGAGGCTTCACCGAGCGCGTGCAGCGCGTCGATGCCGCGTTCGCGCGCATAGGCGCCGGCTTCGCGGTGGAATTCGGGGCCCTGGTCTCCGACCTCGCCCATGTCGCCGAGCACCAGGATGCGCCGGCCCGCTGCGGTGGCGAGGACATCGATGGCGGCGCGCACGGAATCGGGGTTGGCGTTGTAACTGTCGTCGATCACCGTGCTGCCAGCCAGTCCGACGCGTACCTGCTGGCGGCCCTTGACGCCTTCGAAGCGGTTCAGCGCCCACACCACGGCGGCCATGTCGGCGCCTGCGGCCAGTGCGGCAGTGGCGGCGCACAGCGCGTTGCGCGCGTTGTGCAGGCCGGGCACGCGCAGCATGATGCGCGCGGTGCCGAAGGCGCCACGCAGGTCGAGGCGGTAGCCCAGTCCTTCCGGCGTGGCGGTGGCGAACACTTCGGCGGCGTGGTCGAGACCGAAGCGCAGCACGCGCCGTGCTGCGTTGCGGCCGCACCAGTAGTCGGCAAAATCGTCGTCGGCATTGACCACGGCGATGCCGACGGCACCGAGCGCATCGAACACGTCGCCGTTTTCGCGTGCGACCTCGGCCACGCTGTTCATGAATTCGAGGTGCTCGCGCTGGGCGTTGTTCACCAGCGCCACGGTCGGTTTCGCCATGCCGGCCAGCCAGGCGATCTCGCCCGGGTGGTTCATGCCCATCTCGATCACCGCCATGCGGTGCGTGTCGCGCAGGCCGAACAGCATCAGCGGAACGCCGACATCGTTGTTCAGGTTGCCGCGCGTGGACAGCACCGTCGTGTCCGGATTCCAGCCGACGCCGAGCGCGTGCGCGCGCAGGATGGCGGCGATCATTTCCTTCACCGTGGTCTTGCCGTTGCTGCCGGTGACGCCGATCAGCGGCAGCGTGAAGCGGCTGCGCCAGGCGCGGGCGATGTCGCCCAGTGCGGTGCGGGTGTCGGCGACACGGATCAGCGTGCCCGTGGTGTGCGCGCTGTCGGCGGCGATCACCGCGGCGGCCGCACCCGCTGCCTGCACGTCGGCGATGAAGTCATGCGCATCGAAGCGCTCGCCGCGCAGCGCGACGAACAGGTCGCCGGCATTCACTGCGCGGCTGTCGGTCGAGAAGCCGGCGATGTCGACGTCCGGGCCGCTCAACGTGCCATTGCAGGCGGCCGCGACGTCGGAGGCCTTCCATAGTGCGCTCATTGCACGCCTCCGCGGGCGGCGAGGGCGGCGGCGGCCTGGTCGGCGTCGGACCACGGCGTGCGCAGGCCCATGCGTTCCTGATAGTGCTCGTGTCCCTTGCCGGCGATCAGCACGACGTCGCGCGCGTCGGCGGTGGCGATGGCGGCGCCTATCGCGAGCGCGCGATCGACCTCGCGCAGCACGTCGGCACAGGCCGGCAGCCCGGCGGCGATGTCGTCGAGGATGGCGTCCGGGTTTTCGCTGCGCGGGTTGTCCGAAGTGATCCAGGTGCGCGCCGCGTGCTCGTAGGCGACGGCCCCCATCAGCGGCCGCTTGCCGGGATCGCGGTCGCCGCCGCAGCCGAACACGCACAGCAGCCTGCCGCGCCGCGCTTCGGCCACCGGCTGCAGCGCGCGCAGCGCCTGCTCCAGCGCGTCCGGCGTGTGTGCGTAGTCGACCACGACCAGCGGCTCGCCGTGGCCGCCGAGCCGCTGCATGCGGCCAGGCGGCGGCAGCAGTTGCCCGGCGACGCGGGCGGCGTCGGCCAGCGATACGCCGGCATGCAGCAGGCTGCCGGTGACGGCGAGCAGATTCTGGATGTTGAAGCGACCGACCAGGGCGGCGTCGACATGCGCGCGCTCGTTACCGTGCTCGATGTCGAAGCGCAGGCCGTGCGCCAGATCGGCGTTACGGGCGTGCAGTCCGTGCACGCCCTGCGGCAACTCGGCGTCGAGCGCGCAGCCGGTGACCGGCAGCCGCGCGGCGACTTCGCCGGCCAGCGAGCGGCCGAAAGCGTCGTCGGTATTAATTACCCCGGCACGCAGGCCGGGGTGGGAAAACAGGGTGGCCTTCGCGGCCGCGTAATGCTGCATGTCCGGGTGATAGTCGAGGTGGTCGCGGGTCAGGTTGGTGAACACCGCGGTGTGGATCCGGACGCCGTCGATGCGTCCCTGGTCGAGGCCGATCGACGACACTTCCATCGCGCAGGCGCTGGCGCCCGCGGCACGCAGGTCGGCCAGAGTCTGGTGCACGCTGACCACGTCCGGCGTGGTGTTGACCGATTCCGACAGCTGGCCGGGCAGGCCGCTGCCCAGCGTGCCGATGACGCCGCAGCGCGTGCCGAGCAGGTCCATGGCCTGGGCGACCCACTGGCTGACCGAGGTCTTGCCGTTGGTGCCGGTGATGCCGATCACATGGAGCGCGGCGGAGGGACGATCGAGCAGATCGTCGGCCAGCGCGCCGGCGTGACTGCGCAGCGAATCGACCTCGATCACCGGTACTGCGGCGTCTGTCGACGTAGCGCCCGCTTCGCACAGCACCGCGCAGGCACCGCGTTCGATGGCGGCGTCGATGAAGCGACGACCGTCGGTGCGCTGGCCGGGCAGAGCGAAGAAGAGGTCGCCCGCTTTCACGTGACGCGAATCGGCGCGCAGCGCGCGCGGCACGACGCCGCGGCGCGACAGCGTGTCGCGTACGCGGGCGATGACGGCGGAGGAGCGGCCGGTGCTCACCAGCCCTCCTTGCCGGTGGCGCTGTTGCGCGCCATCTGCAGCACGGGCACCGGCGCGTCCGGCGGTACGCCGGTCGCGCGCAGCGTTGCGTTCATGATGTCGGAGAACACCGGGGCGGCGACCTGACCGCCGTAGTGCACGCCGTTGGACGGTTCGTCGATCATCACCGCGACGATGTAGCGCGGGTCGGACACCGGTGCGAAGCCGACGAAGGACGCGATGTACTTGTTCGCGTAGCTGCCGCCTTCGAGCTTGTGCGCGGTACCGGTCTTGCCGGCGACGCGGTAACCCGGAATCTGTGCCTTCGGTGCGGTGCCGCCGGCACCGGCAGCCATTTCGAGCATGCGGCGCACTTCGCGTGCGGTCTGTGCCGAGAACACCTGCAGGCCGTTGATCGGCGGCGTGTCGACGCGGGTCAGCGACAGCGGAATCAGGTCGCCGTCGCGCGCGAACACGAGATAGGAGCGCGCCATCTGCATCAGCGTGACCGACATGCCGTGGCCGTAGGACATCGTGGCCTGCTCGACCGGCTTCCAGTTCGCTGCCGGGCGCAGGCGGCCGCCCGCCTCACCAGGGAAACCGAGACGCAGCGGCGAACCGAAGCCGAGCTGATCGTATGTCTGCCACATTTCCGACGGCTTGAAGGTGCCGGCGATCTTGGCGACGCCGATGTTCGACGACTTCTGGATCACTTCGGCGAGGCTCAGCATGCCGTGCGGGTGTGCGTCGCCGATCGAGTGGCGGCCGAAGGTGAGCTTGCCGGCGCAGTCGATCGGTGTGTCGAAAGTGTAGCGGCCGCTCTCCAGCGCCATCGCGGCGATGAAGGGCTTGATCGTCGAACCCGGTTCGTAGGTGTCGGTGAAGGCGCGGTTGCGCAGCGGCGGGCCCGACAGCTGTTCGCGGTTGTTCGGGTTGTAGGTGGGCCAGTTGGCCAGCGCCAGCACTTCGCCGGTGCGCGAATCGACCACCACGGCGCTGCCGGCGCGTGCCTTGTGTTCGCTGACCGCCTGCTTGAGCCGGCTGTGCACCAGGAACTGCAGACGGGTATCGATGGCCAGCCGCACGTCGCCGCCGTCACGCGGCGGTGCCAGCACCTCGACGTCCTCGACCACGTTGCGGCGGGCGTCGGTAATCACGCGCCGCGAGCCGACCTTGCCGGTGAGCGGACGATTCATCGCCAGTTCGATGCCTTCGAGACCGTTGTCGTCCATGCCGGTGAAACCGACCACGTGCGCGCTGACTTCGCCGTGCGGGTAGTAGCGACGGTACTCGGGTTCCGAGCGAATGCCCGGCAGCTTCAGCGCCAGCACCTGTTTCGCGACGTCCGGCGGCACCTGACGCTTCAGGTAGCTGCGCCCCCTGTTTTCCGGAATCTTGCGCGCGACCTCGCGATGATCCATGCCCAGCAGTTCGGCGAGCTGGCGAATCTGCGCCGGCGTGAGCTTCTCGGCGCCGATGTCGCGCGGGTTGGCCTTGGCATCGGTGCGCGTCGGGCGCGATTCGGCGACGATGGCCGACACCTGGGTGCTCATCGCCAGCACCTGTTCGTTACGGTCGAGCACACGGCCGCGCGAAGCCGGTGTTGGCAGTACGCGCGAGAAACGTTCCTCGCCCTTGCGCTGATAGAACTCGTCGTTCACCACCTGCAGCCAGAAGGCACGAGCAACCAGACCGCCGAACAGCGCCATCATGACCACCAGCATCAGGCGGGCACGCCAGGCGGGCAGCAGCTCGGCGAGCAGTGGGTTGTGGGCGAACTTCATTGTCCGGCCTCGAGTGGTTCGATGACGATGACGCGATCACGTTCCGGCGCGCGCATCTTGAGCTTGGATTCGGCCAGGCTGGCGATGCGCGCATGTGCTGCCAGCGAGCCCTGTTCGATCTGCAGCTGGCCCCACTCGGTTTCGAGTACCCGCATGCGCGTGAGCTCGCGTTCGAGTTCGGTGTGCAGCGCGCGCGAGCGGTGCTGCGACGACACCAGCGCGATGGCGCTGATGACCAGCGTGGCGATCAGCACGAAGTTCAGGCGCAGCACGTCAGGCCACCTTCTCGGCCACGCGCAGCGTGGCGCTGCGCGCGCGCGGATTGCGCGCGACTTCGTCGTTGCCGGCGCGGAAGCGGCCGATCAGTTTCATCGTCGGCTTCGGCAGCTGGTCGGCACGCAGCGGCAGGTTGCGCGGCGGCTGCGGTGGCGAGGCCTGATCGGCCATGTAGCGCTTGACGATGCGGTCTTCGAGCGAGTGGAAGGAAATCACCGCCAGACGGCCGCCCGGTCTGAGCGCAGCCAGCGCCTGCGGCAGCACTAGCGACAGCTCTTCAAGCTCCTGATTGATGAAAATCCGTAGAGCTTGAAAGCTGCGCGTCGCCGGATGCTGGCCCGCCTCGCGCGTGCGGACAGCGGCCGCCACGATCTGGGCAAGCTGGTATGTGGTGTCGACAGGCCGCTCGCTCCGAGCAGCAACAATCGCCTTTGCAATCGCTGAAGCAAACCGTTCTTCGCCATAGTCCCTGATGACCTCCCTGATGTCTGCTTCGTCGGCGCGGGCGAGCCACTGCGCCACTGTTTCGCCCCGGCTGGTGTCCATGCGCATGTCCAGCGGTGCGTCCTGCCTGAAACTCATGCCGCGCGCAGCTTCGTCGAGCTGCGGTGACGACACGCCGATGTCGAGCAGCACGCCATCCACGCCGTGCACGCCCAGTTGTTCGAGTACTGCACCCATTTCCGCGAAGCGCGCGTGCACCAGCGTGAAACGCGGGTCGGTGATGGCCTGGCCGGCTGCGATGGCGGACGGATCGCGATCGAGCGCGATCAGCCGGCCACCCGGACCCAGGCGTGCGAGCAGCGCGCGGCTGTGCCCGCCGCGACCGAAGGTGCCATCGACGTAAACGCCATCGGGACGCACCGCCAGTGCGTCGAGCGCCTCGGCGAGCAGTACGGGGATATGTTCCATCTCAACCCCGCCCGAACTTCTGCGAGGAAGGAAGCGCTGACCCCTCGGGGGGCAGCGAACGGAGTGAGCGTGGGGACATGAGCGCCGCCCGCCGGGCTGTCCCAAGGGGTGTAGCGGAGGTTTCGGCGAGCATGGCTCGCCGCCCGCGCAACCGGTCGGCTGTGCAAAGCCGACCGTGGATGAGCGCAGCCCCCTCGGCGGGGGTGAGGCAGGGGTTTCGCAGCGCATGCGCTGCGCCTGCCGAACGGGTCGGCTGTGCAAAGCCGACCCTGTGCGAACGAAGTGAGCGTGGGGGCAACATTCTCAGAGCCTGAAGGAACTGATGACTTCAGACGGCAGGGGCACTGCGCCCTCGCGGGCGTCACGCGCAGCCGCCTCGGCGTTCCAGCGGCCTTCATCCCACAGTTCGAAGCGGTTGCCGCGGCCGACCAGCATCACGCCCTTGGTCAGGCCGGCGCGTTCGCGCAGGTCGGCGCCGAGCAGCAGGCGGCCGGCGCGATCGATGGACTCGTCGCGCGCATTGGCGGTGAAGCTGAGCTTGAAGTCGTTGCTGGCCTGATCGAGGTCGGGCAGCTGGTCGAGGCGGGCGAGCAGGGCCTCGAATTCGGGCAGCGGATAGAGAAGGATGTGCTCGCGGGTGCGCGCCGTCATCACCACCTCGCCCTCGCACATGTCCATCAGCTTCTTGCGCGGACGAGCGGGGATGACGATGCGGTGCTTGTCATCCATGGTGAGGCGGGTCGTCCCGTAGAACATGCGCGTGCCCGTGTAAGCCCGTCAGCAGCGACGGGCTGGAGTGGCGGTCAGAGTCGTCTTTCCCACAATCACTCCACTTCTTATCCAATATTGCTCCACTTTAGCCATCAAGCTGCGGGTGGTCAATAGCTGGAATGCGCCAAATCTATTTCTGCAACAAGGACTTAGCGGTAATATTCCACAAAGTTGCGAAATAAAAACCCTTTGTTTTTAATGGGATAGAAAATGAAGTGAATGTGCGGTGTGAGCAAATGCCCGCGCCATGCCGCTTCGTGGGGCGAAGTGGACGAAAGTGGGGCGGGTGTGCAACCGAGTGGGGGAAATGCGGGGACGGACCCGGCAGGAGTGGAAGTCCGCCTGTAAGCCGGGTTCTGTTGTGCGCGAACGCACCGGCAACCATTCATCTGGGCGACGTGTTACCACGCCGCTCGAGCAGCCTACCCGGAAGCGACGCGAGCCGCGTCATGGCTTCCCTATTTGGCCTTGCCCCGGATGGGGTTTTGCATGCCGTGCACGTTGCCGCACACGCGGTGGGCTCTTACCCGGCGTTGCCGCCCGCCCGAAGGCGCACCATTTCAACCTTGCCTGTGCCTTGCGGCCATCGGCGGTATGTTTTCTGTTCCACTTTCCGTCGCCTTGGGCCGCGCTTTCACGCGGCTTGCTGCGCCCGGCCGTTAGCCGGCATCCTGCTCTGCGGGGCCCGGACTTTCCTCCGCGCTTGCGCGCCGCGGTTGCCCGGCGGACTTCCGGCGCGGATTCTACCGCACTGCAACCTGCAGTCCCGGGCTATCAGGCGTTTGCCGGCTCGGCCGCGGTCTTGTGCAACGTAACGAAGGTGTCGGCGTCCACCGCCGCGCTGAACAGGAAGCCCTGGAACTCGTCACAGCCCTGCTGCAGCAGGAAGTCGCGCTGCGCCGCGGTCTCGACGCCCTCCGCCACGACTGACCGCTGCAGGCTGTGCGCCAGCGCGACGATGGCGCGGGCGATCGAACAGGCGTCCGTCTCGTCGGGCAGGTCGGCGACGAAGGCGCGGTCTATCTTGATGCAGTCGATCGGGAAACGCTTCAGGTAGGCGAGCGACGAGTGGCCGGTGCCGAAATCGTCGATGGCAATGCGCACGCCGAGCGCGTTGAGCGCATGCAGCAGCTTGACCGAACGCTCGGGGTGATCCATCAGCAGGCTTTCGGTGATTTCCAGCTCCAGCGCGTCAGCCGCCATGCCGCTGTGTTCGAGCACGCGGCCGACCTGGTCGGCAAAGCCGCGATCGCCCAGCTGACGGGCCGATACATTGACCGACACGCTGATCGGCGGCAGCCCGGCCTGGCGCCACGCGGCGTTCTGGCGGCAGGAGGTTTCGAGCACCCACAGGCCGATCGGCACGATGAGGCCGGTTTCCTCCGCCATGCCGACGAACTGGCCCGGCGGCAGCAGGCCGCGCTGCGGGTGCTGCCAGCGCAGCAGCGCTTCGCAGCCGACGACGCGCGCCGCGCCGCCGGCCACGCGCACCCGCGGCTGGTAATGCACGACCAGTTCGCCGCGTTCCAGCGCCTGGCGCAGATCCGCCTCCAGCGCCAGCTGCTGCGACGAGCGCCGGCTCATGTATACCGAGTAGAACTCGTACTGGTTCTTGCCCTTTTCCTTGGCGCGATACATCGCGAGGTCGGCGTTCTTGCGCAGGGTCTGCACGTCCTGACCGTCAGTCGGGTACTGACTGATGCCGATGCTGGCGGTGACCGAGTAGTCGCGCTCGTCGATGGCGATCGGACGACCGATCTGTTCGAGTACCTTCTGCGCAACGGCAGCTGCCTCACTGTTGGCTTCGATGCCTTCGATCAGCACGACGAACTCGTCGCCGCCTAGGCGGGCGACGATGTCGGTGTCGCGCAGCGAGGCGCGCAGGCGCTGCGCCACCTCGACCAGCACCAGATCGCCGGCGTCGTGCCCCAGCGTGTCGTTGATGATCTTGAAGCGGTCGAGGTCGATGAACATCAGCGCGAGCCGCGTGTCCAGCGCGTGTGCGGCGACCAGCGCGCGCTGCAGTTCGATCTGGAACAGCGCGCGGTTGGGCAGGCCGGTCAGCTCGTCGTAGTGGGCGAGCTGGCGAACGCGCTCCTCCGCGTCGCGGCGTTTGGAGACGTCCATCACCGTGCCGTCGATGACGACCACCTGGCCGCTGGCGTCGCTGACCGGATTGCCGCGCTCGTGTATCCAGCGCTGACCGCGGCCCGGGACCTGGATGCGGTACTCGGCCTCATACGGCCGGCCCTCGCTGCGCGCCGCCTTCCATGCCGCTTCGATGCGACCGCGGTCGGCATCGGCGATGCGGTCGAGATAGTCGCCCCAGGCGGGCATCCAGCCGCCGTCGTCGCCTCCCAGCATGCGCCGCGCCTGGTCCGACCACTCGGTCTGCCCACGATCGACGCGGTGCGACCAGCTGCCCACTTCGGCGAGGCGCTGAGCCTCGCGCAGGCTGGCTTCGCTCGTTCGCAGATCGAGTTCGACCTGCTGCGACTCGCGCAGCATGCGTCGCGTCAGCATCACGCCGACGACCAGCGACAGGCTGCTGACCACCAGCATGGCAACATTCAGGCCGCGGTGTATGCGGCGCGAAATGTCGCCGAGTGTCCATGAGAAGCGGACGGCCACCGACTCCAGTGCGTCATTGAGCTGGCGCACGCGCAGCGTCAGCACCGTGCGCTCGTCGGCCGTCAGGCCGCCTGCGCTGATCTGGCTGTGGGCGACGCGCGCCACGGTGTCGATCTCGCCGATCAGCCGGTCGCCTTCGGTCCACAGATCGATCGCCTCGCGCATCGGTGGTGCCCAGCGGAACCAGACGAACAGCCGGATCAGGCTGGGTACGTCGCCCGCGTCGTTGCCGCCATCGAGGAAGCCTTCGGCTGCTGCAGCGCGGTCAGGGTCCGGTCGGTCGAGTGCTTCGCGTGCCCTGCGGTCGCCGAGCGTGATGCCGATGTTGCGGCGGTAGTCCGCATAGTCGGCCTGGTCGCCCGAGGCGACGTAGTCGAGCAGGTGCATCACAGCCGCCTTCTGCCCCTTGCTCCACAGGCTCTCGCCGCTGACATAGGCGCGGGCGCCGGACATGATTTCCATGCTCAGCGCGGCCAGCGCCAGCAGTAACACCACGATGGCGATCAAGGGCCACAGCAGGAACAGACGATTACCCGGCGACAGGCTGCGCGCGTTCGCATCCATGTGGGGGCGTAGGCGTCTGTCGTTCGGGATCTGTTTGGGCTGCGGGGTGTCGGCGGACGGCAAATGCGCCTCCTGCATGTCCTGATGCTGATGGGCAGTCTAGCGCGCTGGCGCTTCGGCGCGCATCGTGCATGGCGATTTCATGCGCCGGACCCGGCTGCAGTCCGTGATGCCTTTCACATCGTCCGGCCGTTCCGGCCAAGGCTCAAGATTCGCCGCTCGGCGGCCGTTCAATACAGGTCGCCCGAACCCCGCTGACCTTAACGTGCCGATGCGCTCGCTGTTCCATTTCGGTCGCCATGTCGCCCGCCACTGGCTGGCCTACCTGCTGCTCGCACTGACAGCCGGACTGCTGGCGGCCGATCTGTCGCATCTGTTCGGCGCCGCGGTACGCGCGCGCTCTGCGGGGTCCGGCGTCGCGCTGACGCTGGTGCCGACCCTGATCGCCTGCGTCGCGCTGTGGGCGGCCGGGACGAGGCTGGACGCCACACGGCGCGAACTCGATCACCTGCACGGCGTGCTCGAACGCGCGCAGACGCTTGGACGTACCGGCACCTGGGAACACGAGGCAGGGGCTTTCGACTGGTCGCCGCGGGCGCTCGCCATTCTCGGGCTGGACGCGACCCGCGTACGCGGTTTCGATGATCTGCTCGGCCACGTCGCCGTCGAGGACCGGGGACAGCTGGAGCGAGCCTGGCGCGCCGCGCTGGCAGGTGCGCGTCACCGGACCGAGGTCTGTCTGACCGACGGGCGGGGTGATGTGCGCCGGATTCTGTTCGAGGGCCGTCTGGAGTCGGGGCAGGAGGGCGACACGCCTCGCCTGGCCGGCATCGTTCAGGACATGAGCGAGCCTTACCGGATGCAGGGCGAGTTGCGACGCGCGATGCGCTACCAGCGGGCGCTGCTCGACAATTTCCCCTTCATGGTGTGGCTGAAGGACCGCGATCTGCGCTTCCTTGCCGTCAACCGGCCGCTGGCCGAGGCCGGCGGGCTGGCCCACCCGGACGATGCGCGCGGCCTCGACGACGACGATCTGTGGCCGACCGAGCAGGCGATCGCCTATCGTGTCGAGGACATCGAGGTATTGCAGAGCCGGGCACCCAAGTATTCGGAGTCGGTCATCGACAGCGGTGATCGGCGCCACTGGTTCGAGGCATGGACGGCGCCGGTGCTGGATGAGGACGGCGGCTTGCTGGGCACGGTCGGATACGCGCGCGACATCAGCGAGCGCAAGCGCGTCGAAGCCGCGCTGGCACGCAGCCGCGACCAGTTCGCGATGCTCGGCCGGCTGCAGGCGCGCTTCATTGCCGGCGAGCCGGCGGATGCGGTGTTCGCCGACATGCTCGACATCCTGTGCGAGCTGTCCGGCTGCGACGACGGCTTTCTCGGCGAAATCGCCCGCGACGCGAACGGCACTGCGCACATCGGCCTGCTGGCCTGCCGCGAGACCGACTGGCTCAGCGAGCGCGCCGACCTGATCGAAGGCGTGCTCGGGGCGAGCATTCACGGCTGCTCGTCGGGCAGCATCGTCGCCGCCGGCGCCGACTCGGCGGCCGGGCGCGGCCTGATCTGCGTTGCCGTCACCCGTGGCGAGCAACTGACCGGGCTGATCGGCCTGGCGGCCAAGGACGGTCGTATCGACGACGAACGTCTGGCCAGCGTGCAGGCTGCGGCCAGCACCTTCGGCCTCATTCTCGAAGCCGGCCTGCGCCAACGGGCGCGCCAGCACGCCGAAGCCGAACTGCTGCGCCACCGCGACCGGTTGACCGAGCTGATCGAGGTGCAGCTGAAGGACGGCGCCGCCGCGCAGCGCCTGGCCGAGCTGGCAAATGGCGCGAAGAGCGCCTTCCTCGCCGGTGTGTCGCACGAACTGCGCACGCCGATACACGCCATTCTGGGCTTCGCCCGCATCGCGTTGCGCGGTCGACCTCCGTTGTGCGACGTCACTCGCCATCGCTTCGAGGTGATCCGTGAAAACGGCGAACGGCTGCTGGCTCAGGTCGATGAACTGCTCGACCTGTCGCGCCTCGGCGCCGGCACGCTGTGCCTTCAGCGCAGCCTGTGTGCGCCGCGCGAGCTGCTTGACGAGGCCTTGCGTGCCTGCGCCGGCGGACAGCAGATCAGCGTGACGCTGCAGGTCGGCGACGACAGGATGATCGACGCCGATCCGGTACGGCTGCAGCAGGCTCTGCGCACCCTGTTCGAACATGCGATCCGCCGCTCGTCGGCGGGCAGCCCGGTCGGCGTGTACGTGTCGAGCGGGTCGCGCGACGGACACAGCGGCGTGACGGTCAGTGTGTGCAGCACGGGACCACGCATGACGGAAGCTGAACTGGACAGCCTGTTCGATCCATTCGGCCCTGCCGCGACGCAGCGCCCGCCCGGTGGCGGAACCGGTGCCGGCCTTGCCATCTGCCGCGAAATCGTCAGCCTGCACGGCGGCCGGGTGGAGGCGCGCACTCCGGATGCGACCGCCGCGGCCGAAACCTCGCTCCAGATCGATGTCTGGCTGCCGGTCGCCTCGCCTGACGGGCCGGCGCCTCCGGATCAATCCGGGGTCGTGTTGCCCGCGGGATCGGGTTCGGTACGGGATTGCGGTGGCATGGGGCAGCGGCTAGAGTGCGGGCGCACTGTCAATTTGGCGCGCGAAGAGGCATCTGAAAGGAGTCGATGATGGGCATCGGTGATTTCATCAAGAAGCAGTTCATCGACGTACTGCAGTGGAACGAGGACGGCGACGGCGTGCTGGCCTGGCGCTACCCGATGCAGGATTCCGAAATCCAGTACGGCGCGAAGCTGACGGTGCGCGAGTCGCAGATGGCGGTGTTCGTCAATGAAGGCAAGGTGGCGGACGTGTTCGGCCCCGGCCTGCACACGCTCAATACCAGCACGCTGCCGCTGCTCACCTATCTGCAGAACTGGGACAAGCTGTTCGAATCGCCCTTCAAGAGCGACGTCTACTTCTTCAGCACCCGTCTGCAGCTGGGCCGCAAGTGGGGTACGCCGCAGCCGGTCACGGTGCGCGACAAGGATTTCGGCATGGTGCGGCTGCGCGCCTTCGGCATGTATTCGTACAAGCTGGCCGACCCGAAGAAGTTCTTCACCGAAATCAGCGGCACGCGCGACACCTACACGGTCGACGACCTCGAAATGCAGCTGCGCAATCTGGTCGTGTCGACGATGAGCAGCACGCTCGGCAATTCGGCCGCGCCCTTCCTCGACATGGCGGCCAATCTGGGCGTGATGTCGGACGCGGTGAAGGCGGCAATGACGCCGGTGTTCGAACGCTACGGCGTGGCGATCGACAATTTCGCGGTCGAGAGCATTTCGCTGCCGGAAGAACTGCAGAAGGCGCTCGACACCCGCATTTCGATGGGCATGGCGGGCAATATGGCCACCTACACCCAGTATCAGACCGCCAGCGCGATTCCGCTTGCGGCGCAGAACGAAGGCGGGCTGGCCGGCATCGGCGCCAGCCTGGGTGCTGGTCTGACGATGGGGCAGGTGATGACCGAGGCGATGCGCACCGCGCAGGCCGGTGCGACGACGCCTGCGCCGGCCGCAGCTGCGGCGGAGGCGCCCGAGGTCCGCCTGGGCAAGCTCAAGTCGCTGCTCGACGGCGGTCTCATCACGCAGACCGATTACGACGCGGCGAAGGCGGAAGTGATCAGGCAGATCACCGGCGGCTGACTTTCCGGATGCTGCGCGTCGTCTGAGCCGGTAAACTGCCGGGCTGGCTTATAGACAAGGCCCTGCCTCGATGCTCAGACTGACCGAAATAAAACTCCCGCTCGATCACCCGGCGGAAGCCCTGCGCGCCGCCGTGCTGGAACGGTTGCGCATCGCCGATGCCGATCTGCTGTCCGTTCATGTGTTCCGCCGCGGCTACGACGCCCGCCGGCGCTCGGCCATCCACCTGATCTACACGCTGGACGTCGAACTGCGCGACGAGGCGGCGGTGCTGCGGGCGCAGAAGCCGTCGCCGCATCTGCAGCCGACGCCGGATACGCAGTACAGGTTCGTCACCCGCGCGCCCGACGGCCTGAGCCGCCGGCCGGTGGTGATCGGCATGGGGCCGTGCGGCATCCTCGCCGCGCTGTTGCTGGCGCAGATGGGATTCCGCCCCATCGTGCTGGAGCGAGGCAAGGCGGTACGCGAGCGCACGCAGGACACCTGGGGCCTGTGGCGCAAGCGGGTGCTCAATCCGGAGTCGAACGTGCAGTTCGGCGAGGGCGGCGCCGGTACCTTTTCCGACGGCAAGCTGTACAGCCAGATCAAGGACCCGAAGCATTACGGCCGCAAGGTGCTGACCGAATTCGTCAAGGCCGGCGCACCGGACGAAATCCTCTACGTGAGCAAGCCGCATATCGGCACTTTCCGGCTGGTCGGCATGGTCGAGAAGATGCGCGCCGAGATCGAGTCGCTGGGTGGCGAAATCCGTTTCCAGGCGCGGGTGGAGGACATCGCGATCGAGGACGGCGCGGTACGCGGCGTCAAGCTGGCCGACGGCAGCGAAATTGCTACCGACCATGTGGTGCTGGCCATCGGGCACAGCGCGCGCGACACCTTTGCCATGCTTTACGAGAAAGGCGTCTACGTCGAAGCCAAGCCATTTTCGGTGGGCTTCCGCATCGAGCATCCGCAGAGCCTGATCGATCGCGCGCGCTTCGGCGACTTCGCCGGTCATCCGGTACTGGGTGCGGCCGACTACAAGCTGGTCCATCACGCGAAGAACGGCCGCTCGGTCTATAGCTTCTGCATGTGTCCGGGCGGCACGGTGGTCGCCGCGACCTCGGAAGCGGGCCGCGTGGTCACCAACGGCATGAGCCAGTATTCGCGCAACGAACGCAATGCCAACGCTGGCATCGTGGTCGGAATTTCGCCCGAGCAGGACTACCCCGGTCATCCGCTGGCCGGCATCGACCTCCAGCGTTCGCTGGAATCCCGTGCTTTCGACCTGGGCGGCGGCGACTACAGCGCGCCCGGGCAACTGGTCGGCGATTTCGTCGCCGGCCGGCCATCGAAGGCGCTGGGTGCGGTCGAGCCGAGCTACAAGCCGGGGGTCGCGCTGGGCAGCCTCGCCACCGCCCTGCCCGAATACGCGATTACCGCGATGCGCGAAGCGCTGCCGGCCTTCGACCGGCAGATCAAGGGTTTCGCGATGCATGACGCCGTGCTGACCGGTGTCGAGACGCGCACGTCGTCGCCGATCCGCATCAAGCGTGATCCGGTCAGCTACCAGAGCCTGAATACGCGTGGCCTCTACCCGGCCGGCGAAGGGGCGGGCTACGCCGGTGGCATTCTGTCGGCGGCCGTCGATGGCATCGAGGTGGCCGAGGCGGTGGCGTTGAGCATGGTTGCGGGCGCCGCCTGACGACGGTTCCGCTGCACTCGCCGGGACGCGATCGGCCGGTCGATGCGGATCAGGCGCCGGTCTCGAAGAAATGCAGCACGCGCTGCGGCAGCCAGTTGAGCCGGCCCTTCGGCGCGCCGCTGACATAACCGACGTGGCCACCCTGCGCGGTGTATTCCGGCCGCACGTCGGACGACAGCAGATCGGGTGTGGCGAGCGACCACGCGGGCACCATCGGATCGTTCAGCGCCTGCAGCAGCAGCAGCGGCGTGCGCACCGCCTTCAGCAGCGGGCGCGATGCACAGCGCGTCCAGTAGTCGTCGGCGTCACGGAAACCGTGGATCTGCGAGGTGACCGCGTCGTCGAAGGCACGGATCGAATTGCAGGCGGCGATCGCCGCCTCGTCCAGCAGGCCGGGGAAGCGCTGCGCTTTGAGCAGCGCGCGCGGTTTCATCGTGCGCAGGAAGTATTGCGTGTAAACGCGGTTGAAACCCTCGTCCAGTGCGCGGCCGGCGGCGCCCAGGTCGACCGGCGCGCAGACCGAGGCGGCGGCGGTAAGCCACTTCGACGCCGCCTGCCCCTGTTCCCCCAGCCATTTGCACAGCACGTTGCCGCCCAGCGACACGCCGACGGCGTACACCGGTCGGCCTTCGTTGCGCGGTACGACCCGCGGCAGCAGCCAGTCGAGTTCGGCGCTGTCGCCCGAGTGATAGGCGCGCAGCAGCCTGTTCGGTTCGCCGGAACAGCCGCGCGCATGCACGACAGCACCGTTCCAGCGGCGTGCCGCCAGCGCGTGCATCAGCGCCTTGGCGTAATGGCTGCCGGAACTGCCTTCGAGCCCGTGAAAGAGCAGCACCAGCGGCTGGGCGGCTTGCCGCGGTAGCCAGTCGATATCGACGAAATCGCCGTCCGGTGTGTCGAGGCGTTCGCGTACGAGCGTCGGCATGGCCTGCGGAATGAAGCGAGGCCAGATGGTCTGTGCGTGGCCGCCGGGCAGCCACGAGGCGGGACGGAAGGACGGCGGGGTGGTCACGCCGGGTGCGGGTGTCAGTGAAGAATCTTCGGCGCGTCGCCGACGTCGTGCGCGGCCGGCAGCGGCGAAGCGTGGTGCAGCACCATATGCCAGCCGAGCGGCCCGCGCGCGTACACATTGGTCACCGCCAGCAGCGGCCGCGGCTGGCGCTCGCCGGCCACGGTGACCGTTTCCTGCACGCTGTGGATGGCCTGCAGCGCGCCCTGGATGACCAGCGCGTTACCGATGCGCACGTCGGCGTGCGCAGCGGCGAAGCTGCGCCGCCAGGCTTCGCGCACCGCCTCATAGCCGCTGGCGCGCTGGCAGCCGGCGAGGATGCACACGATGTCGTCCTCGTCGGCCCACACGGCCATCATGCCTTCGATGTCGCCGCGGTTGCGCGCGTCGTAGAAAGCGGTTTCCGCCTCCTGGGCCGACGCGAAGAAGGTCTTGCGCTGGACTTCCATCCGCGCGCCGCTCAGTGGCCGGCGATCGCCGGACCGTGGTAGCTGTAGCGGGTGCCGCAGTACGGACAGGCGGCCTGCCCGGTCTTGGTCACGTCGAGGAAGACGCGCGGATGGCGCGCCCACAGCGGCGCACCGGGCAGCGGGCAATGCAGCGGAAGGTCGTTCGCGCTGACTTCGATTTCGCGTGCGTGGTCGCGGCTGGAATCGTTACCGGCTTGGGTCATTTCAATGTGCTCCGGACAGGGAGAGGGCGCGCAAGCGCCGCGGAACGGGGAAGGTGCGCGGCGACGGCCGCGCACCGGTTCAGATCCTGGTGAGCCAGCGGTGGTACTCCGGCGCGCGGCCGTTCACCACGTCGAAGAAACGGGTCTGGATCTTCTCGGTGACCGGGCCACGGCTGCCGGCGCCGATGATGCGGCCATCCAGTTCGCGGATCGGCGTCACTTCGGCGGCGGTGCCGGTGAAGAAGGCTTCGTCCGCGGTGTAGATGTCGTCGCGGGTCAGGCGCTTCGACACGACCTGGTAACCCAGTTCGGCCGCGATCTCGATCACCGACGCGCGGGTGATGCCGACCAGCGCCGACGCGATTTCCGGTTCGTAGATCTTGTTGTCCTTGATCACGAACAGGTTCTCACCGGCGCCTTCCGCGACGAAACCATCGACGTCGAGCAGCAGCGCTTCGTCGTAGCCGTGTTCGGTCGCTTCCATGTTGGCGAGGATGGAGTTCGCGTAGGTACCGGAATACTTGGCGCGGCACATCGACACATTGACGTGGTGGCGCGAGTAGGACGAGGTTTTCACGCGGATGCCGCGCTTCAGGCCGTCCTCGCCGAGGTAGGCGCCCCAGGGCCAGGCGGCGATCGACACGTGCACCGACGCGCCGCGGGTCGAAATGCCCATCTTTTCCGAGCCGAAGAAGGCGATCGGGCGGATGTAGCAGGATTCCAGCTTGTTGGCGCGCACCACTTCGAGCTGCGCCTCCATCAGTTCTTCACGGCTGTACGGCATCTTCATCATGTAGATGTGCGCCGAATTGAACAGCCGGTCGGTGTGTTCCTTGAGACGGAAGATGGCGGTGCCGATCTCCGTGTTATAGGCGCGTACGCCCTCGAAGACCGCCAGACCGTAGTGCAGTGAATGCGTCAGTACGTGCGTGGTGGCCTCGCGCCAGGGCACCATCTTGCCGTCGTACCAGATAAAACCGTCGCGGTCGGCCATCGACATGGGAAACACTCCAGAGATTGCGGTAAACCAATGATTTTAGCCGAAGCCGGCCGTTCGGCGGCGGTCCTGGCCTACCTGCCGCGTTAAAATCACCGCATGAGCGAACGTATCTGGAAACCCAACGTCACCGTGGCCGCGCTGATGGAAGATCGCGGCCGCTTCCTGATGGTGGAAGAGCACACCTCCGGCGGACTCATGCTGAACCAGCCCGCCGGTCATCTCGAAGAAGGCGAATCGCTGGTAGAGGCCTGTGCCCGCGAGGCCATGGAAGAGACCGCCCATCCCTTCGAGCCGCGCGAACTGGTCGGCGTTTACCAGTGGCGGCGGCCGGACGGCGAAGTGACCTATCTGCGCTTCGCCTTTGCCGGCGATGCCGGCGAGCAGATCGCCGGCCGTGCGCTGGACGACGGTATCGTCCGCGCGATCTGGATGACGCCGGCCGAAATCGAGGCCAGTCGGGCCCGGCATCGCAGTCCGCTGGTGTGGGCCTGCGTGCAGGACTGGCTGGCCGGCGTCCGTCTGCCGCTGACGGTCGTGCGGCACTTTTCCTGATGCACCGTGCCGCTTGCCTGCTGACGCTGCTGCTGAGCGTGACGGTCGCACGCGCGGATCACGCGACCGCCCTCGGCGTCTGCTTCAACTACAGCTGCCTGACGACGCAGACCGTGCTCTACAGTGAGGCGCACATCAGTTCGCTGCGCAATGAACTGCAGCTGGCGAACGATGCGGCGGAAGAGCGTCTGCGGCTGCAGGATGCCATCGCCCGAATGTACCGCTGGGCGGGCGAACAGACGCCCATTCACGTCGACCGCGCTGGCGATTTCCTCGACGACGGAGCCTACGGCCGCATGGACTGCATCGATCATGCGCACACCACGGAGCGCATGCTGGAAGCGCTGCAGGCGGCTGGCGCGCTGCGCTTCCACCGTGCAGCCGGCATCGAGCGGCGACGCAGCTGGCTCATCATGCAGCACTTCAGCGCGACAATTGAACAGAACGACGGTGGTGGCCGCTGGGCGGTCGACACCTGGTTTCGCGACCACGCCGAGCCGGCGGTCGTTATGGACATCGAAACATGGAAGGATGGGGGTTACCCGGATGAATGAGGCACTGGCGGGTATCGCACCCGGAAATGGCGAAACCGTCGTCGTCGGCATGTCCGGCGGCGTCGATTCGTCGGTCTCGGCGCTGCTACTGAAGCAGGCCGGCTACAAGGTGGTCGGCCTGTTCATGAAGAACTGGGAAGACGACGACACCGACGACTACTGCTCGACGCGGCAGGACCTGATCGATGCAGTGTCGGCAGCCGACGTGATCGGCATGGACCTCGAAGTCGTCAATTTCTCGGCCGAGTACAAGGACCGCGTGTTTGCCAGCTTCCTGCGCGAATACCAGGCCGGCCGCACGCCGAATCCTGACGTGCTGTGCAACGCAGAGATCAAGTTCACCGCCTTTCTCGACCACGCGATGCAACTGGGTGCGACCCGCATCGCCACCGGCCACTACGCGCAGGTACGCGAGTTCGACGGCAGCTTCCAGCTGCTGAAGGGCGAGGACGGCACCAAGGACCAGAGTTACTTCCTGCACCGGCTGAATCAGGCGCAGCTGTCGCGCACGATGTTTCCGGTCGGTCACCTGTGCAAGCGCGACGTGCGCCGCATCGCCGCCGATGCCGGACTGGCGAATGCGGCGAAAAAGGACTCGACCGGCATCTGTTTCGTTGGCGAGCGGCCGTTCCGCGAATTCCTGCAGCGCTATCTGCCGGTGACGCCGGGCGAGATCCGTGATCTCGACACCGAGCGCGTGCTCGGCCGGCACGAGGGCCTGATGTATCACACGATAGGCCAGCGCAAGGGCTTGGGCATTGGCGGCCTGAAGGGCATGGCGGACGACGCGGGCGAGCACGAGGCCTGGTACTCGGCGCGCAAGGACATGGACAAGAACGTGCTCTACGTCGTGCGCGGCCACGATCACCCGGCGCTGCTGTCAGGCCGGCTGGTGGCGAGCGACCTGTCCTGGGTGTCGGGCCGCCCGCCGCACACGCACTGGGTGTATGCGGCGAAGACGCGCTACCGCCAGCCGGACGCGCCGTGCAGCATCGACGCGGTCGATGCCGAACGCTGTGAAATCGTGTTCGCCGAGCCGCAGTGGGCGGTGACGCCGGGGCAGAGCGTCGTGGTTTATGAGAGCAAGGTGTGCCTGGGCGGCGGCATCATCACCGGGGCCACGCCAGCGGCCTGAACGCCGCCTTCGAGGTCCGGCCGCGCGGCGCGTCGGACCGCCGTTGCTTACTCGTGCGGCACCGTATCGGCCAGCGAGGGGCGCTGCATCAGTTTTTCCTGCAGGCGGGCGAGATTGGGATGGGCGGCACGCCAGTCCAGCTCAGGCATGCGGAAATCGAGGTAGCCGAGTGCACAACCGACCGCGATGTCGGCCAGTGTGATGCCGTTTCCGTGGCACCAGGCCCCGTCGCCGAGGTCTTCCGCCAGTGCGACCAGCGCGCGGTCGATCTTGACGCGGTGGCGGGCGATCCAGCCCGCGCTGCGTTCGTCGTCCGGGCGGCGGCGCTCGAGCACGATGGTCACGGTCGCGTCGGTCATGCCGTCGGCCAGTGCCTCCCAGCGCTTGACCAGCGCGCGTTCGCGCGCGGTCGACGGCAGCAGCTTGTTGTTCGGCGCCACACCGTCGAGGTATTCGACGATCACGCGCGAATCGAACAGGCGGGTGTCGTCATCGAGCAGCAGCACCGGAATCTTGCCCAGCGGATTCAGATCGGGCACGCCGCTGTTGTCCACCCAGGGCGAGTCGATCACGAATTCGCAATCGATCTTCTTTTCGGCGAGCACGACGCGCGCCTTGCGCACGTAGGGGCTGGTGAGGGAACCGACGAGTTTCATGGACAGCACCGTTTGACGACGCCGGAATTATAGCGTCCCGCTTACGGTGGCCACGCCGGAGCCACCGTAAGCACATGATAAAATTCGTGCTGCGTTGCACGACGCGTGTGCGTCGGGCAATCCCTTTCCCTTCTTTCCGCAGGTTCCTCATGAGTGCCCACACCCTTTCCGCGCTGTCGCCGCTGGACGGCCGCTACGCTGCCAAGCTCGACCCGCTGCGCGGCCATTTCAGCGAATACGGGCTGATCCGCAATCGCGTCCGCGTCGAGATCGCCTGGCTGCGCGCACTCGCCGCCAGCCCGCAGATCGCCGAAGTGACGGCCTTCTCGCAGGCCACGCTGGACGAGCTCGATGCGGTGATTCGCGACTTCGGTGTCGATGACGCCGCCGCGATCAAGACCATCGAGGCGCGTACCAATCACGACGTGAAGGCGATGGAGTACTGGCTGAAGGAACGCCTGGCGAAGAACGCCGAAGTGACCGGCGTGTCCGAGTTCATCCACTTCGCCTGCACCTCGGAAGACATCAACAACGTGTCGCACGCACTGATGCTGAACGAGGCGCGTGCCGAGGTACTGCTGCCGGCACTCGACGCGGTGATCGAGCGTTTGCGCGGCATGGCGCACGAACTGGCCGACGTTCCGATGCTGTCGCGCACGCACGGCCAGCCGGCCAGCCCGACCACGCTGGGCAAGGAAATGGCCAATATCGCCGCACGGCTGATGCGCGCCCGCGCGCGCATCGCTGCGGTCAGCCTGACGGCCAAGTTCAATGGCGCGGTCGGCAACTACAACGCCCACCTGTCCGCCTACCCGGATGTCGACTGGTCGCAGTTCAACCGCGAATTCATCGAATCCTTCGGCCTTGAGTTCAATCCCTACACGATCCAGATCGAGCCGCACGACGCGATGGCCGAACTGTTCGACGCGATGGGCCGTGCCAACACCATCCTGCTCGACGCCGCACGCGATTTCTGGATGTACATCTCGCTCGGCTACTTCAAGCAGAAGCTGAAGGAGGGCGAGATCGGCAGTTCCACCATGCCGCACAAGGTGAACCCGATCGACTTCGAGAACGCCGAGGGCAATCTAGGCCTGGCCAACGCGGTGCTGCGCCACCTGTCGGAAAAGCTGCCGGTGTCGCGCATGCAGCGTGACCTGACCGACTCGACCGTGCTGCGCAATATGGGCGTGGCCTTTGGCTACAGCGTGCTGGCGCTGGATTCGCTGTCGCGTGGTCTGGGCAAGCTGCTGGCCGAACCGGCGGCGCTGGCGGCCGACCTCGATGCCTGCTGGGAAGTGCTGGCCGAGCCGGTGCAGACCGTCATGCGCCGCTACGGCATCCCCAATCCGTACGAACAGCTGAAGGAACTGACGCGCGGCCGCGGCATCACGCGCGAAGGCCTGCAGGCCTTCATCGCCCAGCTCGACCTGCCGCAGGCCGAGCGCGACCGTCTGCTGGCGATGACGCCGGCAAGCTATATCGGCGACGCGGCCCGTCTGGCCCGCGCCATCTGATTGATTGCGGAGAAACGAAGATGAGTTTTGCGGAAACCCTGAAGACGCTGCCCGGCGTGTCGCACCTGTCGGCGCTGCAGCTTCTGGACGCGGCCGGCGAAGTGGTCGCCACCATCGAGAACAAGCCGGGCCAGGCCGGCTCGCTGGCGGTCTACAACCACCTCGCCCAGCTTCACGGTGCGATCACGCCCGATGCGGCGAAGCAGGCGCTGGACATCTACGCCGAGCACACCGTCGATGCGCGGGCCAATCCGGGCAAGCACCCGAACATCGACCGCCTGATCGCGCTGATCGACAGCGGCCAGACCTTGCGCGTGAAGCAGGTGTTCGCGCAGCCCTGATCGCGGCGAATAGACAAAAAGAAACCCGGCCGCGGCCGGGTTTCTTTTTGGGTGCAGGGTCTGTGCTCAGACCACCGCTTCCTGCTTCTGCTTGACCGGTTTCGCCAGCTGCTCGCGCTTGACGCCCAGCCACATGACCAGCGGGCAGGCGACCAGCACCGACGAGTAGATGCCGAAGCAGATGCCGATGGTCAGTGCGACCGCGAAGTAGTGCAGCGCCTCGCCACCGAACAGCAGCATCGACAGCACCATCATCTGCGTCGAACCGTGGGTGATGATGGTGCGCGAAATCGTGCTGGTGATCGCGTGGTCCAGCACTTCGGGCACGCTCATCGTACGCTTGCGTGCGTTGCGGAACACTTCGCGCACGCGGTCGAACACCACCACCGACTCGTTCACCGAATAGCCCAGCACGGCCAGCACCGCCGCCAGCACCGGCAGCGAGAATTCCCACTGGAAGGCGGCGAAGAAGCCGAGGATGATGACCACGTCGTGCAGGTTGGCGATGATGGCCGACACAGCGAAGCGCCACTCGAAGCGCATTGCCAGGTAGATCACGATGCCGATGATCACCAGCATCAGCGCCAGCGAGCCGTCGGCGGCCAGTTCCTTGCCGACCTGCGGACCGACGTACTCGACGCGGCGCAGTTCGGGCTTCGCGCCCTCACCGGCCGACAGCGTGGCCATCACCTGCTGGCTCACCTTGGCCGAGTCGCTGTCCTTGACCAGCGGCAGGCGGATCAGCACGTCGCGTGCGGTGCCGAAGTTCTGCACCTGCGGGTCGCTGAAGCCGCTGTCGGTCAGCGACTTGCGCACCGCATTCAGATCGGCTGCTTCGCTGTAGGCGACTTCCATCAGCGTGCCGCCGGTGAACTCAACCGACAGGTGCAGGCCGCGCGTCGCGAGGAAGAACACCGCGAGCAGGAAGGTCACCAGCGAAATGACGTTGAACACCAGCGCATGGCGCATGAAGGGGATGTCGCGCCGGATACGGAAGAATTCCATGGCTGTTCAGCTTTCCTTGTATGCGGTTCAGGCGCCTGCGCCCGGTTTCCAGACGGTGCCGATCGACAGCTTTTCGAGCTTGCGGGCACGGCCATAGACCATGTTGACCAGTGCGCGCGACACCACCACGGCACTGAACATCGAGGTCAGGATGCCGAGGCAATGCACGACGGCGAAGCCGCGCACCGGGCCGGAGCCGAAGATGAGCAGCGCCAGACCGGCGATCATGGTGGTGACGTTGGAGTCGAGAATGGTCGCCCAGGCGCGCTCGTAGCCGGCGGTGATGGCCGCCTGCGGGCTGACGCCGTTGCGCAGTTCCTCGCGGATGCGCTCGTTGATCAGCACGTTGGCGTCGATCGCCATGCCCAGCGTCAGCGCGATGGCGGCGATGCCGGGCAGCGTCAGCGTGGCCTGCAGCAGCGACAGCAGCGCGATCAGGAACAGCAGGTTGGCAGCCAGCGCGGCGGACGAAATGAAGCCGAACACCATGTAATAGCCGATCATGAACACGGCAATCGCGAGGAAGCCCCACATCGTCGAGTTGAAGCCTTTCTCGATGTTCTCGGCGCCAAGCGAGGGGCCGATCACGCGTTCCTCGATGATGTCCATCGGCGCGGCCAGCGCGCCGGAGCGGATCAGGATGGCCAGCGTGTTCGTTTCCTGCGGGCTGAACTGGCCGGTGATCTGGAAACGGTCACCGAACTCGCCCTGGATGGTCGCCACCGAAATCGCCTCGCCGCGGCCCTTCTCGAATAGCAGGATGGCCATCATCTTCTTCAGGTTCTCGCGGGTGACCGTGCGCATGATGCGGCCGCCGGTCGAATCGAGCTTCACTGCAACGGCCGGACGGTTGGCGTCGTCGAACGAGGACTGCGCGGTTTCGAAGCGCTCGCCGGTCAGGATGACCTGCTTCTTCACCGGCACCTGGGTCACGATGCCATTGCGCGCGCGCTCGGGGTAGACCTCCAGCCCATCCATGTTCCCGCTGAGCATCGCTTCCTGGTCCACCAGGCGCACCTCCAGCGTGGCGGTGCGGCCTATCAGGTCCTTGGCCTTGGCCACGTCCTGCACACCGGGCAGCTGGACGACGATGCGGTCGGCGCCCTGCTGCTGGATGATGGGTTCGGCCACGCCCAGTTCGTTCACGCGCTTCTGCAGCGTCAGGATGTTCTGCTTGATCGCCGATTCGCGGATGTCCTTCTCGGCGATTTCCTTCATGCGGCCGGTCAGCACGAAGTCGGCGCCGGACTCGCTGGCCGTCCACGCCATGTCGGGCAGCACGCTCTCGACCGTGCCGCGCGCGGCGTCACGGCCGGCGGCATCGCGGAAACGCAGGGCGAGCGTGTCGCCTTCGCGGTTGATGCCGCCGTGGCGGATGTTCTTCTCGCGCAGCTGGGTGCGCAGGTCGGACGCCATCGAGTCGACGCGCTTGGTGAGCGCGCCCTTCATGTCGACCTGCAGCAGGAAGTGCACGCCGCCGCGCAGATCGAGGCCGAGGTACATCGGCAGCGCACCGAAGGAGCGCAGCCAGGTCGGCGATTTCGACAGCAGGTTCAGCGCCACGACGTAGCGGGCGTCATTGGCGTCCGGGTTCAGCGCCTTTTCGAGCACGTCGCGCGTCTTCAGCTGGGTGTCGGTATCGGCCAGGCGCACGCGCACGCCGCTGTTGTCCAGCGTCAGGCCGGTGTGGGCGATGGACGCCTGCTTCAGCGTGTTCTCGACCTGCGACATCAGTTCAGCGTCGATGGTGACGCCGGTGCGCGCCGTCGACACCTGCACGGCCGGGGCTTCGCCGTAGAAGTTGGGCAGCGTGTAGATCAGCCCGAGCAGCAGCGCCACGATCACCAGCGCGTTTTTCCAGAGCGGGTAGCGGTTCATTGCGAGGCGGGAATCAGGAGGGGAAATGCCGGCGGCGCTCGCCACCGGCCGGGCCGGAATGGCTTACAGCGCCTTCAGCGTGCCCTTGGGCAGCACGGTCGATACAGCCTGGCGCTGCACCGCGACTTCGACATTCGGTGCCAGTTCGACGGTGATGAAGTTGTCGCTGACCTTGACGATGCGGCCGGCGACGCCACCCTGGGTGACGACCTCGTCGCCCTTGGCCAGCGCTTCGACCATGGACTTGTGTTCCTTGGCGCGCTTCATCTGCGGGCGGATCATCAGGAACCACAGCACGACGAACATCAGGACGATGGGCAGCAGGCCCATGATGCCGCCGGTGGGATCGGCGGCGCCGGCGGCTTGCGCGTAGGCGGGGGAAATGAGCACGGTGGTCTCCGGTTGGACTTATTGGAAAGCTCGCGAGTATATCAGCGGCGTCGTACACGCCTCGACACACAGGATTTGCTCACATATGGGCCGTCGCACGCCTCAGACGCCGCGTGCCCGCTCGGCCAGGAAGCCGGCGGCCCATTCGGCGTAACGCCCGAGCTCGATCGCCTCGCGCGCCTCGCGCGTGAACTGCTGGTAGAAGTGCAGGTTGTGCAGCGTGTTCAGGCGCGCGCCCAGCATTTCGTTGCAGCGGTGCAGGTGGTGCAGGTAAGCACGTGTGTAGTGCGTGCAGGTGTGGCACTCGCAGGAGGCGTCGAGCGGCGCGGTGTCGTCCTTGTAGCGTGCGTTCTTCAGCTTGATGTCGCCGTAGCGGGTGAACAGCCAGCCGTTGCGCGCGTTGCGGGTCGGCATGACGCAGTCGAACATGTCGATGCCGTAGCCGATCGCATGCACGATGTCCTCCGGCGTGCCGACGCCCATCAGATAGTGCGGCGCATCCTGCGGCAGCCGGGGCGCCGTGTGCGCGAGGATGCGCTGCATGTCCTCCTTCGGCTCGCCGACCGACAGGCCGCCGATGGCGTAGCCGTCGAAACCGATGTCCTTCAGTCCGGCGAGTGACTCGTCGCGCAGGTCTTCATGCATGCCGCCCTGCACGATGGCGAACAGCGCATTCGTGTTGCCCAGCGTGTCGTGCGCGTCGCGCGAGCGCTGTGCCCAGCGCAGGCTGAGCCGCATCGACTCGGCCGCGGTCGCGTGATCGGCCGGGTAGGGCGTGCACTCGTCGAAAATCATCACTACGTCGGAATTCAGGTCGTGCTGGATGCGCATCGACTCCTCCGGCGTCAGCATCAGCTTGTCGCCGTTGATCGGGCTGGCAAAGCGCACGCCTTCTTCGGTGATCTTGCGCAGCGCGCCGAGCGAGAACACCTGGAAACCGCCGGAGTCGGTCAGGATGGGCCGGTCCCAGCCCATGAAGCGGTGCAGGCCGCCGTGCTTGCGGATGATGTCGGTGCCCGGTCGCAGCCACAGGTGGAAGGTGTTGCCGAGCACGATGCGCGCGCCCATGTCCCGCAATTCGGCCGGGTCCATGCCCTTGACGGTGCCGTAAGTGCCGACCGGCATGAAGACGGGCGTGTCGACAGTGCCATGCGCCAGCGTGACGCGGGCGCGGCGGGCCAGACCATCGGTGGCGAGCAGTTCAAACTTCATCGGAATCCTTCATGCGCGCCGGAATGAACATGGCGTCGCCGTAGCTGAAAAAGCGGTAGCGCTGCGCCACCGCGTGCGCGTAGGCCGCGAAGATGCGGCGCCGGCCGGCCAGCGCAGAGACCAGCATCAGCAGCGTCGATTTCGGCAGGTGGAAATTGGTGAGCAGGCCGTCGATCACGCGGAAGTCGTAGCCGGGCGTGATGAACAGCCGGGTGTCGCCGCTGCAGGCGACCAGCGGACCGTCGCCGCAGGCGGCCGCCGCAGATTCCAGGCAGCGCAGGCTGGTGGTGCCGACGGCGACCACACGCCCGCCGGCTGCCCGGGTGTCGGCGATGGCCTGCGCGGTGTCGGCCGACAGCTGGAAGCGTTCGCTGTGCATCCGGTGCTCGGCCAGGTTTTCGACACGCACCGGCTGGAAGGTGCCGGCGCCCACGTGCAGCGTCACCCGCGCGATGCGTACGCCGCGCGCGGCGACCGCGGCCAGCAGCGCTTCGTCGAAATGCAGGCCGGCGGTGGGTGCGGCGACCGAGCCGGTTTCGCGCGCGAACACGGTCTGGTAGCGCTCCTCGTCGGCTTCCGCCGCCGCGCGGTCGATGTAGGGCGGCAGCGGCAGGCGGCCGTGGCGCTCCAGCAGGTCGAGCAGCGGTGCGTCGACCGGACCGCGCAGCACGAAGAACTCGCCATCGCGCCCCAGCACCTCCAGGTCGAAGGCGTTCTCCATGCGCAACCGGCTACCGGGTCTGGGCGTCTTGCTGGCGCGTACCTGGGCCAGCGCCTCATGCTCGCCGGTCAGCCGCTCGATCAGCACCTCGACCTGACCACCGCTGTCCTTCTGGCCGTACAGGCGGGCGTGCATCACCCGGGTGTCATTGAACACCAGCAGATCGCCGGGGTCGAGCCATTGCGGCAGGTCGCGGATGCCGGCGTCGGTCGGCGCGTCGCGGCCGACCACCAGCAGGCGGCTGGCGCTGCGTTCGGGCAGAGGCGCCTGCGCGATCAGTTCGTCGGGCAGGTCGTAATCGAAGTCGGAAAGCGTGAGCACGGCGTCGGACAGGGCGGAGAAGCGCGAAAAACCGCGCATTGTACCGCCCGGCGACTTGCCGGACGGCGTCGGTCGCCCGCATAATCCGGCCCTCTTCCCTGCCGGGATGGCGGAATCGGTAGACGCAGCGGATTCAAAATCCGCCGCCGCAAGGTGTGTGGGTTCGAGTCCCACTCCCGGCACCACGACGTGCACAGGTATACTTGCGCGTTTTTCACGCGCATCCCTCTTTTCGTGCAGGTCTTCCGCGCAATCCCGTCCGTCGCAGACACCCCGGTCGCGCTGACCATCGGCAATTTCGATGGCGTGCACCTCGGCCACCAGACATTGCTCGCGCAACTGTCCGAGAAGGCGCGCGCGCTAGGCGTACCGGCCGCGGTGATGACCTTCGAGCCGCACCCGCGCGAGTTCTTCATGCACGAGCGGCGGCCGACCCGGCTGACCAGCCTGCGCGAGAAGCTCGAGCTTTTCCGCCGGGCAGGCGTCGATCGTGTCTACGTGTGCCGCTTCAACGCGCGTTTCGCCGCGCTCGGCGCGCAGGCCTTCATCGACGAACTGCTGGTGCGCGGACTGGCGGTGCGCCACCTCATCATTGGCGACGATTTCCGCTTCGGTCGCGGCCGCGAGGGCGACTTCGAACGACTGCGCGCGGCCGGCGAACTGCACGGCTTCTCGGTGGCGAGCATGGACACCGTCGAGATCGGCGGCGAGCGCGCATCCAGTTCAGCCGTGCGCGAAGCGCTGGAGCAGGGCGACTTGGCGCGCGCCGAGCGCCTGCTTGGCCGCCCGTACGCGATCAGCGGCCGCGTCGAGCACGGGCAGAAGATCGGCCGCCAGCTCGGCTTTCCGACCGCCAATATCCAGCTCAAGCACCGTTCGCTGCCGCTGGCTGGCATCTACGCCGCGACCGTCACCGGTGGCGGTCTGGTGAATGCGCCGGGCGCAGCCAGCGTAGGCGTGCGCCCGACGATTGCCGATGGGCTGCGCCCGACCTGCGAGGTCTATGTGCTGGACCGCGAGGTCGACCTGTACGACGAGCACGTGTCCGTGCGCTTTTGTCACAAGCTGCGCGACGAGGCGCGCTACGAAGGCCTGGAGGCACTGCGCGAAGCGATCGCGCAGGACGTGGCGAACACCCGCGCGTGGTTCGCCCAGAACCCGATTTCCGAAGACTGAACCTGGCTGATCAAGATGGCTGATTACCGCACGACGCTGAACCTGCCCGACACCGCCTTCCCGATGCGCGGCGACCTGCCCAAGCGCGAACCCGGCTGGGTTCAGCAATGGCAGCAGACGCAGCTCTACAAGCGCATCCGCGAAAGGGCCGCCGGCCGTCCGAAGTTCGTGCTGCACGACGGCCCGCCGTATGCGAACGGCGATATCCACCTCGGCCACGCGGTGAACAAGATCCTGAAGGACATCATCGTCCGCTCGAAGACGCTGGCCGGTTTCGACGCGCCTTACGTGCCGGGCTGGGACTGCCACGGCCTGCCGATCGAGCACCAGATCGAGAAGAAGCACGGCAAGAACCTGCCGGCTTCCGAAGTGCGCAAGCTGTGCCGCGCCTTCGCCGGTGAGCAGGTGGAGATCCAGAAGAAGGGCTTCATCCGCCTCGGCGTGCTGGCCGACTGGGACCGCCCCTACCGCACGATGGATTTCGGCAACGAGGCGGGCGAAATCCGCGCGCTGGCCGAAATGGTGAAGAAGGGCTGGGTGTATCGCGGCCTGAAGCCGGTGAACTGGTGTTTCGACTGCGGATCGGCGCTGGCCGAAGCCGAGGTCGAGTACCAGGACAAGGGCAGCCCGGCGGTCGACGTCGGCTTTCCGATCAGTGAGCGCGAACGCGGCCGTCTGGCCGCCGCCTTCGGTCTGGCCGAACTGCCGGCGGGCAGCGTGCATGCAGTGATCTGGACCACCACGCCGTGGACCATCCCGGCCAACCAGGCGCTGAACATGCACCCGGAGCACGTGTATGCGCTGGTGCAGACCGACGCCGGCTGTCTGGTGCTGGCCGAGGCGCTGGTCGAACAGAGCCTGAAGCGCTTCGGCCGCGAAGGCCGCGTGCTGGCCACCGCCACCGGCGACAAGCTGGAGCGCATCGCCTTCCATCATCCGCTGTACGAGCGCGAGTCGCCGGTCTTCCTGGCCGACTACGTCGGTCTCGACGCCGGTACCGGCATCGTGCATTGCGCGCCGGCCTATGGCGTGGACGACTTCAACTCCTGCATGAAGAACGGCCTGACCGTGGCCGACGTGCTGAACCCGGTGCAGAGCAACGGCGTGTACGCCGAATCGCTGCCCTTTTTCGGCGGCCTGCACATCTGGAAGGCGAACCCGGTCATCGTGGACAAGCTGGCCGAGGTCGGCGCGCTGTTCTCGCACGAAAAGATCCAGCACAGCTACATGCACTGCTGGCGCCACAAGACGCCGCTGATCTACCGCGCCACCGCGCAGTGGTTCGTCGGCATGGACCTGAAGCCGGAAGGTGGCCCCAGCCTGCGTGAGTCGGCGCTGAAGGCGATCGAGGACACCGCCTTCTACCCGGACTGGGGCAAGGCGCGACTGGCGGCCATGATCGCCAACCGGCCGGACTGGTGCATTTCGCGCCAGCGCAACTGGGGCGTACCGATTCCGTTCTTCATCCACCGCGAGAGCGGCGAACTGCATCCGCGTACGGTCGAACTGATGGAAGTGGTGGCGCAGCGCGTGGACGCCGAAGGCATCGACGCCTGGTTCAATCTGGATGCCGCCGAATTGCTGGGCGCCGACGCGGCGCAGTACGAGAAGATCAGCGACACGCTGGACGTGTGGTTCGATTCCGGCGCGACCCACTGGCACGTGCTGCGCGGCTCGCACGCCGATCTGGCGCGCACCGACGGCGGCCCGGTCGCCGATCTCTACCTCGAAGGCTCGGACCAGCACCGCGGCTGGTTCCACTCGTCGCTGCTGACCGGCTGCGCAATCGACGGCCAGGCGCCTTACAAGGCGCTGCTGACGCACGGCTTCACGGTCGATGCGCAGGGCCGCAAGATGTCGAAGTCGCTCGGCAACGGCATCGAGCCGCAGGAGGTGGGTAACAAGCTGGGCATCGAAATCCTGCGCCTGTGGCTGGCCTCGACCGACTATTCGGGCGAGCTGTCGATCTCGAAGGAAATCCTCGACCGCGTGGTCGAAACCTATCGCCGGCTGCGCAACACCGTGCGCTTCCTGCTCGCCAACATCGCCGATTTCGATGCGCAGGCCGACATGCTGCCGGCCGACCAGTGGCTGACCATAGACCGCTACGCGCTGGCGCTGACCCGCGACCTGCAGGCACGTGTGACCGCCGATTACGAGCAGTACGAGTTCCACCGCGTGGTGCAGGCGCTGCAGCACTTCGCGTCGGAAGATCTCGGTGCTTTCTACCTCGACGTGCTGAAGGACCGGCTCTACACGACCGCCCCCGGCTCGCACGCCCGCCGTTCGGCGCAGTCCGCGCTGTGGCACATCACGCACACCCTGGTGCGGCTGTTGGCGCCGGTGCTGGCCTTCACCGCCGAGGAAATCTGGACCGTGCTCGGCGACAGGTCGGCCGACAGCGTCATGCTGACCACCTGGCACGCGCTGCCGGAACAGGCGGACGAGGCGGCCTTGATGGCGCGCTGGACGCGTATCCGTGCGCTGCGTGCGGAATCGGCCCGCGTGCTGGAAACGCTGCGTTCGGAAGGCGGCATCGGTTCGTCGCTGCAGGCGGAAGTCGAGGTGCGCGCCGCTGGCGAGTTGCACGACGACCTCGCGTCGCTGGGTGACGATCTGCGCTTCGTGCTCATCACCTCGGCCGCGACGCTGAAGAAGGTGGCGAGCGAGGCGGAGCAGGGCGTCACGGCGACGCCAAGCGCGCACGTGAAGTGCGCCCGCTGCTGGCATTACCGCGCGGACGTCGGCAGCAATGCCGGACATCCGGAACTGTGCGGCCGTTGCGATGCCAATCTGCATGGTGCGGGCGAAGCCCGCGAACACGCCTGAAGCCGATGAACGCACGCCTTGCCGGTTGGCTCGCCCTGTCCGCCTTCGTGGTCGGGGTGGACCAGCTCACCAAATACCTGATTACGCAGTGGCTGAGCTATGGCCAGAGCTGGTCGGTGACCGGGTTCTTCGACCTCGTGCTGGTCTACAACCCCGGTGCGGCCTTCAGCTTCCTGGCGGACCACGACGGCTGGCAGCGCTGGTTCTTCATCGTGCTGACGTCCACGGTGTCGATCTGGCTGATCATGCTGATGCGCAAGCACGTCGCGGAAGTGGTGTTGCCGCTCGGCCTGGCGCTGATACTGGGCGGCGCGATCGGCAACCTGATCGACCGCGTCGTGCTCGGCGCCGTGGTCGACTTCCTGTATTTTCATGCCGGGAGCCGTGGCTTCCCGGCCTTCAACGTGGCTGACTCGGCCATTACAGCGGGTGTGGTGCTGATGCTGGCAGACCAGTTCGGTCTGTCGGATCGCTTCGCCCGCGCGGAGAAACAAGCATGAACGACACCGTCAAGGCAGACAGCCTGGTCACGCTGCATTTCCGCGTCGCGCTGCCGGAAGGCGGTCAGGCGCTGATCAGCACCTTCGAATCGACGCCGGCCACGCTGCAGCTGGGAGGCGGCGAGCTGGCGCCGGCGCTCGAAGCGCGTCTTGCCGGGCTGGAGGTGGGCAGCCACCATGTGTTCGAACTGGAGCCGGGCGAGGTGTTTGGCGAGCACAAGGCGGACCTGGTCGAGCGCTTTGCACGTCGCGACATCCCGGCCGACATCGAACTGGACGTGCATTCGGTGATCGAATTCACCGATAACGACGGCAACAAGTTTCCCGGGCTGGTGCGCGAACTCGACGCCGAATCCGCGCTGATCGATTTCAACCACCCGCTGGCGGGCCGCGCCGTGCGTTTCGAGGTGGAGGTGATCGGTGTCTCCTGAGGGCGAGAACATGGACGTGCTGCTGGCCAATCCGCGTGGCTTCTGTGCCGGCGTGGAGCGCGCGATCGCCATCGTCGAGCGCGCGCTGGAGCAGTACGGGGCGCCGATCTATGTGCGCCACGAAGTGGTGCACAACAAGTTCGTCGTCGACAGCCTGCGCGCCAAGGGCGCCATCTTCATCGACGACCTGGCGCTGGTGCCGCAGGGCGCCACGCTCATTTTCAGCGCGCATGGTGTACCGCAGACCGTACGTCACGATGCGTCGTCGCGAGGCCTCCGCGTGTTCGACGCGACCTGCCCGCTGGTGACCAAGGTGCATGTCGAGGTCGCCAAGATGCGCGACGCCGGGCGCGAGATCATCATGATCGGCCACAAGGGGCATCCCGAGGTAGAGGGCACCATGGGCCAGGCCGAAGGAGGCATGTATCTGGTCGAAACCGTGGCCGACGTGCAGTCACTTCAGGTGACCGACCCGGACAAGCTGGCCTACGTGACGCAGACCACGCTGTCGGTCGATGACGCGCAGATCATCGTCGACGCGCTGCGTGCGCGCTTTCCGACCATCGTCGGTCCGAAGCGTGACGACATCTGCTACGCGACGCAGAACCGTCAGGATGCGGTCAAGTTCATGGCACCGCGCAGCGATCTGGTGCTGGTGGTGGGGTCGCCCAACAGCTCCAATTCCAACCGCCTGCGCGAGGTGGCGGAGCAGTTCGGCGTACCGGCGCACCTGATCGACAACGCCAGCCAGATCGATCCCGCGTGGCTGGCAGGACGTAAGCGCATCGGCGTCACCGCCGGGGCGTCGGCACCCGAAGTGCTGGTGGATGCGGTGATCGCCCGGCTGCGCGAACTGGGTGCGGCATCGGTCAGGACGCTCGACGGCACGCCCGAGAACGTGAATTTTCCGCTGCCGAAGGAACTGGCTCAGCCGTGATCGGACTTTGCGTGACGGCACTCCGTTTCATATACTCGAAACCATGAAATCTCCGCTCAACCGCGAACAGACCATCGATCTGCTGCGCGCTCACGACATCAACCTGACGCAGCCGCGCATCGACATCGCCTGTGTGCTGTTCTCGCGCATGGAGCATCTGTCGGCCGACCAGATCCTGGCCATGGTCAACGAGACTTCGCCATCCGCGTCGAAGGCGACCGTCTACAACACGCTCAAGGTGTTGCGTGAGGCCGGGCTGATCCGCGAGGTGATCGTCGATCCGACCAAGGTGTTCTTCGATCCGAACACCGAACCGCACCATCATCTGTACGACGTCGTGACCGGTTGCCTGACCGATATCCCCAACAACACCTTGCGCATCGAAGGCATGCCGCAACTGCCGCCGGGCATGGTGGCCGATGGGGTCGATATCGTCGTGCGCGTGCGTCCGGGCGCTTGAGTGCGGCGAAATTACCGCTTTCTGCCTTACCCGCATTGATTTTGCAGTGTTCAGCGGCTATCATGCGCGCTCTTTATTGCCGCTGTAGCTCAGTCGGTAGAGCAGCGCATTCGTAATGCGAAGGTCACCAGTTCGATTCCGGTCAGCGGCACCAGTGAAATGAAACAGAAAAGCCAGTTCTCGCGAACTGGCTTTTTTGTTTTGTGCGGCTGGGTTCCACCCAAGAACAAGGGGTTGCGGCCTCGCGGCGGCAACCCCTTTGGTCTGATCAGCGCGACGTGCGCTCAGCCATTCACCTGCAGGCTGTCGCCGGCGACTTCTTCACTCAGCGCCAGCGGGACGCTGAGACTGCGCAGCGCGGCGGTGACGTGGTGCATCGGTGCGATTTCGTGACGGAACAGGTAGGCGAGCACCTTGCCGTTGCTCCAGGTGTCGGGCAGCGCGATGCGCACGGTGTGCGCTGCGCTGGCGTCCAGTGCCGTATGCACGAGCCAGGCGCCGATCTGTTCGCGCAGCAGGAAACGGGTCTTCAGCGGGCTTGTGGCGAGCGACATGCCCGGTGCTTCGGACAGGCGGATGGCCAGGGCACGTGCCAAAGGGATCCAGTCGGATTCGACCTGCTGGCCGTGGCAGGCGGCGAGAGCGGCGTGTTCCCGCTTCAGGAACTCACACAGCAGCGCGGCCAGTTCGCCAGCCGTCCAGTTGCGCAGGCCCGGAGCAGCCGGCGCTGCATCGTGCGCGGACGTGCTGTCATGATGCGCGGCATTCGCCGAGAAGCGCGGCCAGCTGGCCCGTGTACGGGCCGGGGACAGTTCTTCGCCAGCGCCTGGTTGGCGCGCGACGACGACCCCTTCGTTCAGACTTGCACCCATGGCATACCTTTTGAGTTGTTGATTCGATGGTAATGCTGCGATGTGTCATTCTTTGGAACTTAGGTCACCCGGACTAAGGGTTTACCCGGATACTGCTTTTCCTCCAATCACGGCTTCCTTGACCTCTGTCACACCACCCGCGCTCGGCACGATGCGCCGGAAACGGCCGTGTGGCTTGATGCAGACCGAGGGAATCCCGCATCCCGGAACTTGTCCGAACCTGCACCTCTGGTGTTATCGACACGGAAGTTAACAAATGAAGAACTCTTTTTCGCGCGCCATCCACCTTCGTGATTACGTCGCCCCCGCCTGGTGGGTGGACGAGGTGGAACTCGACGTGACCCTGGTCGACGACGGTACGGCCCTGGTTGCTGCTGTCATGATGTTGCGCCGCAACGAATCGGTGCCACGCGCACCGCTGCGGCTCGACGGGGAAGCCCTCGAGCTGCTGCAACTCAGCGTCGATGGGCGCGCGCTGCCCGCGCCGGCCTCATTCGTCCGCGACGGCAGACTCGAACTGGCCGATCTGCCCGACCGTTGCCGTGTCGCCACGCAGGTACGCATCAAACCGGACGAGAACACCACGCTGTCCGGCTTCTACCGCTCGAAGGACGGCTACTTCACGCAGTGCGAGGCGGAAGGCTTCCGTCGCATCACCTGGTTCCCGGATCGTCCGGACGTGATGTCACGCTACACGGTGACGCTGCACGCCGACAGGGCGCGCTTCCCGGACCTGCTGGCCAACGGCAACCTCGTCGCGAGCGGTGACGAAGAGGGCGGGCGCCACTGGGCGCGCTGGGTCGATCCCTTTCCCAAGCCCTGCTATCTGTTCGCCATGGTCGCGGCGAAGCTCGACCGCCTCGACGACAGCTATACGACGGCATCCGGCCGCAAGGTCGATCTCGCGATCTATGTCGAGCCGGGCAAGCTGGACCAGTGCGATTTCGCGATGCATGCGCTGAAGAAGTCGATGCGCTGGGACGAGCATCGTTTCGGCCTGGAGCTCGACCTCGACCGCTACATGATCGTCGCCGTCGGCGACTTCAACATGGGGGCGATGGAGAACAAGGGCCTCAACATCTTCAATACCAAGTACGTGCTGGCGCGTCCGGACATCGCCACCGACGTTGATTACATGAACATCGACCGCGTGGTCGCGCACGAGTATTTCCACAACTGGACCGGCAACCGTGTCACCTGCCGCGACTGGTTCCAGCTGTCATTGAAGGAAGGCCTCACCGTTTTCCGCGACCAGGAATACGGGTCGGACGAATATTCGCGCCCGGTGCAGCGCATTCAGGAAGTACGCGGGCTGCGCGCGGCGCAGTTCCCGGAGGACGCCGGGCCGATGGCGCACCCGATACGGCCGGCCAGCTACGAGGAAATCAACAACTTCTACACCGCCACTGTCTATGAAAAGGGCGCCGAGGTGGTGCGGATGATCCACACGCTGCTCGGCGAGGACGGTTTCCGCCGCGGCATGGATCTGTATTTCGAGCGGCACGACGGACAGGCGGTGACCTGCGACGACTTCGTGTCGGCGATGCAGGACGCATCCGGCGTCGATCTGACCCAGTTCCGCCGCTGGTACGAACAGGCGGGTACGCCCCGGTTGAAGGCCGAGGCCGCTTTCGATGCCCCCAGCGGACGATGGACGCTGACGCTGACCCAGTCCAACCCGGAAACCGCCTACGAGAAGCGTCTGGCTGAGGAAGGACTGCAGTTCCCGCGCGGTCCGCTGCACATTCCGGTGGCGCTGGGCCTGCTGAGCGCGGATGGCCGCGAAATCCTGCCGACCACGGTGCTGTCGCTGACCGAGGCGACGCAGACCTTCGAGTTCGATCTGTCGTCGCACGCGCTCGCGTCGGCACCGCTGCCGTCGCTGCTACGCAATTTCTCGGCACCGGTGGCGCTCGATTTCGATTATGGAGATGCCGGGCTGGCAACGCTGATGGCGCACGACCGCGACGACTTCAACCGCTGGGAGGCCGGCCAGCGGCTCGCGACCCGACTGATGCTGGCGGGTGTGGCGCAGGTGCAGGCAGGCAATGAGCCCGCGGTGCCCGATCTGTTCATCGATGCCTTCGCCGCGGTGCTGGCACAGGCGGACGCCGATCCGGCCTTTGCTGCCGAGGCGCTCACGCTCCCCTCCGAAGCCTGGCTGGGCGACCAGATGGCGGTGATCGATCCGGATGCCATCCATCAGGTGCGTACGCTGTTCAGGCGCACCCTGGCTGAGCGGCTGCGGCCGCAGTTCGAGGCGTTGCTGGCGCGCCACGTCGTGGCGGGCGCGTACGCACCGGAACCGGCGGCGATGGGTCGGCGCGCACTGCGCAACCTCGCGCTCGGCTACCTGATGACGCTGGACGACAGTGCGCTGCAGCTGCGAGCGCTGGCGCAGTTCCGCGACGCCGACAACATGACCGACCAGTTCGCCGCGTTCGCGTTGCTGGCGCACAGCGACACGCCGCTGCGCGAAGTGGCGCTGAACGAGTTCTATGCACGCTGGAAGGACGAGGCGCTGGTGGTGGACAAGTGGCTGGCGGTGCAGGCGACCTCGCCGCTGCCGGACGCCCGCGCCCGCGTGCGCGAGCTGATGGCGCACGAGGCCTTCGACCTGAAGAACCCGAACAAGGTGTATGCGCTGGTGCGCACTTTCTGCGCCGCCAATCCGCTGCACTTCCACGCCGCCGACGGATCCGGTTACGCCTATGCCGCCGGCGTCGTCCGCGAACTGGACCCGGTAAATCCGCAGGTCGCGTCGCGCGTGGCACGTGCCTTCGACCGCTGGCGCCGCTTCGACGACGGCCGTCAGGCCCACGCCCGCAAGGCGCTGGAGAGCATCCGCGACCTGCCGGGACTGTCGGCCGACGTGGCCGAAGTGGTGGGACGGGCGCTGGCCTGACGCCGCGCAGCGGCCCGCATGGGCCGCTGCCGCGATGCCTCAGAAGCGATAGGTGGCCGAGGCGCGCACCGTGCGCAGCGTGCCGAGGAAGCAGTCGCCACGTGACAGGCAGGTGGTGTAGTACTCGCGGTCGGCGATGTTGTCGACATTGAGCGCATAGCGCCACTGGCCGGTCCGGTAGGCGAGCAGCGCGTCCATCAGCGTGATCGAGGGCGTACGCAGGCTGTCAGTGCCGTCCCAGCTGGCGCCGATGTAGCGCACGCCGCCGCCCACCTCGAACTGACCCGGCAGGTCGAAGGCGGTGAAGCGTTTCACCGCCCAGGCGCTGGCCATGTGTTCCGGAATGCTGGCAAGACGCTTGCCGAGATCCGCCGCGTTGCTCTGCGTGATCTCGCTGTCGGTGTAGGTATAGGTCGCGATCAGATCGACGCCGCCCGCCAGGCTGGCCTGCGCTTCCGCCTCGACGCCGCGTATCGTCGCCTCGCCGACCTGGATGCGGTTCAGCGCGTTGTTCGGATCGGCCGTCAGGCGGTTCTTCTCCTTCAGCTCGTAGGCGGCCAGCGTCAGGAACAGGCGGCTGCCCGGCGGCTGGTACTTCACGCCGACTTCCCACTGTTCGCCCTCGAGCGGCTTGTAGGCCTCGTTGTAGAAGTTGAAGCCGGCGCTCGGGTTGAACGACTCGGAATAGCTCACATAGGGCGCCCAGCCATTGTCGAACAGGTGCAGCAGGCCGGCGCGCCAGGTGGTCGCGTGCGCGTCGATACGGGCCGACGTGGCGTCGAGATCATTGTTCTGACGCGCCCAGTCGCGGCGCGCGCCGATGGTGGCGATCCAGCGGCGGTCTATCTTCAGCTGCTCCTGCAGGTAGAAGCCGCTCTGATAGAGCTGGGTGTCTGGCTGCCGTGCCAGCGCGGGCACTGTGTAGTTGCCGTAGACCGGCGCGTAGACGTCTATCGCAGGCGCGTTACCGCGACCCATCACCGAGCTGGTGAGCACGCGCTGGAAGTCGAAGCCGAACAGCACCGTATGCTCGAACGGTCCGTGCGCGAAGTTCGCCTGCAGCTGCGTGTCGGCAGTGAGCGCCTCCACCTCGGGCTTGGACACGTAGATGGTGCGGTTCAGCGTACGGCCGTCCGGGTTCAGCACAGGGGCCGGGCCGAAGCGGCTGTAGACCGACTGGTAGGTGACCTGGCTGTCGGAATGGCGCACGTTCTGGCGCAGTGTCAGCGCGTCGTTGAACCGGTGCTCGAAGCGGTAGCCGAAGGCTTGCTGCTCGCCGACGTAGCGGTCGAAGCCCGGTTCGCTGATATTGGTGCGGAACGGAATGCGGCCGTTCGGCGCCGGCAGCACGGTGCCCTGGTGCGGGAAGAAGAACTGCGTCGTGTTCGTGTGGTCGCGCTGGATGTTGGCCCACACCGTCAGTTCGGTATCGGTGCTTGGGCGCCAGGTCAGCGAGGGCATGAACACCATGCGGTCGTCCTGGGTGTGGTCGACCTGGGTTTCCGCGTCCTGACCGACCGCCACCAGCCGGTACAGCCACTTGCCTTCGCTGTCCAGCGGGCCGGTCGAATCGACGGCCAGACGCTTCAGGCCGTTGTTGCCGACCACTGCCTGCACCTCGTGCTGGGCTTCCGCCAACGGGCGCTTCGACACCAGGTTCACGGTGCCGCCGAAACTGCCCTGACCGTACATGATCGAGGAGGGGCCGCGCAGCACCTCGACCCGCTCCAGCGTGTAGACGTCCGGCCGGATGTTGTTGTAGCTGCCGAACAGCATGCGCAGTCCGTCCTGGTACTGGGTGAAGCTGGCGCCGCGCAGTTGCGCCCAGTCACCGCGATTGTCCAGTCCGTAGGGCTCGGCGCGGGCGCCGGCGGTGTAGCGCAGCGCGTCCTGCACCGATACCACCGACTGCGCTTCCAATCGGTCGCGCGTGATGACCGAGATCGACTGCGCGGTTTCGACCAGCGGCGTGTCGGTCTTGGTGGCTGAGGCGCTGCGCCGGGCAACGTAGCCGCGGACCGGGCCGTCGGCCTTTTCGGTGGCGCGCTCGTCCTCGACCTTGACGGCCGGCAGGGTGGGTACGTCGGCGGCGTGGGCGCCGTGCGTCCAGGCCAGCAGCGCGAGACTGACCGGCCCCAGGCGCATCGCTGCGCGGGGAACTCGTTTCATGGCTTCTCCGGAATCTTGAATCGAATTGCCGGCGACAAGCGCGCCGGCGTGGTTTTCAAATGGCCTGGCGCATTGGCTGGGTTCCATCGGTGGGGGCGGCCCAGACGCTGTTCGGATCACCGTCCAGGGCGCGTTTTCTTGTCAGCGCAGCGAGCCAGACATAGCCGGCCGCCATCAGCAGCGCGCACAGGTCGATGCCGAGCAGCACCCAGTCGCCGAGCAGGGCGCTGTGCAGCAGATGGTCACCGGTCAGCGCGCCGTGACTGAGCGGAATCGCGGCCGTCAATGCCGCGGTCAGCAGCAGCAGTTCGACCGCTGCGCGCGAAGGCGGGCGCACGAAGGACCACGCCAGCGCGGCGAAGAACACGCCGAAGCAGGCACTCTTCTCGATCAGTTCGCGGTCGGCGCCCGGCATCGCGGCGGCGATCTGGGTGGCGACGAAGGCGGCGGACACCGCGGCGCAGCAGCCGACGCAGACGCCGATCGTTGCCTGTGCCATGCGCACCAGATGCGTCGGTTGCGCGACCTGCTGGCGCTTGCGCCGTGCCTCTATCCACAGCAGATTGCCGCTGAAGAACAGGAAGGCGCCGGCCAGACCGAGCAGGCCATACAGACCTTGCACGATGGCACCGCCATAGCTCCCGAAGTGCAGCGCGTAGAGGCCGGCGTAGGCGGCATGATTGGCGTCATTGCGGCCTCCGGTTTGCACGTTCAGTACACGCCCGGTGGCTGCTTCGAGCGCCACGCCGCCGGATACCGCCAGCGCGCGCGGGCTGGTGCCACGTACCTCGACCTGAGCGGCGCGGTCGCCGTACTGGTAGTAGCGCAGCCACTTCGGCTCGAACTCGGGTGCGGCTGCGCGCGCAGCCGTGACCAGCGCAGCTGGCGACTGCATCGGCGACGCCTCGCCCGATGCATCGGCACCGGTGGACACCCGCGTTGCACGCCGGATCTCGAGCGGCAGTTCGCCGCCGAACACCGGCACGTTCATCAGCGCGATCAGCACCGCCGACAGGCACAGCAGCGCACCGCTGATCGCGAACACGATATGGAAAGGCAGGCTGCAGACGCCGATCGCGTTGTGCGCGTCCTGCCAGAAGCGCTTCAGGTTGCGCCCCGGACGCAGCGCGAACAGGTCGCGCAGCAGCAGCGGCAGGTGGATGAGCACGCCTGACACCAGCGCTACGCCGTACATCATCGACACGATGCCCATCACATAGATGCCGGCGACCGGCAGCCCGAGCGAGAAGTGCAGGCTGTTGATCAGGTCGGCCAGACCGGAATGCGGCGCTTCGTCGTCCAGTCCGGCGGCGACGCGCAGCGGTGCATGCGTCCATTCGCCGTCCTCCTTCTTCCAGTAGGCGACCGGCGATGGCGCGCTCGCGGAGGGCAGTTGCACGAAGAAGTCGGCGGCCGCCTGCGGATGCTTGCGCACCATGCCGTCGATCAGGGCGGGCAGTTCATCCGTCGTGACCGCCTGTGCGGTGTGGCGGTGCTCGGGGCTCTGCCAGTGGTGCAGGTCCTCGTGGAACACCGTGATGGCGCCGCAGTAGAAGGCGACGAACAGCGCGAAGCCAGCGATCAGGCCGGTCCACGTGTGCAGGGTCGAGAAATGTCGAAGGGTGGATGACTTCACAGCGCGCCTCCGAGTCGTACGAGGGTCAGCAGACCTGCGGCCGCGATGTTCAGCGACAGCATGCGCAGCCAGGCGCTGCGGGTGTCGGCGAACAGCACGGCGGCGCAGGCGATGGCGGTCCACAGCGGGAAGAAAAGTTGCAGGGACGGCACCAGCACATCCTGCCAACGCCCGGGCCAACCCCAGGCGATCAGCCCGGTCAGTGCGGCGGCGAGCGGAATGCCGAGCAGCGCGCCGGCTGCAAAACGCCCCCACATCACGATGGCTCCCGTGCGGACTGTCCGGGCAGCAGCGCCCAGGGCAGGGTGGCGAGCATCAGCATCCAGGCGACCAGTCCGGCACAGGGGCCGGCGACCGGGCCGAGCGCCTCGGCCCATGCCCACAGCGACAGTGCACCGGGCACGATGCAGGCGGCAAGTCGCCAGGACAGAGGAGGGCGGCGGTGCAGCAGCACCTGCCGCGGGCTGCAGATGTAACAGGCGACGGCACACAGCGCGCACGTCAACATGGCGAGAATAATCATGATTGCGGACCAGCCACTCGATTGCTTGGCCCGGAATTAGACACCATGTAACTGCGTATGTGAACAGGAATGATTCGTATTAATAACCCGGGCTGAAGAAGGATGTTCGGCGCGGAGGCATTCTCCGCGCGCGCTTCCTCGTTCAGTCGGTCGCGATCATCGCCTCGAACGCCAGCGCGGCCGGGCTGAGCGGGCGGCGCGGCAGGCGCAGGCGGTAGAGCTGGCGCGTCAGTTGCACGCCGGGCAGCGTCAGCGTGGCGACCTTGCCGAGCGCGATCTGGTCGGCCGAGCTGACGCGCGGCACCATCGACACGCCGCCGCCGGCAGCAACGGTCTGGATGACCGCCTCGGTACTGCCGGCTTCTATCGTGCGAGCCGGCACGATGCCCAGCTTGTCCAGCCAGCGGTTCATCACTTCGCGGGTGCCGGAGCCGTGCTCGCGCACTACCCAGGTGACGGCGCTCAGGTCGGCGGCGCTGACCGTGCCGGCCTTCGCCAGCGCGCTGTCGGGCGGGGCGACGATGAGCAGGGTTTCGTCGCGCCAGGGGCGGGATTCGATCCGCTCGTCTTCGACCGGGCCTTCGACCAGTGCGATGTCGACTTCGCAGGCGAGCAGCCGGTCAGCCACCGTCTGCGTGTTGGCGCTGGTCAGGCTCAGCGTGATGCCCGGATGCGCCTGGGCGAAATCGGCGACGTAGCCCGGCAGCCAGTAACCGGCCACCGTCATGCTGGCACCGATGCGCAGGCGGCCGCGTTCGAGGTTGGAATAGGCCTGCAGCGCTTCGAGCGCGGCGCGTTCCATCGCGAAGATGCCGCCCGCGTACTCGAACAGCACCTGACCGGCTTCGGTCAGCGACACGATGCGCGCGCCGCGCTCGATCAGCACCACGTCGAGCTGGTCTTCCAGTTCGCGCAGCGCCTTCGATACGGCGGGCTGACTGATGCCGAGATGCTCGGCGGCGCGCGAGAAGCTCGCGTGTTCGCCGACGGTGTGGAAGATGCGGAGCAGGTGCAGGTTCATCGCGGTGTTCGGGTGCGGGGAGGCCGCATTGTTTCACATCGGGCCAAATGAAAAGGCCCGCACGGGGCGGGCCTTGACAACGTGCAGGGCAGGGATTAGCCGGCCATCTGCACCGGAATGTGGCCACGCTGGTTCACGATGTTGTTCTTGCCATCGACGTATACGAGCTTGGGCTCGTAGCGGGCCAGTTCCAGCTCGGTGTACTGGGCGTAGCAGGCGATGATGAGCAGGTCGCCGGCGGCGGCCTTGCGCGCTGCCGCGCCATTGACCGAAATGATGCCGGATCCGCGCTCGGCGCTGATCGCGTAGGTCGAGAAACGCTCGCCGTTGGTCACGTTGTAGATGTCGATCGCCTGATACTCGCGGATGTCCGCGGCGTCGAGCAGATTCTGGTCGATCGCACAGGAGCCCTCGTAGTGCAGCTCGGAATGCGTCGTCGTGACCCGGTGAAGCTTGGACTGAAGCATGGTGCGTTGCATATGGGCGCTCCTTCGATATCGCGCTGTTCAGACAACACGCGCACGCAAGGGCGTGCGCGACAGTGCGCTACTGGAACGCCACCGGCCTTGAGCGCATCGTGGCGACCTACACTTCCAGATTGTCGATCAGGCGCGTCGTCCCGAGCAGGGCGGCGGCCACGATCACCAGACTGGATTCGTGAGCGGCCGGCGATTGTAAGTCGGCTTGTCGTCGCACCGCAATATATTGTGGAGACCAGCCACGGACCTGGAGAAACGCCATGGCGTCGGTCTCGATCCGCGCGTAGTCACGGTTTCCGGCGCGCAATGCTTCGCGCGCCGCCACCAGGGCCTGATACAGCTGCACCGCCTGCGCTCTTTCGTCTGCCGACAGGTAGCCGTTGCGCGAAGACAGCGCCAGACCGTCGTCGGCGCGCAGTGTTTCACCACCGACGATGGCGATCGGCAGCGCCATCTGCTGCACCAGCTGGCGGATCACCATCAGTTGCTGGTAGTCCTTCTTGCCGAACAGGGCCACCTGCGGCTGCACGATGTTGAACAGCTTGGCCACCACGGTCGCCACGCCGGTGAAGAAACCGGGCCGGAAAGCGCCTTCGAGGATGTCGGCCAGCACCGCGTCCGGCACTACGCGCATCGTCTGTGGCTGCGGGTAGAGCTCGCTTTCGGACGGTGCGAACACGTGCGCCACCCCCGCCTCCTGCATGCGGGCGCAGTCGGCTTCCATCGTGCGCGGGTAGCGGTCGAAGTCCTCGTTCGGGCCGAACTGAAGCCGGTTTACGAACACGCTGGCCACCACCACGTCGGCGTGGTCGCGGCCCTGGCGCATCAGCGAGGCGTGGCCCTCGTGCAGATTGCCCATGGTGGGCACGAAGGCGATACGCGCGCCGCGTGCGCGTTCTGCATCGAGCGCGGCGCGCAGGCCGGCGATGGTCGGGTGAATCTGCATCGGGGAGGCTCGCTGGATCAGTAGCAGTGTTCGGGGCCGGGGAAGCTGCGGTCCTTTACCGCGGCGACGTAACGGCTCAGTGCGTCATGCACGTCGTCGGCGCCCGGCATGAAGTTGCGCACGAAGCGCGGGCGGCGGCCCGGGAACAGGCCGAGCACGTCGTGCAGCACCAGTACCTGGCCGCTGCAGTCGACGCCGGCACCGATGCCTATCGTGATCAGCTGCGTGCTCGTGGTCACTTCGGCGGCAAGGCGGGCCGGCACCATTTCGAGCACCATCATCGTCGCGCCCGCCTGTTCCAGTTCCTTTGCGTCCTGCAGCAGCCGGGCGGCGGCGGTGTCGGTCACACCCTGGGCGCGGTAGCCACCGAGCTGATGCACCGACTGCGGCGTCAGGCCGAGGTGGGCGCATACCGGCACGCCGCGCTCGACCAGGAAGCGCACGGTGTCGGCCATGTGTGCGCCACCTTCGAGCTTCACCATCTGCGCGCCGGCGGTCATCAGCTGCACCGACGAGCGCATCGCCTGTTCGCGCGTCTCCTGATAGCTGCCGAAGGGCAGATCGGTGATCAGGAAAGCACGGCCACCGACGTTGGCGAGGCCACGGGCGACGCAGCCGGTGTGATAGGCCATGTCGTTCAGCGTGACCGGCAGCGTCGTGTCGTGACCCTGCAGCACGTTGCCGAGCGAGTCGCCGACCAGCAGCACTTCGGCGCCGGCGGCATCGCACACGGCGGCGAAGGTCGAGTCGTAGCAGGTGAGCATGGCGATCGGCTCGGCGTTCGCACGCATGCGCAGCAGGGTGTTCAGCGTGACCGGGCGGCGCGCCGGGTCGGTGTCGCGCATATAGGTCATGAGGCGTATCCGAAAAATTCGCGGAAGGAGCGCATCTGGCCGAGCCGCTCGACCAGCAGCGCGAAGTCGTCGTCGCTGTCGACCGGGTTCAGTTCCTCGGCATTGACGATGAACAGCGGGCTGGCGTCGTACTGGTAGAAGAAGCGCGCATAGCGCTCGACCACGCGGGCCAGATAGCTTTCGCTGATGCGCCGTTCGGCGTCGAGGCCGCGCCTGCGCACGCGCTCGGCCAGCGTGTCGGCGTCGGCCTGCAGGTAGATGACCAGGTCCGGCGCCGGTGCCTGCAGTTTCAGCGAGGCGTAGATCTGCCGGTACAGCGCGTACTCGTCGTCGGTCAGGTTCATCGACGCGAACAGCGGGTCCTTGTCGATCAGGAAGTCGGCCACCAGACGGCCGGAGAACAGGTCGTCCTGCATCACCTCGCGCAGCTGTTCCATGCGCTGGAACAGGAAGAACAGCTGGGTCTGCAGCGCGTAGCGCTCCATGTTCTGGTAGAAGCGGCCGAGGAAGGGATTCTCTTCCGGCTTCTCGAACAGCGTCGGCGCCTGCAGGTGGTCCGCCAGCCGCCGGGCCAGCGAGGTCTTGCCCACACCTATGGGCCCTTCGACGACGATGTAGCGTGCCTTGTCCAGCATCGATGGGGAATTCCGGTCGGGGAAGCGGATCGGGAGATCAGCGGAAGATGAAATACACCGCGCCCAGCATACACAGCGCGGCCCACAGATAGTCAAGCTTGAGCGGTTCGTTCATGTAGAACACGGCGAAGGGCACGAATACGCTCAGCGTGATCACCTCCTGCATGATCTTGAGCTGGCCGAGTGACAGTTGCGTGTGGCCGATGCGGTTGGCCGGCACCTGCAGCAGGTACTCGAACAGTGCAATGCCCCAGGAGAACAGCGCGGCGTACCACCACGGCCGGTGGTTCAGGTCGCGCAGGTGGGCGTACCAGGCGAAAGTCATGAACACGTTCGACGCGATCAACAGACCCGCGGCCTGTGTCCATGCAGGCAGCTGCGGCAGCATCACTCGGCCGCGGCCGCGCCGGCCATCGGTTTGCGCCGCGGGCGGCGGCGCTTCTTCGGCGCTTCTTCAGGACGCAGCATCGATTCGCGCGTCGGGCCGTCGGCGGCGGCGAAGTCGGTCCACCAGTCGGCCAGTTCCTGTTCGACTTCTCCGCTTCCCGCCCGCAGCAGCAGGAAGTCGTAAGCGGCGCGGAAGCGAGGCAGTTCGAGCAGGCGGTAGGGGCGCTTGCCGGCGCGTTGTTCGAAGCGCGGCTGCAGCAGCCAGATGTCCTTGATGTCCGTGGCGATGCGTCGCGTGATGGCGAGCTTCTCCGCCTGCTGGTCGAGCACCGCGCTCATCGCCTCGAACATCGCCGGGATCGACGGTTCGCCCGCCTGCTTGCGCTTTTCCCAGTCGGCCAGCACTTCGTGCCACAGCAGCGTGGCGAACAGGAAGCCCGGCGAAATCGATTTGCCCTCGCGCACGCGCTCGTCAGTGCGCTCCAGCGAAAGCATGACGAAGCGCTCGCCCATCGGCTGTTCGAGAATGACGTCGAGCAGCGGCAACAGGCCGTGGTGCAGGCCGTCCTCGCGCAGCTGGCGCACGCAGCGCACGGCGTGACCGCTGGTCAGCAGCTTCAGCATTTCGTCGAACAGGCGGGCCGGCGGCACGTTCTCCAGCAGGCTGGCCATCGACCGTATCGGCTCGCGCGCGTCGGGGTCGATCACCAGACCGAGCTTGGCCGCCAGGCGCACCGCACGCAGCATGCGCACCGGGTCTTCGCGGTAGCGGCGCGGGGCATCACCGATCATGCGCAGCGTCTTCTGCTTCAGGTCGGCCACGCCGTGATGGAAATCGACAACGGTTTCGGTCGCCGGGTCGTAGTACAGCGCATTGACCGTGAAGTCGCGGCGCGCGGCGTCCTCTTCCATCGTGCCGAACACATTGTCGTGCAGGATGCGGCCATGTTCGTCGGTCACCGCCTCGGAGTCGCCGCGGAAGGTGGTCACCTCGATCACGTCGCGGCCGAACATGACGTGCACGATCTTGAAGCGGCGGCCGATCATGCGCGCGCGGCGGAACACCGCGGTCACCTGTTCCGGCGTGGCGCTGGTGGCGACGTCGAAGTCCTTCGGTTCGATGCCGGCGATCAGGTCGCGCACCGCGCCGCCGACCACATAGGCCTGGTAGCCCTCGGCCTGCAGCGCATCGCACACCTTGCGCGCCGCCGGCAGCAGCTGTTCGCGCGCGATGCCGTGCTGTGCGCGCGGAATATGGACAGGGCCGCTGCTCGCGGCCTGCGTACGGGCGTTGTCTTCGGGGCGACGGAATATCCGGCGCAGCAACTTTCGGATCATCAGTAAGGGGACTTTCTGGCGTGACTCGGACCAGGGCGCGGCAGCGCCGGACGCGACATGTTAACGCATGCAGCGTGCGCCGGCCGCCTGTGTTGCACGGCGGGCCGCTGGCGGGCTACCATCCGCGCTCATGTCGCCCGCCCGCCCCCGTTTCCGCCTCGCCCTGATGCTCGCGCTGTTCGCAGTGTGCGCGCAGGCGCTGCTGCCCACGCTGATGCGCTGGCAGCAGTCGGCCGATCCGACCGGCATGGCGCAGATCTGTACCGCTTTCGGTATCGGATCGGCAGCGGCCGCGGAACAGGGTGACGACGAAGGCGGCAACGCCGGTCATTGCCCCTGGTGCGTCGCGCAGTCCTTGCCGGTGCTGCCGACGCAACCGGCGCATGCAGTGTTCGCGCTGCATGCCGAGCGGCAGGCGCCGCCGCCAGCACTCTCTGCCGCCGTCACCGCCGCCACGCTGCTGGCGCCTTCCCCACGCGCGCCGCCAGCGCTCGCCTGATTCCCTCGCCTTCGTCCGCGTGACGGCCTGACCGCCGTCGCGCGTTCCGTGTCGCCGTCCTGCGCCTGCGCGCGGCGCGACGCACTCCATTCGAAAGTGCCGTCATGTTCCCGTCGTCCCACGCGACCGCGCCTGCGCGCGCGCGTCTCAAACGCATTCCTCTCGCCCTTGCCGCGCTGGCGGCCGCACCGGCTGTTTTCGCCGACAGCGCGCTGCAGTTGCCCGCCGTGCGCGTCGAGGCACGGCGCATCGACGCCGCCACGCTGCCTGGCATCGACGAAGCGCGCGCCGCGCTCGCGCTGACGCCGGGTGGCGCTGCCGTGATCGATTCCGCCAGCTTCCGCGACGCCCGCGTATCCACGTTGCAGGACGCGCTGGGCTACAGCGCCGGCGTATTCGTGCAGCCGCGCTTCGGCTCCGAGGAGTCGCGGCTGTCGATCCGCGGTTCCGGACTGCAGCGCACCTTCCACCTGCGCGGCATCAAGCTGATGCAGGACGGCGTGCCGATCAATCTGGCCGACGGTGGCGGCGATTTCCAGGTTCTGGAGCCGCTGGCCACGCGCTACATCGAAGTGTGGCGCGGCGCCAATGCGTTGCAGTACGGATCGAGCACGCTCGGCGGGGCGATCAATTACGTGTCGCCGACCGGCCACGATGCGCCGGCTCTGACGGTGCGCGCCGAGACCGGCGCCTTCGGCTACCTGCGCAGCCAGCTGGCCGGCGGTTTCGCGGCCGGGCGTGTCGATGGCTACTTCAGCGCGACCAGCTTCGCCCAGGATGGCTTCCGTGATCATGCGCGGCAGGACACGCAGCGTCTGGTCGGCAATCTCGGCGTACTGCTCGCGCCGTCGCTGGAAACGCGCTTCTTCGTGCAGGCAGCGCAGAGCGACTCGGAACTGCCGGGCAACCTGACGCGCCAGCAACTGCGTGACAATCCGCGCCAGGCGGCCGCCGGCAACGTCACCGGCAACCAGAAGCGCGACATCGATCTGTGGCGTGTGTCCAATCGCACCGTCTGGCAGGCGGCCGACGGTCTGCGTTTCGAGCTGTCGGCCTACTACGCCGACAAGGACCTGTTCCACCCGATCTTCCAGGTCCTCGACCAGCGCAGCAAGGACTTCGGCGCCGAACTGCGCATGGTGTCCGACGGTACGCTGGCCGGCCGGCCGAACCGCCTGGTCGCCGGCCTGTCGAGCTCGCGTGGCGACACCGACGACGACCGCTGGGTGAACATCGGTGGCACGCGCGGCGCGCGCACCAACAAGCTCGACACGTCGGCACGCAACCTCGAAGCCTACGTCGAGGATCAGTTCACCTTCGTGCCGGGCTGGACCGCGGTGGTCGGTACGCAGTACACGAACGCGCGCCGGCGCAGCCGCGACCTGTGCTTCACCGGCGGTCCGCTCGTCTGCGGCGGTGCTGACGAGAGCTTCAGCCGTTCCTATGAGGGCTGGAGCCCGAAGTTCGGCATCCGTCACGATCTGTCGCCGGCGGTGCAGCTGTTCGGCAATGTGTCGCGCAGTTTCGAACCGCCGTCCTTCGGCGAACTGACCGGCGGCGCCGCGGTGATCGATTCCTTGCGCGCGCAGCGTGCGACGACCTGGGAAGTCGGAGGACGCGGCAGCTTCGGATGGGGGGCGGTCGATCTGGCGGTCTACCGCGCCAAGGTGACCGACGAACTGCTGGCCTATTCGCTGAACCTCGGTGGCACGCCGGTCAACACCACGCTGAATGTGCCGCGCACGCTGCACCGTGGCATCGAGTTCGCCGCCAACGGCCAGTTCGGCGGCGGCTTCGAGTGGCGTCAGGCATTGCTCTACAACGACTTCCGCTTCGACGGCGATGCGCTGTTCGGCGACAATCGCCTGCCTGGCGTGCCGCGCACGCTGTTCCGCGGCGAGCTGGGCTACCGCTTTGCCGGTGCGCCGGGCGGCCCGCTGAAGATCGCCGCCAGCGCCGAATGGTCGCCGCAGCGCTATGCGGTCGACATGGCGAATACCGAGTTCGCCGACGACTACGCCATCTTCGGCCTGCGCATGCAGCAGCAGCTCGGCCGCCAGCTGTCCTGGTTCATCGAGGGACGCAACCTCGGAGACCGCCGCTACGCCGCCACCACGAATGTGGTGCGAGATTTCAGTGCGCTGGCCGCCGCCGCGCGCAACGTCTACCTGCCGGGGGACGGCCGTGCCGTCTATGCCGGCATCGAATGGAGAATGTAAGCATGAAGATCAGAATCTGCGCACTGGTGCTGCTCGCGGCGCCTCTTGTCGCCAGCGCGCACGTCGTGCTCGAACAGCAGGTTGCAACGGCCGGCAGCTACTACAAGGGCGTGTTCCGCGTCGGCCACGGCTGCGAAGGTTCGGCCACCGTCGCGCTGACGGTGACGCTGCCCGAGCCGATGGCCAGCGTGAAACCGATGGTGAAACCGGGCTGGACGGTCAGCACGCGCAGCGAGAAACTGGCGCAGCCGCTGATGAATCACGGCAAGCCGGTCACCGACGCCGTGGTCGAAGTGAGCTGGCGCGGCGGCCCGCTGGCCGACGCACACTATGACGAGTTCGCGCTGATGATGAAGCTGCCCGACGCAGCGGGACGCCGCTGGTTCAAGGTGACGCAGGTGTGCGAACAGGGTGCGAACGACTGGTCGCAGATTCCCGCCGAGGGGCAGACCACGCGCGATCTGAAGATGCCTGCCGCGGTGCTCGACATCCAGCCTGCCGCCGGTCACGCCCATCATTGATGTGTGGGCAGAAGGGCCGTTGCGCGGCCCTTCGCGTCAGGCCTTGAGCGGGCGCTTCAGTAGCTTGCGCTGCAGCGTCCGGCGATGCATTTTCAGTGCGCGCGCGGTGGCGGAAATGTTGCCGTCGTGTTCCTTCAGCACGCGCTGGATGTGCTCCCACTCCAGGCGTCCGACCGACAGCGGCTCGGCGCCGAGCATGTCATCGGCAGGTGCGCTGACCACGCAGTCGAAGGCCGACAGGATGGCGTCGACCTCGACCGGCTTGGCCAGATACTGGAAGGCGCCCAGCTTGATCGCATCGACCGCGGTGGCGATGCTCGCGTAACCGGTGAGCACGACGATGCGCAGATCGGGGATCGCGTCGATCAGCGGCCTGACCAGGGACAGGCCGGACGTGCCATTCAGGTTCAGGTCGAGCACGACGCGGGCGGGTTTCTGCCGCGCGGCCACGGCAAGCGCAGTGGCGGGGTCGGTACTCCCGTAGGCGTCCAGCCCGCGCCGGCGCAGTGCATTCACCAGCACTGCGTTGAAGGTTTCGTCATCGTCGATGACCAGTATCGATTCAGACATGAAGGCCTATCCGTGCGAGAGGCAGCCGGATCGTCGCCCGCGCGCCACCGGTCCAGGGGTTGTCCAGTTCGAGCGTGCCGCCCATGCGCTCCAGGCTGGCGGTGGTCAGCAACAGGCCGATGCCGCTGCCCTGGGCGGCGTCGCCGAAGGTCTGGCGTCCGGCCTTGCGCATCACGTCGTCGGAGAAGCCCGGTCCGCTGTCGCGCACCTCGATGCGCACTTCCTCGGCATTCCAGTCGAGTGCCAGGTCAACCGGCGCGCCGGCGCGCAGCGCGTTGTCGAGTACGCTGACCACACCCTGGCCCAGCGTGGGCTCGATCACGATGAGCGGCGGCTCGCCGCTGCCGAGCAGCGTGAAGGTGGTGTCGCATTCACCGCGCAGGCTGCGCCATGCGGCGTGCAGGCCTTCCAGCCAAGCGTCGCACCGCATCGACTCGGCGCCTTCGCTGCGCTGGTCGCCGGCCTGCTCGGTCAGGCGCGTGATGATGCGCTTGCAGTAGGCGATCTGTTCGCGCATCAGTCTCAGGTCGGCCGCTGCGGTCGTGTCCGCCGGCGTGTCGCGCTCCATCTCGCCGACCAGTACGGCCAGCGTGGCCAGCGGTGACCCGAGTTCGTGTGCGGCCCCCGCCGCCAGCGCGCCAAGTGCCAGCACGCGTTCGTCGCGATAGGTCTGTTCGCGTGCGCGCGCCAGTTCCGCGTCACGTCGACGCAGTGCATCGGTCGTGCGCATGACGAACCAGGCGAGCATGGCGGCCGACACGACAAAGGTGAGCCACATGCCGGACAGGTGCAGCGTCGTCGCGCGCCGGGCATCGCCCAGCTCGAGCGGGATGAACTGCACCATCAGCAGCGAGTAGAGCAGGATGGCCAGTGCGGCGATCGCCAGTACCGCGCCGCGCGACAGCAGCAATGCCGACAGCACCACCGGAAGCAGCAGCATGAACACCAGCGGATTGGTGGCACCGCCGCTGAAATAGAGCAGCGCGGCGAAGGCGAGCAGGTCGATGCACAGCTGCAGCAGACAGCCGGTGGCGTCCGGTGCACCGGCGCTGCGGTGCAACTGCCAGTGCATGAGACCGTTCCACAGGCCCACCGCGGCGAGAATGGCCAGCATCGGCTGTTGCGGCAGCGGCAGGTCGAGCAGTCCGGGGGCGATGGCCAGCAGCAACAGCAGCGCGCCCAGCGCCCACCAGCGCGCCCTGATCAACCCCGGAAGCAGCCGGTCGTGCGGCCGCGCCGGCGTTTGCGCGGGCAGCGGTGCGGATGGCAAGGCAGTGCTGTGCGGGGGCATGCGTTCAGTCTATGGATTCGCTGCGGGTGCTTCAATCGATCTGCGTGCGTGTGCCGCCCGCGCTGACGGCGCCTGGTGCACACTCACCGCTTTCGACACGCCACGCTCCTGGACCGCACACAGCATGAAGCGCGCCCTGATTCGACAGTCGTTGCCGCATGTGCTGATCGTGGCGCTGCTGATCGGCATCGTGATCGTCGGCAGCCGGCGCGACCTCACGGAGGACGCCGTGCCGCGCATGCTCGCGTCGCCGCCCTGCCGGCTGGATAGCGGCCCCTGCCGCGTGGCGCTCGACCGAGGAGGCTGGCTGGAGCTGACGGTGACGCCGCGCCCGGTTCCGGCCGGTACGCCTTTCGTCGCGTCGCTGGCGCTGAGCGATGTGGATGTCCGCCAGGTCGAGCTCGAGTTCGAGGGCGCCGACATGAATATGGGGCTGTTCAGGCAGGTGCTGGCGCCACGGCCGACCGGCGGCTTCGAGGCGAGCGTCACCCTGCCGATCTGCGCCACCGGCGCGATGCGCTGGCGCACCCGCCTGGTGGTGCGTACAGCTGGCGAGACGCTGATCGCGCCCTTCGACCTCACCACCGGCGAGCCGTCGCGCGCCGGTGGTTGACGGGGCGCCTGCTCAGCATCCGCTGCGACGGCGGACGGCAAGGCCGAGCAGGCCGAGACCGGACAGCAGCAGCGCATAGGTTTCGGGTTCGGGCACGGCGGCGACCGCCAGCGTGGCCGTCATGCCGTAGGTCGGACGCGTCGCGTCCAGTTGCGAAACGTAGTTCACGCCGCCGACGAAGATGCTGTAGTCGCCGGCACCCAGTTCGAAGCTGCCGGTCACGAAGCCGTCGAGATCGCTGTCGGCGGCATAGCCGCGGAAGATGAACACCGACAGCGGGTCGCCGGCATCATTGCCGATCTTCCAGTCGTTCAATGCGCGGAATGCGCCTTCCTTCGGAGCGCCATCGAGCGACGCGAGGTAGTCCTCGGACGCTGCGGCGCCGTCGTGGTCAGCTCCGAACGGTGCGAGGTGAGCCAGGCCTTCGTAGATCGAGAAGCCGGGCAGCAGTCCGCCGACCGAGGTGGCGGTCGCGCCCGCGTTCGCGGCGACGCTGAAGGTGACGGTAGTAGTCGTGCTCAGCGAGAAGCGGAAGGCGCGCAGCCGGTGCGAGTCGCCGAAGTCGGCGTCGAGGCCGTCGGCCCAGCCGTAATTGCCGGACACGGTCTGATTGGCGATGGTGACAATGCCACCGGCGGCATCGAAACCGCCGAAATCACGACCTCCGTAGCCGATATGCGCTTCGGCGGCGAGCGGCAATGCAAAGGTGAGCGCGAGGGCGAGGGTCAGGGATTGCGGGCGGACCATGTCATGTCTCCTTTTTGTAATGAGCGCGGATGCGACTCGGTGGCGCGCATTAGAGCGAACCCGACACGCCGGCGGAATGCGGCAAATCGTCGCGCCAGCGTCCGCTGCGACTAGAAGTTCAGGTTGAGCGCCACATTTAGCGATCGCGCCCGGCCGGGAACCGACATGCCCCAAGGGATGCCAGAAGTGGTCATCGAATTGCCCTGGCCGAGATAGGCGCCGCCCAGCGGCAGCAGGTAGAACCTGTTCAGCGCGTTCTCCAGCGCGAGGTCGAGGCGGCCGTTCTTCCACGCGAAGCTGCTGCGCAGGTTGAGCAGCGTATAGCCCGGGGTCTGCACCTCGTTCCTGACACGCGACACCTCGTCCTTGGCTGAAACCGAATGCACTTCGAGGGTGTTCGTCCACTGCTGCGAGCGATGTTCCAGCGCGATCTTCGCGTGCAGCGGCATGATGTGATAGAGCTTGTCGCCGCTGCTGAGGTTGCGGCCGTCTACGTAGCTCGCCATGCCGTTCAGATAGAGCCTGCCGATGTCCGCATGCTGTGCGATCAGTGTCGAACCGGACACGTCGATGCCCTGCAGCGTCGCCCGCTGATTCACGTACTGCAGGATGACGTAGCGATCGTCGGCGCTGCTGTTCAGCGTGTTGCACTGGGCGCTGAGCGCACGCGGGCAGCGCCGTGCGTCGATGTAGTCGTCGACATAGGTGGCGTGGCCGGAAAGCTTGAAGTCCCAGCGCTCCTTGCCCTCGTCGTGCCAGTGCGCGCTCGCACTTGCGGTGTAGGCCACTTCGGGCTTCAGGTCGGGGTTGCCGAGGTAGGCGTTGCCGTCGCCGACGAAGTTGTTCATCAGGGCGGCCATCGGAAAGGTCGACCACGGGTAGCGCTCGTACAGGCTGGGCGAGCGCGTCTTCCGCGCGATGCCGGCCTCGTAGTTCTGCCGCGCATCCGGCGTGTAACGTACGAGCGCGGTTAGGTCGAGATGGGTGTCGTTCCTGCTGCGGTCGCGCCGGTTGAAGCGGGCAGCGTCGGCCGCGTAGAAATTGCTGTAGCCCTGTACGGTGTCGGCGTCCGCATGCACCAGACCGCCGCGGATGCCCAGCAGGCTGAGCCAGGCCGCGTTCCAGCTGGTCTCCAGTTCGGAGAACAGACCGATGCGGTCGCGCTTGCCGTTACGGATGTTCTGGAAATCGTCGCAGCACATCGCGCCCGGTGCGGTGCCGATGGGCGGCCACCAGTCGTCAAGTCGATACTGCTGGAAGTCGGTACCGACGCGCAGCAGATGTTCTTGGCTCACCGGAATGCTGGCCTTCAGCAGGCCACCCAGCGTACTTGCGTCCGACTTCATCGGCATGAACATGCCGAAGAAGCGGTCTTGGTTCAGATCCATGTGGTGAGCCACGGTCTGCCGGAACAGGCGCGCTTCGAGTTCGCCCCAGGCGTGCTGTCCGAGGTGGCGCAGGTTGATGGTCCGGTTCACGTTCGACGGTGTGTTTTCCGCAATGACGTAGTTGCCCGGATTGGCTGGATCCGGCCGGCTGAAGATCATGTCCATGCGCTGGTTCGGGAAGCCCTGGTAGTCGAGCTTCTGTTCACTGAAGGTCAGGTGAAGGAGGCTGGTCGACGACCACGCGAGGCCCAGGCCGACCTCCCTGTTCTTCGATCCGGCATAGCCGCTCGATGCGACCTCGCGCTCCGCGACCGGGCGCTGACCGAGCTGTTTCCAGAAGCCGTCCCGCTTGAAATCTCCCGCCGTCCGGTAGTTGTCGGATTCGCTGGCGGATTCGCTGTAGCGCAGGCTCAGGCGGCTGCTGGCGATCGACAGGTCCACGCTGTGGCCGCGAGCGTTGCCGTTGCTGCGGAAGAAGGTGCCGACCTTTGCCTCAGTCAGCGCTTCGTTGTCGGACGCGGCGAATTTCGGCCATGCGGACCTGATCTGTATCGCGCCGCCGATGCTGTCGCCGCCTTCGCTGACCGGCGTGATGCCGGCGTAGACGGCCACCGTCTCTACCTTGCTCGGGTCGATCAGCGACAGGGCCGGATTCATGTGATTGGGGCAGGCGGACATCAGGTCCATGCCATCGACGGTGATCTTCAGGCGCTCGTCGGCCAGCCCGCGGATCGACGGCAGGCTGGAGATGCCACCCGCGCCATAGGTCGATACGCCCGGAATGCCCTCCAGCAGCCGCGCCGTGTCGCTGCGGGTCGCGCGCAGCGCATCGAGCGTGGAGGAGGGCAGCGTCGTCACGCCGATCGGACTTTCGTCGCGCGCGCCTTCGACCCGGATGGGGGCAAGCGGGGTCGGCGCCGACACGGCTTCGGACTGAGCGAAGGCGCCGATCGGAAGCAGCGCCGGGCAGGAACCCAACAGCAGGATCGCGAGGCGCGAATGCGGTCGCGGACGGGCAGAAGTCATGTGCGGGAGAAATGGCAGAAAGGCGGCGAGATGGGGCCTCGCCGCCTTCCGGGTGGCCGGAGTGTCGGTCGACGACCTCGTCAGATCGCCCGGCGGCGACGCGCGACGGCGCCGATCAGGGTCAGGCCGGCCAGCATCAGGCCCCAGGTTTCGGGCTCCGGCACCGCCGCGGTGATGGTCTGCGACAGCGGGTATCCGCTCATCGTGCCCTCGGCGCCGTATCCAGCCACGCTGGTGCCGGTCATGCACACGGCGCCCATCATGCCGCCGGCTGCGCAGTCGGCGTAGGCCAGCTTGTTGATCTGCGTCTGAGTCAGTGCAGCGAGCGGATCATCGGGAATGAAGATGAGTGCGTAGGCATTGCCCGGATTGGTGCGGGTGGCGGGAAAACCGTAGTGGACGCCGCCGGCCGCGATACCCGACGCAGGCGACCAGCCGTTGCCACCGGCGCCGGTCCAGAAGGTGTTGGTGTTGGCGTTCCTGAACGCGGCGGCGAAGGTGCCGCCGAGCGCCGCGTCGTACCACGACACCAGCTGATGATCGAGCGACAGCCAGGTCATTCCGCCGCCCATCATGCCGGTCATCGATTCGCTCAACTGACCGTGCAGATTCGTGACCGTGCGCGTCGCGGCGTCGTAGTCGAAGCTGCCGGTGAAAATGGTGTTGTTCGGCTGCGTGTCGGGTTCGTACCACGTGGTGACTACGTCGTAGCTGCTTGCGGCGTGGGCGACGGTCATGCCGGCCGACAGCGCGAGCGCGACGCCGAAATTCAGAAAGCGGTTCATGCATCTCGTCCTCGTAGATGCCTGCAGTCGAGGCGAATGCAGGCGGATTTCAGGCGACGAGGGTCGCTCAGGCATCGCAACGCGGACCTCGTGAGGTCACGCGCGTCGCCTAAACTACGCAACGTCCGGGACGGGATTGTGCTGCATCGAAACCGCGGAATTTCAGGGTGCGACACTATGCCGCAGCGCGCTCGTCGAAGCGGGAGGGTGATGACTTTTGCATGAGATCGCGCGTGGAGACGTACGGCGGAATGCTTACGAAATTCGCAGCTGCGGCTGTCGTTAGTCTTCTGGGGTGGGGGCGCGAAGAGCGCTCAGCGCAGGCCTTCGAGCAGCTCGGCGACGCGTTCGAATTCGCTCGACTTGTCGAGGAAGTGATGAGCGCCCAGCGCCAGACTGCGCGCGCGCATGGCCGCGGTATTGCTGTTGGTCAGCACGATGGCGAGCAGATCCGGATGGTTCAGCTTCAGGTGCTGCAAGACGCCGAAACCGCTGCCCTCGCGCAGCTGCAGGTCGACCACCACCGCATCGAAGCGACCGACACGCAAGGCAGTCAGCGCGTCGGCTTCGGTATCGACCTCGCCACACACGACGATGCCCTCGCTGTCCTCGAGCAATGACACCAGATGCTTTCGGATCAGCAGCGAGTCCTCGACCAGCAACACGCGCAGCGGGCGCGAACGGGCGAGCGGAGGAGTGGCGGGCGACGGATGCGGTTGCACGGCTCTGTGCGCTTCGTAGTCGGTGGGGCGATAGGGATTGGATTGCGCGCCAAGTATCTCACCACCTTGCGGCGCCGGATGTAGGTGCGAGCCGACAGACGTACTCATTCGATCAAACCATTCTTCAGCGCGTAGTAGGTCAGTTCCGCATTGCTCTTCAGGTTCAGCTTGGTGAGCAGACGGCTGCGGTAGGTGCTGACGCTCTTCACGCTGATGAACAGTTCGTCGGCAATTTCGGTGACCGACTTGCCGGTCGCCAGCTTGTGCAGCACCTGGAACTCGCGTTCCGACAGCTGCTGGTGCGCCGGGGCGTCTGCGTCGCCGCTCAGGCGCTGCGTCAGCAGGTCGGCAACGGTGTCGCTCACGTAGCGGCGACCGCGCAGTACGGTGCGGATGGCGGTCAGGATGTCGTCCACGTCGGCATCCTTGCGGATGTAGCCGTTGGCACCGGCGCGCAGCATGTTCAGCGCGTACTGTTCTTCGGCGTAGGCACTGATGATGAGCACCGGCAGATCGGCCCGGTGCGTGCGCAGCAGGCGCAGCGTATCCATGCCGTCGCGGTCGGGCATCGAAATGTCGAGCAAGAGCACGTCGAAGTCCTGCTGGCGCAGCAGGGTGAGCGTTTCGGCACTGGTCGATGCTTCGGCGCCGACTTCGAGGTCGGCTTCGGCATTGATCAGCTGGCGCAGGCCGTTGCGCACGATCTGGTGGTCGTCAGCGAGCAGTACGCGTTTCTTTTGCATGATGGCGTGGTCGTCGTGGAAGCTGAGCGGATTATCCGCCTCAGCGCTTGAACAGTCCCACCACGAAGGAGGCGATTGTCAGCGCGAGGAATACGAAGAACAGGATCTTGGCGATGCCGGCCGCGCTTGCGGCGAGGCCGCCGAAGCCGAACAATGCCGCGATCAGCGCAACGATGAAGAAGATAAGGGCATAGTGAAGCATGACAGCCTCCTTGATGAACAGGAACAGGGCCGGCACGGACGGCGTTGCCAGCGTGCGTGATCGAATCCTAGGCGGGACGCCCGATACGGGCTGTCGTCCGCGCCATGGCGGGGGCGTCGGACATGTCTGACGCGGAACGCTCGGCGAAGGCGGCGGCGCGGCATCGCGCCATCGTCGAAGGGTTGTCGCGTGCGGCGCGCAAGGCCGGGTCGGCGACCGACGGCGCGGAACGCCTGACCGACAGCGTGCTGATGCGGCTGGCTCGCTTCCGCTGGGGGGCGCTGCTGGTGGTGCTGATCGGCGTGGCTTTCGCCGCGGTGTCCGAGACCACCTTCCAGGGTATGCAGCGCGAACGCGAGGAAATCGACGCTTCGCGCCTGTCGCTGGCGGCGCTGAACAATCTGGTCTACGACAATGCGCAGGGGGTGGCCACCGAGGCACGCTACACCGAGGAGCCGTCGCCCGATCATCTGGCGCAGCATCTGGCTACGGTGCAGCGTCTCGCCGAGGCGGGCACCCATGTGCTCGGCTGGGCAGCCCGTCGGGGCATAGACGAGGAGCGCGTCGCCGTCGTCAAGCGCCTGACCGCAGCGGAGTCCGAGGAGCTGAAACGGCTGCGGGCGCTGCCGCAGGATGCGAGCCCGGTCGAGGTGATGGACGCCTTCCTGCCGCCGGTGGTCGACCAGAACGAACTGCGCGAAGCACTCGAACCGCTGGTGCGCACCGAGCGCGCCTATCTGGAGGAGCAGATGACGCTGCTGGGCGAGGAAATCGAACGCCAGCGTGCGGCGGCCATCGTCGTCATCGCCATTGGCGTGCTGATGCTCATCCTGCTGTTGCGTGCCTATGCGATGCGCAGCCAGGCCGAAGCGCAGATCGCCGACCGCCTGCGCGCGGCGCGCGACGAGCTCGACGCGCTGGTGCGGGTGCGCACCGAAGAGCTGTCGGAGCTGGCCAGCCACCTGCAGACCGAGGCCGAGCGGCAGAAGTCCGCGCTGGCGCGCGAACTGCACGACGAACTGGGATCCATCCTGACCGCCAGCCGGATGGAGGCGTCGATGCTGCTGCGCCGGGCGCGCAAGCAGGACAGTCCGGACGTCGAGTCGCTGTCGCGCGTCTGCGACATCCTGGAGCAGGGCGTGCAGATCAAGCGGCGCGTGATCGAAGGTCTGGTGCCGACCGTGCTGACCCATCTGGGCCTGTTGCCTGCGCTCGAGTCGCTGGCCGAAGAGACGCGCGCTTCAGCGCCGTTCACGGTCGACCTGGAACTGCCGGATGCACTGGAGCTGGATCGGGACAGGGCGATCGCGATCTACCGTGTCGCGCAGGAAGCGCTGACGAACATCAGGAAGCACGCGCAGGCGACCGAAGTGCGCATCGCGTTGACGGTCGATGGGCCGACCGTCCGGCTCGAAATCCGCGACAACGGTGTCGGCATCGCCGCCACGGCGCGCGGCAAGACCGGTTCGCACGGCCTGCTCGGCATGAAATATCGCGCCGATGCGCTGGGCGGCCGCTTTGCCATCGGTCCGGCACCGGAGCGTGGCACCTTGCTGGAATTCGCGCTGCCGTTGGCGTGAAATTGACGCACCCGGCCGGGTGCGTCAGGCGAGAACCATGTTGTCGCGGTGTATCAGTTCGGGTTCGTCGACGTAACCGAGCAAAGCCTCGATGTCGGCCGACGGGCGACGCGCGATGCGCCGGGTTTCCGACGCCGAGTAATTGATCAGGCCGCGCGCCAGTTCGCGCCCGGTGCTGTCGCGGCAGGCGACGACCGCGCCGCGTTCGAACTGCCCCTGCACCTCGGTCACGCCGATCGGCAGCAGGCTGCGACCTTCGCCGAGCGCCTTCACGGCCCCTTCGTCCAGTATCAGCGTGCCGGCGAGCTGCAGGTGATCGGCCAGCCACTGCTTGCGCGCAGCCAGCGGCGTGTTGCCCGCCTTCAGGAAGGAGCCGAGCGCTTCGCCGCGCACCAGACGCAGCAGCACGTCCGGCTCGCGGCCGCTGGCGATCACCGTGTCGGCACCGCTGCGCGCGGCGCGGCGGGCGGCACGCACCTTGGTGATCATGCCGCCGCGCGAAATGCCGGTACCGGCGCCGCCGGCCATCGACTCGAAGCGCGGGTCGTCGGCTTCGCCTTCGCTGATCAGCGTGGCGGACGGATCCTTGCGCGGGTCGGCGGTGTAGAGGCCGTTCTGATCGGTCAGGATGACCAGGCAGTCCGCTTCGGTCAGGTTGGCGACCAGCGCGCCCAGCGTGTCGTTGTCGCCGAACTTTATTTCTTCGTAGACGACGGTGTCGTTCTCGTTGATCACCGGCACCACGCCGAGCTCCATCAGCGTGGACAGGGTGGAGCGGGCATTCAGGTAGCGGGTGCGATCGGCGAGGTCTTCGTGCGTCAGCAGGATCTGCGCGCTGGCCAGCCCGTACTGCGAGAAGGCGCCTTCGTAGGCCTGGGCCAGACCCATCTGGCCGACGGCGGCAGCGGCCTGCAGTTCGTGCATCGCGCTGGGGCGGGTGCTCCAGCCCAGACGCTGCATGCCGGCCGCGATGGCGCCCGACGATACCAGCAGCACTTCGCGCCCTTCGGCGCGCAGTGCGGCGATCTGGCGCGCCCATTCCTGCAGTGCGCCGAGGTCCAGCCCAGCGCCGTTATTGGTGACCAGCGCGCTGCCGACCTTGACGATCAGCCGCTTCGCATTCTCAAGGCGCGTTCTCATCGTCCGCTCCATCGCCCGGTTCGCTGGCGTCCAGATTGCGCACGTCCGGCTCCGGTTCGGGCGGCGGACGGGTCGCTTCCACGTGATCCATGATGGCGTAGCACAGCGCATCGCAGCCCTGACGTGTCATCGCCGAAATGCTGAACGCACGTTCGGCGCCGAAGGCCTCGACGAAATCACGCACGCGCTGTTCGCGCTCTTCTTCGGGAATCAGGTCGATCTTGTTCAGCACCAGCCAGCGCGGTTTCTGGTATAGGGATTCATCGTAGCGGCGGAGCTCCTCGACGATGGCGCGTGCGTCGTGCAGCGGATCCGCTTCCGGATCGAAGGGGGCCAGATCGACCAGATGCAGCAACAGGCGGGTGCGCTGCAGATGGCGCAGGAACTGGTGGCCGAGGCCGGCGCCTTCGGCAGCACCTTCGATCAGACCCGGAATGTCGGCGATGACGAAGCTGCGCGAGTCGTCGACACGTACGACGCCGAGATTCGGCGCCAGCGTGGTGAAGGGATAGTCGGCGACCTTGGGGCGCGCCGCCGAAACGGCGCGGATGAAGGTGGACTTGCCGGCATTTGGCATGCCGAGCAGACCGACGTCGGCCAGCACCTTCAGTTCGAGCTTCAGTTCGCGTCGCTCGCCGGCTTCGCCCGGCGTGGTCTGGCGCGGCGCGCGGTTGGTACTCGACTTGAAATGCAGGTTGCCCAGACCGCCGCGGCCGCCTCTGGCGATCATCGCCCGGGCGCCGTCGTGGTCGAGGTCGGCGATCACTTCGCCGGTTGCCAGATCGGTGATCGTGGTGCCGACCGGCATGCGCAACTCGCGGTCGTCGCCGCCCTTGCCATAGCAGTCGGCGCCGCGACCGTTCTCGCCGCTTGCGGCGCGGAACATGCGCGTGTAGCGGAAATCGATCAGCGTATTCAGGTTGCGGTCGGCGACCGCCCAGATGCTGCCGCCGCGGCCGCCGTCACCACCGTCCGGACCGCCGAACGGAATGAATTTTTCGCGGCGGAACGAGGCCGAGCCATTGCCGCCATCGCCGGCGATGACCTCTATCTTCGCTTCGTCAAAGAATTTCATTTCGCTTCACGCGTGCCTGGAGTGACTGGGATATCGAATTCTTGCTTGGTGCCGCCGCATGCGCAGGCGGCAGAAACAAAAAGCCCTGCCTCGCGGGCAGGGCTTCGGTTCAGGCGAGCCGGAATCAGGCTGCAGCCGGAACGATGGTGACCACGCGACGGCGGTTTGCACCCTTGACGACGAACTGCACGACGCCGTCAATCTTGGCGAACAGCGTGTGGTCCTTGCCCATGCCGACGTTGTCGCCGGGGTGGAACTCGGTGCCGCGCTGACGCACGATGATGCTGCCTGCCGAAATCAGCTGACCGCCATAGCTCTTGACGCCAAGGCGTTTCGATTCTGAGTCGCGGCCGTTACGCGTACTGCCGCCGCCTTTTTTGTGTGCCATTTGATGCTCTCCTGGATACGCTCAGCCCTGCTCAGCGCATTTTTCAACATTCTCAGCCGTTGATGGCTTCGATGCGCAGTTCGGTGTAGTTCTGACGATGACCTTGATGCTTCTGGTAGTGCTTGCGACGGCGCATCTTGAAAATCGTCACTTTCTTGTGGCGCCCTTGAGTGAGCACCGTTGCACGAACGCTGGCACCGGCAACCAGGGGCGCACCGATCTTGACCGATTCGCCCTCACCGACCATCAGAATCTGGTCGATCACGATTTCCGAGCCCACATCCGCAGGTATCTGTTCTACCTTGATTTTTTCGCCAGCGGCAACGCGATACTGCTTGCCACCGGTTTTTATGACCGCGTACATGTGTAACCCCAGTAAGGTTTAAGGGAATCCACAACTATATCCGAGACGCTGGCTTTTTGTCAAAGGCTGCGAAACATCAACGGCTTGACGGGTTTTCGCGCGCTGCTACCATCCGCGTTTTTCCGCGTCCGGCAGCACTTCCTTGTCTTCAATGAACCGTCTTTACAGCCTGATTGCGGACGACATGCGCGCGCTGGATGGCGTCATCCGCGAGCGCCTGCACTCGGACGTCGTGCTGGTGCGCCAGGTGGCCGAGTACATCATCGGTGCCGGCGGTAAGCGGCTGCGTCCTGCGCTGGTGCTGCTCACCTCGGGCGCCTGCGGCTATTCGGGGACGCATCGTACCGAACTGGCCGCCGTGGTCGAGTTCATCCATACCGCGACGCTGCTGCACGACGACGTGGTGGATGAATCGGAGCTGCGCCGTGGCGCCAAGACCGCCAACGCACTGTTCGGCAACGCGGCCTCGGTGCTGGTCGGTGACTTCCTCTATTCGCGCGCCTTCCAGATGATGGTGTCGGTCGGCAGCATGCGCGTGCAGGCCGTGCTGGCCGAGGCGACCAACATCATCGCCGAGGGCGAGGTGCTGCAGTTGCTGAACTGCCACGATGCCGACGTCGACGAAGACCGCTATCTGCAGGTCATCCGCTACAAGACCGCCAAGCTGTTCGAGGCGGCCAGCCGCCTCGGCGCCATGCTGGCCGGCGTCGATGCCGACGTCGAGGAGCGTTTCGCACGGTTCGGCATGCACCTGGGCACCGCCTTCCAGCTGGTCGATGACATCCTCGATTACTCGGGCGACGAAGGATCGATCGGCAAGAACCTCGGTGACGACCTGGCCGAGGGCAAGCCCACGCTGCCGCTGATCCACGTGATGAAGAACGGGACGCCGGATCAGGTTGCCGTCGTCCGGCATGCCATCGAGGAGGGCGGGCGCGACGACTGGGCCGACGTGCTGAAGGCGGTGGTGGACAGTGGCGCGCTCGAGATCGCCCGCGTTCGCGCGAAGGAGGAAGCAGAACTGGCGCGCGCGGAACTGGCCGGACTGCAGGCGAATGAATATCTGCAGAGCCTGCTCGATCTGGCAACGTTTGCAGTCGAGAGAAAGTTCTAGTAAAGTGCGCGCCTCGTTGCTTACGGCAACGGGCACGACGAGCTGCCTCGGTAGTTTGCTGTGAGGTTCGGGGAATAGCTCAGCCTGGTAGAGCACTGCGTTCGGGACGCAGGGGCCGGAGGTTCGAATCCTCTTTCCCCGACCAAGAATCCCGCGAAAAAGCCACCCTCCGGGGTGGCTTTTTTGTTTTCCGGACCTGCGTCCGGGGCATGCCTTCTGTGGCGTACGCCGGCGTGCCACCATCCGGCGAAACGCGCTCACGCAAAACATCTCCTCGAGCAGGAAGGGCCGCTCGGTCCGGCTTCCTGCAATTCTCCGCGGTCGGGCCTCGGGCCCTATGCACGTTGGCAGCTTTCCCTTCGTCGGACGCGTTTCGGGTGTAAGGCTCCGCCACACTCGACCCAGGTCGAAAAACCGTCCTGTTCGATGTAGCCTTGGCGACCCGGAACGAAACAGCCCAGCTCACTGCAATGCCGCATCCCTACACCGATCTGCCGGACACCGCCTTCTGGTCGCGCACCGCTGGCGTTGCCGGGTTCGACATGACGCAGGTTCCGGCCGGGAACGACGACCTCGTGATCCACACGACGGACAGGATCGTGTCGGCGGGAAGTTGCTTTGCGCAACATCTGGCTCGCCTCCTGCCGACGCAGGGCTTCAGCTATCTGGTGACTGAAACCGGGCCGGCAGACCGCCAGTTCGGCGTCTACCCGGCGCGTTTTGGCAACATCTATACCGTGCGGCAACTGCTTCAGCTGTTCGAGCGCGCGTACGGATTGTTCGAGCCTCGCGAGCTGGCCTGGCGCTGGGGCGATGCGTTCGTTGACCCGTTCCGGCCCAATGTCGAGCCGAATGGCTTTGCCACGCTCGATGATCTGCTCGCGGACCGTGTATCGCACCTGGCGGCCGTACGCCGGATGTTCGAGCAGTGCGACGTATTCGTGTTCACGCTGGGGATGACCGAAGCATGGGTATCCGATTTCGATGGCGCCGTGTTTCCGCTGGCGCCCGGCGTGCACGGCGGGCCGGAAGGGGAGTCGGACTGCCGCTTCCACAATTTTTCGGTGCCAGAGATGGTGGATGACCTGCGGCACCTAATCAGCAATCTGCGCCTGCTGAATCCATCGGTGAAGCTGGTCCTGAGTGTGTCGCCGGTGTCCATCGCGGCCACCTACGAACCGCGTCATGTGCTGGTATCCAACAGCTACACCAAGGCGGCACTGCGCGTGGTGGCGGACATGATGACGCGAGAGGACGATCTGACTACCTACTTTCCCTCCTATGAGTGCGTTGCCGGCCATCACACGATGGGGCGCTACTTTCAGGCAGACATGCGCCACGTGACTCCCGAGGGGGTGCGCGACGTGGTCGATTACTTCACGCGGCTTTACCTGGCACAGGGCCCGGCCACCGAGACGCCGGCGCACGCATCGCCGGCCGCGCAGACCACCCGGTCGGAGCGTGACCAGTGGTACGAAGTGTGGTGTGACGAAGAGCAGCTGACCGCACCATGAGATTCGGCATCGTCGGCAATTGCCAGTCGCGCGGCCTGCTCGACTGTCTCGAAGCGCTTGCGCCCGATCATCTGTTCGATGCGATACAGGTCGAGCAGCTGGAGGACGGTGACGAGTCGACGCTGGCGGCCGTGATGGCTTTGGCGAACGAGGTGGATGTGCTGTTTGCGCACCTGCCGGAGTATGCCGTTGCCAGCGCGGGGCCTCAGCAGGCCTTGCGGAACGCCTTGTCGCAGGCGCGTCCGCGTTCGGTGATCGCCATTCCGACCGTGGTGTTCGGCGGGTTTCATCCGGACAGCTGCGTGCTCCGCTGCAACGGCACCTATGTGCAGACTGTCGCCGCCCACTATCACTCGGCCATTATCGCCGCTGCCTACCTCTGCAAGCTGCCCGCAACGCGCGTGCCTGCGCTGTTCAATCGCTTCGTCTACGCCGGTCTTGGTTATGTGAGCGACTTTGCGCACCACCGACAGGCCCTACTGGACAGTTTCTCGAATCTGGGGTTCGACGCCCGCTACATTTTTGCTGCCCGCCGCACCTTCATGCACTGCCCGAACCACCCGGCCGTGTCCGTCCTGTTCGAACTGGCAAAGCAGATGCTGGCCCGGGTGAACGTCGAACCTCTGGCTGTGCCTCCGCCGGAGGACTGGCTGCTGAAGTACTCCTTGCTGTGGCCGGTCTACCCTGGGTTGCCCGGATCCACGTTTGGCGAGTGTGACGAAGTGAGGCCTGCCGAAGCCCTGCGGCTGACCCATGGCGAGCGGATGATTTCCTGGGGGGAGCTGATTGAAAGCAGCTACGCGTGCTACACCGAGAATCGCCTGGAAAGTGCCGACTGGTTCTCCCCGGCCATCGAGCGGGCGGCACGATTCTTGAGTGAGCACGTTCGCCCATGAACCATGCCCAGGCGCTGACCGATTGCGCCGGTGTGCTGCGCCTGTCCGGTGAGGGCAGGGCCGCGACGCACTCGCCCTCCGGATACTCGACGACATACGCATGAACATCTATCACGCCGACATCCAGATCGCCGCCGCCCGCTATCTGGGATGGATGCCGGACTACATCGCCGTCACGGACGACGACATCACGGTATCCGGATGGGCGCTGTCGATCTGGAACGAGCCGGCGCAGCTGCGCTTCCTGATCAACGGTGCCGATTTCGATCAGGTCGATCGTGCGTTAGCGTCGCCGGACCTGCTGGCGCCGTTCGCTCACATCCCGCATGCCGTGAACTCGCGCTTCTTCTGCAGGCATCGCCGCGACGGCAGGCCGGACCTGTTTGCCGACGGCTTCATCCGCCTGAACGTGACCGGCCCGTTCGGCGAACACCGGCTGTCGTACCGCACCGCGTGGTATCTGGCCGACCCCGCGCGCGAGCCCAACATGCCGTCGCCAGCGCAGATCGAGCGCGTCATTGGCACGGACAACGCGCAGATCTTCCGGCTGGGCGGCGCCACCATCGCCAAGCACGTCGAGCAACTGCTGCTTGAGCGTTTCGACCGTCCCATCGGCTCCTTCGAGGCCATCCTCGACTGGGGGTGTGGCGCCGGCCGGCTGAGCCGCTACCTGACGCTGCTGTCGCCGTCGGTGACGGGTATCGACATCGACGCCGACAACGTCGCCTGCTGTGACCGCACGCTGCCCGGCGCCCGCTTCGTCCACATCGATCTGATGCCGCCCACGCCCTTTCCGGATGGCGCATTCGATCTGGTGATCGGGCTGTCGGTGCTCACCCACCTTGACGAGCCGGTGCAGGACGCATGGCTTGAAGAGCTGCGTCGGATCACGCGCCCCGGCGCGCTGCTCCTGCTGTCGGTCCAGGGGCTCGCACAGATGGTGTTCTTCGATACGCCGCCCACGCTGAATCTCGAAGCGCATCGCAGAGGCATACTGGATACCGGCGCCAACGACCAGTTACAGGCCGTGCTCGACCATCCTTCGTACTACCGTAACGTGATGCATTCGCCCGACTACATCATGACCCGGTGGTCGCGCTGGTTCGATGTGCTGGACATCATCCCCGCCACGGCCGGCACACAGGACCTCGTGCTGCTCCGGCGACGTGCGGACTGAAGGGAACGGACATGCATCCGAGCGCGATGGAGAACGGCCGACTGTTCTTTTCGACCTATTTCGAAGCAAGCACTCCGGCGCTGATACTCGACATCGGATCGCAGGACGTCAACGGCTCCCTGCGTCAGCTGGCGCCACCCGGCGCTCGCTATGTAGGTCTGGATTTCGCCGCCGGCCGCGGGGTGGACGTGGTGCTGGATGACCCCTATCGGCTGCCGTTCGACGACGGCGTCGCAGACGTGGTGGTGAGCAGTTCGTGTTTCGAACATGTCGACATGTTCTGGCTCACTTTCAACGAAGTGCTGCGCGTGCTCAAACCGGATGGGCTGTTCTACCTGAACGCGCCGTCGAACGGCGAATTCCACCGCTATCCGGTCGACTGCTGGCGCTTCTATCCGGATGCAGGCGAGGCGCTCGTACGCTGGGGGACACGGTCAGGCTATCGACCGGCACTGCTGGAATCGTTCACCACCTATCAGCATCTCGATATCTGGAATGACTTCGTCGCCATCTTCGTCAAGGATGCTGACTGTGCGATGCATCATGCGGACTGCATGCTCGATCGCATCGAGCGCTACATGAATGGTCGCCGCTACGGCGTCGAAGGCATCCTGAATCCCCAGGCGGCGACCGAAGACGGAGCCCGCCTGCATGCGCTCACCGGTCACGCCAAGCCGCAGCAGTGACGCTCAGCCCACCTTGCGTAGCCACAGGCTGGCGCCGGTGTTTCGCAGGCACAAGGGCATCCGGGTTTCGAAGAAGGTGCGGTGGAAGTGCGACATGAAAGTGTTCATCAGCAGCACCTGGAAACGGTCGTTGTGCTGCAGGAAGGCGCGGACCATGTAGGCCTCGTTCCAGGCACGACCTTCGTAAATCCATTCCTTCGGATACTCGAAGGGATAGAAGATGTCGTGCAGGTGGATCACGACACCCGGCGCCAGCGCCGGAAAGATTTCGAACAGCAGGCGATTGACGTCGCTGCCCACCTTGCCGACATGCGTCGAGTCGACGAACAGCACGTCGTTCTCTTCCAGCTGCCTGAATACGTCGATACCGACCTCCTGCAGCGGTCTGGCGATGATCGTGGAACGGGCCGCATCGTCGGGACTGATCAGGGACTGCAACAGCTGCGGGAAGGGATCGATGAAGGTGGTGCGCAGCGAGCGGCCCAGAAAATACTGATCCGTATCGAGCGTCACGCACGAGGAGTAGCCGGAGCCGACCTCGACCAGCCGTCGTGGCGCCAGCGTGCGCAGCATGCAATGCAGCATGATTGCGTCGGAATGACCGTAGGCCGGATTCAGGTAGTGATAGCGCAGTCCGGGCGTGGGCTGGTCGGCGAACGGGAGAGTGGAGTACAGCAGCGCGAAGCGCTCAAGCAGGGCCAGCTGCGCGGTCTCACGCATGTCGATGCCGGGCAGTTCGCGCGGCACGTTGCCGAACAGGCGGTCCTCGTTGCGCCGGAGTTCCTGCGGATCGGGGTAGGGCGAATAGAAGTGGCCGGATGGAAACAACTCGGGGACGACCTCGGGGGGCTGCTTCATCGCGTGAATTCCGACTCGAATGGACCGATCGCGCCGCGCGGCCGTGTCAAACTCGCCCTTGGCCGGCATGCGTCCGCCCGCGTCGCTGCCGGATTATTGCATGCCGGTCTGCAACGGCATTTTCCGAACACTTCAGCCATAACCTCCCGTGTCGCCAAGCCCCTCCGTACCCGACATCGACCTTGAACTCGTCCACCGCCTCGATGCGGCCTGGGGAGATCCCGCTGCCTGGGTCGCGCATGGCCTGCACTGGACCCACCTTCCGGCGGTCAAGGCGCGCCTGCACGAGCAGGTCACCGGCGACGCATCGGTCGAGCCGCTCGAGTGGTTCTTCAGCGTCGTCGCAGCCCATCAACCCCTGCCGCTCCGGCGGGTGCTTTTCCTCGGCTGCGGTCAGGGCAGGGACGAACGCATGGTCGCCCGGTCCGGCTGGGCTGACGAGATCGTGGCCATCGACCTGTCCGCCAAAGCGCTGGATCTGGCGCGCGAGCAGGCGAGAGCCGCTGGCGCGCGCATCCATTACGTGCAGGCGGACATGAACAGCCTGCCAGTGGGGCAGCGCGGTTTCGAACCCGGCAGCTTCGACGCCGTGCTGGGCATTTCCAGCGTGCACCACTGCGCCAACCTCGAAGACCTGTATGCGGGCGTGGCGCAGCTGCTGGCACCGGCAGGCTGGTTCTACCTGGACGAATACGTGGGCCCCGACCGCTTCCAGTGCGCGAATTCACAACTGCGTTTCATGAACCAGCTGGTCGATATGCTGCCGCACCACCTTCGCACGACGGGCGACGGGCAGCTCAAGGGCAATCTGTGGCGGCCATCGGTGGATGAGGTGATTGCGGTGGACCCCACCGAAGCGGTGCGCTCGTCGGAAGTGCTGCCGCTGCTCGACCACCACTTTGACGTGTTCGAGCATCGACCTTATGGCGGCGCACTGATGCGCGTGGTGCTGGCCGCAATCGCGCAGAACTTCATGAGCGCCGAGGCCGAGCCCTGGCTGCACGCACTGTTGCGCGCCGAGGATGATCTTTTCCGGTCGGGGCGCGTGCAGCCGGACCTCGCGTGTGTCATCGCCCGCGTGCGGACTGCAACCACTGCGCCACCCAGTCCGTATCGTTGATGCCGAGCGAAAACGCGGCGTGCGGCGTCGCCACCGCGTGCTCAGGCGGCAGCGCCGCGTAGGACTGACGGATCAGCGGCAGACGGTCGCTCAGCACGCGGTTTCCGGGGTCTAGCCGGGTGATTACCGTCAGGCCGGTCGGTGCGGTCGGCAGCGTCATGACGTGCAGGTCAGGACGCAGGCTCCGCAGACAGGGCACGATCTTCCAGCCGTCGCCGGTGTAGAACCCGGTCCGGCGCTCGCGCGCTGCGGTGAGCGCGTTGAGTGGCAGCGTGTCGTGCAGCAGCACGATCGCTCCGGGCGCGGCGTGGCGCTCGATGGCGATGAAGTCGTCCAGCACGGTTTCGAAGTGGTGATCGCCGTCGATGAAGGCGAGGTCGAAACCGTCGGGCACCAGCCCGCTGTCCGCCGGCACGGCGGCGAAGAAGTCGGCGCTGGTCTGGCGGTACAGGCGCGCATTCGCACGGCAGTGCTGCAGCGGGTCACCGAGCGGCGCAGGGTCCACGCCCACCACCCGCGTCGGTGGCTGGGCCAGCGCCAGCGATTCGCCCTTCTCGACGCCGATTTCCAGATACAGCCGCGGTGTCAGCTGTGCGTGGAACCAGGCCAGCCAGAAACGGTAGTCGGGCCCCGGCCAGCGTAGCCGCGCCAGCGCGACGTGCACGCCGGGCAGATTGGGCTCGCGGACCAGTGCATCGAGCAGACAGTCTCGGGCGGCGTCGGTCAGTCCGTGCGCCATCAGATGTCGGAAGCGCCGCAGCGTGGGCTCTTCCAGCGGATGACGGGCACTCATCGCGGTGCCTCCGACAGCGCGTCGCGCAGGATGTGGCCGAAGCGTTCCGGGCTGTAGCGGGCATCGCACTGATCCCACGCAGCGCGTTGCTGCCGGGCCCACAGTTCATCGTCATGCAGAAGGCGTGCGATGCCGCGGGCAAAGGCGTCGGCATCGCGGGCGGACTGGATGTCGATGCCCGCGCTCCAGTCCAGCTGCCGCACCAGCACGGCGGAGGCCACGACCGGCACACCGTTGGCGGCCGCCTCGATCACCTTGGCGGGCACGCCGCCGGCGAACCGTACCGGCGCGACGAACACGCGTGCGCGGTCGTACAGCGGCTCCAGGCTGTCCACCGGACCGATCAGCTGCACGTCGTCGCCGGCAAGATCGCTCACCCGATGCGAGCGGTTGATGCCGACGACGGACAGCACCGGCGCATGCGGCAGCAGGGCGCGCAACCGCGGCATGACTTCGGTGATGAACCAGACCAGGCCGTCCTCGTTCGGCGTGTCCGGATGCAGCGCGCCGACGAACAGCAGACCGCTGCGATGCTGCGGCCCTGGCGCCGTGCGGCGGGTCGATATCGCGTGACTCAGTATCCGGACCTGATGGCCGGCGGCCCGGAACAGACGGGCATCGCGTTGCGACACCACCCACACCTGATCGGCACCTCTGGCCAGCCCGATCTCGGCGGCCAGACGGGTCTGTGCCGCCGCCCGCGTCAGCGGGCGTCCCTTGACCGCCGCTTCCGGAATCTCGCGCAACGCGAACAGCGCTTCCGCGTCGTAGATCATGCGCATGCCGGCGAACAGTTCCGGCCTGCGCCGGAACAGCGGCGACAGCGCCTGAAGATTGGGCGGGCGGCTCACCACGAGCACGTCATAGATACCGCGACGCTGGTCGAGAAAGGTTTCGAGCCGGCCCATGCCGTGGCCGAGCGCCACTTCCGTAGTCGCGGGCAGCGACGCGTACACATCACGCCAGTCATCCTCCTCCTGCCACAGCGGAAAGAAGGTGACCGGCCAGTCGCTCAATGCCTGCAGCATCAGGCGGGCGCGTGGCAGACCGCCGCCCTTCACCATGTGCGGCACCTCGTTGTCGAGGATGAGCACGCGCGGGCGGCGCGGGTGGTCCTCGGGCGAGCGCCAGCGATCGCCCCCCAGCGGCTGTGGCGCGGGTGCCGGCTGGCCCATCAGCCATTCGCCATGGCGGTCCACGAAGCGCTGCCGGTTCTCGCGCATCTGCCGGGGCGCTTCGTCGCCGGTGGCACTGCCCCATTCCAGATGTTCGACCAGCACCGCCGGCTCATACACCACGCGGAAACCGGCGCGCCAGGCGCGCAGGCAGAAATCCGTGTCTTCGTAATAGGCCGGCGCGAAGCGCTCGTCGAAGCCGCCCAGCATCCGCCACAGAGGCGTGCGCACCGCCATGAACACGCCGGACACGTAATCGGTCGCCCGGCTCGCCATCGCCGCCGGGCAGAAGGGGTCTTCGCCGCGGCCGATGCCCAGCGACGAGCCGTCGCGGAAGACAGTGTTGCCCGCTTCCTGCAATCCGCCCGCCGTCAGCACGATGCGGCCGCCGAGCACCCCGATCGCCGGCTCGGCGTCGAGCCGGGCGAGCGCCGCTGCCAGCGCGCCCTGCTGCAGGATGGCGTCACTGTTCAGGAACACCAGATGACGTCCGCGTGCCAGCGCCGCTGCCTGATTGGCGGCACGCAGGAAACCGGCGTTCTCCGCGTTGCGCACGATGCACGCACCGCGCACGCGTTGCAGCAGCGAGTCCGTTTCATCGTCCGACGCGTTGTCCACGATGATGGTCTCGAACACCGCACCCCGCTGGTCGGCCAGCGCCTGCAGCGTCGTGCGTGTCAGTCCGGCCTGTTTGTAGAGGACCACGATCACCGACAGATCAGGCGTCGCGCTTGCCGGAAGCGTCGGCAATTCGAGGACTGTCGACTTGTCCAGCCAGACCTGGAGCGCACGACGCGCCCGGGCGCGGATCTGGGCCTTCGGGTCCTCTTCGGCGGCGTCTGCCGCAACGAGATCGAGCAGGCGCCCGCATGCCTGCTCGATCTGGCGTGCTACGCGGCGTCCATCGAGCAGAGGTGATTCGTACATGCGTCGGCGCAGCGTGGTGCGATGGTGTCGCAGCGCATCGACATCGGCGGCCAGTGCGGTCGCGGTGTCGACATAGGTGGGCGCGCTGTCGGCCACCCAGGCGTCCAATCCGAGCGAGGCGAGCACCGAAAGCCCCTGGCGCGCGCCGGCCCAGCCGCCCGCGCGGCTGATCACCGGCACGCCCATCCACAGCGGCTCGAACAGGCTCAGTCCACCGTTGCCCGGAAAGCTGTCGAGCACCAGATCGATCTGCTGCAGCCATTCGAACAGCCCGGCGTGGCTGCGCGGCGGGTCGAACGCGACGCGTGCGCCGTCGATGCCGTGGGCGTCCAGCACGGCCAGGATGTGCCTGCGCTGCGGCCAGTCGCCGGCCACTTCACCGATGAAGCGGATGCGCGATCGCGGGGTCGCCGCGACCACCCGGGCCCATGTTTCGAGGCAGGTGCGGGTCATGCGCAGCCCGCGCGCGGTGACGCCGAAGGTGACGACGCCGTTGCGCAGCAGCGGCGGCGGCAACGGCTCCGGCGCGTGAACCGGCGGGTCCCAGCACCACTGGCCGCCGTCGATCCGCCACAGCGCCTCTTCGTGGAATGTCTCGTGCGCGACCGGCACGGCGTGAGCGTCGGTCAGCAGCACGTCGAACAGCCCTCCGGCCGTGACCGGGCAACCGAGCCAGCCCACCTGCCACGGCGCGACGCGGCGGGCGTAGGCTTCCAGCAGTTCGAACTGGCCCTCGAACGGATGCAGCCCGCCGGCATCGATCACCACGTCGATGCGGTTCGCCGCACACGATGCGGCCAGTCCGGCGGGCACGAGCGGCTCGCAGTGGATGTGCGGCGGCAGGTCCGGCAGTGGACGGTTGCTGAACAGGAATACGTCGGTCTGTTCGGCGTCGTGATTGGCGAGCACCCGGCGCAGCAGGCTCTGGTGCAGCTGCCCCGCGACGTAGGCGATGCGCAGGCGGGCGCCGTGCCGGCGCAGTGCGGGAGGGCGCGGCGTTCGATTCAGTCCTGCCCGCAGCTTGAGTGCCCGGTACAGGTCGCGCGCGGCCCGCGCGAGATCGGACGGCGTCGACGCGTCGGACAGCGTCGCGCCATACAGCGCCGCGCTGGCGATCCACGGATCGGGCGGACAGTCCTCTGCGGCAGCGGTGAGCAGACGGTCGAGACAGTCATGACCATGGCGCGCGATGGCGACGGTCAGCGCGTCGCGCAGCGCGGCCCGCCGTTCCGGTAGCGCAGCCTGCTTCAGTGCTGCGCGCGCCCCCGGAGTGGCGAGGCCGACCAGACGTGCCAGCACGGCGGTCGCACCGGCCACGTTCTGGCGCTCGCTCGATAGCCGACGACACAGATCCAGCGCGCGCACCGCACCGTCCGGCTGCGGGTCGCCGCTCTCGGTCAGCAGGCGGGCCTTCATCAGCATGGCCTGGGCATGACGGGGTTGCCGGCCGAGTACGTCGTCGACCGCTTCCAGACCGCGGCTGAAATCGCCGCTGCGCAGACAGGCCTCGGCCAGCTCCAGCAGGGGCAGCACATCGTCCGGCTTCAGCGCGCGCAGCCGCAGGAAGGCCAGCTGCGCCTGGCCCGGGCGCTGGTCAGCGAGCAGTATCCAGCCCAGTTGCCGCAGGCTGTCGCCACGATCCGGCTGCAGCAGCAGGGCGGTTTCGATGGCGGTTTCGGCTTCGCTGAGCCGGTGCTGCCGCAGCCGCACTTCGGCCAACGCTCGCCAGGCATCGACCTGCTGCGGGTCGTGCGCGACCGCCGCCTGCGCGAGTTCCGCGGCCAGCGTCAGCTCGTCGCTGGCGGCGAACACGAAGGCGGCCTGTACCCTCGTGTCCTGATCGTCCGGGTGGAGCGCGAGCGCCCGCCGCACGGCGTCCTTCGCCACCGGCAGCTCGCCCTGCTCGAGCGCCAGCCAGCCCAGCACGCGCAGCGCGGCCGCGTTGTCCGCGTCGAGGCGCAGGGCACGCGCGAGCGCGCGTCGCGCAAGGCCACCGCGGCCGCGCTGGCAATGCACCGCAGCCAGCAGGCGCCAGAGCTCGCTTTCGCCCGGTGCTGCGCGCAGCAGCGGCCAGAGCTGACGGCGCGCTTCGGCGGTCCGCTTCAGGTCGAGCAGCGCCTGCACCTTCAGTGCCTGCGCCGGCAAGGACTGCGCTTGTTGCTGCAGCACGAGTTCCAGCAGCCACAGTGCCGCTTCGGCGCGACCCCAGCGTGACTGGATCTGCGCGCGACGCAGCAGCGCATCGGCGTTCGTCGGGTCGCGCTGCTGGACTTCGGCGTAGCAATGCTCAGCCGCTTCGAGATCATCCGAGCGGTGTTGCAGCACGCCAAGCAGGTACCAGGCGTCCGCCCGTTCCGGATGGGTGTCGGTCTGGCTGCGCGCCAGTGCGATCGCGTGTGCGCGCCGGCCCTGATCCCACTCGTGGCAGGCCTGTTCCGTCAGCAACTCGGCGTCGAAGGGCAGATGTTCGAGTCCGCGAGAGAGTGCCTGGCCGGCCAGATCGGGGCGGTGCAGGGCCGCATGGCATTGCGCGAGGTGGCGGTGCAGTGTGCGCTGCTCCGGCGCGCCATCAGGAAAAGCCGCGATGGCTTCCTCGTACAGCTCGATCGCCTCACGCAGCATTCCCTGCCGCTGCAGCAGCCATGCCGATTGCAGCAGGCGCTGCGGCTGACGGGAGGCCTGCAAGGCCTTCCCTGCCCAAATTGCGGCCTCGGCGACCTGATCGACGTCCTGCAGTAGCCAGGCCAGCGTGAAGGCGGCTTCATCCAGACGGGCATCCAGCAGACAGGCACGGCGCAGGGCCTCGATCGCCGGCGCGACGTCGCCGCGGCGCTGGTGCAGCAGGCCGGCATACCAGTGCAACGGTGCGTAGTGGGAAGCGCGGGCCAGTGCTGGCAACAGGATGTCCGCGGCCGCATCCATCCGACCGGCATCGAGCAGGAAGTAGCCCAGCGCAGCGGCGACCGACGGCCCGCCATCGGTGGCATGTGCCTGCTGCGCGCAGTGCATGGCCGCTGCCTTGTCGCCGTCGGCGAAATGCCGCCAGGCCTGCCGGATCAGCTCCGTCGCATTCACGGCGCGTGCGTCGTCAAGGCAGCGCGCGGTCGCCGCTCGCTACCGGCCGCCGGGCCACGACCGTGAACATCGCCACCTCCCGGTTCTCGGCTGGCTGCCTCTGTTTGTGGATGCTGACCGTGCACTCGGTGAAACCCATTACGCCCAGCGCCGATACGAAGAACTGCGGCGTGAACTGCCACCAGGTGTGCACCTGGGGCACACCGGTGTGCGGCAGCAGCCAGCATGCAGGCGCGTCGCCCAGCGCCGGGTCGTATGCTTCGGTGACCACCATCGTGTGCCGGACCCGTTCGGCGACGCTCTGCAGCAGGTCGAAGGGGCGGCGGCAGTGCAGCAGCACCGACGCCAGAACGCCGATGTCGAAAGGACCGAAGCCGGGCGGGAGCTCATAGGGATCACCTTCGAACACCCTGACCCGTGAGTCGTGCTGTCGATGCAGGTACCAGAATGAATTGCGCACCATCTCGATCTGTTCGCTGAAGGTTTCGCGCCAGCCCGGCGTATCGAAGCCTTCGAGGGGCACGATGTCCCACAGATGCGACATCGGCGGCTCGACGCAGGTGACCGTCGCACCGGCCATCTCCATGCAGAAGGACAGAAAGCCGCTCGCCGGACCGATCTCCAGCACCGATTGACCGGTCACGCAGATGTCGCCCAGATAGCCGAACGGATCGGGTCGCAGATCCCATTCGCCGATCACCTCTTCGCCGTCGGCCAGATCGCAGGAATGATAGAAGCGGCAGTCTTCGCGCCGCGGTGAGCGTGGCGCGACCTCGCGCAGGGCAGCGGGGAGCGAACCGGGCGCAGCCGGGGTGACGCTGCTGTCGAGCGTCGGGCCTGTTCTGTCGCTGTCGTCGATCAGCGACTGACTGGCGTGCACGGCCAGCAGGCTCAGCAGTTCTCCGACGATGAGCGGCGTGGACATCACGTGGGCCGCTGCCTGACGCAGCGCCGCTTCTCTGTGTCGGGCGCTGAGAGACGGGTCGTAAAGCTGGCGCAGCGCCTGCGCCCAGTCGTCGATCGCCGCTTCGGGGGCGAGCACGAAACCGCCGTCGCCGACCAGATCGGGCAGCGCGCCACGCGTGCTGGCCAGCACCGGCAGGCCATTGATCTGCGCCTCGATCACGGTGCGGCCAAAGGATTCCTCCCATACCGAGGGCATCAGCAGCACCCGCGTGCGGGCGAACACCTCGCGCATGTCGCGCGTCGGGCCACACCATTCGATATTGCCCAGCCGCGCCGCCCGGTCGAGGCAGTAGGCGCGCCAGTGCGGATCGATGTGCCAGCTTTCCACCACGAGGAAGGGCAGTTCCGGGCAGGCCGCGGCCAGCGAGAACATGATTTCGACGCCCTTGATCGGCGTCGGATTGACGAACAGCACCTTGTCGCCGGTCTGCCCGCTCGCATAGGACTCGGCCGCTACGACCGGCGGGATCACCGCACAGTCGATGCCGTACAGCGTGCGCCAGCGCTGTGCGGTGAACGCCGAATTGGCGAGGAACAGCAGCGACGGATGCGGTGCAAGATGACCGGCGAGCTGGTGCGTCTCCACGTTGTGCAGATAGACCGCCGTCGGGCGTCCGGTCGTCAGACTGGCCAGCACCATCGGTGCCAGCGCCAAGCCATTCTGTACGACGATGACATCGGCGCCCCAGGCGGCAGCGGCCATCGGCAGCGCCTTTTCCGGCGCATCGGCGCGCAGCACGAGGTAACCCAGGCTCTCGTCACCGCTCGCCGGCTGTTCGGCGGCAGAAGGGTCAGTCCGCAGACGACCGCACAGAACCGCCGCATCGGCGCCCATCGCCTTGATGGCCAGGCAGAGGTCGTGTGTGGTGGTCTGCAGCCCGCCGGTGAGGTCGGGCAGATGGGCATAGTTGGAAACAAACAGGACGCGCATGGCCTACCCGTGTTGTGAAGGCGGCGGGAGCGTCTGTCGCAGGGCGACCCGGATCGGTCACCCGCCCCGCTCCCGCAAGGCGCGTGCTCAGGAAGCGTTGTTGAGCTGGCCGACCGAAAGAAGGTTGCGCAAGGTCTGCGACGGGTTGCTTCCGACAGTGTTGTCGACGACGCTCTTCAGTCTGTCGTTGGCCAACGTACCACCCGGGTTGTTGGCGCCTCCAGGCATATTTCCGGTGCTGATCAACTGGCCGGCGGGGGCGGGGGCAGGATTGGGGTTGCCCTGGTTGATGCTGTTCGGCCGGGTTTCCAGCTGCTGAATCTGCGCGGTGAGCTGTTGCGGTGATGTGCGTGACGGTGTTGAAACGCCCTGGGAACCGAGGGTGCTGCCAAAGCCCGGACGCGTAATGGTCTGGGTGTTGCCGTTGTTGTCAGTCGCCCGCATCTGCTGGCCGAACAGGAAGGTGGCGCTCGTGCCATTCGGGCGGGACTCGATGACGGAGATGCCGCCGCGGATCTCCACCTTGCCCTGCGATGTGGCGATTTCGGTCGCGGTGGTCTTGCTGATGTGTCCGCCGACCACGCGCAGCAGACCCTGGTTCAGGCGCAGCCGGATCTGGCCCTGCCGGGTGGCCGGGTCGTAGTTGAAGGTGTCGATGACCAGCTCGGAATCGGCGCCCAGCGTGACGGCCGACTGGTCAAGGAAAAGAACGTGCAGTTGTCCGTCCGGTCCGGTGCGCAGCGTTTCGCCGGGCACGACGTTGTCGCCGACCACCACGGTCTTCTGGTTTGAGGAAGAGGGCGCGCTGGCGGTGATCGCGGACACGACGCCCGCGCGGGGCGTCGGTGCAGTCTGCGCAAAGGCGGTCGGCAGTGCGGCGCTGGTCAGGGCAGCGGCAATCCACCAGTCCTTGGAAATCGGCGGGGTCATTGCGTGTTCCTCGTGCAATCTTGGCGGTTCAATGTCATGTGCATGGCTGTGCGCGCGTCAGAAGCGATAGGCCGCTGCACCGAACAAGGAAGAATTCTTGTTGCGGAAGTTGGGCAGGTTGGCGTCGGTGTCCATGTGCTCGACCTGGATCAGCAGCGACCAGGCGGTCGACAGTGCCACGGTGTTGCCGATACCGATGCGCCACTCGGTATCCCGGCGCTTCCTGGTCGGATCGACGGACGGATCGGCGGCCTGGTAGTGGCGCTGATGCACGCCGCCCCAGATCGACGTCGTCCAGGCACCGCCATTGGCGACGAACGGGTTGGCGTAGCTGAACGCATAGGTCAGCCGCCCTTCGTAGCCGTCGTAGTCGTAATAATCGCGGTCGGTGCGATGGAAGCGGGCGCGCAGTTCGCCGCTCAGTGCCGTGCCCGGGCTCAGTTCCCGGGTTAGACGTACGCGGAACAGATTGTCCGGGCCACCGAGCAGGTTGGCGTTCGGGACGTCGATGCGCGATGCGTAGTCGAAATTGCGGTACTCGTAACCGGCGTCGATCACCGTGCGCTCGTTGATGAGATAGCCCGCATCGAGGCCGACGCCGTAGCTGTCGAGGTATTTGTGCCCCTGTGCGCTCAGCGTGCCGACGATGAGGTGCGGACGCAGGGTCAGGCCGGGCGCGCCGGTGGCGGAAGGCTTGAAGCGTATGCCGCTGGTCACCTCGACCAGCGCGAGGTTGTACGGATCCGCCTGACTGGCCGACAGCCGTGAGCCGGAGGACGAGCTGTATTTGATCACCTGGGCCACCAGCGAACTGACGACGGCCGCCTCGTTCTGGGTGCCGAGGTCATAGCGGTGGTCCAGACGCAGCGTCGCCTGCAGGTCGATGTCCGACTTCGGTTTGAACGGTGCGGCAACCGCCAGCGGCAGGCCACCGGACAGAACCGTGTCGCGGTCGGAGCGTGCTGCGGGGTTGGTCTGTGCGCGCACACCGAACACCAGCACACCGTCGAACTGCGACACCTGGTTGCGTTTGCTGACGTCGCGCAGCAGATTTTCCGCAGCGGTCCTTTGCTCACCCGTCAGGCGGTTGTCGTCTAGCGCCTGCCGCAGCAGGGCTTCCGACATGCTGTAGGACGCCAGGCGGTAGTACAGCACGGCCAGTTCCACGCGCACGGCCGGGTGAGCGGCCGGATCGAGCAGCAGGCGTTCCATGGCGGCGATCCCGCCCTCGTAATTGCCGTCCTGCACGAGCAGGCGGGCATAGTTCAAGCCGGCTTCCATGTCGGCCGGCGCACGCATGACCTGCTGGAAAGCCTCGTCGACCTGACGGTCGAGCGGCCAGTTTCCCGGCGTCTGTGCATTTGCCGAGGCACACAGAAATGCACCTGCGGAAATGATCGCGAACGGCAGCGGCCGGAAAACTCGATGGTCAGTCAGACGCCTCAATTGGGGTTCCTCGGCTTTGGACAGTCGTACATATACGGCCGGAATGTAACAGAACTGTACATCCGAGGCTTCTGAGAATCTCCCGCCGTATCGGCCGTCGCGCATACCCGGGACGCAGAGGCCGGCGGTTCGAATCCTGGCGTCTGATCCGCTCTCCCCGACCAGGAATTCCGAAATAAATCACCTTCCCCGATGGCTTGCTTGTTTTCTGCGCCGGCTGCCCGGCCAAGCTGGTACGCTGCTTTTCCTTCGCATTCCGCCTGCTGTCGCCCGAGATGTCCCGCATCCTGTTTTTTGCGCTCCTGGCCTTCCTGGTCTGGCTGTGGTTCTTCAAGAAGCCTGCGCGCACCAAGTCCGACAAGAACAAGCCTGCCGAGCCGGTGGCCGAGCGCATCGTGCAGTGCGCCGAGTGCGGTCTGCGCATTCCCGAGGGCGAGGCCGTGTTCACCGATGCGCAATACTTCTGCTGCCCCGAGCATCGCGATGCTCACAACGGCCGGGTCTGACGCTGCCGCCGCTGCCGCCGCTGCCGCGCTGCCGGTGGCGGGGGTGAGTTCGCTGCGCTACTTCAATCTGTATCGGCTGCTGATCGCCTCGGTGCTGGTCGCGCTGGTGTTCGGCGTGCCGGGTGAAATCAGCTTTGCCGATTACCGCGGCGCGCTGTTCGCCAGCGCCGCGCGCGGCTACTGGGTGTTCGCCGTCTGCGTCATGCTCGGCGCCGACCGCCTGCTGCCGACCGACGACGCACGGCTGACTGCAGGCGTGCTCGCCGACATCTTCTTCCTCACGCTGCTCACCTACGCCGGCGGCGGACTCAGCACCGGTCTGCCCTTCATGCACGTGGTCGTGCTGGCCTTCGCGGCACTGGTCGGGCAGGGCAGGCTGGCGGTGTTCTACGCCGCAGTGGCCAGCCTGGCGATGCTGTTCCAGCAGGCGATGCAGTGGGTCACGCTGGGTTCCGACGCCGGTGGCTTCGTGCACGTCGGTTCGATCAGCATCGGCTTCTTCGCCACCGCGATCGCGGTGCGTCTGCTGGCGCGTCGGGTCATCGCCAACGAGTCGCTGGCGCGCGAGCGCGGCCGCGACCTGGCCGAGCAGGTGCGGGTGAACGAACGGGTGATCCGCGACATGGATGACGGCGTGCTGGTGGTCGACACGCTCGGCCACGTGCGGCAGGCCAATCCGCAGGCGCGTCGTCTGCTCGATCCGCTGATGCCGCGCCCGGTCATGCTGGCCGACTATTCGCCTGCGCTCGCTGCGGCGATGGCGGCGCAGGCCGACCCCGACCGCGAGCGCGTGTTCGTGCTCGACCTGCCGTCGCGACCCGCCGCGCTGCGCGTACGCTGCGTGCCGGCCGGCGGTGCCGGTGGGCATCTGGTGTTCATCGAAGATCTTGCCCGGCTGCGCGAACAGGCGCGGCAGATCAAGCTCGCCGCGCTGGGCCGGCTGACCGCCAGCATGGCGCACGAGATCCGCAATCCGCTGGCCGCCATCAGCCAGGCGGCCGAACTGCTGCAGGAGGAGCGGCGCGCCGAAACCCAGGCGCGGCTCACCCGCATCATCGGCGACAACGCGCAGCGGCTGGACCGCATGGTCAGCGACGTGCTGGAGCTCGGTCGTCGCGACCGCGCCGAGCCGGAACTGCTCGAACTGGGCAGCTATGTGCGCACCTTCGTCGACGAATTCGCGATGCGCGAACCCGGCGTGCGTGCGCGCGTGCACATCGAAACCGGGGTGCCGGCGCGCATCTGGTTCGATCGCGGCCATCTGCATCAGGTGCTGTGGAATCTGCTCGGCAATGCGCTGCGCTTCGCCGGCCCGGACGACGGCGCGGTGCGCCTGACGGTCAGCGCGACCGAGGACGCCACGCTGCTCGACATCGTCGATAACGGGCCCGGCGTTTCCGACAGCGCGCGCGCTCACCTGTTCGAACCTTTCTTCACCACCCACAGCCGCGGTACCGGGTTGGGCCTCTACATCGCGCGCGAACTCAGCGACGCCAACGGGGCCGCGCTCGACTTCGTGGATAATTCGCCGGGTGCGCACTTTCGCCTGCGCGGCCTGAACAGGAGCTTGGACGAATCATGGAACGGCGGCGGACTGAGCGGGAGCTGAAAGTGCTGGTCGTCGACGACGAAGACGACCTACGCGAACTGCTCGACATGTCGCTGGCGCGCATGGGCCTGCACGCGTCGCTCGCCGGTTCGGTCGGCGAGGCGCGCGAACTGCTGGGCAAGGAACGCTTCGCGCTGTGCCTGACCGATATGCGCCTGCCCGATGGCGAGGGCATGGAGCTGGTGCGCCACATCGCCGAACACCACCGCGACCTGCCGGTGGCCGTCATTACCGCCTTCGGCAGCATGGACAACGCGGTCGCCGCACTGAAGGCAGGCGCCTTCGACTATCTCGCCAAGCCAGTATCGATCGAGCAGCTGCGCGCACTGGTGCGCTCGGCGCTCGACCTGCCGTCGCGCGGCGGCGAGGTGCGGCCTGCCGGCACCGACGCGCTGGTCGGCGACGCGCCGGCCATGACGCAGGTGCGCGAAACCATCGCCAAGCTGGCCCGCAGTGGCGCGCCGGTGCATATCCATGGTGAATCCGGCAGCGGCAAGGAGCGTGCGGCGCGGCTCATCCACGAGCTGGGTGCGCGGCGCGAGGGCCCCTTCGTTGCGGTCAATTGCGGTGCCATTCCGGAGAACCTGGTCGAGTCCGAATTCTTCGGGTATGCGAAAGGCGCCTTCACCGGCGCCGACGCAGACCGTGAGGGCTATTTCCAGGCGGCCCGCGGCGGCACGCTTTTCCTCGACGAAGTGGGCGACCTGCCGCTGGCGATGCAGGTGAAGCTGCTGCGCGCGATACAGGAAAAGTCGGTGCGCCGCGTCGGTGCGCGCACCGAAGAGGCGACCGACGTGCGCCTGATCAGCGCCACCCACCGCAATCTGCGGCAGATGGTGGACGAGGGCCGTTTCCGTCAGGATCTCTTTTACCGGCTCAACGTGCTCGAACTGCGCATGCCCAGCCTGCGCGAGTGTCGCGAATCGATTCCGCAACTGGCGCAGACCCTGCTCGAACGCATCGCCGCAGCCGACGGCAAGAAGCCCGAACTGACGCGCGCGGCGGTCGATGCGCTGTGCGCCTATCCCTTCCCGGGCAATGTGCGTGAACTGGAGAACGTGCTCGAGCGCGCCTACGCGCTCAGTTCGGGCGAGCGCATCGACGCCGCCGATCTCGGCCTGATGCCGGTCGACGACGAGGTGCCGGACATGCCGGCCGGCGAACTGCCGCTGCAGGACTATCTCGACCGCATGGAGCGCGCCGCCATCGAGGACGCGCTGCGCAAGACGCGCTACAACCGCACCGCCGCGGCCCGCCTGCTCGGCGTCACCTTCCGCTCGCTGCGCTACCGGCTGCAGCGGCTGGGCATCAATGACTGAGTGCGTTCGTCGGGAGGCTGACCGCCTGCACGCGCAGTGCCTTTGCACGGGAGCGCGCGGTGTCGCCTGAGCTCCACATCGACGCCGACGGCTGGTGCACCGCCGCCCGCCGCATCGAATCGCCCAATTCCGACCCGCGCCCCGAGGGCGAGCCGGTGTCGCTGGTGGTGATGCACTGCATCAGCCTGCCGCCGGGCGAGTTTGGCGGCCCCTATATAGAAGAGCTGTTCCTGAACCGGCTCGACCCGGCGGCCCACCCGTATTTCGTCGATGTCGCGCCGCTGCGCGTGTCGGCGCACTTCGTGGTGCGGCGCAACGGCGAGCTGCTGCAGTTCGTGCCGACCACGCGCCGGGCGTGGCACGCCGGGCGTTCGAGCTGGGGCGGGCGGGAAGGCTGCAACGACTTCTCTGTCGGCATCGAGCTTGAAGGCTGCAACGTGCTGCCCTTCGAGGACGCCCAATACCGGTGCGCCGTAGCGCTGATTGATGCGCTGCGCAAACGGCATCCGGTGGCGGACGTCGTAGGTCATTCGGATATCGCGCCGGGAAGAAAGATTGATCCCGGTGCCTGCTTCGACTGGAAACGCTTGCCCGGCGTCATCCGGCCCGACTGATTCCCGCCGCACCGGCGTTTGCGCCGGATTCCACCTCGCCGGCCCTTGCCCGATGCCAATCCCCTGCGCATCGAAGGGTGATTTTCGGGCCGCCGGGCCGCTGCCTAGCAGAAAAATCGCGCTTGCGGGTGCCGGAAGGGCTCACTAGAATTAGTAGCTCATCGAGCTTCAACCACTACCTATAGTGGTCAGTTAGCGAAATCCCATCAAAAACCGCTCTCCGTCGCGCTCGCGACGGCCTCACAGGGAGACGTCCGCATGCAATTGACCGCCGAACACACGAGCACCCGTCCGCAGTCCCCCAGCCCCGACCAGATCAGCATCGACGAGCTGCCGAACACGGCCGCCCTGCACGCTGACTACAAGGTGATCCGCCGCAACGGTGCGGTGGTGAACTTCGAGCCGGCCAAGATTTCGATCGCGGTGACCAAGGCTTTCCTGGCGGTGAATGGCGGGCAGGGTGCCGCTTCGGCGCGCGTGCGCGAACAGGTGGCTGGCATCACCAGCCAGGTGGTGCAGGCGCTGGTGCGTCGCCAGCCGCACGGCGGCACCTTCCACATCGAAGACATCCAGGACCAGGTCGAACTGGCGCTGATGCGCTCGGCCGAGCACGACGTGGCCCGCGCCTATGTGCTGTACCGCGAGAAGCGCGCCGCCGAGCGTGCGCAGAAGCAGCACGCGGTCGAAGCCGCGGCTGACCAGCCGGTGCTGCACGTGGTCGACGGCAACCGTCGCATGCCGCTGGACCACGCCGCGCTGCGCGGTCTGATCGAAGCCTCGTGCGAGGCGCTGGGCGACGTGGTGTCGGTCGACGCCATCCTGAACGCCACGCTGTCCAATCTGTACGACGGCGTGCCGGTCGAGGAAGTGCGCAAGTCGGCCATCATGGCCGCCCGCTCGCTGCTGGAGCAGGACCCGGCCTACGGCTATGTCACCGCCCGCCTGCTGCTGCACACCATCCGCCACGAAGTGCTGGGTGAGGAGACGTCGCAGGCCGCCATGGCCACTGCCTACGCCGAGTACTTCCCGCGCTACATCAAGCTGGGCATCGAAGCGGAACTGCTCGATTCCAAGCTGGCCCAGTTCGACCTCGCCAAGCTGGGCGCCGCGCTGGACCACCGCAACGACCTGCGCTTCAACTACCTCGGCCTGCAGACGCTGTACGACCGCTACTTCCTGCACATCCGCGACCGCCGCATCGAGCTGCCGCAGGTGTTCTTCATGCGCGTCGCCATGGGCCTGGCACTGAACGAGATCAACCGCGAAGAGCGCGCGATCGAGTTCTACAAGCTGCTGTCCAGCTTCGACTTCATGAGCTCGACGCCGACGCTGTTCAACAGCGGCACGCTGCGCCCGCAGCTGTCGTCCTGCTACCTCACCACGGTGGCCGACGATCTCGACGGCATTTTCGAGGCGATCAAGGAAAACGCGCTGCTGGCCAAGTTCGCCGGCGGTCTGGGCAACGACTGGACGCCGGTGCGTGCGCTGGGTTCGCACATCAAGGGCACCAACGGCAAGTCGCAGGTCGTGGTCCCCTTCCTGAAGGTGGTCAATGACACCGCGGTCGCGGTGAACCAGGGCGGCAAGCGCAAGGGCGCCGTCTGCGCCTACCTGGAAAGCTGGCACCTCGACATCGAGGAGTTCCTCGACCTGCGCAAGAACACCGGCGACGACCGCCGCCGCACGCACGACATGAACACGGCGAACTGGATTCCCGACCTGTTCATGCGCCGCGTGATGGAAAACGGCGAATGGACGCTGTTCTCGCCGGCCGACTGCCCGGACCTGCACGACCTGTACGGCAGCGCCTTCGAGCAGGCCTACACCCGTTACGAAGAGAAGGCCGCGCGCGGTGAGATCCGTCTGTTCAAGAAGACGCAGGCGGTCGCGCTGTGGCGCAAGATGCTGTCGATGCTGTTCGAAACCGGTCACCCGTGGATCACCTTCAAGGATCCGTGCAACCTGCGTTCGCCGCAGCAGCATGTCGGTGTCGTTCATTCCAGCAACCTGTGCACCGAGATCACGCTGAACACCTCGGACACCGAAATCGCCGTGTGCAACCTCGGCTCGGTGAACCTGGTCGCCCACCTGAAGGACGACGGCAAGGGCGGCAAGGCGCTCGACCACGACAAGCTGCGCAAGACCATCCGCACCGCGATGCGCATGCTCGACAACGTGATCGACATCAATTACTACTCGGTCGGCAAGGCGCGCAATGCCAACCTGAAGCACCGCCCGGTCGGCATGGGCCTGATGGGCTTCCAGGAAGCGCTGCACGAACTGCGCACGCCGTACGCCTCCGACGCGGCGGTCGAATTCGCCGACCGCTCGATGGAAGCGGTGGCCTACTACGCCTACTGGGCCTCGACCGAACTGGCCGAAGAGCGCGGCCGCTACTCCAGCTACAAGGGCAGCCTGTGGGACCGCGGCATCCTGCCGCACGACTCGCTGGACATCCTGGCCGAGCAGCGTGGCGGCTACCTCGAAGTCGACCGCTCGGTCACGATGGACTGGGACGCGCTGCGCAACCGCATCGCCAACTACGGCATGCGCAATTCGAACTGCCTGGCGATCGCGCCGACCGCCACCATTTCGAACATCATCGGCGTCGATGCCAGCATCGAGCCGACCTACCAGAACCTGTTCGTCAAATCGAACCTGTCGGGCGAATTCACCGTGGTGAACGAGCACCTGGTGCGCGACCTGAAGAAGCTGGGTCTGTGGGACGAAGTGATGGTCGCCGACCTGAAGTATTTCGACGGCTCGCTGTCGCGCATCGACCGCATCCCGGCCGACATCCGCGCGCTGTACGCCACCGCCTTCGAAGTCGAGCCGAAGTGGCTGGTCGAAGCTGCGTCGCGCCGCCAGAAGTGGATCGACCAGGCGCAGAGCCTGAACATCTACATGGCTGGCGCCTCCGGCAAGAAGCTGGACGAAACCTACAAGCTCGCCTGGCTGCGCGGCCTGAAGACCACCTACTACCTGCGCGCCATGGGCGCCACCCACGCCGAGAAATCCACCGGCCGCGGCGGCGAACTGAACGCGGTGCCCAGCCAGTCCGAAGAGCCGGCGCCCAAGTTCTGCGCCATCGACGACCCCACCTGCGAAGCCTGCCAGTGAGGACTTTCCACCCTTGCCTGCTTCTACAGGCAAGGGTGGGGGCGAGAGGCTGGGGGCCAGGGGCGAGCGGAGCGTGCTCCGCGCATCGCCCCACCTGACTAAAGCAATACCCGGCGCGCCGTGCGCGCCGATCGAAGGAGAAAACAACAATGCTGAGTTTCGAAGACGACCTGCCGATGACCGCACCGCAACCCGGCCTGGCGCTGCGCACTCCGATGCCTGACTCGCGCGAACTGCCAATGTCGCCGCCGGCCACGCCGGCCGCCCAGGGCGACGCGCGCATGCGCCGCATCCGCGCCGAAGACAAGCGCGTCATCAACGGCGGCACCGACGTGAACCAGCTCGTGCCCTTCAAGTACAAGTGGGCCTGGGAAAAGTACCTCGCCGGCTGCGCCAACCACTGGATGCCGCAGGAAGTGAACATGCAGCGCGACATCGAACTGTGGAAGTCGCCGAACGGCCTGACCGACGACGAACGCCGTCTGGTCAAGCGCAACCTTGGCTTCTTCGTCACCGCCGATTCGCTGGCCGCCAACAACATCGTGCTCGGCACCTACCGCCACATCACCGCGCCCGAGTGCCGCCAGTACCTGCTGCGCCAAGCCTTCGAAGAGGCCATCCACACCCACGCCTACCAGTACATCGTCGAGTCGCTGGGCCTGGACGAAGGCGAGGTGTTCAACGCCTATCACGAAGTGCAGTCCATCCGTGACAAGGACGAGTTCCTCATCCCCTTCATCGACGTGCTGACCGACCCGGCCTTCAAGACCGGCACGCCCGAAGCCGACCAGCAGCTGCTGAAGAGCCTCATCGTGTTCGCCTGCCTGATGGAAGGCCTGTTCTTCTACGTCGGCTTCGTGCAGATCCTCGCACTGGGCCGCCAGAACAAGATGACCGGCGCTGCCGAGCAGTACCAGTACATCCTGCGCGACGAGTCCATGCACTGCAATTTCGGCATCGACCTGATCAACCAGATCAAGCTCGAAAACCCGCACCTGTGGACCCCGGAATTCCGCGAAGAGCTGAAGGCGCTGTTCCGCAAGGCCGTCGAGCTGGAATACCGCTACGCCGAAGACACCATGCCGCGCGGCGTGCTCGGCCTGAACTCCAACATGTTCAAGGAATATCTGCGCTTCATCGCCAACCGCCGCGCACAGCAGATCGGTCTGGACGTGCTGTACCCGGGAGCGGAAAACCCCTTCCCGTGGATGAGCGAAATGATCGACCTGAAGAAGGAACGCAACTTCTTCGAAACCCGGGTGATTGAGTATCAGACGGGTGGGGCGTTGAGTTGGGATTGATGGAGGTCGGTGCCCGCTCTCGGGACTGATTCATCTGCGCGGTCTGCGGACCGGGCAAAAAATGGGGCGCCAGCGGGCGCCCCATTTTTTTGCCTCGTCTGGCTTGTTGTCCTGCAGATAGACCTACGGATTAACAGTCCGCAGGAGCGAGCGCGCCTACAGGGTGCTGGCCAAGCGCCTGATCATCAGAGGCTCGGCGGATGTGTCAAACAGAGCTCAAACGCTGCACTGACGTTCGAGCTGAGCCTGCCGTAGCGGGTCGGCTCGAGCGAGTTGTTAGGCCGCATCCGCGTGGGCTAAGAGCCGAGCCCAAAGTAGGCGAGAAGTGCGGAGGTGATTAGCCCCGCTACCACCTCAGTGCTCACACTGGCGAGGCCCTGGGCCGCTTTGACATGCAGGTTGCCGAGCCAAGCCTTCACTCGCTCCCCCATCCCGGGCTGTCCCGGCGATGGTGCGGCTTCGTCGGCTGCCAGCGCTTTACTCAGTTCCTCAATCTCCTCGGCCTGCAGGCCTGCCGACTTGATGGCTCCGATAAGCGATTGTTTGTCGCCGGCTACGACGGTAAGAGTGGCTGTCTGAGTGACGTTGTCTCCGCCGGCCGAGAAGTTCTGAACTGTTCCGTGAATGTGGGTCGTGATGATCTGGCTCACTCTTGCCTCGCTCAGTGAACTCTGGGTTGATGGGACGTCTCCGGCACTGGGATCCGCGGCCTCCAAGTCGAGAGACAGAAGAAGGATGCGTGTCTTGACTGTGTCGAGGACTCCAGCGACGAAACTGGGGTTTAGGACGCGCCAAGCGCTGATGCACTGCAGGGGCGATACCTTCTGCGCGTACTGACGTGCGGCGGATGGCCAAGGAAAAATGATCTCCGAGCCCTTCTCCTTGCTGCGATTCAGGAGATCGACCAAGGCGCTGATTGGGTTTTGGAGAATGACGCGCCGATACTTGTCGCGGAACTGCTCGGGGAGAACAGTGACTGGCACTTGCAGCCTGGCTCGGCCGACGAATCGATCGGAGAAGAATCCGTAGGAGATGACGTCTGAGCGTCGGTACTCCGGCACCAACGCTTCTTCTGGGTAGCCGTTGAGCTCGTAGCTAACCCAGTCCTTCAACGCATCGTTTCGGAGACGACTCGCAAGCACAAGAGCCTTGCGGAGCAATGATGGGACATCACAGTCTTCCTGTGTCGCTGCGGCGACGATGTCTTGAAGCAATGCCATTGCAAGAGTGTGACAATTAGGCGGCGGTGGAGAGAGAACGGCGCGCTTTATGCGGCCTAACGTTTGAATTAACCCACCTGCGCGGGTTCTTGCGCAGGTCCGGTTGAATGAGTTGTTAGATTTATGTTTGCGATCCCAAACGGAATATGAACCATAGGAATATCGCCAGCGGGTGATTCCAAGTGACTTCGCTGGTCATCAAAAAACATATGGGGCTTAAGAACCGTCAGTATTCTGGACTTTTGCATTCCACCAAGAAAAAAAGACTCGTCTGCGGATACGCCCCATTCCTTCAGCGTCGTTACAACTCTTTCATGGGCGGGAGCATTACGAGCAGTGACGATAGCGATCCTCAAAATCTTCTTGTATTCAGGGTCTTCCTTTAGACGCTTTTCCTCTAGCTTTTGCATAAACGAAAGCTTCTTAAAGAGGTCAGCGAGTGGCCCTGGTTGGTGCGGTATGGATTGCTTTTCTGTTTCGTGAGCTTGGAACTCATCGAGATTATTGTTTCGCTTGAAAACCGATTCAGCTTCGTCGTCAGCGATTACACCGTCAAAGTCGAAGGCCACCCTTAATTCTCCGTCAAGCTCGTCATCATAGACTTTTGAAGGTAGCACCACTCCGGCCGGATAGTCGGCGTCGATTGCCTTTTGAACGTCAACTTCATTCGCACTTAGAAACAATGAAGCGTTAAATGCGGGTATGTACTCATGCGGAGAACTTCCCGTCAAGAATCCTGCACGAGTAATATCCAAGCCGTAGTGTCGAATTGAACGAAAAACCCTTAATCCTGTTTCTGGAGAGTTTCTTGATAGAAGCACCACTTCGACCGGTGTTTGCTTAGGGAACGCTTTATTAATACTTAGAAATCGACGGATAAAAGGGAAGGCAACCCCCTTAGGGAAGGGGGTGTCGATGTTCTTTTCTTGATGTATCCGATACTCATCGACACCTTTGGTCAGATAGATGTTGTGGGATTCTGATAGATCAAACAACGCGCTGGACGCGATGCTGATAACCAATTTGCGTTCTATCGGGTATGGCATAGGAGAGATCTAACGTTTGACATGAGCTGCGGCCGACGGGCGTAGTCCGTTGGACGTCAGCTCGATGGAAGGGTTAGGCAGCACTCTACCGCCAGAGAAGCCAAAGGGTGGCTGCTAAACCAAGCAGGAATACACCGCGAAAGAGAGGTTCAAGTTTTGTCTTTTCTTCCGGCAGATCCGGCATCTCCTCTGCCGAGCGGCCGGCCCTCCATGCCAACAGGAACTCTTCTGACATTTGGGTTGACCGGAGATATGTAAGCCGCTCGCGCCTCACTTGAATGGAGTTGTGAAACATGCGAATGAGCGACCAGCCAATGGCGCACACACCGACTGCTATGAGGCCGAGCAGTGCCTTTTCATACATATGAATCGGCGGGATCAGAAGGCGGGAGACGGAAACGATTGCGGCGTAAGCCAGAACGCCGTAGTTGGCAACGTGCCACTGCTGCTGTTTGAACCCTGCGATCTCAGCTACCGCAGTCGTGTAGAGCAGTCGCGCTTCATCACCTACACGCTTTGCGTCTTCCGGCGTTCGAGGATCGAGAGCGCTCATCGTGCTGCCTAACGTGAGGTCGACGACAGTTTCGTCATATAAGCAGGAAGTTGTCGGGCGAAATAATCAAACCGGACAGGCGCTTTTGCTTGTGTGGCCATCGTCTTAAAGCATATGAAGTGTTTACTCGTGGCGATATGAGACAGCAAAACCAGGCACTGCGTGGCCCGCACTCCAGCCACTCGCATCGCCGCGCTGCACTGTTTGTAATGCCAATTGCCTGCGCGACTATAATCCGCCGCGGCACGAGTTGGAATCCCTCGCAAACTCCAGATCGATCTCCGCGGCATAGCGCGCATTGACCGATGGCGACAGGTGCGCGTAGCGCCGCACCATCTCCGCCGACTGCCAGCCGCCCAGCTCCTGCAGGACGAAGAGCGGCACGCGGCGCTGCACCAGCCAGCTCGCCCAGGTGTGCCGCAGGTCGTGCCAGCGGAAGTTCGTGATGCCGGCCCGCTTCAGTGCCTTGCGCCAGCTTCTGGTATTGATGCTTCTCGGTACTGGTGGCGATTGGGGGCAGACCACACTGCCTTCGCGGAGTTATAGGGGACAGACCACGTTTCTCGCGCCCCTCGGACTCGAAGGATGAGTTGCGTTCTGATGCTCACGTATGAGCCAGCGCAGCGCTCGAGTGCTGCAGGTTGCGCTGTGGACGTCTGTGATGTCTGGCGGGTGCTACCATGGTGCTACCCATATTCAGGAGGCCGCGATGACCGCTACGACCACGCTGAAACTTCCGGACGAACTGAAGGCGCGCATCGCTGCGGTGGCGCAGCAGTCCGGCAAAAGTGCGCACGCTTTCATGGTCGAGGCGCTGCAACTGCAGACCGAACTGGCCGAACGTCGCACAGCCTTCGTGGCCGATGCGCTGCTGGCGCGCGAAGAGGTTGCGCGTTACGGACTGGTGGTGGATGCCGACGAGGTGTTCGATTACCTGAAGGCGCGCGCCGAAGGAAAACCTGCGCGCAAGCCTGATCCGTCGTCGATATGAGCAGTGGGCCTCATTGTGACTACCCGTGTAGTGCTGGCGCCGCGCGCGCTGGCGGATCTGGAACGTCTGACCGATTTCCTGCTGCAGGCGGATGCGCCTGCAACTGCTGCCGAGACGCTGCCCATCCTGCAATCCGGCTTCGCGGTGCTGCGCGAGCATCCCCTGATCGGACGCAAGGTCGAGCACGACCTCCGGGAGCTGGTCATTTCACGCGGCCGAACCGGTTACGTGGCCCTGTATGACTACGACGCCGGTCGCGATGTCGTCGTGGTGCTGGCGGTACGGCATCAGCGTGAGGGCGGGTACGGCGCTTGAACCCTGCGCGGTGACCTCCAATGGCGACGCTTGCAGTCCCGACCCCCTCAGGATCACCATGTTGGCGGGTTGAATACGTTCCCGGATCTGCTTGACCATTGGAGGCTCACGACAATGAAAGGCACCAGACTTCGTATTTCCGCGCCGGCATTTCTTTTCGCTGTTTCACTCCCGACGCTGGCGGCCACCAGCACCTTCGACACGGATGCCGAGGGCTGGAGCGCCCAAGGCGACATCGAGGGGCCGCTGACCTGGAGTGCCACCGGCGGCAATCCAGGCGGCAATGTGTTCATCGACGACCTGACCACCGGCGGTGTCACCTACTTCGTCGCGCCCTCGCTGTTCCTCGGCAACTTCGCCGGCGCCTTCGGCTCGCAGCTGACCTTTGACCTGATGCAGCGCTATCCGGGCGGGCCGAATCAGTTCGACGCGGAGGACGTGATCCTGTCGGGCGGCGGCTTCACCGTCGTGTATGACACGGCGAACAATCCGGTCAACAACGGCTGGACGTCGTATTCGGTTCCGCTGTCGGCGGCCGGATGGCGACTGAACACCCTGTCGGGCATCGCGCCGACCGAGGAGCAGTTTCTTGCGGTACTGTCGAACCTGAGTTCGCTGAGAATTCGGGCGGAATATCAGACGGGGGCCGACGTCGGTTATCTGGACAACGTCGCCCTCGTGCCAGAGCCGACCACCGTCTTGATGCTGCTGTCCGGCATCGGCTGCGTCGCGTTCGCTGCACGCCGGAAGCGGCGTGCGGTGGATTGAGGCGAGGACGCGTTTCGAGCCTTCATGCGACGTGGGCGGAACTGTCCCCCGCCGATCCTTCGGCGCGGGCGGCCGGTTATGAGCTGCGTGCTCGCAGTGCCCGTTCGTCGGCCTGGATCGCCGCCTCGCGACGGACGGGACACGCCAGCTGCGTAAAAGACGCGGACGCGGCGGCGTGGTCAGGTTCCGTCGCCCGCCGCGCGTAACCGTGACCGCACGCCTTGCGCGGTTACCCCGCAGTCGATGAATGCCGTTGCAGGAAGGGTCTGGCTCGGGACCTGCTCATTTTTCTGCGATGGCTGTGGGCGCGGTGTTGACGGGCAGGCACAGCGCTGCGGTCAGCAGTGCCAGGCTCATGTGGCACAGATAGACAGCATCGAAATCGCCACGGTGCAGCGTTGCACCGCCCAGCAGCAGCACGGTGAGCGCGACGCCCATGACCGAGCCGATCTGCCGTATCGCCTGGTTGACCGCGCTGCCGACGGCGTAGTGGGCGGGCGGCAGACGGCTGACCGCGGCGCCTGACAGTGAAGGCAGGACCATGCCCACGCCAGTACCGCTCAACAACATGCCCGGCAGCCAATGCGTCAGATATGCGGGCTCGATACCGGGCACCAGCAGGAACCACAGCGCGCTGGCCGCGTAGATCAGACAACCCGCGATCAGCACGGGGCGGTGACCGTGCCGACCGGCCAGGCGACCCGACAGCGCCGCCACCGGAACCACCAGCAGCGGCCCGGGTGCCATCGCCAGGCCGGCGAGTGGGAGCGGATAGCGCCAGATCGAATTCATGTAGAAGAAAAATGCGAAGAACATCATCGAGAACGCGGTGCCGAAGCTCAGCGTTGCGAGATTGACGTAGCGGTACGTGGGGTTGCGAAACAGCTTCAGGTCCACCAGCGGCGCCTCCGCAAACCGCGCCCAGGCGACGAATCCGAAGATGCTCGCCATGCCGGCGCCGGCCGTCGCCAGCAGTTCATGACGTGACCACGCAGGCGAGTCGGCCTGCACGATGGACAGCGCCAGCGCGCCGATGCCGACGACCAGCACGCCCATTCCCACCAGGTCGAGCGGACGTCCCCGTGTCGGCTGCTTTGCTTCGGTCAGCAGCGTTGCACCACGCCAGATGGCCAGGATGCCCAAAGGCACGTTCAGGTAGAAAGCCCATTGCCAGCCGAACGAAGCCACTACGAACGCCCCCAGGCTGGGGCCCACCGCCGCGGCCAGACCGCCGACCGCGCCCCACAGACTGACGGCCACCGCGCGCTTGTCGGTCGGGAACGCTGCCAGTACGAGCGAGAGCGAGGCCGGCGTCAGCATCGCAGCACCGAGAGCCTGCAGCACTCTTGCCGCGACCAGCCACTCCACGCTGACCGCCAGGCCACAGGCGGCGGAAGCCGCCAGAAACAGCGCAACACCGACGAGAAACACCCGCTTGCGCCCATGTCGGTCTGCCAATCCGCCGGACGGGATCAGCATTGCGGCATAGACCACCGTGTAGGCATTGAGCACCCACGAAAGGTCTGCCGCAGTGGCGTCGGGAAAGCCGGCCCGCAAGGCGCTGAAGGCCGCGAACAGCATGGTGCCGTCCATGGAGACAAGAAACACCGCCAGGCTGGCCACCCAGAACACCGGCCATGGAGAGGCGGTGTTGGGGGGCGAGCCGGGGACTGCCGCTGCCGCGATGGCAGGCGACGGTGTGATCGTCGGGCTTTTCGGGACCGTCATGGGGCGCTCTCAGTCATTTGGCGATCCCCGATGGCCGTGCGTCTGCAGTTCTTGCACGGGCCGGAAGATCGGGGCCGATTCAGGCGAGCCCGAACGTTTTCCGCAGGCCCTTCTCGACCGGGCCAGCGGGCATGAAGCGGCGCAGCTTGGCCAGCAGCGAGGCTTCGCCTTTCGGGGTGTGGCGCATCTTCCATGCCCCCAGCGCGGCGTCGACGATCACCGCCGCGACCCCGTCGGGCTGAGGCGCCTTCTGGACATTTCTCCGGATGGCCTGCGAAACGGTGCCGAGTTCCTTTTCGTAGTCGGGAATCCTGGACGCTGCCTGCGGCGCGTTGAGATCCAGATTGGTCCGGGTAAAGGACGGTTCGACGAGCGCCACACGGATGCCGAACTGGCGGACCTCGTGATCCAGCGTTTCGGACAGGCCTTCGACGGCATGCTTGGATGCGGCATAGAGCGCCATGTAAGGCGCCGGCAGGAAGCCCAGCACCGAACTGACATTGACGATGCGACCGGACCCCTGTTTGCGCATGTGGGGCAGCACCGCCTTGATCGTACGCAGCAGGCCGAAGAGGTTGGTGTCGAACAGCGTCTGCGCTTCGGCAATCGATGTTTCTTCCGCTGCGCCCAGGAGGGTGACGCCCGCACTGTTGACCAGCACGTCGATGCGCGCGGCCTGCGTGATGACGGTCCGGATTCCGCGCTCGATCGACGCTTGGTCACGGACGTCCATCTCGATGAGTGAAACGCCGGGTATCGGCGCTGCCTGCGCGGCGTTGCGCACGGTACCGAACACCCGGCAACCCAGCGCGGCCAGCCTGATGGCGGCGGCGCGTCCGATGCCCGATGACACGCCGGTGACGATGACGACTTCGGAGTGCGACATGGCAGTTCCTTTCTCTTTCTATATGAGGCGAGTGGGGTGATGACTGATCAGCTTTGCGCCGGCGCTGGCCTGATCCTGAACCAGATGGAATACATGGCCGGCAGGAACACCAGTGTCAGCACCGTGCCGGCGAAGGTGCCGCCGATCAGGGTGTAGGCGAGCGTTCCCCAGAACACCGACTGGGTGAGCGGAATGAAGGCCAGGATGGCGGCGAGGGCGGTCAGGATGACCGGACGCGCGCGCTGCACGGTGGCTTCCACCACCGCATCGAAGGGGCCCAGCCCCGCCTTCTCGTTGTCGTGGATCTGGCCGATCAGGATGAGCGTGTTGCGCATCAGGATGCCCGCCAGCGCAATCAGGCCGACGAGCGCGTTGATGCCGAAGGGCTGGTTGAACAGCAGCAGAGTGGGCACGACACCGATCAGGCCCAGCGGCGCGGTGGCGAACACCATCGTCATCGCCGAGATCGAGCGGACCTGGAAGATGATGGTGATCAGCGTCAGCGCGATCATGACCGGGAAGACCGGCAGCAAGGCGCTGTTGGCCTTGGCGGATTCCTCGATCGAGCCGGCCAGTTCGATCCGGTAACCCGCCGGCAGTCTGGCGATGATGGGCTGAAGGTCCTGCCACACCGCGGTGGACACATCCGGCGGCTGCAGGCCCTCGGCGATGTCGCCGCGCACGGTGATGGTCGGCGTGCGGTCACGGCGACGCAGGATCGGGTCTTCCATCTGAACCTCCACGGCGCCCACCTGCGACAGCGGAATCCGCTCACCGGTCGCGCCGACCAGCGTGAAATCGCCGATCCGGGCCGGATTCAGCCGGGTGTGCCCGGCCGAACGGGCAGCGACCTGCACCGAACGGATGTCTTCGCGCACCTCGGTGATGGGGATGCCGCTCAACAGGAACTGAAGCTGCTGCGCCACGTCGCTGGAGGTGAGGCCGAGGCTCTGCAGCCGGTCCTGGTCGAGCGAGAAGCGCAGCGTGGGCACGCGCTCTCCCCAGTCGGTATTGACCGTGCGCATCTGGGGCGAGGCCTGCATGACCGCGCGCACCTCTGCGGCGATCTCGCGCAGCGTGTCGGCGTCCGGCCCCATCACGCGGAATGCCACCGGGAAGGGCGAGGGTGGGCCGAACACCAGTTGGGTCGCCCGCACGCGCGCCTCCGGCACCAGACCGTCGGCCACCGCCTGCCGCAGCTTCAGCTTGAGTGCTTCGCGCGCAGCCTGGTCGTCGGTCAGGACGACGATCTTCGAGAAGGACGGATCGGGCATCTCCGGCGACATGGCCAGGTAGAAGCGCGGTGCCCCCTGGCCGATGTAGGCGGTCACGATCTTTGCTTCCGGCTGCGCGGCGAGCCACGCCTCGACCTTGGCGACCGCCGCACTCGTCTGCTGGATCGCGGTGCCATAGGGCATCTGCACTTCGATCAGCACCTCGGGCCGGTCCGAAGTCGGAAAGAACTGCTTGTTGACCACGCCCATGCCCAGCACGGCGATGGCGAAGGTGCCGATCACGCTCGCCGCCACCAGCCATTTGCGCTGGATCACCGATCCCAGCAGGCGGCGGAAGCGCTGGTAGTTCGGCGTCGCGTAGATCGCACCGTGCCCGCCCTCGCGCGGCGTGTAATCGGGCAGCAGCTTGACCCCGAGGTAGGGCGTGAACACCACGGCGACGATCCAGGATGCGATCAGGGCAATGCCGACCACCCAGAACATGTTGCTGGTGTATTCGCCGGCCGTCGATTTGGCGAAGCCGTTCGGCATGAAGCCGATCGCCGTCACCAGTGTCCCCGACAGCATGGGCGCCGCGGTATGGCTCCACGCATAGGCGGCTGCACGGATGCGGTCGTAGCCTTCCTCCATCTTCACCACCATCATCTCGATCGCGATGATCGCGTCGTCGACCAGAAGACCCAGGGCCAGAATCAGTGAACCCAGGGTAATGCGGTCAAAGTTCTTGCCGGTGGCAGCCATGACGACGAAGACTGCGGCCAGGGTCAGCGGCACGGCGGCCGAGACCACGATGCCGGCACGCCAGCCCATGCTGAGGAAGCCCACCAGCATCACCACGCCGAGCGCGGCAATGAACTTGAGCATGAACTCGTCGACGGCCGAACTGATGTTGACCGACTGGTCCGTGACCCTGGAAAGGCTTATGCCCAGCGGGAGCTCGGCGTTGATCGCAGCGGCTTCCGCCTCCAGCGCGCGGCCAAGATCGAGGCCGTTCCAGCCCTCGCGCATCACGACCTCGAGCATCAGCGCCGGCTCGCCGTTGTTGCGGATGAGGAAGGTGGCCGGGTCTTCGTAGCCGCGCTTCACCTCGGCAACGTCGCCGAGCTTGAGCGTACGTCCGCGCGCAGCGACCGGCGTGTTCCGGATCGCCTCCAGGTCGTCGATCGCTCCGTCCAGCCGGATGAACACCTGCGGTCCCTTGGCTTCGATCGATCCGGCGGGCGTCATGACGTTGCGCCCGTTCAGCGCCGCGAAGAGGGCTTGCGGGGAGACGCCCAGGGTCGCGAGGCGGTCGTGGGAGAACTCGACGAAGATCCGTCCGGCCTGCTCGCCGATGATGTTCACCTTGTTGACGCCCGGCACGTGCAGCAGACGCTGACGCAGGGTCTCGGCATCGCGCACCAGCTGCCGGTGCGCAGCGCCGTGCGCCTTCAAGGCGTACAGCGCGAAGGTCACGTCGGCGTATTCGTCATTGACCATCGGGCCGATGACGCCACGCGGCAGCTTGAGTGCCTCGTCGCCGAGTTTCTTGCGCGCCTGATAGAACTCGTCGGGGACGTCAGCCGGTGGCGTACTGTCGAGCAGGGTCAGCGTAGTGAAGGCCAGGCCCGGTCGCGTGTAGGTCTCGGTCCGGTCATACCAGCGCAGTTCCTGCAGGCGCTTTTCGAGCGGCTCGGCGACGAGTTCTTCCATCTCCTTTGCCGTGGCCCCGGGCCAGGCCGTCACCACGGTCATCTGCTTGATCGTGAAAGCCGGGTCTTCCGCCCGGCCCAGCGTCAGGAACGCCACCGCGCCAGCGACGAAGATCACGATCATCAAGAACAGGGTGACCGACCGCTCGCGTACGGCAAGGGCCGAGAGGTTGAAGGCGCTGGTCGCATCTCCCCCCTCATGGCGGGAAGGGCGCGCCCCCTCGGTCGAGTGCGTCGGAGCGCTCATTGCCGCTCTCCGCGGGACGCCGCCACACGTGCGGGGGTTTTGCTGTCGGCCACTCGCACGTGCTCGCCTTCCTGCAGCAGGTGGGCACCGAGCACGACGATGCGATCGCCCGCGGAGACGCCACCGGTGACCGCAGCGGTTTCCTCACTGAGGCCGGTCACCTGCACCGCACGCCAGGTGACGCGGGTTCCTTGTTCCTGGCTTCCCCCCTGTTCCTGGCGTCCCTCTTCCTCGACCACCCATACGCCAGGCCCTTTGCCCGGGTCGAAGATCGCACCGATCGGTACCTGCACCGCGGGGCCGGAGCGGTCGCGGGAGATCTGGATCGAGACGGTCGAGCCCAGAGGCGCTTCCGCCAGGCGGCCTTCCAGCACGTAGCGTGCCTCGAAGGTGCGCGTGAGGGCATTGGCGGCGTCCGACAACTGGCGTAAGCGCGCCGGGCCGGTGAGCCCGCTGCCATAAAGGGTCGCGACCCCTGCCGAGCCGACCGCCGGGCGCAAGGTTTCCGGGAGATTGACGACTGCTTCGCGGCGCCCGAAATTGGCCACACGGACGACCACCTGCCCGGCGCCGACGACCTGGCCCGGCTCCACCAGGGTGTCCACCACCACGCCGTCCGCGTCGGCGAGCAGGACGGCGTAGCCGGTTTCATTGCGGGCCATGTCGGCTTGAGCCTTGGCTGCCTCCAGGTCCGCCCGCGCCGCGTCGGCGGCGGCCTTGATCTTGTCGTAGGCAGAGGCCGATACGGCGCCCGTCGCGACGAGATCCCGGTAGCGTGCCTCGTCCTCCGCGGTCTGGCGCGCCCGCGCTGTGGCAGCGGTCACCGCCTCGTCACGGGCGCGCGTGGCAAGCCGCAAGTCGGTGGGATCGATGCGCATGAGCGGCTGGCCGCGCTTGACGGTCTGCCCGGTGTCGACCAGACGTTCCAGGATCTTGCCCGGAACGCGGAAGCCCAGATCGCTCTGCACCCGCGCCGCAACGACGCCGGTGAAGGACCGGTCAGCCTGCACCGCGGCCTCAACCGCTCCCACCCGCACCAGCGGAATCTGGGTGCGCGCGTCGATCGAGGACGTGGCCTCGCCGCACGCCGCCAGCGTCAGGGGCAGCAGACCGACGGCGGCGAGGAAGGGAATATTGCAACGCTGAAACATGGCGACCTCCGGGAACACGAAGGCCTCCATCTTCATTCGAGTGACTATTGTTGTCAATAGTCACCACGTGCGGACGTGGGAACGCTCTAAGGCGCCAGACTGCGCAGCACCAGATTTGAAAGCTGCGTCGGTGCCTCGTCGGCCACATCCAGGTTGTATTGGAGCAGCAGCGGATTGACGTAGGGCTGCATGACCAGATCGATCGCCTGCACCGTCTCGTCCAGCGGGGTCTTGCGCTCGAACTCGCCGCTCTCCCGACCTTCGCGGACGATCTCCGTCAGGATCTGCCGGATGCGCTCGCAGTAGGCGCGTGCGGACGGCCAGCCCTCGCCGGCCGAGTGCGCTGCGATGTCGTACAGCTTGCGGTCGTTGAAGAACAGGCCCACGCCGGTTGATACCAAGGTCCTGAACATGCGGCGGAATTTTTCGGTGGGCGTGGGTGCGCCAGCCACCGCCTCCTCGACCGCAAGGATGATGGCGCTCAAGGTGGTGGCGCAGATGGCCTCGCCGATCGCCTGCTTGGAATCGAAGAACTTGTAGATGTAGGCCTTGGAAAAGCCGATTGCCTTGGCCAGATCCGAAACGGTGGTCTTTTCGTAGCCGTAGTGGCTGAAGTGCTCTCCGGCCGCCGCGACGATCTGCTCTCGAACGCTGTGGTCGGCGGGGCCGCGCGAGTGGGGTGTAGAAGTGTCGATTTCGCTCATGGAAAAACAATACCGCGTCGATGATGGCTTGACAATGAGTGACCAATACGGATTATAGTCACCGCGTGAACTCAACTTTCCGGGAGACTTTAATGTTCGCCTATCCCCGCTCTCTCGTCCTGCTTCTGAGCGCCGGTGTCTTGACGGGCTGCGCCGTGGGTCCTGAGTATCGGCAGCCTGACATCGCGCTTTCGCCGGTATTCATCGGTCAGGAAGCTGTCGAGCGCCGACAGGTACGGCAGCAGGCGGACCTCACGATCTGGTGGGCCGCCTTCAATGATCCTCAGCTTGAGCGCTTCGTGGCGCTGGCGCAGGAACAGAACCTGGACATCGCGCAAGCGGCGGCCCGTGTCGCCCAGTCGCGCGCCGGCCTTGGCGCGGCCAATGCCGCACTGCTGCCCTCGGGCCACGTCGCCGGTGAAGCGGCCCGGGCCTATCGCTCCGTCGAAACGCCCTTGGGCCAGATACTGAACTCGACGCCCGATTTCGACCGCGACGGCAGAGCCTACGAAACCAATATCGCTGCGAGCTGGGAGCTGGACGTGTTCGGAGGTCTGCGCCGCGGACGGGAAGCGGCATGGGCCGAATACCAGGCTTCGGAAGCGGGCGCGGTTGCGACGCGCCTGGCCGTGACGGCGCAGACTGCCGACATCTACATCACCATCCGTGGCTTGCAGGCCCGGCTGGATGTCGCCCGGCGACAGGTCAGGACGCAGCAGGAGCTGCTCAGCACCATCAAGCTTCTGCACGGCAAAGGGCTGGCGGCCGAGCTTCAAGTGAGGCAGGCCGAGGGTGCGCTTGCCCAGGCTCAGGCCTCGGTGCCGGTGCTTGAGGCGGGTCTGGACGCCGCCATGAATGCTCTGGACGTGATGCTGGGTTCTCCGCCGGGCACGCATCGGGCCGAATTGGCCGCCCCCCGTGATATTCCGGCAGCCCCGCAGATCGCGGCCATGGGGGCGCCGGCCGAACTGCTTCGCCGGCGGCCGGATCTGATCGCGGCCGAACGACGCCTCGCCGCATCCAGCGCGCGTATTGGCGGCGCCATCGCCGAGTACTACCCGAAACTTTCGCTGAGTGGACTGATCGGCAGCGCGACATCGGTCGCGAGCGGCAATCTGTTCACCCGTGGTGCGGGTCAGGCCGCAGGCGTGCTGGGTCTGCGCTGGCGTCTGTTCGATTTCGGCCGCATCGACGCGCAGATCGATCAGGCGAAGGGGCAGGAAGCGGAACTGCTCTCTGCATATCGGCTTGCTGCCTTACGGGCAACCGAAGACGTCGAGAACGCGTTGTCGTCGTTGGTCAGACGCGAAGAGCAGGCCGCTGTGTTGACTCAAGGTGTGGACTCCTTCGGTCGCGCACGTGACGCCTCGTTTGCGGCGTATCAAAAGGGTGTCGTCAGCCTGATTGAAGTCCTGCAAGCCGACGAAAGTCTCCTGCGTGCATCCGATGCGCGCGTTCAAGCACAAACGGAATCCGTACGCGCAGCGGTCGCTGCCTTCAAGGCACTGGGTGGAGGGTGGCAAGCACGTGAATCGGACGCGCTGGCAGTCAGGTAGTCGCCGGGAGGCCCGTCGCGCCCGGGGGTTCGCGCGTGGTGTCTGCTAACGCCCACAAGCGCGTTACGAAGAACGTCGCCGTCATTCTGACAGGCGGCGTGAATCACCCCGGGTTTTGCGGACGTTCGTCTCCGCTGCCCGCCGCACGTGACCGTGCCCGCACGCCCCGCGCCGTAACCCCGCGCTCGCGGCGCAGCAGTTTGCGCAGCATCGACGGGTCGGCGTAGCCGACCTGGGCGGCCACCGATTCCAGCGAGGCGTGGCCGGTTTCGAGCAACTGGGTGGCGCGCTCGACGCGCAGTTTCTGCACGTACTGGATGGGCGACATGCCGACCGCCGACGCGAAGTGCCGGCTCAGCGTGCGCGGCGTCATGTGCAGCGCGTCGGCCAGCATGGCGAGCGTGACGGGTTCGCCGAGGCGGGTCTGCAGCCAGCGGTCGGCGCGCTGCAGCGTCGGCGTCTGCCGTGCCAGATGCGAGGCGATGGCGTACTGACTTTGCGATACGCGGTGGTCCAGCATCAGGAAGCGTGCGCAACTGCGTGCCAGCTCGTCCGAGCCGTGGCGCGCCACCAGCGCGAGCATCAGGTCGGCCTGGGCCAGCGCGGCGCCAGCGGTGCTGATCGGGCCGTCGCTGACCACCATGCGCGTCATGTCGAGATCGACCTGCGGAAAGCGTTCGCGGAACAGGGGCGCCAGCCACCAGCTGGTGGTTGCGACGCGGCGGTCGAGCAGGCCGGCCTGCGCCAGCGCGAAGGTGCTGACGCAGGACGCGGCGACGTCGGCGCCGCTTTCCAGCCAGTTGCCCACACGCGCCATCGCCTTCACCACGTCGCGCGTCGCCAGCCATTCTTCCAGCGCTTCGCGATGTGCGCGATTGGCGCCCGGCAGCAGCACCAGATCGGGCGCCGGCAGATCGACCATGCGCGCGAGCGGGCCGACTTCGAGCCCGGAACCGCTGCGCTCGCGCCGTCGTCCGGTGCCGGCCAGTGTCACCTCGAACAGCGGCGGTCGTTCGGCCTGGAGACACAGGCGGTTGGCGGTGTTCATCACGTCCAGCGTGATGCCCAGGCTGATGTCGAGCACGCCGGGCAGGATCAGTACGGCTGTCTTCATGATGTCCATATTAGCCCGATTGATGTCGATCCAGACACTCGATCGGAAAGCTCCTCGACCGCAGCATGGATACCCGGACATCCAAGGCCGCACCTCAACAGTGGCGGCGGGTGTCCGCCCGACGATCACCGAGGAGCCTTACGTGAATACCCCTGACGAACGCTTCCTGCGTGCCGGCACTTCCCGGCTGGCGCACACCACTGGCGGACTGGACTACCTGCACGACAGCGCGGGCACGCCGTTCAACTACATGTACCCGCCGCCCGACGGCGAGCCGTGGGAGAACTGCAGCTACCGCACGCACGTGGTGGACATCATCGACGCCCGCCCGGGCGCGCAGCACTTCCTGCTCCACCGTCACGGCTTCGAACTGCGCGAGGCGCCAAGCTGCCTCGATGATGTCGACGACGACGCGCAGATCCGCGCCCGCTACTACCCGGAGGTCGAAGCCATCGCCTGCGAGGCCGCCGGCGGTGCGCGCGCGCTGTGCTTCGATCACCAAATCCGCCGGCGCAGCCGCGACGAACAGCAGCTCACCTTCGGCCGGCAGAACGCCCAGGCCTCGGCGGTGGGGCGCGTGCACAACGACTATTCGGAGGCGAGCGGTCTGGCGCGGCTCGGCCTCGTGCTGCGCGACGATGTGGCGCAGGCGCGCGTGCGCCGCTATGCGGTGGTGAATGTGTGGCGCCCGCTGATCGAGCCGGTGATCGACGCGCCGCTGGCGATGTGCGATGCGCGCTCGGTGATGGCGCAGGACCTGGTCGCGGCGGAAATCCGCTACCCCGGACGCAGCGGCGAAATCTATGTGCTGAAGCACGCGCCGCAGCACCGCTGGCACTACTTCCCGCACATGACGAAGCGCGAGGTGCTGGTGTTCAAGCAGTACGACGCGCAGGCGAGCGGGGTGTCGCGTTTCACGCCGCACGCCGCCTTTCTCGACCCGGCCGCACCGGCCGACGCGCCGCTGCGCGCCAGCATCGAGGCGCGTTGCCTCGTGCTGTTCGACTGAGGCGCGCCATGAACGACCCGGTCATCGAATACTGGTTCGACTTCGCCAGCCCCTACAGCTATCTGAGCACGGCGCACATCGACACGCTGGCCCGGCTGCGCGGCGTGCGCGTGCTGTGGCGCCCGCTGCTGCTCGGCCCAATCTTCCGCGCCGCCGGCTGGCAGGCTTCGCCCTTCCTGCAGCAGCCGGCCAAGTTCGCCTGGATGTGGACCGACCTCGCGCGCCAGTGCGCGCGGCACGCGCTGCCGTGGCGCAAGCCGTCGCAGTTTCCGCGCAATGGCGTGCTGCCCGCGCGCGTCGCGCTCGCACACGCCGAAGCGCCGTGGATCGCCACCTTCTGCACCCGCGTGTTCGAACTGAACTTCGTCGATGACGCGGACATCGACGACGTCGATGCGATGCGTCGCCTTCTCGCCGAACTGAGCCAGCCAGCCGACGTCGTGATCGCGCGGGCACAGTCGCCGGAGGTGAAGCAGGCCCTGCGCGCGCAGACAGGGCAGGGCGCGCAGCGCGGGCTGTTCGGCGCGCCGAGCTTCTTCGTCGGCGATGCGCTGTACTGGGGCAACGAACAGCTGGAGGACGCGCTCGATGCTGCCGCCCAAAGTCGATGAGCACAGCGCCGCACCGGAGGGCTTCCTGCCGCGCGTGCTGCGCGGTCCCTTCTTCGGCGGCCGCACGGTGTTCACCGGCGGTGTCCTCACGGATCTGTTCGCGGCACGCATCACGGGCGACGACTGCAACGGGCTTGGCATCACGCATGGCGGTGTCATCGCCACGCTGGCCGACATCTTCGTGGTCGGCTTCATCGCCGCGCAGTTGCCGGCGCACGCGCGGCTGGTGACCGCCAGTCTGTCGGTCGACTACCTCGGTTCGAGTCGCGCGGGTGACTGGCTGCTTGGCCGCATTCATGCGCACCGCATCGGTCGGCGTCAGTGTGTCGCATCCGGCGAGTTTCGCGTCGGCGAGCGGACGGTTGCGCTGATCAAGGCGAGCTGCGCTTTTCTTGCTGATAGCGGAACGCCGCAATGACGAATCCCTGCTTTGCCGATACCCCCGAACCGCCGTACTACGTGGTGATCTTCTCGGCGCAACGGACGCCGGGCGACAACGGCTATGCCGACATGGCCGAGCGCATGGTCGAGCTGGCCGCGCGGCAGCCGGGCTTTCTCGGCATCGAGCGCGCCCGCAACCCGGATGGCTTCGGCCTCAATGTGTCGTACTGGGCCAGCGAGGAGGCCATCGCAGCGTGGCGCAATCACGCCGAGCACGCGCTCGCGCGACAGACCGGCCGCGAACGCTGGTACACGCAGTTCTCGCTGCGCGTGGCACGGGTCGAGCGCGCGTACGGGGCGACGCTGCGGAAATGACGTCGCCCATCGTTGTTTCGCCGTTCACGTCACAGGAGTCCGCCATGTCGATACCCCCGCGCCCGATTGCCGTGTGCGCCGCGGACGTAGCCCCGCGCGACCGTCCGTCCGCCTACCCGGAACCGTTCGCGTCGCGCATGCGCGGTCGTACCAAGCACGTGCTGGGTGACCTGTTCGGCCTGCAGAACTTCGGCGTGAACCTGACGCGGCTCGAACCCGGCGCGGTGTCTGCGCTGCGCCACGCGCACAGCCGGCAGGACGAATTCATCTACGTGCTGCAGGGCGCGCCGGCGCTGCACACCGACGAAGGACTGACGCGTCTGTCGCCCGGCATGTGCGCCGGCTTTGCGGCGGGCCGCGACAACGCTCATCGTCTGGTCAATGACACGACCGATGTCGTGGTCTATCTGGAGATCGGCGACCGCAGTCGGGCGATCAGGCGAGCTACCCGGACGACGACCTGCGGGCGGAACTGATCGACGGGCACTGGGTGTTCAGCCACAAGGACGGGCGACCGTACTGAGGGGGCGACGGGTCGGCACACGGTGAGGTGGGCCTGGGATGAAACGGAATGAACGGGCCGGTATTCGCCATCGGCGTGGCCTGAAGGGGCGCCAGGCTGCCGCCCCTTCATCCGTCACGCCTGCATCAGCCGGCGACCGCTTCCGCCGCTCGACGCAGGGCGGCCTCTTCCTGCTCGATCCACTGCTTCAGCTTCTCGACGTGTTCCGCCTCTTCGCGCACGAACTCCTTCGCCACCTTGCGGATGTTCTCGTCGCGCGTGGTGTTGGCAATCGCGTAGTAGAACTCGTAGCCACGGCGCTCGCCCTGCAGCGCGGCCTTGAGCGCGCCGAGACGCGTCAGGGCGGGATCACCTGCCCACAGTGCGGTCTTTTCCGGGGTGGTGTTGTCGGGCCAGGCCGAGCTGGCCGGCAGGCTTTCCACCACTTCGTACTTCACGCACCTGGCCTTGGCTTCTTCCAGATGCAGGCGCGAATAGCTGCCGAGCTGCGCGAAGAGCGCAGCCACGTCGCTGTTGCCGCACGCGTTCATACGCTCCGCCAGTTCTTCGAAGTGCACGGCAGCGTCTTCTTCGACCTTTACCGCATAGTTCAGGAACTGGTCGAGCGTCTGGATGCCGACGCCGCCCTTGTAGATCGCGGCGGCGATCGATAGCGCCGGTCCCTTCACCGGTTTGGTCACGTCGCCTTCGAACACGACGGCGATATCCTCGTCGCGGACGAAGCACTGGCAGGCCAGCCGGTGACGCGGCGGCATGTCATTCACTTCGGCGTCCATGATTTCCTGCTTGGTGATCTTGCCGAGCTGACGCAGGATTTCCTTTTCCTTTTCGGTCAGGGCGATGCCATAGCGCACGGTCGGGCTGTAGTGCACGACCTCCACCAGGCATGAGCCGCATTCACCGTCCTGACAGTCGAACGGAATCGGGATGTTGTTGGCTTTGGCGAGGGCGAGCAGAGTGCCGCGTTCGCCGGCCACCGCATAGACCGTGAGGTCGCGCGGCATCAACGGAGAAGAGAAGGTTACGTTAGCCATTTCGGGGCTCCAGGTTGTGTCCGGATCGGACCCGGTCTGACTGCAAGTTGCATGCCGCGTGAATGGCGCCTCCGTGTAACCTTCATGACATGAGTGCATGCCAGGAAGTCATTGATCCACATCATGAAACTCCGGTTTATCCGGCTTTCACGAAGGTGGATGAATGACGGGTTTGATCTGCTTCAAGGCGGTCTGGAAGTGCTGTGCTAGCACCTGCGCTGAAGGGGCGTGGCGCCTTGTGGACAGACCTGTCGGCTACGCAGTGTTTGCGACACGGACTGCATCGCCGAATACCGCGTGCAGGTCAACTTCCGTCCTGGCCTTCGTCCTTCAGGCCGGCGACGATGGCGTCGAACACCAGGCGCACCCGCGCCGGCACCGGGCCGCGCTGCGGGCGATACACGATGACGTCCCACGGCGGCGGTGCGTCCTTTTCCAGCACCTCGACCAGTCGCCCAGCGCGCACGTGCGTGCGCGCGAGATAGTCGGGCAGCTGCGCAAACGCGATGCCGGCCAGCACGGCTTCGCATTCGGCCGCCGGGTCGTCGGTGAAGAAGGCGGGCTGCTGCGGCAGCAGCGTACGTTCGCGGCTGAAGAACCAGTGCCACGGACGGTTGGTGTTGCGGTTGATCAGCGCGCTGGTGGGCAGCGCGTGCAGCGCATCGACCGACGGCGGCACGCCGACGCGTTCGATCAGCGCCGGGCTCGCATGCACGCCGAAAGCCACTTTGCCGACACGGCGCATTACATAGCGCGCGTGGCTCAGCACGCCCATGCGCACGCCGATGTCGATCTGTTCGTCCACGGCGTCGCTCAGTTCGTCCGACAGCCGGATGTCGATGGCAATGCCGGGGTGCTCAACCGCGAGCCGGGTCAGCACGGGCAGCACGAGCAGTCGACCGAGCGCACGCGGCGCGGTGATGCGCACGCGCCCGGCCATCGCCGCGGCCGCCCGCTTTTCGGCGGGCCGCAGCACCTCGTCGAGCTGCGACAGCGTCGCTGCGGCTTCGGCCGCCTTGGCGGTGCCGAACTCGGTGATGCGCGTTTGCCGCGTCGTGCGGTGGAACAGCGTTTCGCCGAAGTGATCTTCGAGACGGCGGATGGCCCGGGTGACAGCCTGCGGCGACAGGCCCAGCCGGGTGGCGGCTTCGCGGAAGTTCTTCGCGTCGGCTGCGGCGACGAAGATGCGCAGCGCGTCCTGCAGTGAATTCATGGTCTGCCTGAAAGTGGAATACTGAAATCCGGATCATTCCATTTATTTCCACTCTCCGCATCCCGATACTGGCTACATCACCCATTCAACAGAGGATGCAGTCATGAAAGCCCTTCACACTTCCATCGTCACTTCTTTCGCAGTGCTGGCCGGTCTGGCCGCCACGCCGGCCTTCGCTTCGCCGCAGGGCGCGGACAGCAAGGCGGTCGCCGCCGAGTGCGCGGCACTGCCCGGCCATGCCGAACTGCGCGATGCGCTCACCCGCGCCCGGCGCGCGGACAACGGCGGCTTCGACCTCGACATGTGGGGCACCGTCGTGAGCCGCAGCGGCACGGTGTGCGCGGTCGCCTTCACCGGCGAAAGCAACGCCAGCCAGTGGCCGGGCAGCCGGGCCATTTCGGCGCAGAAGGCGAATACCGCCAATGCCTTCAGCCTGCCCACGCTGGCACTGGCCACCGCCAATCTGTACAGCGCCACGCAGCCGGGCGGCAGCCTGTTCGGTCTGCAGGAGAGCAATCCGGTCAATGCCGCGCTGGCGTACGCCGGACCTGCAACGGCCTGGGGGCAGGCGAACGATCCGCTGGTGGGCCAGCGCATGGGCGGCGTCAATGTGTTCGGCGGCGGGCTGGCGCTGTACAGCGCACAGGGCGAACTGCTTGGCGCGCTCGGCGTGTCGGGCGACAGCTCCTGCGCCGATCACGCCATCGCCTGGCGTACGCGCAACCTGCTGCGGCTCGACTACGTGCCGGCTGGCGTCGGCCCGGATGGCGTCGATCAGATCAGCTTCGACGGCGACTGGAAGCAGCCGCACTGCGTCAATGCCGCGACCGAAGATGCGGTGGTGAAGGCCCTGCCGCCCACCCGCCGCCGCGACGGGCTGGCTGCGACGACGCAGGACTGAGCGGCACGGAGGGCGCCCCTGGTGGCGCCCTCTGTCCGCACCAGGTCGGCAGCGGAGCGATCTATCCTCGACGGCTCATCGCCAGCAGCCCGCTGGTCTGGTCGGTGATCGCCATTACAACGTCGCGTTGCAAACGGCTCAGCCAGCGCTCGGGCAGGGCGCGCGCGCCGCACAGGGCGCCGGCCAGCATGCCGACCAGGGCGCCGGTGGTGTCGGCGTCGTCGCCCATGTTGACGGTGGCAATGAGCGCCGTTTCGAAATCGGCGTGGCTGACGAAGTGGTACAGCACGGTCTGCACGGTATCGACCACATAGGCGGTGGCGCGGCCGGGGTAGGGCTGGAAGGCGAAGGCGGGGTGGGTCTGCACCCAATCCGCCACCCAGGCCGCGCCATCGTCGTGCGATGCTCCCGACAGCAGACGGGCGAGCAGCCGCGCGAAGCCCACCGTGGCGGCATCGGACAGCGGGTGGTGGTGGGTGATGCGCGCCTGCGCCAGGCTCACGCGTTCCAGCGCTGCGGCGTCGTGCCACAGCGCCAGCACCGTCGGCAGGTTGCGCATCAGCGCGCCATTACCGCCATCGCGCTCGTTCTGCAGGCCGCTCAGGCTGCCGTCGGCAAGGTAGCGCTGCAGGCCGCGGCGGCAGGTGTTGCCACAATCCACCGGCTTGCCGCGCAGCCAGCCGACGAAGGCATCGGCGATCACGCGCGTCATGCCGGCGAGTTCGTCGTCGCCGGCCTGCGCCGCGCTGGCCAGACGCGCGCCGCCGACCTCCAGCAGCGCATCACCCAGCGCCAGGCACATCGTCGTGTCGTCGGTCACCTGTCCGCGCGCCAGCCTAAGCCAGCCGCCGCCGACGATGTCTCGATGCTCGCCATACTGCGCCCGGATTTCGCGCGGGCGCATGAATTCGACCGTGGCGCCCAGTGCGTCGCCGATGGCCAGACCCAGGTAGGCGCCGAGGGCGCGGTCGTACAGCGTGTCGAAGTCGTCAGTCATAGGCGGTGAAGAAAGCGGATTCATTGGCAGCTCGCCTGCACCGGATAGTCGCCGCCGAGCGCCAGCACCTCCTGCTCGCCTTGCAGCACCTTGCCCGGCAGCAGACCCGGCCACACCAGCAGCTTGCAGCGCGGTACCTGCAGTTCGAACACCCAGTCGCCGAAACAGCCGGCCTCGTCGCGCGACAGCGAAAAGGACGCGATGCTGTTCAGGCGCACGGTGCATTCGCGGTCCTGCAGCCGGCCGGCGACCAGTTGCTCTTCGCAGCGCGTGCTGCCGCGCCACAGGCGCACATGCGTGTCGTCGCCGGTCTGGCGCGGCAGGCCGAAGCGGGTGAGTGCCCACTGGCTGAATTCGTACAGCAGGTCGAGCTGCTGGTGGATGCAGTTGCCGTGATAGCGGCTGGCGGCTTTCTCTTCGAGATAGCTCACCCAGGCGGGGGACGGGAAGCGCTCCAGCCTTGCCTTGTGGAACGTGGGTACCAGGCCGAAGCGGCTTTCGACCCAGCCTTTCAGCACGGCGCCGGCCGGGCCGTTGGCGTCGCCACCCCAGCCTTGCAGCAGACGGCGCCAGCTGCAGCGCCAGCGTCTCGCCTCGGCGCTGTCGCGCGGCGCGTCGGCCGGTTGCAGGCCGAAGGCGATGGCGACGTAGTGCTCGAATACGTCGCGCGCCTCGGGCAGATCCGCGCAGCGATCCAGCAACGCGAACAGACCGCGGTGCGCCTCGCGCGTGCCGGCGATGTGCAGCGGCACCGGATGTTCGTTGAACAGCCGGCTGGCCAGCACCGGCGCCGGCACGCCGACCAGATTGGTGTTGTACCAGCGGTGCGGCTGGGCGTCCGCAGTCCCGCCCGTGTCAGGCGAGACGACGGACGCATCCAGCGCGGATGCGGGTGACGACAGGGCTCCAGGTTGCGCGTGTCCCGGCCCGGTGCCATGCGGAAGAGCAGATTCGATCGGCATCCGGCCAGTATTCGAGGCCTTTTCACCGCCCGTCAAGCACGGGGGTCAAGGATGGTGCAGATCGCTGCCGGGGGAGGCCGGACGCGCCTCAGGGCGCGCTCTGCTGGCTTTCCGGATAGGCGGTTTCAGTGCTGTCGTGCGTGCGTTCCCAGTCGCCGACCGGGTCGACCGGCGTCTTCTTGCGATGGGCAAACGCATATCCAAGTGCAAGGGCGAGTGAGGCGGCAATCAGCTTGATCATCGATCTTTCCTCCAGGTGCGGGGTCACCGGGCGCGGCGACCTGTCAGTTCAGTGTGGGCCGGGGCGGCAGCGCTCGCTGTAGGCCGGCAGTACCGCTGCACGTAGGACGGGCGCTGAGCCATTCCGGTCCAGTGGTTTGCGCAACGCGGCGCCGATGCTCACCACCCGCACCGGCCCGCCCACCGCCACGGCGATGTTCAGCGTCGCAGCAAACGGCGCGCCCGCCGTCGACGGCCGGCCGCCGGGCCTCGTGTATCGTCTGCCCCGACCGCGCGCTGCCTGCACGTCGCACCGCGCCCGACCCTTCCTGCGCAACCGGAGCCCGAGCCCTCATGCCGAAATTCGTCGATACCTCGCCGCCCGGCGTCTGCATCTTCTGTCGCATCGTCGCCGGCGAACTGCCCGCCGCGCGCGTGTTCGAGGACGATCTGACGCTGGCATTCATGGACCTCGGTCAGGTCAATCCGGGTCACGTGCTGGTGGCGACCCGGCGGCACGCCGCGACGCTGTTCGACATCACGCCGGAGGAGGGCGCCGCGGTGATGAACACCGCGCGGCGCGTGGCCGCCGCCATCCGCGAAACCTTCGACCCGCCGGGGCTGAACCTGCTGCAGGCCAACGGCAAGGAAGGCGAACAGACGGTGTTCCACTTCCACATGCACGTGCTGCCGCGCCACGCTAACGACGGCGTCGGCCTGATCTGGCCGCGCAAGGAACCGGGTGCCGAGGTGCTGCGCGGGTATGCGGCGCAGCTCGCGGCCATCCTGACGCGCGACTGAGGCAGGCTCGCCGGAAGAACCGTATCCCGGCGGCGATCAGCGCATCTCGAACAGTTCCTGATGGAAACGGTCGGGCGGCAGGCCGTGGGCGACGAAGTCCGCGCGCAGCGCCTCACCGAAGCGCGGCGGGCCGCAGAACCAGATGCTGGCAGACGCCCAGTCGGGCACCGCGGCGCGGATGCGTTCGCCATTCAGGCGTCCGTCCCGGGCATCGACCAGCAGGTGCAGTCGCACGCCGGCCGCTGCGGCATCCGCGGTGAGATGGTCGATGGCGCTCTGATCGAAGTCGGCCGTCGGATGAAAAAGATCGATCGCCCGCGCGTCCGGTTTGCAGGCGCGCTGCTTCATGCGGGCAATGAAGGGCGTGATGCCGATGCCGGCCCCGACCCAGATCTGCCGCGGCTGCGCATCCTCGAAGTCGAAACAGCCGTAGGGCCCCTCCACCGTCACCGGCATGCCAATCGTCAACGTGTCGCGCAGGCGGCGGGTGTGGTCGCCCAGTGCCTTGGCGATGAATACGAGCCGGCGGTCAGCCACATTCCACGCCGACGCGATCGTGTACGGGTGGGCGCCTTCGCGCCTGTCCGACGTTACGAAGGCGAACTGTCCCGGCGCGTGTCCGCGCCAGCCATCCTCCAGCTGTATGGCCGCTTCGAGCACGTGCACGCCGGGGTACTCGGTCAGCGCCGCGATGTGGCCCTGCACCTTGTGACCGGCCCCGATCCGCCCGCCAAGGCTCAGCAGCGCGGCCACGCTGCCGCCGATCAGCAAGGCCGCCACCAACCAGCCGACCGGCTGCGACCAGTACGCGAACTTGGTGAGCACCACCGTGTGATAGGCCAGCGCGAGGTAGGCGAGCGCAATCCATTTGTGCGTCCTGGCGAACCAGTGATAGGGAAAGCGTTTCACCAGCGCCAGCACGATCAGCACGACCGCCGCATAGAACGCCCACTCGCCGACGGCTTCGGCGATCCCGCGCTGGCTGCGCAGCCAGCCTTCGACCGCACCCAGCGTTTCGCCGGCCACCGGCTTGCGTGCCGGCCGCACCAGCCAGCCCCAGCCCACCATCCACTTGGTACCGGTCGCCCACCACCAGTGAAGGACGGCCACCAGCAGCGCCGCGATGCCCAGCCACTTGTGCAGCCGATACATTCTGTCCAGCCCGCCCAGCAGCGACTCCAGCCATCTCGAACGCAAGGCCAACAGCATCGCCACGCTCATCACGGCGATAGCGATCACCCCGCTGTACTGCATGAACACCGAGCGGAACGAGAAATAGGTGAACGGCTCGGGCAGCAGCGTATCGGCGGCGAGCCAGAGCAGGGTCGGCAGCAGCAGCGTTGCGAGGAATGCGAGGTGGAGGCGTTTCATTGAGTGGCTTGGACAATCTTGAGTGTCGCCTCAGCGTTTGAGCTCAGCTCGGGCTGAGGGCTCGCGGCTGCATTGAGAGGTCAGGCCCCAAAGTGACCGCTGACCTCGTTCGTACTCGTCGAAGTGCATCGCACCAGATTTCGCCAGAAACTGGGTACACCTGAGTGCGTCGGAGGATACTGAATGGCAAACGATTCCCTTCAGGATGACGTGGCTCGCTGCGCCGATGTTGTTCCAAGACAAAAACTGAGCTCTGTTCGGGAGAGAAGGATGTCGGGCGGACAGCAACCCACTCGCGTGGTTATGGGAATACCTCACCCTCGATTGGCCTGGCACTGACGTGGATCGTGCTCACTGCAGTGCCCGGAGCCCGGATGGGCTAGGCAAACACCGTCACCTCAATTCGAACATTCGCCGCTTCCTGCCGAAGCAAGCGCTTCGAGAGCCTGGACGTGAGGCCACACACGAGGATGCTCTTGTACCCATTGCTTGCCCAGAAACTCAGAGACGGAACCGGACGCCACGACGCATGCGATCGATCCACCTTTCGCTGCTCGGAGCAAGGCGTGCGCTGAGTGCATGACCTCTTCGCTGATGACAGCCGATGGTTCTCCGGTCTCTGCGCCCCACTCGTGCTGGATCGCAGAGATGAGCTGGCCGGCGGCAGCTTCGAGCGGTGTGCGGTGGCGTGACATGCGATGTTCGACGACTGAGTTTACGGACCTGCGCGGCTCTTCGCGCAGCGCCGGTGGAATGATGGATAGGGTGGGGACTGGAAAATTAAGCTGTGCGCCAACAGTAGGGCGTCAAGAGCTTGATGACTCATTCGCGTTTAAGTCCTTCAAGCATTTTGAGCACAAGCGCTCGCTCTGAATCGTTGAGCAACCGAAAGGATGCGAGCAGACGTTCCTCTTCCGGTTGAAGGCGGTTTGGAGCTACGGCTGGCTCAAGCAGCTGCTCGAGCCCCAGCCTTAACACTTCCGCGATTCGCACCAGGTGTTCTCGCGCCGGGGCACTGCCAGGTCGGTTCTCCCAGTTCCAAACAGCTTGGTTCGTAACCCCGAGTTCACGCGCGAATGCGGCGGCAGAGATGCCGAGTGCTTTCCTGCGGGAACTGATGAGTGCGCCGATGCTGTTCATGGAGAGTCCCAGAGGCGAAGCCGCACCTCGACTGAACAGTTAGGCATCAGCTCACCGAAGCTCATAGTTCACAAAACTGTTCCACTCATCGATCGCTTCTTGCACAGCGTTTTGATGCTTACGAACTGCATCGTCTTGCTCCTCTACAAAGTCGCTTATGCACTGCTTGTAATCCTCAACGTCATCCTGAAACTGCCTTATTTCCCACTCCGAGTTGAATTTATAAGGCTTGTATGGCTTCGAGCACGAATGCGACGGCGTGAACATGTCCGCCTGTGTGGAGCTGGCAAATGGAACAAGAGAAAGCACGACTAAGACGGCTCGGAATCGCATTGATCTACCCCTGATGCCTAACACCCGGCGTTAGCCGCGGAGGCCGGGATGTCGGCTGGACGCGATGGTTGGGCATCACGTTAGCCGATCTCGATGCTTCTGATCTCATAAACAAATTCTGGCTTGACCGCGTATTGCAAGGCTCTATCCCAGAGCGGGTCGGTACGATCCTGAAGGTTCTGGGCAAGCGCCTTTATTTCCGGCGGCGCGTCATCTCGGAAGAACTGATTGTTATTGCTGTTCTTGTCGTAGCTCATCCCGGTGATCCTGAACTTCTGACAGGCCACGCCTTTCGACTTCTGTTGCTCTATATCTTTGTGAGCTGTTTCCCAAGTAATGGCTCGTGTCATTAGGTAATACTCCCGCTCGTTGAACTTCCCGTCGACCGTGTAAGCGGACTTCGGGGGGTACTGAGGATGAATTTTCCTCTGGTAAAGACCCCCAACCACGAATCTGAAATGCATGTTGTCCGATGACAGCTCGTGGCGGCGACAGCCGGCGATATCCACCCAATGCCCTTTAGCTTGGGCCATATGCTCTTTTACGAATAGAACAGCAAACGCTTCGTCTGTGCTTGCGTACTCGCGGTACATCTTGAGCAGCCTGTCATTCATACTTTTCCGCTTCTCCGAGACACTCATGTTGCCCAACGTTTGAGCTAACCGGACCGTTGCGGTATGTGGCTAAAGGCCCAGAATGAAATGGCGAGCCTTTAGCCACATACCGCAATGGGTCCGGTTGAGCGAAGGGTTAGGCATCTCTTCCCTCCGGCGACGTGTACTGGATAACCAGTATCTCAGGTGGAATGCCGAAGTTGTCAAACGCGGCAAGGTAGTTCTGTCCCTGAAAGGGCATCCCTTTCCTGCATGCACAGACTTCCCTGATGACCTCGTCGATCTGCCTACCGTGTGCAGAAAGCATTGCTACCAATTCAACGTCTGACCAAGGTTGCTTCCGGTTCGGACGTTTGCTTGAGAGCGCTATCGCGTCATCGTGCCACACGCAAGCGGAAACGTGAGTCGGCATGAACGCTGGTTGCCCTCCGAACGGGTACTCGCAGTAAAACATCTCCCAAGTTGCTATTGAGTGGGAGCGGACTGATTGACGAGTTAGCTGCTCATCAAAGTGTGATGCTCCCGAAGATCGTTGCAGCGAGTCCCAGTAGTTCTCGTGTGTACTCAAACGCGGCCACTTTGCTTCAAAGACGCAGAGCTTGAAGTGGCTCCCGTTCGACAGAACTATGCACGCATCCGCGCCCATCGCCCGCTCTAGTGTTGGCCGCAAGACATACGATGTGGCATGCAATGAAGGGATCGCGCGAGCATTGATTTGACGTCGAAACGCTGAGGTGAAGTTTGAGGTGTAGTCGTTTTCAGTCGCGATCAGACCATCAGACAGTTCCGCCCTGATCGTTCGGTCGGCCCAGTATGCCGACTGAGATACGTGATCGACTATCCATGCTGGAAAGAGCATTTGAGATGCCTAACTTTGTTTTCTGGCGAATTTTTGCGCCATAACTACGAATGCTGCCGGGTAAACAGGCGGGGGCGATCGTTCTGAAACGGTCTCCAGTTGGACGTTTCGGCGTGTCATTAGGTATTTCCATACAGTATTAAATGAGGACAAAAAACCTCACCCCTTGGTCGCCATCCCAGAATCCCGTCCGCCCGCCTGATTGCGCGCGCACGAGTACCTGAAGCGCATTACACCATACGAATGGGATAGTTCTCTGCGGGGGGGGGCGGCGGGTGGATCGGGCGAGTGCGCCGCGTACTGCGCCGGTCGCATCGCGGGCGGGGAGAAGTTTGCGCTTCTTGCGCAGGGGCGAGGGGAGCGAACGGTATGCCCGTGCCCCGCGGATCACGTGATGCGATCGGGTACAGGGCTGCGCGCAGCCCTGCCACCTCTCACCCCTGCCGCAATTCCTGACTCAGCTGATACACCGCCATCGCATAGAAGTACGAGCGGTTTTAGCGGGTGATGGCGTAGAAGTTGCGGAAGCCGAGCCAGTATTCGGTCTGGGCGTCGGCCGTGCCGAGGTCGACCACGGTGGCCGGTTAGGCGATGAGGTTGCCGCCGTGCAGTGTCGAGGGTGGCGGTAGCTTCGTCTCCCAAGCGGCTGATGAAGTTTGCGGCGGCACGTAAGTGCGGGGATCTGTCGGCGAAGGCAGCCATGAACAACACGTTGGTACAGCTGACGGTGGCGAGGGGGAGTGAAGGACGCGGCGTTGAATGTCCGGTCAGGTACGCAAGAACCATCCGTAGGGGAAACCGTAACGCCATACATTCAGCAGTTCGCCAGAGTTGTTGACTCCGACGATGGACATGATGCGATGGAGATAGACGAGGGCTTGGTCACGTTCCTCCGATTCATGCTGCTCCAACCCGATCAGCACACGCTTGAATGTCGCAAGGACGACTGAACGTCTCGGGTGAGGAGGCAACTCTGTGACCAACGATTGAATGACTGCATCGACTGAGGCCTGCGCACTGGCGCGGACAGCTTCAGTCGGCGCGCCCGGGTAAAAAGTGCTCTCGTCTCTACCAAACTTCCGCTCGTCCTTCAGCGCCTGGAGTTCCGCCAGAACTTCGGGCGTGATTCTCAGTGATTCGTCTGGGAAGCTCGTCGGCCAGGGAAAGAACAGCGCGCCTGACAGACCCAGCGTCAGGATAAGTGCCGCAGTGGCAATCAGTGCTACGAGTACTTTCACGAAGACGGAGCTCATTACTCGGTGCCTGCGGTTTGTCTAGCGCATACGTGCGCATCAAGCCCGGAAAACCCGGGGCGGTTCAAACCAGGCGTTGGCCGACAAGTGCGGTGAATTCCATGAGCGCTAACGTTTGAGTTCGCTGACCACCGAGGGCGGTCCGCGGGAATGCGTGGTTAGGCGGCATGTTCGTTTTGCCTCTTCAAGGCAAACACAAGGAACTTGAACTCTTCTGGACTCTTCACCCACGAGCGGGAGATCGCCGAAGGTTTGTGTTCGAACGACACGTGGAGCTCGTTGGGCACACGCCACTTGTTGGAGTCAGGATCTCCAAACCCGACGACACACCCGCGCTGCAGCAAGGCTTCGGCAACCTGCTCGATCAAGCCAGGCAGCTCAGCCTCTGACGGCATGGGCTTAGGGCCACCGTACGCGCCCTGAGTAATGTTGAAGACGTAGACGACATCTCGTCTAGCTTCTGCCAGGAGATTTTCGATCCACTCAGGCATGACGCTCGCCATACGAATGCTGTCTAGCGACGCTGCAAAAAAACCCCATTCCGGGGCAAGCGGTTGTGCCCGGCGCTCGCCGGATCGAACTCGTTCATCATCGTTTCACTTCCGCGATCTTCGTTTCGTCGTCGTCCCCGCACGTCTGCCCCACCCGGCGCCGGGCGCTTTCGAAACGGTATTGGTCTCGCCCACCAGCTTACCTAATTCGCGTATCCGTAGTGCCCGGATTTTTCGATGTTGTGCGCCAGGCAATACAGCTTCCATTGCCCATCCATTTTCTCCCGACCATGCGGAGTGAATAGGATCTGCTGCATCTTTTCTGGATGTTGCCGAACAGTGCTTAAACGCTGGGAAGCACGCGGCGATCATCCTCTTACCTTCATAGGACTCTTCGCATGACTTTTCCCCGCGGTATGCGATCCGTCGGCAACAGCGGGCGGCGAGGGGATTCCGTTCGGCACTTTCCGAGGAGCGCCGAACCAGCCTGTCTCCTCACCCCTGCCGCAGTTCCTGACTCAGCTGATACACCGCCATCGCATAGAAGTACGAGCGGTTGTAGCGGGTGATCGCGTAGAAGTTGCGGAAGCCGAGCCAGTATTCGGTCTGGGCGTCGGGGGTGACGAGGTCGACCAGGGTGGCCGGTTTGGCGATCAGGTCGCCGCCGCGCAGCGGGCGGGCGCCGGCGGTGTCGAGGGTGGCGGTGTCGATCGATGGTTCGACGCCGGCGGCGACCAGCGGGGCGGCGGCTTCGTCGGTGATGCGGATGCGCTGGGCCACCGGTTCGCCGCTTTCCCAGCCGTGCGCGGCGAGGTAGGCGGCGACGCTGCCGATGGCATCCACCGGGCTGTTCATCAGGTCGGTGCGGCCGTCGCCGTCGAAGTCGACGGCGTAGCGGCGCCAGCTGCTGGGCAGGAACTGCGGGTAGCCGAGCGCGCCGGCGTAGGAGCCGCGGAAGTCGGTGACGTCGCGGCCCTGCTCACGGGCGAGCAGGAACAGCTCGCCCAGTTCGCGGCGGAACAGTTCGGCGCGCGGCGGGTAGGTGAAGCCCAGCGTCGACAGCGCGCTCAGCAGTTCGAAGTCGCCGGTGTGGCGACCGTAGATGGTTTCGACGCCGATGATGGCGGCGACCACTTCGCGCGGCACGCCGAAGGTCTGTTCGGCGCGTTCGAAGGTGGAGGCGTGTTCGGCCAGGAAGTCGCGGCCGGCGCGGATGCGCAGCGGTTCGACGAAGCGGCTGCGGTAGCGCGTCCACGATTTCACTGCCGGGCTCGACGGCGGACGGATGAGCTGGATCACGCGCGGCAGCAGCCGTGCTTCGGCGAAGCGCGCCAGCAGCTGCGCTTCGTCGAAGCCGTGCGCGGCGGCCAGTTCGGCGCAGAAGGCGCGCACGTCGTCGCGCTCGGCGAAGTTGTCCGGCGTGGTGCTGATCTGTGCCGGCAGCTGCGGCGACAGCAGCAGGGCGCCGGCACCGGTCAGGAAGTGACGGCGGGATGCGGAGTGAGCAGTGAAGCGGGCGGTCATGTTCGGGGCGGTGTGCGGTGGCGGCGCAGCGCGCGGGCGTGCGTCCGGAGTGCGCGCACGGCCGGCGCATGGGCGGCGCGGCCGTAGCGGGCGTCTGCATAAAGTGTACACGCTGCGCGCAATTCTGCTGCCAGATCGGGGCGCAGCGCGGCGATGCGGTCGGCGTAATCGAGCGGCCCTTCCCACGCTTCGCGGCCCAGGCCGGCTGGGCGCAGCGCGCGGTCGATGCCGGCCCAGGCGCGCGCCAGCGCGTCGGCGGCGATCTGGCGGCGCAGCGCCCACAGCGTCAGCGCGATGGCGATGACGGCGCACAGCGAGGCCATCCAAGCGGTCATCGTGCGCCAGTCCGGCTGCGCCATGCCGAGGCGCGCCAGCAGTTCGCGCTGCTTTTGCTGGTCGTAGGACAGCACCCACTGGTTCCACGCGTTGTTGGCCGCTTCCCAGCGGTGGCGCAGGTCGCGCAGCCAGCCGAGGTCGGCGCGCGCGACGAAGGGCACCGGCTCGCCGGCGGGCAGGTCGGCCAGTCCGCGTTCGACGCGCGACGGCAGGATGGCGGCGGTCGGGTCGACCCGGCGCCAGCCTTCGCCGTCCAGCCACACTTCGGCCCAGGCGTGCGCGTCGGACTGGCGCACGACGACGAAGCCATCGACCTCGTTGCGTTCGCCGCCCTGGTAGCCGGTCACCACGCGCGCCGGCAGGCCGGCGGCGCGCATCAGGAACACGAAGGCGCCGGCGTAGTGCTCGCAGAAGCCGCGTCGGCTGTCGAACAGGAACTGGTCGATGCCGTCCTCGCCGAGCAGCGGCGGCGTCAGCGTGTAGACGAAGGCTTCGCGGCGGAACAGGCGCAGCGCGGCGTCCACCGTTTCGGCGTCGCTGCCGGCGTCCAGATGCATCTGGCGGGCCAGTGCGCGGGCGCGCGGATTGCCGGTGGGCGGCAGGCGGCGGGCGGCGTCGAGATAGGCGCTCCATTCCTCGCGGCCGGGGCGCGCCGTCGGCACCGATTCGAAGCGGTCGCGCCGGCGCGCGCGCACGACTTCGCTGCCGAGCACCTGCCAGTCGTCGGACACGCGCGCGCCGAGTGGCAGGCCGGCCACCGTTTCGAGCGCGAACAGCCAGTTCTTGCCGTGCGGTTCAAGCGTCACTTCGTAGCCGATGCGCGGGCCGACGACTGCGTGCGGCGTGCCGTCGTTGAGGCGGCGCGCGGCTTCGCCCTGACGCCAGGTGCGGCCGTCGAAGGTGCTCAGCACCGGGCCGCGCCAGTACAGCTCGCGCGACGGCGGTGGTGCGTCGTCGAAGCGGGCGCGGAACGCGATTTCGCCCGACAGGCTCAGTTGCGAAATGTCGCCCGGCGACATGCTGTCGGACAGACCTGAGCGCGCGCCGAAGGCGTCCAGCGGCAGCCCCCACAGCGGACCGGGTACGCGTGGGAACAGCACGAACAGCACCAGCATGAAGGGCAGCGCCTGGGCCAGCATCCACGCCGACTGGCGCAGCAGTGCGCGCACCGGCGCCGGCGGGCCGGTCAGCGCGATCAGCGCGGCGGTGATCACCACCATCGAGCCGAACAGCACGGCCGCCACGGCCGGTGTCTGCGAATAGAGAAAGGCGGCCAGCAGCATGAAGTAGCCGAGCAGCACGACGGTGTGGCCGTCGCGCACGCTCTTCAGCTCGTGCAGCTTGAGCACCAGCAGCAGCGTGAGCAGCGCGACGCCGGGCTCGCGGCCGAACAGGCGGCCGAAGGTAAGCGTGACGCCAGCGCAGCAGGCGATCACCACCAGTGCCTTGACCACACTGCTGGCGCCGGCCCAGCCCAGCTTCCACTGCGCCAGCCGCCACGTGAACAGCAGCAGCGCCACCGCGTTGAGCCAGCCTGGCAGGTGGTCGGCGTGCGGAAGCAGCGCGCAGGCGGCGACCGCCATCAGCCAGCCGATGCGGGTGTTGGTCAGCGGTGCGGACGGCAGGGTCGGTGCCGCGGGCGCGCGTTGGCGACGGAACATCATGCGGGCAGTCCGTGCAGGGCCAGCGCGCGCAGCACGCGCTCGCGGTGACCGGGGCCGTTGCCCGGAGCGATGCGCGCGTCGGGCAGCGCCAGGCCGTAGCGCAGCCCGGCTGCGTCGGCGTCGAGCGCCCAGCCGGTCAGCCGCGCGAGTCGGGCTTCGAGCGACAGGGCGGCCGGCAGCTGAGCAAGGTCCAGCCACAGTTCGCCGCCGTCCTGGCCGTCGAACTGCTTGGTCAGCAGCGGCAGGTCGGGTGCGCGCGCCCAGGCTTTCCAGGCGACGTGGCGCGGCGAGTCGGCGGCGCGGTGGTCGCGCAGGCTGGCGAACTCCTCGGTGCCGTCGCCCTGCGGCCGCAGGCCGGCGCGGCCGGCGTCACTCGCCGGCAGCGGCGGGCGGCCGGCTTCCGGCTGCACATAGACGAGGCAGCGCTGTTGCGGTTGCGCGTAGCTCCACGCGCGGATCAGGCCCAGCGGGTAACGGGTGCTCAGCGTGACGCGGCCCGGCGTCAGCCAGCCGCGGCGGGTGGTCGGCAGCGACAGCGTCACCGCGCAGCGGCCGTTCGCGTCGACCGCGGCGTCAACCGGTTCGGCGCCCGCCATCGCCAGCTGCAGCGCCGGGCGCGGGCGCGGTGCTTCATTGTCCAGCCACAGCGTGAAGCGCGCTGGCTGGCCGGCGAACACCGGCGTCGGGGGCGTTTCGCGAAGACGCAGCGCGAGCAGGTTGCGGAAGGTGTGCAGCAGCGCGACCTGGCCGAGACCGGCCAGCATGAATACCAGCGCGAAGCCCAGGCTCAGCGTGTAGTTGATCGCGGTCAGCAGCATGGCGATCAGCGCCACGCCCCATACCAGTCCGACGCGGGTCGGCAGTACGAAGATGCGCCGGCGGTCCAGCGTCAGCGGCAGCGCCGGCGAACCGCCGAGCGCGGCCAGCCAGCGGCGGAGTGCGTCGCGCATCAGGCCGGCAGCGCCACCGCCTGCAGCAGCGCGCGCGCCGCGTCGTCCGGACTGCCCTGTTCGAGCGCCGGCAGGCGGTGCAGCGCGACGGCGGGCAGCACCGCCTGCACGTCTTCCGGCAGCACGTGGGCGCGGTCGAAGACGCGTGCGTGGGCGCGGGCGGCGGCCAGCAGCGCGAGGCCGGCGCGCGGGCTCAGGCCGAGCCGCCAGGCGCCGCTGCTGCGGGTGTGCGCGATCAGCGCCTGCACGTAGTCGATCAGCGCGTCGGCCACATGCAGCGACTCGGCCTCGGCGCGCCACTGCGTCAGCGTCACAGCGTCGGCCACCGGCGCCAGATCGGCGAGCAGGCTGCGCCGGTCACGGCCGGTCAGCAGCGCGCGTTCGGCCGCCGGGTCGGGATAGCCCATCGTGATGCGCATCATGAAGCGGTCGAGCTGCGATTCGGGCAGCGGGTAGGTGCCGATCTGGCTGGCCGGGTTCTGCGTCGCGATGACGAAGAAGGGCTCGGGCAGGCGGCGGGTTTCGCCCTCGACGCTGACCTGGTGCTCCTCCATCGCTTCGAGCAGCGCGCTCTGCGTGCGCGGTGTGGCGCGGTTCACCTCGTCGGCCAGCAGCACCTGCGTGAACACCGGCCCCGGGTGGAAACGGAAGGCACCGGTTTCGCGTTCGAACACCGATACGCCGAGGATGTCGGCCGGCAGCAGATCGCTGGTGAATTGCACGCGGCGGAAGTCGAGGCCGAACAGCTGGGCCATCACGTGCGCCAGCGTGGTCTTGCCGGTGCCCGGCACGTCCTCGATCAGCAGGTGGCCGCCGGCGATCAGGCAGGTCAGCGCCAGTTCGAGCCGGCTGCGCTTGCCGAGTATGAGGGTGGAGGCGGCTTCGACGACGGCGCGGGGAGCGAGGGTGGGCATGGCTTGAGCTACGTTAAGTTGTGGCGGGATGATCGGCGCGATACTGTAGAAACATGACGGCAGTACATGCCCGGCCCTGAAGCCGCGCGGTCCTGCCTGTGACACAGAGCCGGAACGGCCGGTTGCATCGATAACTGCAGGAATCCGGAGGAGAGGCGGTGACGACCGCATACATTACACACCGCGACTGTGCCCTGCATGACATGGGGCCGCACCATCCCGAATGCCCCGACCGCCTGGCCGCGATACAGGACCGCCTGATCGCCAGCGGTCTCGACGCCTACCTGCAGCACCATGACGCGCCGGCGGCCGACATCGACATGCTGGCGCGCGCGCACTCGCCGGAGTACCTGCGGCAGATCTTCGACGCGGTGCCGGGCAGCGGCATCGTCCATCTCGACCCGGATACCGCGATGTGCCCGAATTCGCTGCGCGCCGCACTGCGCGCCGCCGGCGCCGGTGTGCACGCGACCGATCTGGTGATGTCGGGCGCCGCGGTGAACGCCTTCTGCGCAGTGCGCCCGCCCGGCCATCACGCCGAATACGCCCGCGCCATGGGTTTCTGCTTCTTCAACAACGTGGTGGTCGCGGCCCGCCACGCGCTGGAAAAGCACGGGCTGGAGCGGGTGGCCATCATCGATTTCGACGTGCACCACGGCAACGGCACCGAGAACATCGTCGCCCACGACAAGCGCATCCTGATGGTGAGCATCTTCCAGCATCCCTTCTACCCGTATTCGGGGGCGGAGCCGCTGGCCGACAATCTGTGCAACGTGCCGCTGCCGGCCGGCACCCGCGGCGAAGGCTTCCGCGAGGCGGTGACGACGAAGTGGCTGCCGCGGCTGGACGCCTTCGCGCCGCAGATGATCTTCATTTCGGCGGGTTTCGACGCGCACTACGAGGACGACATGGCTTCGCTAGGACTGGTCGAGGCCGACTACGCCTGGGTCAGCACCGAACTGATGAAGGTCGCGAGGAAGCACGGCAAGGGTCGCATCGTGTCGATGCTGGAAGGCGGCTATGCGCTGTCGGCGCTGGGGCGCAGCGCGGTCGAGCACATCCGGGCGCTGGCCGAGCTTTGAGTGGCCGGGGGCTGTTACAGACTGATCCAGTTGCGCCTGTTGGGCTTGCACCCGCGCTCCGGTAGAATGGCGCGTTTCCTGCCGAAGCCACTGTTTCGCACATGATTACCGGATCGCTCGTCGCCATCGTCACCCCCATGAACGAGGATGGCAGTCTCGACTACGCCAGCCTGCGTCGCCTGATTGATTTCCACGTCGCCGAAGGCACCGACGGCATCGTCATCGTCGGCACCACCGGCGAGTCGCCCACCGTCGATTTCGACGAGCACTGCGAACTGATCCGCTTCACGGTCGAGCACACCGCCGGCCGTATCCCGGTCATCGCTGGCACCGGCGCCAACTCGACGCGCGAGGCGATCGAACTGGCGCAGCACGCGAAGTCGGTCGGCGTCGATGCCTGCCTGACCGTCGTGCCCTACTACAACAAGCCGACGCAGGAAGGCCTCTACCGTCACTTCCGCGCCCAGGCCGAAGCGGTCGATGTGCCCTTCATCCTGTACAACGTGCCCGGCCGCACGGTGGCCGATCTGGCCAACGACACGACCATCCGTCTGTCGGAAATTCCGAACATCGTCGGCATCAAGGACGCCACCGGCAACCTCGACCGCGCTGGCGAGCTGATCAACCGCGCGCCTGAAGGCTTCGCGCTGTACAGCGGCGACGATGCATCGACCGCCGCATTCATCCTGATGGGTGGCCACGGCTCGATCTCGGTCACCGCCAACGTGGCGCCGCGTCTGATGCACGAAATGAACGCTGCCGCGCTCGCCGCCGATGCGGTCAAGGCGCGCGCGATCAACGCGAAGCTGATCGGTCTGCACCGTCAGCTTTTCTGTGAAGCCAACCCGATTCCGGTCAAGTGGGCCGTGCAGCAGATGGGCCTGTGCGGCCCGACGCTGCGTCTGCCGCTGACCGAATTGCAGCCGCAATTCCACGAGCAGGTCCGCGCCGCGATGAAGCAGGCCGGCGTGCTTGCCTGATCGTCCTCTGGTATCCCGTTCGATGAATCTGCTGAAGTTTTCCGCGCTGTGCGTGGCACTGGTGAGCGCGCTCACCGGCTGCTCGATGTTCGACAAGGTCATGGATTCCGGCAAGGTCGATTACAAGGCCCAGGCCAAGCGCACGCCGCGCCTCGACCTGCCGCCCGACCTGACGCTGCCGCAGCAGACCGACCGCTTCGCGGTGCCGGATTCTGGCGGCAAGGGCACGGCGACCATGTCGGCCTACAACGCCGACCGCACGAACACCGGCGGTGTGGTGCAGCCGCAGTCGTCGGGCGTGCTGCCGCAGGTCGACAAGATGCGCATCGAGCGTGCCGGCAGCCAGCGCTGGCTGGTGGTCAATGCCAGCCCTGACGATCTGTGGCCGCAGGTGAAGGAGTTCTGGCAGGAAACCGGTTTCCTGATCGACATCGAACAGCCGGAAGCCGGCGTGATGGAAACGGACTGGAACGAGAACCGCGCCAAGCTCCCGAACGACATCATCCGCAACACCATCGGCCGCCTGATCGACCAGCTCTACTCGACGCCCGAGCGCGACAAGTTCCGCACCCGTCTGGAGCCGGGCGCCGAGCCCGGCACCACCGAAATCTATGTCAGCCATCGCGGCGTGGTCGAGGTCTACACCAACGAGCGCAGCGACAACACCGTATGGCAGCCGCGTCCGGCCGACCCCGAGCTGGAAGCCGAAATGCTGCGTCGCCTGATGGTGCGTCTGGGCGCCGACAACGAGCGCGCGAAGGTGCTGCTGGCTGCGCAGCCGGTGGCCGAGCGCGCGCAACTGGTGTCGGCCGACAAGGGCAGCACGCTGCAGGTGTACGAAGGTTTCGACCGCGCCTGGCGCCGCGTCGGCCTCGCGCTGGATCGCGTCGGCTTCACCGTCGAGGACCGCGACCGTTCGCAGGGTGTGTACTTCGTGCGCTACGTCGACCCGGAAGTCGACGCCACCGGCAAGAAGGACGGCGGCATCCTGTCCAAGCTGCTGTTCTTCATGCCGGACGACAAGCCGGACCCGAAGGCGGGCCAGAGCCAGTACCGCATCCTGGTCAAGGGCGAGGGCAAGCAAAGTTCGGTGCAGGTGCTCACCCGCGAAGGCGGCCTCGACGATACCCGCACCGCGAAACGCATCCTGTCGCTGCTGCACGAGCAGCTGAAGTAAGCAGCGCGGCAACGCTGCCCCGTGCAGGAACAAAAGGCGCCATCGGCGCCTTTTGTTCTTTCTGCGTCCCGCAACAGCCCCGTCGCGGCCAAGGCCGCTCCCACAGAAAATGCACCCGCCCCGCAGCGGGAGCCGGAGCCGGGGTTTTGTGGGAGGGGTCTTCTGACCCCGACAGCAGCGGTGGGCAGTGCGGGGCGCCGGGCAAGGCCCGGTCGGCGACCTTCAGGCCCTCATCGACAGCGCTTCAGCCTGTTCGGCGACTTCGGCCAGATTGACCACTTCGCCGATCACGACGATGGCCGGGCTGCCCAGCTTTGCGTCGGCGACGGCCTGCGGCAGGTCGCGCAGCGTCGACACGACGGCACGCTGGCTGTCGCGGGTGCCATTCTGGATCGCGCAGGCGGGGGTGTCGGCGGCGAGGCCGCCGGCGTGCAGCGCTTCGGCGATCGACGCCAGCTTCCGCATGCCCATGTAGATGACCAGGGTCGTACCGCAGCGGGCCAGTGCCGCCCAGTCGGGCTCGCGGCCCGGCTGGCCGTCTTCGCGTGCGTGGCCGGTGACGAAGGTGACGCCACAGGCCAGGTCGCGGTGGGTGACCGGCACGCCCAGCGTGGCCGGTACCGCGATGCCGGCCGACAGGCCGCTCACCACCTCGCATTCGATGCCGGCCCGGCGCAGCGTCTGCATTTCCTCGCCGCCGCGGCCGAACACGAAGGGGTCGCCGCCCTTGACCCGGCCGACCGTGAGGCCGGCGCGCGCATAGCGCAGCATCAGGCGTTCGATGAAGGCCTGCGGCGTGCTGCGACAGCCGCCACGCTTGCCGACGCGCACGATGCGGGCGTCGCTGCGCGCGTGTTCGAGCACGGCGGTGTCGGCCAGGTCGTCGACCAGCAGCACGTCGCAGCGGCCAAGCGCGCGCACGGCCTTCAGCGTCAGCAGTTCGGGGTCGCCGGGGCCGGCGCCTATCAGGTAGACCTTTCCGGTCCGGGGGGCGTAAGTCGTCATGACGAGTACCTTGCAAGTCCGGTGCCAGCCCCCGATACGTCGCACCGAGGCCGCGATTTCACCGCGCTCGGGCGTTGCGGCCGTCTGCAATGCCCGCGACGGGTGCATAGGCGCACCGTCGCTGTGCGGCCGGTGCTACAGTCAGACTGTGTCCCAGCAAACGACGCGCCGTGCCGAACGAAACCCTGAAATCCGACCGAACTGCCGAGGCGCGCACGCGCGGCGATGCCAAGGAACGCATTTTCGCGGCGGCCGAGAAGCTATTTACCGAGCAGGGCTACGCGGCGACCTCGATGCGCATGATCGCGTCGGCGGCCGGCGTGCCGCTGGCGTCGATCAATTACCACTTCGGCTCCAAGCGCGACCTGATGGAGAGCGTGTATCAGCGCGTGCTCGGGGCCGACGGCACACGCTCTGGCTACCTCGCCAAGCTCGAACGCGAGGCGGTCGAGGCGCCGTTGAGCGTCACCCGCATCGTCGAAACCTTCGTCGAGTCGACGCTGCGCCTGTCGCGCAAGGACACGGTGTCCGGCGCCGTGTTCAAGCAGCTGATCGGCCGCGCCTACTTCGAACCGGGCGACGATTTCATCCCCGAAGAGTACGTCCGCATCATGGACTGGTACCGCAAGGCGCTGATGCGCGCGCTGCCGGCGCTGCCCGAGGACGAACTGCTGCGCCGGATGTACTTCTTCGTCGGCATCGTGGCCTACGTGATGGCCGGGCGCGACGTGATGCACCTGCTCGGCCGCTGTTCACCGGCCTCCCGCAACGACCCTGAAAGCCTGCTGCGTGCGCTGGTGCCTTTCATCGTCGGAGGTCTCGAAGCGCCGCCGTCGGCGTGAGGCGGCCGATGCTTGGCGCGCGAATTGCTCGTGTCGTGTCATGAGCACACGCCTGTCCGTCCTATTCACTCGGGATCGCCCGCCTTGCTGAGCGTGCCCCTCGTCATGGTGCTGCTGGCGCTGGCCATCGCGCTGGCGCTGGTGTTCATGCGCCCGGAGCGCGCCAGCGACAGCTCGCCGGGGGGCGACGCGCAGCGCGCCTTCGGCGATTGCGAGCGGCTGCTGCAACTTGTCCATTCGCTGCAGCAGCACCGCGGCATGAGTACCGCCTGGCTGGCCGGCGACGCCCTGTTCGAATCGCCGATGCGCGCCCGGCGGCGCGCCGTGCAGCACGACATCGAAGCGCTGGAGACGACCGCACGCGCCGAGATGGCGCTGGAGGGGCCGTGCATCACGCGGTACGAACTGGCGCTGCTCGACGCGCAGTGGAAGGAGCTGTGTGCCGCGCTGGACGGCAGCCCGGCAGCGATCGGCGCCGACGACAATCTGACGCGGCACAGCCTGCTGGTGTCGCACGTGCTGGGCTGGCTGGCGGCCGTCGGCAATCGCCGTATCGCACCGGTTGCCGCGTCGTCAGGCAGCGGCCTGCTGCGCACCTGGATCAGCACGCTGCCGGCGCTGGGCGAGCAGCTGGGTCAGGCGAGGGCGGTCGGCAGCGCGGCCGCGGCCCGCGGGGTCTGCACGGCGGCCGAGCGCATGCGTCTGATGTATCTGGCGTCGCGCGCCGAGTCGCTGATGCACCAGGCGATCGCCGACACGCCCCGTCTGCCGGGCGCGCTGCCGGCCACCGAGCGCATCGTCCGTCTGCTCGGTCTGCTGCGCAGCGATCTGCTCGGCGCGACCGACCGGATGACCGCGGAGCTGTACTTCGCCGAAGCCACCGCGGCGATCGACGCCATCTACGCCTGGATGACCAGCTGCGAAGACGCGCTGCGCGGTGTGCTCGCGCAGCAGGCCGTGTCAGCCGGCTGAACTTTCAGCGACGCGCCGGCCGATGTGGGCCAGCGCCTCCTCGACCTGATCGATCAGGATCAGACACAGGTCGCCGCCTTCCAGCCGTTCGAGCGCGTGGTCGATGGCGACGAATTCGCCATTGATGTCGCACACCTCGCGTGTACGGCTCGCGCCCTCCAGACCTTCACGCAGCAGCGCGATCACCTCGCCGTCCTTGCGCCCGCGCTGGCACTGGTCCTGGTAAAGCACCACGCTGTCGAAGGCGGCACCGAGGATCTGCGTCTGCTTGCGGATGTCCTCGTCGCGGCGGTCGCCTGCGCCGCTGATGACCACGCTGCGGCGCTTCGCCGGCAGCGCGTCGATGGCCTGCACCAGCGCGCTGATGGCGTCCGGATTGTGGCCGTAGTCGGCGATCAGTGTCGCGCCCCTGTAGTCGAACACATTGAAGCGGCCGGGTGCGGTCGCCGCGTCCGACACGAAGCTGGCAAGTGCTGCGCGGATGGACGACCAGTCGAAACCGAGCGCCCAGGCGGCGCCGAGCGCCGCCATCGCGTTCTCGACCTGGAAACCCAGCTTGCCGCCACGGGTCAGCGGCACCTGCGACAGCGGAATGCGCACCGCGCTGCTGCCTTCGGCAGCCACCAGCGCGCCGTCGTCCACGTAGATGACGCGGCGGCCGCGTGCGCGATGGGTGGCGATGACCGGGTGGGTGCGGTCCTGCGCAAAGAAGGTGATCGAGCCGGGGCAGTGTTCGGCCATCGCCGCCACCACCGGGTCGGCGGCGTTCAGCACCGCCATGCCCTTGGGCGCGACGTTCTGCACGATCACCCGCTTCACCACCGCCAGATCCTCGACGGTATTGATATAGGCGAGGCCGAGGTGGTCGCCGCTGCCGATATTGGTGACCACCGCGACCTGGCAGCGGTCGAAGCCCAGACCTTCGCGCAGCACGCCGCCACGCGCGGTTTCCAGCACCGCGCCATCGACGTCCGGGTGGGCCAGCACGTTACGCGCGCTCTTCGGGCCGCTGCAGTCGCCGGTATCGATGCATTCGTTGCCGACGAACACGCCGTCGGTGGTGGTCATGCCAACGCGCAGGCCGGTCTGTGCCATCAGGTGGGCGATCAGCCGCACCGTCGTCGTCTTGCCGTTGGTGCCGGCGACGGCGACCAGCGGAATGCGTGCGTCGTCGCCGGGGCCGAACATGGTCGACATGATGGCTTCGCCGACTGCGCGTCCCTTGCCGAAGGAGGGCGCCAGGTGCATGCGCAGGCCGGGGGCGGCATTCACCTCGACGATACCGCCGCCCTGTTCCTCCAGCGGCTTGAGCACGGTGCGGCAGACGATGTCGACACCGGCGATGTCCAGCCCTATCGTGCGCGCCGCCTCGACCGCGCGCGCCGCCAGTTCCGGGTGCACGTCGTCGGTCACGTCGGTGGCGCTGCCGCCGGTCGACAGGTTGGCGTTGTTGCGCAGCACGACGCGTTCGCCCAGCGCCGGCACGCTGTCCGGTGAGTGGCCCTGGACGGCCAGGCGAGCGAGCGCGATGTCGTCGATGCGCATCTTGGTCAGCGAAGTGGCGTGGCCGTCGCCGCGGCGCGGGTCGGCGTTCACCTCGTCGACCAGTTCGCGCACTGTGCGGCTGCCGTCGCCGATCACCTGCGGCGGTTCGCGGCGGGCGGCGGCGACCACGCGGTCACCGACCACCAGGAAGCGGTAGTCGGCGCCCGGGATGAAGCGCTCGACCATCACTTCGCGGCTGATTTCGTAGGCGGCGTTGAACGCGATCTCCATGTGCTCGCGGCTGACGATGTTCACCGTCACGCCCTTGCCCTGATTGCCGTCGCGCGGCTTCACGACCACCGGCAGACCGACTTCGAGCGCGGCGGCCCACGCCTCGTCGACGTCGCTCACCGTGCGGCCGAGCGGTACTGGCACGCCGGCGGCGTGCAGCAGCGCCTTGGTCAGTTCCTTGTCCTGGGCGATCGATTCGGCGACCGCGCTGGTGCGGTCGGTCTCGGCCGCCTGGATGCGACGCTGCCGGCTGCCCCAGCCGAGCTGCACCAACGAGCCGTCGGTCAGCCGGCGGAACGGGATGCCGCGCGCGACGGCGGCTTCGACGATGGCGCCGGTGCTCGGGCCGAGGCGGATGTCCTCGTCCAGTTCGCGCAGCTGCTGCAGCGCCGCGGCGAGGTCGAAGCTGCCGCCTCCGGCGGCGGCGCGACAGAGCTGTTCGGCCAGTTCGAAGGCGAGGCGGCCGACCGCCTCTTCGGTGTATTCGACGACGACCTGATAGACGCCGGCGTCCACGGTCTGCATCGTGCAGCTGAAGGTGACCGGACAGCCGGCGCTGGCCTGCAGGCCGAGCGCGGCCAGTTCCAGCGCGTCGGCCATGGCCAGCGGCCCGCTGCGTGCGGTCGGGCGCAGCGGCCGGATGCCGGGGAAGAGGGCGCGCAGACGCTCGGCGAAACCGGGCATCGCGTCCAGCGAACAGTGTTCGCCGGTGCACGACACGATGGCTTCGATACAGGTGTGGCGGCTCCACAGATTGGGGCCGCGGAGGGCGCGCAGGCGGGTGATGTCCATGAAAGCGTTCAGGCGGTGTTTCAGGCCGGTACCGCGACGGGCACCGGGGGATCGAAGGTTTCGGCGCCGGTGCGCAACGCCGCCGGCGACAGGCCGAGCGACCAGGCGGCCGCCAGCGCGGCGAGCAGGTTCTCGGTCGCGTGTAGCGGTTCGCCGTCGGTCAGCGGCAGGCTGGCGAGCGGGCACAGCACTTCGGTGCGCTCGGCTTCGAGCAGACGGATCTGGCCGTCGCGCACGATGACCGCGCGGCCGCCGGACTGCACGTGGCTGCCGACGATGCCGTTGTCGGCGTGCGTGCTGTACCAGATCACCTCGCCGTCGCACAGCTCGGCCATCTCGGCCTGCAGCGGATCGTCGGCGTTCAGCACGCCGGTGCCGCGGCGCAGTACCACGTCGATCTGGCTGCGCAGCACGTTGAACACGCGGTCGGACGAGTCGATGTAGTAGTCGCCGAAATGCGCTTCCGGATCGATGCGCGTGAGCACGCCGACCTGGCAGCGGTCGTAGGCCAGGCCTTCCTTCAGTATCGTTTCGAAGCTGTTCTCGATCACCGCCACTTCGGCGCCGGGATTCATCAGCACGCGCTGCGACGGCTCGAAGCGGGCGGCGTCGCCGTCTTCGAGGCGGCGGCTGTCGAGGTAGAGGCCGTCGCTGCAGGCGAGGCCGACGCGCTGGCCGGAGAAGCGCATCAGGTGCGCGATCAGCCGGGCGACCGTGGTCTTGCCGCGGGTGCCGCTGACGCCGATGACCGGAATGCGGCCGTCGTCGGCGGTCGCGAACAGGTGGTCGACGATGGCGCGACCAACCGGACGCGGCGTGCCGATGGCCGGCTTCAGATGCATCAGCAGGCCGGGGCCTGCGTTCACTTCGACGATGGCGCCGCCCTGTTCGCGCAGCGGGCGGCGGATGTCCTCGACCACCAGATCGATGCCGGCGATGTCGAGGCCGACCACGCGGGCGGCCAGCGCCACCAGACGGGCGGTGTCCGGATGGACCTGGTCGGTCACGTCGTAGGCGATGTTGCCGTTGCGCTGCACCAGCACGCGGGCGCCCTCGGCCGGCACCGAGTCGGCGCTGTAGCCCTGGCGCTCCAGTTCGAAGCGCAGCTTGGCGTCGCGTTCGGGAATCAGCAGGTCGAGCGGAAATTCCTGCTCCGGTCCGCGGCGCGGATCGATATTGATCTGGCTGTCGAGCAGCTGGCGGACGGTGGATCGCCCGTCGCCGGTGATCCAGACGGTTTCGCCGGCAACCGCCGCGACCATCTGCTTGCCGACCACCAGCAGGCGGTGCTCGTTGCCCGGGATGAAGCGCTCGACCAGCACGTACTTGCTGTAGCGGCGCGCCAGTTCGTAGGCGGTGGCGACCTCTTCGCGCTTGGTCAGTTCGGCCGACACGCCGCGGCCGTGATTGGCGTTGGCCGGCTTGACGACCACCGGCACCCCGATGTCCTCGGCCGCAGCCCAGGCGTCGTCGGCGTCGCTGACTTCGCGGCCTTCCGGCACTGGCACGCCGCAGCCGGCGAGCAGGCGCTTGGTCAGGTCCTTGTCGCGCGAAATGCCTTCGGCGATGGCGGCGGTGCGGTCGGTTTCGGCGGTCCAGATGCGGCGCAGCTTGCGGCCGTAGCCCAGCTGCACCAGATTGCCGTCGTTCAGGCGGATGGACGGGATGCGGCGGTCCTGTGCCGCCTCGACGATGCAGCCGGTGCTCGGGCCCAGGCAGTGTTCGTCGACCAGGTCGCGCAGTTCCGAAACGGCTGCCTTGACGTCGAACGGGCGGTCGTCCATCGCCGACAGCACCAGTTCGCGTGCGGCGAGTATCGCGGCGCGGCTGACGATGTGATTGCCGGAGATGACCACCACCTTGTAGACGCCACGCTCGGACGTTTCGCGCGCCTTGCCGAAGTTGCCCTTCATGCCGGCCTGGTTCTGCAGTTCCAGCGTCACGTGTTCGAGTATGTGGCCGGGCCAGGTGCCTTCGCGCAGCCGGCGCACGAAACCGCCGCGCTCTTCGTAGCTGCACGTGTGTTCGTGCAGGGCGGGCAGCCAGTCGATCAGGCGATCGACGAAGCCGGGAATGGTGTTCGAGGGGGAGTCTTCGAGTTCGCCGATGTCTATCCAGACTTCGAGCGCTGGAACATAGGTCCAGATATTGGGGCCGCGCAGTTCGAGGGTGCGCAGGATTTCGATCGAGCGTTTACTCATCGTGCGGGGTCGGTGGTGGTCCGGAGCCCCGAGGTTGTTGAAAACATCGGCTTAACGGCGTCTTTGCGCTTTGGTTGACAGCTTTTTCATCTATTTTTGAACCTGCGTCGGGGACGTGTTCCGGCCCTGTCGCCGGCGCTATACTCCGCCGCCTCGCCGGGCCCCGTGTCGTCGAGCGCGTGCTCGTCGCCGGCCCCGCTTCATGCGTACCTTTCCGCACTCTTGCCGCCCGAAACCGCCCCGATGACCCGCGCCACCGACGACCGCCTGCTCCCCGACGACCTGCCGCAGGCGTGGCGCAGCGGGCTGGCGGCGCAATTGCAGCCGGGCGAGGCGGTTCAGGTCTGGTTGCAGACCGATCTCGACGACACGCTTCATTTCGCAACGAATCTGCTGGTGCTGACCGACCGCCGGCTGCTGTCCTGTGCCGGTGAGCAGTGGCGCAACTGGCCGCTGGCCGCCGGCCAGCACTTCCAGCACCACGACCACGCCGGCGTCGGCACGCTGGCGCTGCACGACAGCGAACGCCGCCTCGCCGGCTGGCGCTACACGCTGGCGCTGAACACCGAAGCACTGCGGCTGGCCGACCAGCACACGCGACAGATCGAGCGGCTGACCCATCCCGACCACGTGGTCGAGGACGAGGACGGCCTGTGCCCGCGCTGCAAGGCGCCGCTGCCGCCGGACGACGACGAGTGCCCGCTGTGCGAACGCAGCACGACGCGCCCACCGTCCACCTGGGCGCTGCTGCGGCTGTGGCGTTTCGCCCGGCCTTACCGCGGGCGTCTGTTCGCCGGCTTCCTGCTGACGCTGGCGTCGACCGCGGCCAATCTGGTGCCGCCCTACCTGACCATCCCGCTGATGGACAAGGTGCTCATTCCGCACCAGATCGGTACGCCGATCACGGTGGCGGCGGTGTGGCCCTATCTGGCCGGTCTGCTCGGCGCCGCACTGCTGGGCTGGGCGCTGGGCTGGGCGCGCACATATATATTGGCGCGCGTGTCGGAGCGCATCGGCGCCGATCTGCGCACCACCACCTTCGACCACCTGATGGGCCAGTCGCTGGAGTATTTCGGCGGCAAGCGCACCGGCGACCTGATGGCGCGCATCGGCGCCGAGACCGACCGCATCAACGTGTTCCTGTCGCTGCACCTGCTCGATTTCGCGACCGACGTGCTGATGCTGTTCATGACCGCGGTGGTGCTGTTCTCGATCAACCCGTGGCTGGCGCTGGTGACCCTGCTGCCGCTGCCGGTGATCGCCTGGATGATCCACACGGTGCGCGACCGGCTGCGCACCGGCTTCGAGAAGGTGGACCGCATCTGGGGCGAGGTGACCAATGTGCTGGCCGACACCATTCCGGGCATCCGCGTGGTGAAGGCTTTCGCGCAGGAGAAGCGCGAGTCGGCCCGCTTCGCTGCCGCGAATCGCCGCAACCTCGAAACCAACGATCGGGTGAACCGCGTGTGGTCGTTGTTTGGCCCGACGGTGACGCTGCTGACCGAGGTCGGCCTGCTGTTCGTCTGGGGCTTCGGCATCTGGCAGGTCGGCCGCGACCACATCACGGTGGGCGTGCTGACCGCCTTCATCGCCTACATCAGCCGCTTCTACCTGCGCCTGGATTCGATGAGCCGCATCGTGTCGGTGACGCAGAAGGCGGCAGCCGGTGCCAAGCGCATTTTCGATATCCTGGACCACGGTTCCAGCGTGCCGGAGCCGGCGCGGCCGGTGCATCTGGCGCGGGTCGAAGGCCGCATCGAACTGCGCGGCGTGGCTTTCCGCTACGGCAACCGCGCGGTGCTGCGCGGCGTCGATCTCGACATCGCGCCGGGTGAATTCATCGGCCTGGTCGGCCACAGCGGCTCTGGCAAGAGCACGCTGGTGAACCTGATCAACCGCTTCTACGACGTGTCCGGCGGCAGCATACGGATAGACGGCACCGACATCCGCGCGCTGCCGGTGGCCGAGTACCGGCGCCACATCGGCCTGGTGCTGCAGGAGCCTTTCCTGTTCTTCGGCACCATCGCCGACAACATCGCCTACGGCAAGCCGGACGCCACGCGCGCCGAAATCATCGCGGCGGCGCGGGCGGCGCACGCGCACGAATTCATCCTGCGCCTGCCGCACGGCTATGACTCGATGGTGGGTGAGCGCGGCCAGACGCTGTCCGGCGGCGAGCGACAGCGCATTTCGATCGCGCGCGCGCTGCTGATCGATCCGCGCATCCTGATACTCGACGAGGCGACCTCGTCGGTCGATACCGCGACCGAGAAGGAAATCCAGCGCGCGCTCGACAACCTGGTCGAGGGCCGCACCACACTGGCCATCGCCCACCGCCTGAGCACCTTGCGCAAGGCCGACCGCCTGGTCGTGCTCGACCGCGGGCAGATCGTCGAGGTCGGTCCGCACGACGAACTGATGGCGCGCGAAGGACACTACTACCGGCTTTACATGGCGCAGCAGCGGCTGGCCGAAGCCGACGCCGCGGAAGGAGCGCTGGCATGACGATTTCGCTCGAACGCGACGCACACGGCCTGCTGGTTTTCGTCGATGCGACCGGCCAGCGCCACGCCGGCGTGCAGCCGGTGCGCGCCTTCCCGCTGTCGGCGCCGGGCGAGGGTGTGGCACTGATGTCGGCCGACGGCCACGAACTGGCCTGGCTCGATGCGCCCGATGCGCTCGACGCCGCCAGCCGTGCATTGCTCGACGAGGAACTGTCGCGCCGCGAATTCATGCCGCGCATCCGCAGCATCACCGGCGTATCCAGCTTCTCGACGCCCTGCGACTGGGACATCGTGACCGACCGCGGCGCCACCCGCTTCACGCTGCGCAGCGAAGACGACATCCGCCGCCTCGGCGGCGCACGGCTGCTGATCACCGACAGCCACGGCATCCACTACGAAGTCGCCGACATGAAGGCGCTCGACCGGGCCAGCCGGCGCATCCTCGACCGTTTTCTCTGACGGATCTGCGGCGCATCGCTGACGGTGCACTGCCGGCGCAGAATCGCCTTTCCTCCCACTCGCATGTCGTGACGCGAGGCCTTCATTCGTCGTGGTCGTAATGAAAGTTTTTTTCATTCGAGTGGTTTAAACATACACGAATGTATGTTTATAATCGGTCCGGTATCTGCGTGGCCGGTCCACGCATTGATGATTGCCAAGCGCGGCGCCGACTGCGCGTTACTCCGGGATAAGCGATGAAAAAGGAAACGGATTTCTCTTGGGCCGCGGGCCTGCTGGGTGCAGGTTTGCTGGCGCTTGTGCTGGCCGGCTGCGGTCAGGACAAGGGTGGCGAGCACGCCAATGGCGGCATGCCGCCGGCTGCGGTCAAGGTGCTCACCGTGACGCCGCAGGAAGTGCCGGTGCATTACGACTACGTCGGCCAGGTCGCCGGTTCGCGCGAGATCGAGGTGCGGGCGCGGGTGACCGGCATCGTCGAGAAGCGGCTGTACGAGGAAGGCCAGCGCATCAAGGAAGGGCAGGTGATGTACCGGCTCGACGCGGCGCCTTACCGTGCGCGCGTCGCTTCAGCAGATGCACAGCTTGATCAGGCGAAGGCGCAGCTGGCACAGGCCGAGCGCGAATACGCGCGGGTGAAGCCGCTGGCGGAGGCCGAGGCGGCCAGCCGCAAGGAAGCCGACGACGCGCAATCGACGCGCGATCTGGCGCGTGCCGCCGTCAAGGCGGCCGAGGCGCAACTGCAGCAGGCGCAGATCGATCTCAGTTACACCGACGTGCGTGCGCCGCTGGGCGGCGTCGCCGGCCGCGCGCTGAAGGTCGAGGGCAGCCTTGCCGTGGCCGGTGCCGACAGCCTGCTCACCACGCTGGCGCAGACCGATCCGGCCTATGTGAACTTCGGCGTCGGTGAAGTGGAATACCTGCGTACGCGCGACGAAATCGCGCGCGGCGCGCTGAAGCTCGATCCGCAAGGCTTCCTGGTCAAGCTCAGGGGTTCGGACGGCAGCGACTTCCCGCGCAGCGGCCGGCTCGGCTTCCAGGACTACAAGGCAGACACCAGCACCGGCGCCTTCGCGCTGCGTGCCACTTTCGACAATAAGGACGGCAAGCTGTCGCCCGGCCAGTTCGTGCGCGTGCTGCTGTCCGGCGCCACCCGGCCGGACGCGATCGCGGTGCCACAGCGCGCCGTGCTCGACAGCCCGAACGGCAAGTTCGTGTACGTGATCGCCGAAGCCGAAGGCAAGACGCTGGCGCAGCCGCGACCGGTCAAGCTCGGCGAATGGGCGCAGCTCGGCGGCGAACTGGGCAATGCCTGGGTGATCCGCGAGGGCCTGAAGGCGGGCGAGCGCGTCATCGTCGATGGCATGGCGCGCATCTTCGTGCCCGGCTCGCCGGTGCGCATTGACGACGGCTCCGCGCCGGCACAGCCGCCGGCAGGTGCTGCGGCACCGGCCGCGCAGTAAGGAGCCGCCATGTTTTCGCGCTTCTTCATAGACAGGCCGATCTTTGCCTTCGTCATTTCCATCCTGCTGGTGCTGGCCGGCCTCGCTGCCATGCGCACGCTGCCGATCGCGCAGTACCCGGAAATCGCCCCGCCCGAAGTGATGGTGCGCGCGGTGTACCCGGGCGCGTCCGCCGAAACCATCGCGCAGACCGTGGCCGCACCGCTGGAAAGCGTCATCACCGGTGTCGAGGGCATGATGTACATGCGCTCGACCTCGACCTCGAATGGCGTCGTCGAAATCTACGCCACCTTCGAAATCGGCACCGACCCCGACAAGGCGGCGGTGAACGTGAACAACCGCGTCAAGCAGGCCGATGCGCGTCTGCCGGAAGAGGTGCGCCGGCAGGGCGTGGTGGTCGAGAAGGGTTCGTCCGCCTTCCTGGCGGTGATGGCCTTCTACTCGCCGGATGGCACGCACGAACAGCTCTACACGTCGAACTACGTCACGCTGAACGTGCTCGACAACATCAAGAAGATTCCCGGCACGACCAATGTGCAGATCTTCGGCGCCAAGGACTACGCCATGCGCATCTGGGTACGCCCGGACCGCATGACCCAGCTCGGCGTCACCGTGCCCGAGATCGCCGGTGCGCTGCGCGAGCAGAACGCGCAGTTCGCCGCCGGCAAGATCGGCCAGTCGCCGACCGGCGGCGGCCAGGACATGGTCTACACCATCACCACCAAGGGCCGGCTGTCCACCGTCGAGGAATTCGAGAACATCATCCTGCGCTCGAACGCCGACGGCACGAAGCTGCGCCTGCGCGACGTCGCACGCGTCGAGCTGGGCTCCAAGGACAACGACTTCAACGGCACCTACAACGGCAAGCCGGCAGTGCTGATGGGCGTGTTCCTGCAGCCGGGCGCCAACGCGCTGGACGTGGCCAAGGAGGTGAAGGGCGCGGTGGCCGAGATGGCGACCCGCTTCCCGCCGGGCATGACCTACGCCATTCCGTACGACACCACGCGCTTCGTCGAGGTGTCGATCAAGGAGGTGGTGAAGACACTGGGCGAGGCGATGATCCTGGTGTTCATCGTCGTGTTCGTGTTCCTGCAGAACATCCGCGCCACGCTGATCCCGGTGCTGGCGGTGCCGGTGTCGCTGCTCGGCACCTTCGCCGGCCTGCACGTGCTCGGCTACTCGATCAACACGCTGACGCTGTTCGGCATGGTGCTGGCCATCGGCATCGTGGTCGATGACGCCATCGTGGTGCTGGAGAACGTCGAGCGCATCATGCACGAGCAGAGGTTGAGCGCTCGCGAAGCGGCGCTGAAGGCGATGCACGAGGTGACCGGCCCGGTCATCGCCATCGTGCTCGTGCTGACCGCTGTGTTCGTGCCGATCGCCTTCCTTGGCGGCCTGACCGGCGAGTTGTATCGCCAGTTCGCGGTGACCATCTCGATCGCCGTCGTGCTGTCCGGTCTGGTCGCGTTGACGATGACGCCGGCGCTGTGCGTGGCGCTGCTGAAGAACGAGCACAAGAGCACGGCGCGCATCTTCGTCTGGTTCAACGACTGGTTCGCCCGCGTCACCCACCGCTACACCGGCGCCGTGACCTGGATGATCCGCCGCTCAGCGGTCGGCGTCGTGCTGTTCATCGGCATGGTGGTGATCACCGCCGGTCTGTGGAGCAAGACACCGGGTTCGCTGGTGCCGGACGAGGACCAGGGCTATTACATCGCCGCCATCTTCCTGCCGGACGGCGCGACGCTGGAGCGCACCGACAAGGTGGTGGACGAGGTGATGAAGGCCATCCAGTCCAACCCCGCCAACGAACACGTGATGGCCTTCGCCGGCATGGACTTCATCGGCGGCGGTTTCAAGAACAGCGCGGCCACCATCTTCGTCAGCCAGAAGCACTGGGACGAGCGGAACATGAGCACGCAGCAACTGGTGGGCGAACTGTTCGGCAAGACCGCGGGCATCAAGGAGGCGCTGGTGCTGGCCTTCAATCCGCCGGCCATCTTCGGCCTCGGCAACACCGGCGGCTTCGAGTTCTATCTGCAGAACCGCGGCGATGGCGGCACCAAGCGCTTGGTCGAGAACATGGGCGCGCTGGTCGGCGCCTCGCACCAGAGCACGGTGCTGGCCGGCGGCCTGCAGACTTTGTGGCGTCCGAACGCGCCCCAGCTCTACGTCGACGTCGACCGTGAGCGGGCGAAGTCGCTGGGCATTCCGCTGGACGACGCGTTCACCACGCTGGCCGGCACGCTGGGCACCTTCTACGTGAACGACTTCAACAAGTTCGGTCGCGTGTGGCAGGTGCTGATGTCGGCGGAGAGCCAGTACCGCCGTACGCCGGAGGACATCGGCCGCCTGTACGTGAAGAACACGGCCGGCGACATGGTGCCGGTGTCGGCCTTCGCCAAGGTCGAGTACAGCTCCGGCCCGGACACGGTGGACCGCTACAACAACCTGCCTGCGGTCAAGCTGATGGGTCAGGCTGCACCGGGCTATTCGTCCGGCCAGGCCATCGCCGAGGTCGAGCGACTGGTGAAGGATCTGCCGGGCGACATGAGCTACGAGTGGACCGGCGCCGCCTTCCAGGAGAAGCGCGTGTCGAGTGCGGCCGCGCTGGCGCTGATCATGGCTGCGGTGATGGTGTTCCTCATCCTCGCCGCCCAGTACGAGAAGTGGTCGCTGCCGTTCTCGGTGCTGCTGGCCATGCCCTTCGGCATCTTCGGTGCGCTGGCGGCGGTGTGGCTGCGCGGCATGACCAATGACGTGTATTTCCAGATTGGTCTGGTGACGCTGCTCGGCCTGTCGGCGAAGAACGCCATCCTGATCGTCGAGTATGCGGTGCTGAAACACCACGAAGGCTATCCGGTCGCCGCCGCGGCGATCGAGGCGGCCCGGCTGCGCCTGCGCCCCATCGTGATGACCTCGCTCGCCTTCATCCTCGGCGTGCTGCCGCTGGCCATTTCCACCGGCGCCGGCGCCGGCGCGCGGGTGTCGGTCGGTACCGGCGTCATCGGCGGCATGCTGGCCGCGACCTTCCTCGCCATCTTTTTCGTGCCGCTCTTCTACAAGCTCATCGTCGATCGCCGTCTGGCGACGCCGGAAGACGAGCTGAAGGTGCACAAGCCGGAGACGCCCCATGTCCACGCACATCATTGATCCGGCACGCCGCACGCTGCTGTCGGTCGCAATGGCCGCGGCCCTGCTGTCGGCCTGCGCGCTGAACCCGAAGCCGACGCCGGAACTCGACCTGCCGGCGGTGACCGCGACCACGCCGGCCGAGATCGACCGCTGGTGGGAAAGCTTCCGCGACCCGGTGCTCGACGGTCTGATCGCCGAGGCGCTCGAACGCAACGACGACGTCGTCATCGCGGTGCAGCGCGTGCAGTCGTCGCGCGCCGCGCTCGATCTGGTGCGCATCAACCGCCTGCCGGACGCCAGCCTGTCGCTGTCCGGCTCGCGCCAGCAGTACAGCAACGAGCGGCCGATACCGGGCCGCTCGCGCCAGTACAACACGGTGATCGGCGGCATTTCGGCGTCCTACGAGCTGGATCTGTTCGGTCGTCTGTCCGGTCAGCGCGACGTCGCGCGCCAGCAGCTGGCCGCCAGCCGCTACGCGCTCGAGGGGCTGCGTGCGTCGGTGACGGCGCAGGTGGCACGCGCCTATTTCAGCCTGCGTGCGCTCGACGCCGACGAGGCGCTGCTGTCGCAGACGCTGGCCACGCGCGACGCCGCGCTGTCGCTGCGCGAGAAGCAGTTCGCCGGCGGCGCCATCAGTCGCTACGACCTGGAAATCTCGCGCTCGGAGCGCGCCAGCGTGGCCGCTGCTCTGGCCACCACGCGCAGCAGTCGCGAACAGGCGGAAACGGCACTGGCAGTCCTGCTCGGCCGTTCGCCGCGCGAACTGGTGGAGCGGATTCCGGACCGCGGTCTGGCGCTGTCGACGCTGGCGGTGCAGCCGGAGATTCCGGCTGGACTCAGCTCCGATCTGCTGGCGCGTCGCGCCGACGTGCGCGCGGCAGAAGCCAATCTGGCGGCCGCCAGCCTGAGCGTCGAAGTGGCGCGCACGCAGTGGTTCCCGACCATATCGCTGACCGCTGGCCTGGGCGGCGAAAGTGCGGCGCTGGGCAGCCTGCTGTCGTCGTCGGCCCGCACCTGGAACATCGGTGCGGCGATCGCGCAGCCGCTGGTCGGTCTGCTCAGCACACGCGCCATCGTCGCGCAGTCGGAAGCCGAACGCGCGCAGATCGCGCAGACCTATCAGCAGGCAGCCCGCCAGGCCTACGCCGACGCGCTGAGCGCGCTGTCCGCCGCACGCGGCGCGCGTGAGGCGATGGACGAGACGGTGACGCTGTATGACGCCACGACCAAGGCACGCGACCTCGCCGAGAAGAACTACGAAGCCGGCCGCGCGGGTCGCATCGTGCTGCTCGATGCCGAGCGCGAAAAGCTGTCGGCCGAGCGCCAGCTCATCGCTACCCGGCTCGACCGCGTGACTGCGCTGGTCAACACCTATCAGGCGCTGGGCGGTGGCTGGTCCGGCCGCATCGAGACCGGTGGTGACGACGAGAAGCTGGAGAACGTCCCGACTGCCTCACGCTGAAGAATTCCTTTCCTCCTCCTAGGAATTTGCGCGCGGGCTTGTCCCGCGCTTTTTTTTGCTGAAACGGTCAGTGCCTCCGGCCGGTCTCGCCGACTGCGCCTCAGGCCGCCATCACCGTCTGCAGAGGAGGTTCGCTGGCCGTTTCCACCGCCGCCAGAAACTCCGCACCCCAGCGCACGATGTCGTTGTGCTGGACGATGGCGAACAGTTCGCGCAGCCGTGACTCGGCTTCGGCTCGATGGATGTTCAGCGCGTAAAGACATTTGTCGCGCAGGTCATTGCGGTCGTGCGGATTGGTCAGTATCGCGCCGTGCAGTTCGGCCGCCGCACCGGCGAATTCCGACAGCACCAGCACGCCACCGCCCTGCATCAGCCCTTGGGTGGCGACATACTCCTTGGACACGAGATTGAGCCCGTCGCGCAGCGGCGTGATCCACATGACGTCGGCGATGGCGTAGTAGGCCACCAGTTCGGCGAAGGGGATGGGACGGAAGAAGAACTGCACCGGTGTCCAGCCGACACGCGAGAAGCGTCCGTTGATGCGGCCGACCGCCTGTTCGATCTGCGTCTGCAGCGTGTCGTAGATGGTCATTTCACTCGCTGCGGGCACGCATACGGCGATCAGCGTCACCTTCTGCCGCAGTTCCTCGTTCTGTTCGAGCAGCTGTTCGAAGGCGAGCAGCTTCTCCAGCGTGCCCTTGGTGTAGTCCAGCCGCTCGACCGACAGGATGACGCGCTGGCCCGTCATTTCACGGCGCAGCCGGTCCATCAGGCGGGCGCTCTGCGTGTCGGCCAGTATGCGACCGATGCGGCCGACATCCAGGCCGACCGGATGGGCGCCGATGCCGATGCGCCGGCCATGCACCTCGATCGCCGTCGTCATCTCGTCCAGCCCGACCGCGCAGCCGTAGGTGAGGAAACGCGGCGCGCAGTTCTTCGTTTCCAGCACGCGCAGCGGCGCCACGCCGCGCGCGACGTCGACGAAGTTCTCCGCCTGGCGCGGAATGTGGAAACCGATGTAGTCGCACTGCAGCAGGCTGCCGACGATGTCGCGCCGCCAGGGCATCACGTTGAACACGTCGGCGGACGGGAAATAGGTGTGGTGGAAGAAGGCGATCTTCAGATCCGGCCGCAGTTCGCGCAGCGCCGCCGGCACCATCCACAGGTTGTAGTCGTGCAGCCAGACGGTGGCGCCATGGGCGGCCTCGGCCGCGGTGCGTTCGGCGAACAGCCGGTTCACCTTCAGGAACACCTGCCAGTCGTCTTCGCGGAACTGCGCGCGTTCCCAGAAGGTATGCAGCGTCGGCCAGAAGGCCTCCTTCGAGAAGCGCTTGTAGAAGATGTCCACGTCCTGCGACGACAGTTCGACGCGGGCGCAGCGCAGGCCGGGGTACTGTTCGCGATCGACCGTGGTGTGCGTTTCGAAGCGGGCGTCGCCCGCGTGTGCGCTCGACCAGGCGATCCACGAGCCCTTGCGGCCGTCGGCGAAGAAGCTCAGCAGGGTCGGGATGATGCCGTTCGGCGAGCGGTGCGGCCGGCGCAGGATGGTGCCGTCTTCGTCGATCGCCTCTTCGTACGGCAGGCGGTGATAGACGATGACCAGCTCCGACTTGCCGCAGGGCGCCATGGTGTCGCTGCCGGGCGGCAGCAGCAGTGCGCGGTCGACGAAGCGGAAGAAGTCGAGTGCTTCGAGGATGCCGGCGCAGCCGACGCGGCGCGAATGCAGCACGCGCGTGCGGTCGGCGGTGGCGGCCAGCAGCGCCGCTTCCGATTCGCCGACGCAGACGCCGCGGAAGCCCTGTTCGAACATCGACAGGTCGTTCAGCGTATCGCCGGCAACCAGAACCTGATGCATGTCGACGCCGAGGTCATGCACCAGCCGGCGCAAGGTGCTGCCCTTGTTCACGCCGCGTGGCAGGAAGTCCAGATAGCGGTCAGCCGAGTACAGCAGATCGCAGTTATGTTCGTCGGCGATGCGGCGCAGGTCATCGGTCACCGCGTCGCTGTCGCAGAAGTAGGAGCAGCGTCGCTGTTGCGGCACCTCCTGGCGCTGCAGGCCGGGAATGCCCTGCAGGGCTTCGCTCACGGCCCGTTCGCCAGGCCACAGCGCGTCGATATCGGCCTGCAGCGGCTGCACGGCCTGTCGGGTCCGGCCGTCAACGACGGTGGCGCCAACGTCTGCAATGACGTAGTGCGGCACCGGGATGGCCGGATCAGACAGGAGGGGCAGCACGGCTTCGAGGCCGCGCCCGGTCACGAACACCAGCGTGATGTCCGGATCGTTGGTGATCAGTTGATAGAGCTGCTGGCGCGCGTCCGTATCGCCGGCAAGAAAGGTGCCGTCCAGATCGGTGGCAATGAGCATGTCGTACTCCCTGTGGCAAGGTTGGAAGATGGGGTGAGGTTCAGCGGGTCTCCGTGGTGGATGTGTCGGTATCGTGGCGGGCGGTGCCGGCCAGTTCGAAGGCGGTCGAGGTGGTGCGCACCATGGGCTGGAAGCGCGTCTGCAGCGCGATCTGCGCTGGTACGCGGCGCAGCAGCGAGGACGTGAGCAGCGCCAGCACGCCCTGGGTCAGCGCGAACCACATCGGCAGCGCATCGGGCCCCAGCACGGCCATTGCCATGCCCGCGGCCAGCGGGCCGAGTGCTGCGCCGATGCCATGCACCAGCAGCAGTCCGCTGCTGCCGGCCAGCACTTCTTGCGGGTCGAGTCGGTCGATCAGGCGCGCCATCGCCATCGGGTAGAGCGCGAACGCGAAGCCGCCGTAGAGCAGGCCGGCGGTCGCCGTCGCGTCGGCGCCGAAGGGCAGCGCGAACATCGGCAGCAGCGCCAGCAGCGCGGCGGCAAAAGCCACCAGCGTGATGACGCGGCCGCGGTCGTGGCGGTCGGACAGCAGGCCCAGCGGCCACTGGAACAGCGCGCCGCCGACGATGGTCGCGCTCATGAAGGCGGCCACGCCCGACGCGCCCAAGCCGCTGCGGTCGGCCCACACCGCACCCAGCCCCCAGAAGGCGCCCATCGCGAGGCCGGAGGCGAAGGCGGCGTCGAAGGCGATCGGTGCCTTGCGGTAGAGGCTGCGCAGCGCCGGAGCAGCAGCGTTGTCGATCTGCGGCTGGCTCAGTCGCGTCGCCGCCACCGGCATCACGGCCGCGCACACCAGCAGCGCGGCGAGTACGAACAGGGTGTGCGTGCCGGCGTCGCCGACGTGCAGCAGTTGCTGGGCCAGCGCCAGTGCACCGAGATTCACGCCCATGTATGTCGCGAACACACGGGCGCGCTGTGCCGGTGCGGCCTGGCTGTTGAGCCAGCTTTCGACGATGGCGTACAGCCCGACCATGGCGATGCCGGTGAGCAGGCGCACCGGCGCCCACACCCACGGCGATACCCACATTTCGTGCAGCAGCACGCTGCAGGCCACCGCCGAGGTGAAGAAGGCGAAGGCGCGTACGTGGCCGACGCGGCGGATCAATGCCGGCGCGACGCGGGTGCCGATCAGGAAGCCGGCGAAGAACAGCGAGCCGAGCAGGCCCATGAAAGTGCTGCCGTAGCCTTCGATGCCGCCGCGCACGGCGAGCAGCGTGGTGAGCAGGCCGCTGCCGAGCAGCAGCAGGGCGACGCCGCCGAGCAGGGCGGCGAGCGGTGCAAGATGGACGAACAAGGCTTCGACTCCGCTTGTATGGAGGGGAAGCGACCGGACGCTGGGTGATGCCGGGCGACGGGCTGCGGTGCCCGCCTGTCACGAAAGGCCGCGCTGAAGAAGTACTGGCACTGGCTGCTTGGGAGCCCACGAGGATAGCCGCAGGGCGATCGCAGGTCTGTAGGAACTCGCCGACCCGTCGCACGCTCCACTCACCCGCGGACGCAGCTTTGTCGTCGCCGTTTACACTGCATTCACCTGCCGCCGCCTCAGGCAGTGTTTCGATTAACAGGCACCCACAATAATGATCGGGTCTCGACCGTCTGTCGTACCCAACAACGTCCTTCCATCCCGATGACCACACACGGACACGATGCCGCTCCGGCCACGCGCAAGCCGCGCTGGCCCTGGATCATGATGCTGCTTCTGCTGGCCGGCCTGACCGCCGGCTGGTTCTACGCCAACGAACGCACCAAGCCGGCCGAGGGCGAGGGCGGCCCCCCCGGGATGAGGCCCGGCGGCCCGCCGGGCGGGCCTCCGGGTGGCGCACGCCGCTTCGGTGGCGATACGCGGGTCGGCAGTGCGCTGGCGCAGCGCACCGATCTGCCGGTGCATCTGGCCGCGCTGGGTACGGTGACGCCGATCGAGAGCGTGGTGGTGCGCAGCCGGGTCGAGGGCGAACTGCAGTCGCTGCACTTCACCGAAGGGCAGCGGGTGAAGAAGGGCGACCTGCTGGCGCAGATCGATCCGCGTGCATTCCAGGTCGAACTGGCGCAGGGCGAAGCGGCGAAGGCGCGCAATGCGGCGCTGCTGGCCAATGCGAAGGAGGATCTGGCGCGCTACGAAACGCTGCTGACACAGGATTCGATCGCCGCCCAGCAGGTGACCAACCAGCGCTCCCTGGTGCGGCAGTACGAAGCGGCCGTGCTGGCCGACGACGCCACCATCGCCAGCGCCCGGCTGTCGCTGCAGTACGCGCGCATCACGGCGCCGATCAGCGGTCGCGTCGGCCTGCGTCTGGCCACGCCCGGCAATATCGTGCGCAGCTCCGACGCCGACGGCCTGCTTACCATCACGCAGGATGCGCCGATCTCGGTCGTGTTCGCGCTGCCCGAGCCGCAACTGGTCGCGGTGCGCAGTGCCATCGCGCGCGGTGGCCTGCCGGTCGAGGCGCGCGACCGCGACAACCGCACCGTGCTGGCGACCGGCACGCTGCGCATCCTGGACAACCAGATCGACGTCTCCACCGGCACCGTGAAAGCCAAGGCGATGTTCGATAACCGCGATGGCGCGCTGTTTCCGAACCAGTTCGTCAATGTGAAGCTGCGCGTCGACACCATCGCCGACGCCATCGTCGTGCCGGTGTCGGCGATCCAGCGCGGCGCCAGCGGACCTTTCGTCTATGTGGTCGGCGACGACCTGACCGCAGTGATGCGGCCGGTGAAGACCGGCGTGCTCGAAGGCGAACTGCAGCAGGTGACCGAAGGCCTGCAGCCGGGTGAGCGCGTCGTGACCGACGGTGTGGACCGCCTGCGCGAAGGTGACAAGGTGAAGCTCGACGACACTCCATCCGCGCCGCGTGCCGGCAATGGCAGCGCGCCGGGTCGTCGTGGCCCGCCGCCGGCGCAGTGAAGCGGCACCGATGAATCCGTCCCGCCTGTTCATCCTGCGGCCGGTGGCCACCTCGCTGCTGATGGTGGCGCTGCTGGTCGCCGGCTTTCTCGCCTACCGTCTGTTGCCGGTATCGGCGCTGCCCCAGGTCGACTATCCGACCATGCAGGTGGTCACCTTCTATCCGGGCGCCAGTCCGGAACTGACCACCTCGCTGATCACCGCGCCGCTGGAGCGCCAGTTCGGCCAGATGCCCGGCCTGGTGCAGATGAATTCGCTCAGTTCGGCCGGCGCGTCGGTGGTGACGCTGCGCTTCGGTCTCGACATATCGCTCGACACCGCGCAGCAGGAAGTGCAGGCGGCGATCAATGCCGCAAGCACGCTGCTGCCCAACGAACTGCCGGCGCCGCCGATCTACAGCAAGGTGAATCCGGCCGACGCGCCGGTGATGACGCTGGCAGTCAGTTCGAAAGCGGTGCCGCTGCACCTGCTCGAAGAGGCGGTGAGCAACCGGCTGGCGCAGAAGATTTCGCAGCAGTCGGGCGTCGGCCTGGTCAGCATTTCGGGGGGCCAGCGGCGCGCCGTGCGGGTGCGTGTGAATCCGTCCGCGGTCGCCGCCTACGGACTGAGCCTCGAACAGTTGCGCGCTGCAGTGGTGGCCACCAGTTCGAACCAGGCCAAGGGCAGTTTCGACGGCCCGACGCGTGCCACCACGCTCGACGCCAACGACCAGCTGCGCTCGGCCGACGAGTACCGGCGCAGCGTGATCGCCTGGAAGAACGGAGCACCGATTCGGCTGCAGGACGTCGCCGAGGTGGTCGACGGCCCGGAGAACCGGCTGCTCGCAGCCTGGGCCAACGAAACGCCGTCGCTCATCCTTAACATTCAGCGCCAGCCTGGCGCCAACGTGATCGACGTCGTCACCCGCATCAATGCGCTGCTGCCCGAACTGCAGGCCTCGCTGCCGGACGCGGTTGACGTGCAGGTGCTGACCGACCGCACCGAATCCATCCGCACCTCGGTGCGCGACGTGCAGATCGAACTGGTGATGGCGGTGCTGCTGGTCGTCGCCGTCATCTTCGTTTTCCTGCGCAACGCGCGCGCCACCGTCATTCCGGCGATCGCGGTGCCGCTGTCACTGATCGGCACCTTCGCCGTCATGTATCTGGCCGGCTTCTCGGTGAACAACCTGACACTGATGGCGATGGTGATCGCCGCCGGTTTCGTCGTCGATGATGCCATCGTGATGACCGAGAACATCGCGCGCCATCTCGAAATGGGCAAGGGCGCGATGCAGGCCGCGCTCGACGGCGCGAAGGAGATCGGCTTCACCATCATTTCGCTGACCGTGTCGCTGGTGGCGGTGCTGATCCCGCTGCTGTTCATGCAGGACGTGGTGGGCCGTCTGTTCCGCGAATTCGCGCTGACGCTCACCATCGCCATCCTGCTGTCGGCCGTCGTATCGCTGACGCTGACGCCGATGATGGCCGGGCGGCTGCTGAAGGCCGAGGGCGAACACGCGCACGAGGGCTGGTACGCCCGCCTGCTGGCCGGCTATTCACGCACTTTGCGCTGGGTGCTCGACCACCAGCGCCTGACGCTGATCGCTGCAGTCGCCACCTTCGTCGTGACCGCGCTGCTCTATCTGGCCGTGCCCAAGGGCTTCTTTCCGGTGCAGGACACCGGACTGATCCAGGGCATGTCGGAAGCCGAGCCGACCATTTCCTTCGCCGCGATGAGCACGCGCCAGCAGGCGCTGGCCGAGGTCATCCTGCGTGACCCGGACGTCGACAGCGTCAGTTCATTCATCGGTGTCGATGGCCGGAACCCGACGCTGAACACCGGCCGCATGCAGATCAGGTTGAAGCCGCTGTCCGAACGCAGCGACCGCGCGCCGGAGATCGCGCGACGGCTCGAAGCGGCGGCGCGCGAGGTGCCGGGCGTCGCGCTCTATCTGCAGCCGGTGCAGGACCTGACGATCGAGGACCGCGTCAGCCGCGCGCAGTACCCCTTCGTCGTGCAGGCCACCAATCACGAAGATCTGCTGGAATGGGTGCCCAGACTCGCGGCCGCGCTGCAGCAGTCGGATCGGCTCACCCAGGTCACGACCGATCTGGCCACCGGCGGCCTGCAGGCCTATGTGGACATCGACCGTGCCGCCGCCGCCCGCGTCGGCGTCACCGTCGCCGACATCGACGCGGCGCTGTACAACGCCTTCGGCCAGCGACTGATCTCGACCATCTTCACCCAGTCCAGCCAGTACCGCGTGGTGCTCGACGTGCAGCCGCAGTTCCAGATCGGCCCGGAGGCGATCGCGCAACTGCACGTGATGTCGGCCGACGGCCTGCAGGTGCCGCTGGGCACGCTGGTGCGCGTCGAGGAACGCCCGACGCGGCTGGCGATGGGCCGTCAGGGACAGTTCCCCGCCGCCACGCTGTCGTTCAACCTGCCGGACGGCGTATCGCTGGGCGAGGCGGTGGATGCGGTCGAGTCGATACGCGCGCAGCTGGGCATGCCGACGACGATGACGCTGAAGTGGGAGGGCGCGGCCGAGGCCTTCCGTGCTTCGCTCACCGACACGCTGTGGCTCGTTCTGGCCGCAGTGGTGACGATGTACATCGTGCTCGGCGTGCTGTACGAAAGCTATGTGCATCCGCTGACCATCCTGAGCACGCTGCCGTCGGCCGCCATCGGCGCGCTGCTGGCGCTGCTGCTGGCCGGTCACGCGCTCGACATGATTGCGGTGATCGGCATCATCCTGCTGATCGGCATCGTCAAGAAGAACGCCATCATGATGATCGACTTCGCACTCGAGGCCGAACGCAACGAGGGCATGGCGCCGCGCGATGCGATCTTCCAGGCCTGCCTGCTGCGTCTGCGCCCCATCCTGATGACCACCGCCGCGGCGTTGCTCGGTGCGCTGCCGCTGGTGTTCGGTGGCGGCATGGGCTCGGAACTGCGCTTCCCGCTGGGCCTCACCATGGTGGGCGGCCTGCTGGTGAGCCAGGTGCTGACGCTGTACACGACGCCGGTCATCTACCTGGCTTTCGGACGGCTCTTCAAGTTGCGCCACACGGCCATCGATGCGACGGAGGGTGGGCGCGCATGAGTGCCTGGGCACTGCCCATCCGCCGTCCGGTCGGCACCGCACTGCTGACGGCGGCGATCGCGCTCGCCGGCGCGCTGGCTTTCCGGCTGCTGCCGGTGTCGGCGCTGCCGCAGGTCGACTTCCCGACCATATCGGTCAGCGCTGCCTTGCCGGGCGCCAGCCCCGAGGTGATGGCGGCGACCGTTGCGACGCCACTGGAACGCACGCTGGGCCGCATCGCCGGCGTCACCGAAATGACGTCCAGCAGTTCGCAGGGCAATACGCGGGTGACGCTGCAGTTCGACCTCGACCGCGACGTCGAGGGCGCGGCGCGCGACGTGCAGGCGGCGATCAACGCGGCACGCGCCAGCCTGCCGACCAGCCTGCCGTCCAACCCGAGCTACCGCAAGGTGAATCCGGCCGACGCGCCCATCATGATTCTGGCGATCACGTCGGACACGGTGCCCATTCCGCGGCTGTACGACGTGGCCTCGACCGTGCTGGCGCAGAAGCTGGCGCAGATTCCGGGGGTGGGCGAAGTGGCCGTCGGCGGCGGTGCGCTGCCGGCCATCCGCGTGCAGGTCAATCCGGAAGCGCTGCACCAGAGCGGCCTGACACTGGCCGACGTGCGCAACCGCATCACCGAATCGAACGTGAACCGGCCCAAGGGCTTCGTCGAGAACGGCGAGCGCTACTGGCAGATCGAGGCGAATGACCAGGCGCGCCGCGCCGAGGACTACGTGCCGCTCATCCTGCGCCACACCTCGGGCGCCGTGCTGCGTCTGGGCGACGTGGCGCGGGTCGAGGATTCGGTGCAGGACGTGCGCAACCTCGGCCTGACCAACGGCAAGCCGACGGTGCTGCTGGTGCTGACCAAGCGGCCGGGCAGCAACGTGATCGAGACGGTCGAGCGGGTGCGCGAACTGCTGCCGGAACTGGGCGCCAGCCTGCCGGCGGCGGCGCGCATGGAAGTGGCGATGGACAGTTCGGTCACCATACGCAGCGCGCTGCACGAGGTCGAGATCGCGCTGGTCATTTCGATCGCGCTGGTCATCCTGGTGGTGTTCCTGTTCCTGCGCAACGCGCGGGCGACGCTGATTCCGGCGGTCGTGGTGCCGGTATCGCTGGCCGGCAGTTTCGCCGTCATGTACCTGCTCGGCTTCAGCCTGAACAATCTGTCGCTGATGGCGCTGACCATCGCCACCGGTTTCGTCGTCGACGACGCCGTGGTGGTGATCGAGAACATCGCCCGTCACATCGAGCGCGGGCTGAAGCCCCTCGAGGCAGCGGTGGCCGGCGTGCGTGAGGTCGGCTTCACCGTGGTGGCGATCAGCCTGTCGCTGGTCGCGGTGTTCATCCCCATCCTGCTGATGGGTGGTGTGGTCGGCCGCCTGTTCCGCGAGTTCGCGCTGACGATGTCGGTGGCGGTGCTGGTGTCCATGGTGGTGTCGCTGACCGCGGCGCCGATGCTGGCAGCGCGCCTGCTGCGGCACAGCCCGGTCGAGCAGGAAGCGCGCTGGCAGCGCGCCCTCGGCCGCGTATTCGACGACCTGCAGATCGCCTACGCGCACAGCCTGGACTGGGCGCTGCGTCATACGCGCATCGTCATGCTCATCTTTCTCGGCGCCATCGCGCTGAATTTCTGGCTGTTTTCCATCGTGCCCAAGGGCTTCTTCCCGAACCAGGACACCGGGCGGCTGTTCGGCAGTCTGCGCGCCGACCAGAGCACGTCCTACCAGGCGATGACGAAGAAGATGGCGCAGGCCGTCGATGCGATCCGGAGCGACCCGGCGGTGGACAACGTGAGCGCGTTCACCGGCGGCGGGCGCGGCGGTGGCGCCAATAACGCGAGCTTCTTCGTCAATCTGAAACCGCTGAAGGAGCGCGGTGCGTCGGCCGAACAGGTGATCGGCCGGCTGCGCGGCAAGCTGGCGCGCATCGAGGGCGTGCAGCTCTTCCTGGTGGCGGCGCAGGATCTGCGTGTCGGCGGCCTGCGCTCGTCCTCGCAGTACCAGTTCACGCTGACCGCCGACAGCCTGCGCGCGCTGCGCGAATGGGTGCCCAAGGTGCGCGACGCGATGCGCGACCTGCCACAGCTGGTCGATGTCGGCACCGACCAGGAAGACCGCGCTTCGCAGACGCGGCTGGTCTATGACCGCGACACACTGGCCCGTCTCGGCCTGACGCCGGGCATCGTCAATCAGGAGCTGTACGACGGTTTCGGCCAGCGCCAGGTGAGCACGCTGTATGAACCGCTGAACCAGTACAAGGTGGTGCTCGAAGTGGCGCCCGAGCGCGCGCAGGACTTGTCGGCGCTGGATTCGGTGCGGGTGGCCACCGCCGACGGTGGCCTGGCGCCGCTAGACAGTTTCGCGCGTGTCGAGCAGGGCGTCATGCCGCTGTCGATCGCCCACCTCGACGGTCGCGTGTCGACCACCGTGTCCTTCGGCACCGCCGAAGGCGTCACGCTGGCGCAGGCGATGGACGCGGTGCGCGCGGCGATGGCCGACATCGGCGTGCCGGCCAGCATCAACGCCGGCTTCCAGGGCTCGGCGCGCGCCTTCCAGCAGTCGCTGGACAACCAGCCGCTGCTGATTCTGGGCGCCATCATCGCGGTCTATCTGGTGCTGGGCATCCTGTACGAAAGCCTGATCCACCCGCTGACCATCCTGTCCACGCTGCCCTCGGCCGGCATCGGCGCCATCCTCGCGCTGATGGCCTTCAACATCGAGTTCGGTCTGATCGCGGTGATCGGCGTGCTGCTGCTGATCGGCATCGTCAAGAAGAACGCCATCATGATGATCGACTTCGCGCTCGACGCCGAACGCACGCGCGGCCTGGAGCCGCGGGCGGCGATCCGCGAAGCCTGCCTGCTGCGCCTGCGCCCCATCCTGATGACCACGCTGGCCGCCATGGTCGGCGCGCTGCCGTTGGCCATCGGCTTCGGTGAAGGTTCGGAACTGCGCCAGCCGCTGGGCATCGCGGTGGTCGGCGGTCTGGTGGTGAGCCAGCTGCTGACGCTGTACACGACGCCGGTCACCTATCTTTACCTCGAACGCTTCAGCCGCTTCTGCGGCCGCCTCATCGCGCGTACGCCGCGCCCGGTCTCGCCATGAACAAGATACTGCCGCTCCTTCTGGCCGCGCTGTTCGCCGGCTGCACCACGATAGGCCCGGACCACCAGCGACCGGCCTTTGACCTGCCGCAGGACTACCGCGCCGCCGACGGCTGGAAGCCGGCCGAGCCGGCCGACCACCTGCCGCGCGGCGACTGGTGGCGGGCCTACGGCGACCCGGTGCTGGACGAGCTGATCGCCCGCGCCGATCGCGCCAACCAGGACCTGCGCGTGGCGCTCGGCAATTACCGCCAGGCACGCGCCGCCGCGCAGCAGGCGCGGGCCGGCTTCCTGCCGGAGGTCGGGCTCAGCGCCTCCGCGCAGCGCAGCCGCAGCGCGGCGATACAGGGGCGCTCGGCCAACCAGTCGAACACCACTCAGCTTGGCCTCGACGCCAGCTGGGAAGCCGACCTGTGGGGCCGCATCGGCCGCGAGGTCGAAGCGGCCGGCGCCGAACTGCAGGGCAGCGCCGCCGACCTCGCGTCGGTGCGCCTGTCGCTGCAGGCCGAACTGGTGCAGAACTACTTCCAGCTGCGCGCCGCCGACAGCCAGCGCGCGCTGTATGCACGTACGGTCGCCGCCTACGAGAAGGCGCTGGAGGTGGCGCGCAACCGCGTTGCCGCCGGTGTCGCCACGCGCGGCGACGAGGCGAGCGCGCTGGCCCAGCTGCGCGCAGCGCAGGCGCAGGCGGTCGATCTCGACCTGACGCGCACCCAGCTTGCCAACGCCATCGCGGTGCTGGTCGGCGAGGCGGCGTCCAGCTTTTCGCTGGCCGAAGCCGACTGGCAGAGCGCGCCGCCGGCAACCCCGGTCGGCCTGCCGTCGACGCTGCTCGAACGCCGCCCCGACATCGCCGCCGCCGAGCGCCGGGTCGCCGCGGCCAATGCGCGCATCGGCGTCGCGCAGGCGGCGTGGTTTCCGTCGCTGACGCTGAACGCCTCGACCGGCTACGCTGGCAACAACTTCGCGCAGTGGTTCAACGCGTCCAATCTGGTGTGGTCCTTCGGCCTGTCGCTGGCGCAGGCGGTGTACGACGGCGGCCGGCGCGACGCGCAGATCGAATCCGCCCGCGGCGCGCACGACGTGACCGTGGCCCAGTACCGGCAGACCGTGCTCGGTGCGCTGCAGGAGGTCGAGGACAACCTGAGCGCGCTGCGCCTGCTCGCCGACGAGGCCGCACTGCGCGAACAGGCCCTCGCCGCCGCGCGCGAAGCGGAAACGCTGGCGCTGAACCGCTACCGCGCGGGCACCGCCAGCTACACCGAAGTGGTCACCGCCCAGACGACCGCGCTCGACAACGAACGCAGCCTGATGCAGCTGCGCGGCAGGCAGTTCTCGGCCAGTGCGCTGTTGAACAAGGCGGTGGGGGGCGGGTGGACGCCTTCAGCCGTCGCCGGCAACGCGGACGGCCCGCCGGCCGAGAATAGCCGCTGAGCCCGCTGACCGCCCCGCCGCCCGGCGGTCGCGGGCCGCCTTTCGCGGCAGTCGAAACAGGTGCATGCTGGCGCGCGTGTTCTGGCCGCCACCGGAACAGGTTCACGCGGCGCTGCAGTTGAAAGTGAAATGCATAGCGTGTGAGCATAGAATCCTGAAATTGCCTTTCGGGAGAATGCGTTGCTGCGTCACCCTCTCGCCCTTTCAGTGCGTCGTGCGCTCCTTCCGGGCGCTGTGCTGCTTTGTGGCACGCCGGCGCTGGCCGCCGATTTCGCCTACGAGGTGCGGCCCGGCGACAACCCCTGGAATCTGACCCAGCGCTACCTGAAGGACATTTCCTACTGGCCGCGCATCCAGCAGTACAACCGGATCAGCGAACCGCGCCGGATGGTGCCGGGCAGCCGGCTGCTGATTCCCGAACAGTGGCTGCGCCTGCAGACGCGCGAGGTGCGCATCGATGCGGTGCGCGGCGACGTGACCATTGCCGTTGCCGACGGCCGCACCCGCCCCGCCCAGGCCGGCGACAAGCTGGAGCCGGGTTCGCGGCTGGTGACCGGCGAGGCGGGCAGCGCGGCGCTGGCCTTTGCCGACGGCAGCCGCGTCCAGCTGCGTCCGCGCAGCGAACTGGGCGTGCAGCAGTCGGCCGATTTCGCCGCTGGCGCGGGTTCCTGGGTCCGGCTTGAACTGCTGCGCGGCTCGGTCGACAGTCTGGTGGCGCCGCGCAGCGGGCCGGCCGGCCGTTTCGAAATCCAGACGCCGGCCGCGGTGGCGGCGGTGCGCGGCACGCAGTTCCGCGTCCATGCCGACGAACGCAGCGCGCGCAGCGAAGTGCTCGAAGGCCGCGTCGCCTTCGGCAATGAGGCCGGCAGCCAGGCGCTCGACGCAGGGCAGGGGGCGTCGGCGCAGGCGGGTGGCGGGGTGACGCCGCCGCGCGCCCTGTTGCCGGCGCCGGTGGCGCAGCCGCTGTTCGCCGACCGCCTGCCGGTCAATCTGCCGTTCCCGTCGCTCGAAGGCGCTGGCGCCTACCGGGTGCAGGTGACGGCCGACGGCCGTTTCGACACCGTGATGTCAGACCGTACCGGCGACCGTCCGGCGGTCGTCGTCGCCGATCTGCCGGATGGCGACTACCGCGTGCGCGTGCGCGGCATCGACGCCGACGGCTTTGAGGGACGCGATGGCGAATGGGCGCTCACCGTGGATGCACGGCCGGAGCCACCGGTGCTGGTCGAACCGGCACCGGAGGCGCGCGTCAGCGACGAACGGCCGCAGTTGCGCTGGAGTCGTGCCCGCCCGGATGAAAGCTGGCGCCTGCAGATCGCCGACAATCCGAAGTTCGACGTGCCGCGCGTCGATCGCAGCGATCTGAGCGAACCGGCCTTCCGCCCGGACGACGCGCTGCCGCCCGGCATCTATCACTGGCGCATCGCCAGCCGCAATCCGGACGAGGGTGTCGGTCCGTTCAGCGACGCGCAGACCTTCCGCCGCCCACCGCCGGGCCCGGCGATGGAGCCGCCGCAGGCCGGGCCGGAGGGCCTGGCCCTGCGCTGGCGCGATGCAGGCGAGGGCATGCGTTACCAGATCCAGATCGCTCGCAGCGAGGACTTCGCCGCGCCCGCCGTCGATGCGCAGACCGACAGCCCGTCCTGGCTGCTGCGCGACGCACAGCCGGGCACCTGGTACCTGCGCGTGCGTAGCCTTGCAGCGGATGGGTTCGAGGGCGACTGGGCACCGACACAGGCGATCACGGTGCCGGAGCCCGAGCCGGCTTTCCGTGTCTGGTGGCTGCTGCCTTTGCTGCTGCTGATCTGAGCGCGCCGACCATGACCGGGCCCTTCGTCGTTTTGACACCTTTGACGGACGCCCGGGCATGAGCACCGGACAACGTCTTCTCAACGCGCTGGGCGACCGCTATCGGCTGCCCTGACTGTTTGCGCTGCTGGTGATCGCTGCGCTGTACGTGAAGACGCCGATGTCGGTGGCCCGGCTCGACCTGTTGTTGCACGACCTGTTGAGCGTCGAATTGCTGGCCGGCCCGCCGAGCGGCGGCAGCGTCGATACCCAGGCGCCGCTGGTGATCGCCATCGACGACGCCAGTCTGGCGGCGCGCGGTCCCTGGCCCTGGCCGCGCGAACGCCACGCCGAACTGGTGGACCGGCTGTCGAGCGCCGGTGTGTCCGGCATCGGCTACGCGGTCATGTTCGCCGAGCCGTCTGCCGATGATCGGGGCGATGCGGCGCTGATCGACGCGGTGAGGCGTGCCGGCAATGTCGTGTTGCCGGTGGCGCCAGTGGCGTCGGCCGGTGGCGGTGTCGGCACGCTGCAGCCCTGGCCGGCGCTGGCCGATGCGGCGGCACGGCTGGCGCACGTCGATGTCGAGGTCGATGCCGATGCGCTGTCGCGCCGGGTGTTTCTGGAAGCGGGTGCCGGCAGTCCGCAATGGCCGGCGCTGGCCTGGGCGCTGATCGACGTGTCGCGCAAGTCGCGTCCGCTGTCCGGCATAGGCGGTCGGCGCGGAGCGGCGGAACCGGCGGCGGGTTCGTGGGTGCGCGATCACGAGGTCATCGTGCTGCCTGGCGGCGGCTGGCCGGTCGCTCACCTGTCGGCCAACGACGTGCTGGCCGGCGCGGTGTCGCCCAATCTGCTGCGCGGGCGCAGCGTGCTGGTCGGCGTCACCTACACCGGCTCGGGCAACGCGCTGGCCACGCCGGCCTCGGCCTTGGCGGCGCCGATGCCGGCCGTCGATTTTCATGCGCGCGCTTACTCGGCGCTGCGCAACGACCGCTATTCCACCCAACTCGCACCGGTGTGGAGCCTGCCGGCGGCGCTGTGCGTGCTCGCCGCGCTGTGGCTGCGCCGCCCGCATGCACGGCTGCGCGACATGGTGCTGGTGGCCGGCGCGCTGACCGTGCCATTGCTCATCAGCGTCGTGCTGCTCGCGCTTGCACGGCTGTGGCTGGCGCCAGCCGCGGTGATGATCGGCCTGTCGGCCGGCGCGCTGATGTGGGTGTCGATCCGCACCGTCGATCTGGCGCAGCGCCTGAAGCAGGCTAACGCGCGGGCGCACGCCACGCTGTACGCGATTTCCGATGCCGTGCTGCAGTTCGACAGCGCGTTGCGGCTGCGCTATCTGAATCGCAAGGCGGAGGAGTTGTGCGCCTGTCGGCTGGCCGAGGTGCGCGATCGGGGCCTAGAGGGGCTGCCTGCCATCGAGGGCGCGCTGCGCGAGCTGCTGCAGGATTTGCTCTGCCGCTGCCGTGATGAGGCACGAGCGCAGATGATGCCGGGCCACGTGCTGATGCCTGCTGGCCGGTTTGGTCCGGCGCGCGCCTTGCGCCCGAGCGCCAGTCCGCTGTTCGGCATGACGGGGCGGGTCGATGGCGTCGTGCTGGTGCTCAACGACGTCAGCGATACCGTCGCGGCGGCCGACAAGCTGGCGCATCAGGCCACACACGACGCGCTGACCGGCCTGCCCAACCGCGTGCTCCTGCGCGACCGCCTGCGACAGGCGCTGGCGCAGCGCGACGCCGGCATGGTCGCCGTGCTGTTCGTCGATCTCGACCGTTTCAAGCGGATCAACGACAGCCTTGGCCACCAGCAGGGCGACAAGGTGCTCACCACGCTGGCCAGCCGCCTGCGCACCGTCTGCCGGGTCGGCGACACAGTGGCGCGCTGGGGCGGCGACGAATTCATGATCATCCTGCAGGGCCTGGCCGACCGCGACGCGGTGGCGCGTGTTGCCGCCAAGGTGATGCAGGCGGTCGGTCAGATCATCACGCTGGACGACGTCGATTTCCGCTTCTCCTGCAGCATCGGCATCGCCATCGCGCACGAGGACAGCGACGACGCCGACGTGCTGTTCGCGATGGCCGATACCGCGATGTACCGCAGCAAGTCGCAGTCCGGTGCGGCCATCCACTTCTACGCACACGACATGAGCGCCGGCACGCGCGACTGGATCGAGCTGGAATCAGACCTGCGCCATGGCCTCGACGAGGGGCGCTTCGAAGTGCACTACCAGCCGCAGTACGAGCTGGCGACCGGCAAGCTGGCGGCCTTCGAGGCGCTGCTGCGCTTCCGGCGCCGCGACGGACAGCTGCTGTCGCCCGGCGACTTCATCGCGGTCGCCGAGGAGTCGGGCCTGATCGAGGGCATCGGCGAGTGGGTACTGCTGCAGGTGACGCAGCAGATCGCCGACTGGTCGAAGCAGGGGCTGGCGGTGGTGCCGGTGGCGGTCAATGTGTCGGCACGCCAGTGCCTCGGGCGCTCGCTGGTCCGACGGGTCGAGAATGCGCTGCGCCAGTCGCGCATCGCGCCGTCGCTGCTGCGGCTTGAACTGACCGAAAGCACCGCGATGGGTGACGTCGACCACGTCGCCACGCTGCTGGCCGACATCCGCGCGCTGGGCGTGCACCTGTCGGTGGACGACTTCGGTACCGGCTATTCGTCGCTGTCCTACCTGAAGCGCTTCCCGATCGACGAACTGAAGGTGGACCGCTCCTTCGTGCGCGATCTGGTGGGCGATGCCGACGACGCGGCCATCGTGCGCGCGACGATCGCGCTGGCGCATGGGCTGGGCATGCGCGTCGTGGCCGAGGGCGTCGAGAACGTCGAACAGCTGAACATGCTGGCCGCCCAGCAGTGCGACCTGGTGCAGGGCTATCTGTTCTCGCAGCCGGTGCCCTCCGACCTGGTGGTCGGCGAAGGGCTGCTCGGTGCGCCCGAGGGGCAGGGACGCACGCTGCGGCTGATCCGCTCCTGAGGCGCGGATCAGCCGGGGCGGCATCAGGCCGACGGCTTCTTGCTGCGCGAGGCCGCCGGTTTGGCAGCGCTTTTTGCGGCGGGTTTGGCGGCCGTTTTTGCAGCGGGTTTTGCCGCCGGTTTCGCTGCGGCCTTCGGTGCCGCCGCTTTCGGGGCGCTTGCCGGCTTGGCGGCCGGAGCCTGCGCCGCCGCCGCTGCGGCCGCAGCGGGTGCCTTAGCGGCCTGGCTGGCGGCCGTGCCGAACTGCTGGAAGGCGGTGCGCGCGACAGTGCTGATCTGTTCGAAGGCCTGACGTGCCTTGTCCATCGCGTCCTGCATGGTGCCCATCGACTGCTGGCTGCTGATCGGCATGCCGGCCAGCATCTTGCGCAGGCTGTCCATCAGGTCGGAACCGCCGCTGTTCAGCTGTTCCCCGACCAGGCGGCCGAATTCGGCCTGGGTTTCCGCGGTGATCTCGGCAATCTGGCGCGCACAGCCGAGCATTTTCTCGGTGGTGTTGCGCGCAAGCCGGGCGCGCAGCTCGACCTGTGCCGCCGGCTCGCGCGTTTCCGTCACGGCGCGGGCGTTGTTGACGCTTTCCTCGAACAGAGCGCGGGCGGTATCCACCTGCAGTTGCATGATGCGCTGCGAGTTGTCCATCGACAGCTGTGCCAGACGCATGGCCGCCTCGATGTTCTTCTTCTGCAGTTCCGACATCTGTTCAGTTTTGTTCATCGCGAGACTCCTCGGTGGGGGAAACAGGATTGTGCCGCCAGAGACCGGACAGTGCCATGACACGGTCGGCAAAGATGGCAGGGTGCATGGTGCGCAGCGCCGGTGACAGGCGGGGCGTGAAGTCCATGTGGGCGAGCACGTCGCGCGCCGGGTCGATGCCGGGCGCGACCTCGATCAGTTCGATGCCGTCGTCGGCCAGCCTGAACACGGCGCGCTCGGTCACGTAGAGCACCTGCTGCCCGCGGCGCCGCGCCTCGCGACCGCTGAAGGTGCGGTGCTCGACCGTCTGCACGAACTTGCGGCTGTTGCCTTCGGCATGGATGACCAGGGCGCCCTCGCGTACCGCGATGTCGGCGGCGCCCGCGGTGAAGCTGCCGACGAACACCAGCCGGCGCGCGTTCTGCGAAATGTTGATGAAGCCGCCGGCGCCGGCCAGCCGGTGGCCGAAGCGCGACACGTTCACATTGCCTTCGGCGTCGGTCTGCGCCATGCCGAGGAAGGCGACATCCAGCCCGCCGCCGTCGTAGAAGTCGAACTGGTAGGGCTGGTCGATCACCGCCTGGGTGTTCACCGCCGCGCCGAAGTCGAGGCCGCCAGCCGGTATGCCGCCGATGACGCCCGGCTCGGCAGTCAGCGTGACGGCGTCGATCAGGCCTTCTTCGGCCACCACCGAGGCGACGCCTTCCGGCATGCCGATGCCCAGATTGACCACATTGCCCGGCTGCAGCTCGAAGGCGGCGCGGCGGGCGATCACCTTGCGGATGTCCAGCGCCATCGCCGGCAGCGCGTCGGCCGCCAGTCGCGCCTCGCCGGAATAGGCCGGGTTGTAGGCGGTGGCGAAGGTCTGGTGGTGGTGTTCAGGCGGCGACACGACGACGCAGTCGACCAACACGCCCGGCACCTTGACCTGGCGCGGGTTCAGTTCGCCACGTCCGACGGTGCGCTCGACCTGCACGATGACCAGGCCGCCGCTGTTGTGCGCCGCCATCGCCACGGCCAGCGCTTCCTGCGTCAGCGCCTCGCGTTCCATCGTCACGTTGCCGTCCGGGTCGGCGGTGGTGCCGCGCACGAGCGCGACGTCGATCGGGAAGGCCTTGTAATAGAGGAAGTCCTCGCCGTCGATCTGCATGCGCCGCACCAGATCGGTGGTGGTGGCCGCATTGATCTTGCCGCCGCCGTGCAGCGGATCGACGAAGGTGTCCAGCCCGACTCGCGTAAGCTGGCCCGGCCGGTGCGCGGCGATGTCGCGGAACAGCTGGGAAATGACGCCCTGCGGCAGGTTCCAGGCTTCGATCTGATTGCTCACCGCCAGCGCCTGCAGCCGCGGCACCAGACCCCAGTGGCCGCCGATCACGCGCTTCACCAGCCCGGCGTGACCGAAGTGGTTGAGACCGCGATGCTTGCCGTCGCCCTGGCCGGCGGCGTAGACCAGGGTGAGGTCGCGCGGCGCGCCGCTGTCGAGGAAGCGCTGTTCGACGGCGATGGCGAGGTGTTCGGCGAAGCCGATGCCGACGAAGCCGGTGGTGGCCAGCGTGGCGCCGTCCGGGATGCGCGCCACGGCCTCGGCTGCGCTCATGATCTTGCTGCGGGTGTGTGGCATGTGGGACGACTTGAGCATCGGAAGCTTGTGGCGTGCGATGACGTCACTTTACCGGACGTCGACGCCGTATTTGACCCGCATCAAGCGTTTGCCGGTTGAAAAGCGGATCGTTCGCCCCAGATAGCGTCCAGACAAAGTTCACGGAGGCGTTCATGCGTTTCGACAAGCTCACCACCAAGTTCCAGCAGGCGCTGGCCGATGCCCAGAGTCTGGCGGTCGGCCGCGACCATCAGTACATCGAGCCGGCTCACCTGATGCTGGCGCTGCTCAACCAGGACGACGGCGCCACTGCGTCGCTGTTGCAACGCGCCGGCGTCAATGTCGCGCCGCTGAAGAAGGCGGTTGAGGACGCGCTGTCGCGCATCGCCACCGTCGAGGGCCACGGCGGCGAGGTGCAGATCGGTCGCGATCTGACCAATCTGCTCAATGTCGCCGACCGCGAGGCGCAGAAGCGCGGCGACCAGTTCATCGCTTCCGAAATGTTCCTGCTCGCCGCCACCGCCGACAAGGGCGATCTGGGCCGCCTGCTGAAGCAGGCCGGGCTGGAGCGCGCCGCGCTGGAAAAGGCGGTCGAACAGGTGCGCGGCGGCTCGTCGGTCGGTTCGGCCGAAGCCGAAGGCTCGCGCGAGGCGCTGAAGAAGTACTGCATAGACCTGACCGAGCGCGCCGCCGCCGGCAAGCTCGACCCGGTGATCGGCCGCGACGACGAAATCCGCCGCGCCATCCAGATCCTGCAGCGGCGCACCAAGAACAATCCGGTGCTGATCGGCGAGCCGGGCGTGGGCAAGACGGCCATCGTCGAGGGGCTGGCGCAGCGCATCGTCAATGAGGAGGTGCCGGAAACGCTGAAGGGCAAGCGCGTGCTGGTGCTGGACATGGCCGGCCTGCTGGCCGGTGCCAAGTACCGCGGCGAATTCGAGGAGCGCCTGAAGAGCGTGCTCAACGAAGTGGCCAAGGACGAAGGCCGCATCATCCTGTTCATCGACGAAATCCACACCATGGTGGGCGCCGGCAAGGCCGAGGGCGCGATCGACGCCGGCAACATGCTGAAGCCGGCGCTGGCGCGCGGCGAACTGCACTGCATCGGCGCCACCACGCTGGACGAATACCGCAAGTACATCGAGAAGGACGCCGCGCTGGAGCGCCGCTTCCAGAAGGTGCTGGTGGACGAGCCGACGGTGGAGGCGACCATCGCCATCCTGCGCGGCCTGCAGGAGAAGTACGAACTGCACCACGGCGTCGACATCACCGACCCGGCCATCGTCGCCGCGGCCGAGTTGAGCCACCGCTACATCACTGACCGCTTCCTGCCGGACAAGGCGATCGACCTGATCGACGAGGCCGCTGCGCGCATCAAGATGGAGATCGATTCCAAGCCGGAGTCGATGGACAGGCTCGAACGCCGCATGATCCAGCTGAAGATCGAGCGCGAGGCGGTGAAGAAGGAGAAGGACGAGGCGTCCATCCGCCGGCTCGGCCTGATCGAGGACGAACTGGTCAAGCTGCAGCGCGAATTCAACGACCTTGAAGAGATCTGGAAGGCCGAAAAGGCCCAGGTCATGGGCAGCGCCCACATCAAGGAAGAGATCGAGAAGGTGCGCGTGCAGATGGCCGACCTGCAGCGCAAGGGCCAGTTCGACAAGCTGGCCGAACTGCAGTACGGCACGCTGCCGCAGCTCGAGGCGCAACTGAAGCAGGCCGAGAAGGGGGGCGAAGCCAAGCTGCCCAACAAGCTGCTGCGCACCGAAGTCGGCGCCGAGGAAATCGCCGAGGTGGTGTCGCGCGCGACCGGTATTCCGGTCAGCAAGATGATGCAGGGCGAGCGCGAAAAGCTGCTGAAGATGGAAGACCGTCTGCACCAGCGCGTGATCGGCCAGGACGAGGCGGTGCGCCTCGTGTCGGACGCGATCCGTCGTTCGCGCGCCGGTCTCAGCGACGAGAACCGCCCGTATGGCAGCTTCCTCTTCCTCGGCCCGACTGGCGTCGGCAAGACCGAACTGTGCAAGACGCTGGCCGAATTCCTGTTCGATTCGGAAGACCACCTGATCCGCATCGACATGAGCGAGTTCATGGAGAAGCATTCGGTGAGCCGGCTGATCGGCGCGCCGCCGGGCTATGTCGGCTACGACGAGGGCGGTTATCTGACCGAGGCGGTGCGGCGCAAGCCCTACAGCGTCATCCTGTTCGACGAGGTCGAGAAGGCGCATCCGGACGTGTTCAACGTGCTGCTGCAGGTACTGGACGACGGTCGCATGACCGACGGTCAGGGCCGCACGGTGGATTTCAAGAACACGGTCATCGTGATGACCAGCAACCTCGGCAGCCAGATGATCCAGCAGATGGCGGGCTCCGATTACGGCGTGGTGAAGCTGGCGGTGATGAGCGAGGTGAAAACCTTCTTCCGGCCGGAATTCATCAACCGGATCGACGAGGTGGTGGTGTTCCACGCGCTGGACGAACGCAATATCCAGAGCATCGCGAAGATACAGCTCGCCTACCTGGAAAAGCGCCTGGCCAAGCTGGACATGGGCCTGCAGGTGTCGGACGCGGCGCTGGCCGAGATCGGCAAGGCCGGCTTCGACCCGGTGTTCGGTGCGCGGCCGCTGAAGCGCGCGATCCAGGAGCACATCGAGAACCCGCTGTCGAAGAAGATCCTCGATGGCAGCTTCGGGCCGAAGGACGTGATCGTGGTCGATGCCGACGCGGCAGGTCACTTCAGCTTCCACAAACCGAGCTGATTCTTACGTTGTTCGGGACGGGGGCAGGTCGCAAGGCCTGCCCCCGTCTGCGTTCACGCCCTCAGTTTCAGTATCCGCAGCGCACCACTGGCCACCAGCAGCGCGATCGCCGTACCGATGAACAGATCCGGCCAGCGGGTGCCGGTGGCCGCCACCAGTCCGCCGGCAATGATGACGCCCGCGTTGGCCAGCACGTCGTTGGTCGAGAAGATCCAGCTTGCCTTCATGTGCGCGCCGCCATCGCGGTGACGCGCCATCAGCAGCAGGCAGGCGACGTTGGCGGCCAGGGCCAGCAGTGCGACGCCGCTCATCCACAGCGGCTCCGGTTCGCTGCCGGATACGGCGCGCCGCACCACCTCCGCCAGTGCGCCGCCGGCCAGCAGCAGCTGCAGCCAGCCGGACAGATGGGCCACGCGCAGCTTGCCCGCCGCGCTGCGCCCGACCGCGTACAGGCTCAGGCCGTAGACTGACGCGTCGGCAAGCATGTCCAGCGCGTCGGCGATCAGGCCGGTCGATTGTGCCCACAGACCGCTTGCCAGCTCGAACACGAACATGGCCGCGTTGATCGCCAGCAGCGTGCGCAGCACCCCGGCTTCGCTGCGGTTGGTGGCCGGTTCCGGCCGTGCGCCGGCCGCGTCCGTGCCGAGCAGTTCGGCGCCAAAGCCCAGCGCCGCGAGTTTGGCCTGCAGCGGCGCCAGCGGGCCTTCGTGGTGCAGTGTCACGGTGCGCGCGGCGAGGTCGATGCCGATGTGGCGCAGTCCGTCGGCGCCATCGAGTGCCATGCGGATCAGACGCTCCTCCGACGGGCAGTCCATGCCCGGTACGCGGAAGGTGCTTCGCTGCCCGCCCGCTGCGGCGTCGTCGGCAGGGCGCGGCGACGGCGCGGCGGCGCAATGTCCGCTGCAGGCGCAGCCGCTGGAGCTGTCTGCTGAGGTATTCAAGGTATGCCCGTTCAAGTGCGGGATAATCCCGCTTCGTTTTTCATCGTCGCACTCAATGTCCCCTGACGACCCGGCCTGCGTCAATACGCCGGCGCCCGCCATGCCCCGCCTGCTGCTCGCGCCGATGGAAGGTCTGCTCGACGCGCGCCTGCGTGCCGTGGTGACGCGGGCGGCGCACTACGACTGGTGCGTGACCGAATTCGTGCGCGTGACCGACAGCGTGCTGCCGCCGCGCAGTTACCAGCGCGTGGCACCAGAACTGAAAGCCGGCTCGCGCACCGCCAGCGGTGTGCCGGTGCGCGTGCAGTTGCTCGGCTCGGATCCGGCGCGGCTGGCCGACAACGCTGACCAGCTGGCACGGCTGAATCCGGCCGGCATCGACCTCAACTTCGGTTGTCCGGCGCCGACCGTGAATCGCCACCGCGGCGGTGCGGTGCTGCTGGACGAGCCGGAACTGCTGCACGACATCGTCAGCGCGGTCGGCCGCGCGGTGGTCGGGCGCGTGCCCTTCACCGCGAAGATGCGCCTGGGCGTGCGCGACACCTCGCGCGCGATCGAGGCGGCGCAGGCACTGGCCGAGGGCGGCGCGGAAATGATCGTCGTGCACGCGCGCACCAAGCTCGACGGCTACCGGCCGCCGGCGCACTGGCCGTGGATCGCCCGCATCGCCGAGGCGGTGCGCGTGCCGGTGGTCGCCAACGGCGAAATCTGGTCGGTGGATGACTACCTGCGCTGCCGCAGCGAAAGCGGGCTGGCCGACGTGATGATGGGGCGCGGCGCGGTGGCCGATCCGCTGCTGGTCGAGCGCATCCGTGCCCGGCTGCGCGGCGATGAAGCCATCGACCCGGCGCTGGACTGGCCGCGTATCGCACCGCTGCTCGGAGATTACTGGCAGCGCGTGCTGGGCCATGTCGAGGCGCGCCACGCGGCGGGGCGGCTCAAGCAGTGGTTGAACCTGCTGCGCCGCGTCTACCCGCAGGCCGAACTGCTGTACCAGGCGATGCGCCCGGTACGCGACAACGTGCGCATCGGCGAACTGCTGGCGGCGGTGCTGCCGCTTCAGGCCGGCACGTCGTCCGCCGGCGTGAGCGCCTCCTCCGATGGCGGGGCCACCGCGGCGGCCTGAACCCGCGTCAGATACTCCGACAGCACCCGCTGTTCGATACGCAGCCGCTCCTCGACCCGGCACGGAAACGCCGCCACCAGCTGCGCGCCCTTGTCGCTCGCCAGATCGATGAACACGCGCGGGCGCGCCGAGGGCAGGCGGCTCCAGTGCGCCGCCTCGAGGTCGAGCAGGCCGCGTTCGGCTTCATCGATCCACGGGGCGCACACCTCCAGCGCCGCCGCTTCGAGCAGCGCGCGCCTGTCCAGGCAGGCGACCGGGTCGCCGACGAATACGCGCAGCGTGGTCAGCATGAAGTGTTCGTGCGGTGTGACCCGCAGCGTGCTGGTGATGACGGCACTGTGCTGCAGCAGCACGCGGCTGCCGTTGATCAGGTCGGCGTCGCCGCTGGCGTCGAGCAGCGTGCTGAGGAAGCGGATGTCGGCCACCCGCCCGCGCACGCTGCCCACTTCGATGAAGTCGCCCACTTGGTAGGTGCGCGTCAGGAACAGCACGGTGCCGCCCATCGCTGAAATCAGGATGTCCTTGGACACGATGAGCGAAGCACCCGCTACGGCCGCCAGCGGCAGCGAGGACTGGTCGCCACCCAGCGTCCAAGTCAACCCGAGCAGCGCCAGGCAGATCAGCAGCGCGATATTGCGTATGGTCACCCAGGCCTGCTTGCGCTGCGACGGGTCTTCGAAGCGCGCGGCGGCCACGCGGCGGGCGGTGCGGGTGATCAGCACGGCCAGCGCGACGATGACCAGCGATACCAGCAGTTTGGTGAGCAGCGAGGGGTCGTACATCAATAGGATATCCGGACGGGCAGGGCCGCCATTATCGCCGCCGGCGTGGCAGGCGCTCAGTGCGATCGCATCACGTGGTCGACCATGTTGACGATGGTGCGCATCTGCGGCGCTTCCCGCGTTGCGTAGCCGTAGAGGTCGCCCGGCGTGGTGTAGCCCCACCAGTCCCAGCAGCCCATCGGGTTGCCGACGCTGTCCCACAGCCCGCGCTCGAACGGTTCGATCGCGCCGACACGCGGGAACAGCAGCACCAGCTTCAACGGACCGGCCCAGCGGACGTAACCGGCGCCGTCAGTGAAGGCGCGGTAGGCGGTGTCACTCATGCCTTGCTTGCAGCCGTGCAATGCGACGTGGATCTGGCAGCTTTCGCTGCCGCAGCGCTGGGGCACATAGACGCGTGCTTCCTCTGCGAGGCCCAGCGCGCGACGCCGGGTCTGCGCATCGCCCGGGCCGGCCGGTACGAAGTCGGCCTGCTTGAGCACGTACCAGCGGCCGTTGCCCGCACTCGGCCGCGCGTCTGGCCGACGGCGCAGATGACGCAGCAGTTCGCCGGCAGCATCGAAGTCGCAGCCGCTGACGTAGTCCTCGTCGCGGGCGTCGCAACTGCCCTGGGCCGGGTCGCTGGTCGGCATGGTGTGCGGCGTCGAGCGCGGCTCGCCCCGTTTTGGCGCGGCATCGAAGGCGCGGAAGTAGGTGTGCTGGGCGGCTGACGCCTTGGCGCCGACGACGCGATCGTCCTGCCCGCGGTACTCCCATATCTGCTGCGAGGCGATGCCGTCGACCGGGTCGATCCGCCGCTGTCGCGCCAGCTTGCGCGTATCGCTCACCAGATCATCCACGTCGATGTCGCGTTCGCCGGAACTGAAAAGCGACAGCCCGAACAGGGGACCGAACAGTTCGCGCAGGCGGTCGCGGCCGAGCACCAGACAGTCGTTGGTGGCCCGCGTCACGAAGCCTTGCGCGCACAGATAGGGCGGCCCCGACACGATGCCGATGCCGCGTACCCGCGACGAATGCGCCACGCCCAGCTGGACCGCCATGGCGGCGCCGGAGGACAGGCCGGACACGGTGAAGTCCGTACGTTCGATCCGGTCGAGCACCGGCGGCGCCTCGGCCATCGCGGTGCGGATGGGAAATGCGGCAAGGAGCAAGGCGACGAAAACGGCGTGGAGAGGACCGTGCAGGCGCATGAGGGTCGTCCGGGAATGTCGATGACGATTCAGTATGCGCACACGCATGCTGCAATGCAACAGCGCGGCTGCAGAACGAAGTCAGGACGAACGGTAACGGCGATACTGTCCGCGGCCGGCGCGCTTGGCGTCGTACATCGCCTCGTCGGCGCAGTCCATCAGGGCAGCCGAGTTGTCGGCGTCGTCCGGATAGAGCGCGATGCCGATACTGGCACCGATGTGCAGCGTGTGGCCGCTTACCTCGAAGGCGCTGCCGAGCGTACCGACGATACGTGCCGCAAGCTGGGCGCAGGGCTGCGGCTCGTTGTCCAGCAGCGGCATCAGCACGACGAATTCGTCGCCGCCCAGTCGCGCAACGGTGTCCTCGCCGCGCAATTCGCGCTGCAGCCGATCGGCCACCTCCTTCAGCAGCAGATCGCCGACGGCGTGCCCGTGTTCGTCGTTCACCTCCTTGAAGCGATCGAGATCGACGAACAGGAGACCGACGCGCGCCATGCGCCGCTGCGCCTGCTTGAGCGCCTGCGCCAGACGTTCGAGCAGCAGCGCGCGGTTGGGCAGGCCGGTCAGCGCGTCATGACTGGCACGACGCATCAATGCTTCGTCGGCCAGGCGTTTCTCGGTGACATCGACGAAGAAGCCGGCCAGACAGCGGCGGTCATCGATATCGATCAGGTTGTGCGTGATGTCGGCGTGAAAGAGCACCCCGTCCTTGCGGCGCATCAGCGCACCTTCGAGGCGGCCGCTCTCGATGCCGGCGCAGCGCGCGAACTGCTCCACGTTGGCGGGATACAGTTCCGGAGGCTGCAGATCCCGCCATTCAAGCGTGCGCATCTCGTCTCTTGAGTAGCCCAGCATGGCACACAGCGCGGGATTGGCATCGACACAGCGACGGGTCGCCACGTCGACGATCAGGATGCCTTCGGCCGACGTGGCGAACAGGATTTCCGAGCGACGCAGCGACTCGCGGAGCCGACGCGCCGCCTCGGCGGCACGCAGCACGAAACGGATGCGATGCGGCAGCAGGGTCCAGCTGATCGGTTTGGTCAGGAAGTCGCTCGCGCCGACGGCAAAGGCACGTTGTACGGATGCGGCGTCGTCGCTCGCCGTCATGATGATGATGGGGCAGGTATCTTCCCCGCCCAGTTCACGCATGCGGGCGCAGGTTTCGTAGCCGTCGGCACCCGGCATATGCACGTCCAGCAGCGCCAGATCGGGCGGCGCCTCGCGGAATGCCTCGATCGCGGCGAGGCCGTCTGCCACGGCGTGCATCCTCATGCCGCGTGTGGACAGCACCTTGTTCACCATCAGCGGGATGATGGGATCGTCGTCGGCGACAAGGATGACCGGCGACTCGTCGTCCGTCCTTTCGAGGTCAATGTCGGGGTTGTGTTGCTCGCCGTGCATTCCGGGCGCTCTCCGCATATCTGTTCCAGGGTCTGGAAGAAGCCCGCACGCTGACCGGGCTGCACGCGCGTGCGGCGCGCCGGCGGCTGGCTTCATCGCCGCCGGCATAATCCGCTCCAGGGTGGATATTCGGACGGAAGACCGGACGGCGCAACCGTGCGAGCGCTCCGGATGATGCGAAGTGCACATACGAAGGGGTTCCGGGTGGCTGTCCCGGACGGGTACCGCGAGCAAGGGCGCCCGACGCCGGTCGCGGAGACGAACTTCGTCACCGCGTCCCGATCACGGTGCGATCAGGCAAGAAAAAGGGCCCGGAACGAGGTCCGAGCCCTGATATGGTGGTGGAGGCGGCGGGAATCGAACCCGCGTCCGCAAGCCCTACACAGACAGTTCTACATACTTAGCCTGGCCATTTGATCTAGCCCGTCACCCGCCGACCCGGCAGGCTGATGAAAGGCGATCCGCTTGATTTTCGTGATGCACCACGCGGCGGAGTGCATCCTTACTTTAGCTGTTAATGGCGCTGCGACCGGTTGCCCGGCCCGACCCGCTAATCAGTCGGTGCAGCGTCCGGCCTTAAGCGGCCAGAGCGTAAGATTCGTCGTTGGCGACTATCTAATTTTCGGTTGGATTTACGAGGTACTCCGACCCTCGGTATGCCCTGCGCTGCTTCGCGACCCACGTCGAGACCAGGTCGCCCCCAGTGAGCGATAGATGGTACCACCTCGATCGATTACAAGAGGGGCAGAAGTTCGAGCGGGTGATGGATGGTGTGGTCGGCGCCCCACTCGCTGTGGTGGCGGGCGCAGCCCAGATAGCCGAAGGCTGCGGTGACCGAGCGCATGCCGGCAGCGCGCGCCGCCTGGATGTCGCGTTCGTCGTCGCCGACGTAGATGCAGTCCCCGACCTCGACGCCCAGTTCGCTCGCTGCCAGGCGCAAACCTGCCGGATCGGGTTTGGGCACCGGCACGCTGTCGCCGCTGACGATGCTCGCGGCACGCTCGTGCAGGCCAAGTTCGCGCATCAGCGGCACGGTGAAGCGAGCGGCCTTGTTGGTCACCACGCCCCACGGAATGTCCGCCTGTTCGAGCCGGGTCAGCACTTCGCCCATGCCGTCGAACAGCCGGGTATGGACGCAGATCGCCGACGCGTAGAGCGTCAGGAATCGGTCGGCCAGTTCTGTGTAGCCAGCATCTTCCGGCGTCACGCCGAAACCGGCGCCGATCAGGCCGCGGGCACCCGCCGAGGTATGCGGGCGCAGCGTGTCGGCAGGAAGCTCGGGCAGACCGCGTTCGATGCGCAGACGGTTGAGTGCGCCGCCGAGATCGGGCGCGGTGTCGGCCAGCGTGCCGTCCAGATCGAACAGCACGCCGCGTGTGCGCGGCTCATTCATCACGTACGCACCGCATCAGGTAATTGACCGCAGTGTCCTTGCCGAGCGAGTAGGCCTTGGTGAACGGGTTGTAGCTCATGCCCATCAGTTCAGCTTCGCGCAGTCCGGCGTCGCGCGCGTCGCGCGCCAGTTCCGACGGCTTGATCATCTTTTCGTATTCATGGGTGCCGCGCGGCAGCAGGCGCAGCACGTACTCGGCGCCGATCACCGCGAACAGCCACGACTTGGGATTGCGGTTCAGCGTCGAGAAGAACACCGTGCCGCCGGGCCGTACCAGTGTCGCGCAGGCGCGCACGATGCTGGCAGGATCGGGCACGTGCTCCAGCATTTCCATGCAGGTCACCACGTCGTACTGAGCGGCGCGCGCCCGGGCATGGTCCTCGGCCGATTCGAGCAGGTACTCGACGCGGTTCCCGCTTTCCAGCAGGTGCAGGCGCGCGACCGACAGCGCCTTTTCGCCGAGGTCGATACCGGTCACGCTGGCGCCGCGCACCGCCATGCTCTCGGCGAGGATGCCGCCACCGCAGCCGACGTCAAGCACGCGCTTGCCGGTCAGGCCGACGCAGCGGTCTATCCAGTCCAGGCGCAATGGATTGATGTCGTGCAGCGGCTTGAACTCGGACTCCGGATCCCACCAGCGGTGGGCGAGCTCCGAAAATTTCTCCAGTTCGAGCGGGTCGGCGTTCTGATGTGTCGTCATGAGCGAAAGGACAGTCTGGCGTGCGCGAGGTTTCACGACCGGGGTAACGATAGTAATGCCCCAATCCGGTTGGCGACGGGCGAAAAAAAGCCCTGCACGAATGCAGGGCTTTTGACGAGATCGGGAACCCGATTACTTCTGGGTACCGATGATCTCGATTTCAACGCGACGATCCGGCTGCAGGCAGTCCACCAGCTTCTTGTTGCTGCGGTGTTCCTTGCCCATCTTCATGCAGCTGTCGCCGGTCACCGGCTGGGCTTCACCCTTGCCTTCGGTGTAGACGCGGTTGGCTTCAACGCCCTTGCTCACCAGGTAGTCCTTGACGGCGGCAGCGCGCTTTTCCGACAGGGTCTGGTTGTACTTGTCCTTGCCGATGCGGTCGGCGTGGCCAACGGCGATGATGACTTCCAGGTCGATCGAGCTCAGCTTGCTGACCGCGTCGTCGATCTTGGACTTGCCTTCCGGACGCAGCGTGGCCTTGTCGAAATCGAACAGGGCGTCAGCCGACAAGGTGACCTTCTGGGCAGCGGGCTTCGGAGCCGGGGCAGGTGCCGGCGCGGGTTCGGCAGCCTTCGGAGCCGGTGCGGCGACAGGAGCGGGCTTCTCGCAGACGTCCTTCGGCAGCAGATCCTTGTCGCAGGCGCAACCGACTTCCGGGATCGAGGCAGCGTAGGCCGGCGTCCAGTAACCGGTTCTCCAGCACAGGCCGTCGGCGCTGCGGGCGACGACGCCACGGGCGTCGATCACGTAGGGAATGTGGGCCTTCATTGCCGGGTCGACCTTGATGTCTTCCATGGCCGACACGTTGGAGGCGAAACCGGCCGTGGCGGCCAGCAGGGCGATGAGCAGCGGTTTTTGCGTCAGTTGTTTGAGCATGATCCCCTCTTATAAAACTTGAAGCGGTTGTCAACCGGCCTGCCCGCCTGTCTTGGACCTGACAGGCAAAACTGGCGGCAAACACACGTAAGACTGTGGTGTTGCCGGGCAGCGATGCATAAGAACAAGGCCGCAAGCCGTTATAGAGCCACCTGATTTTGCCACAGGCGCGCACGTGCCTTCAAATCGTTGTTGTGCAGGTGCAACAAGCTTCCATTCTCCACGCGCGCTTCTCCTGCGACCCATACATCGGTCACGTGTTCCCGGCCAGCAGCATAGACAAGATGCGAAACGGGTGAGTAGCAAGGGCGTGTCGTTGCGTCGTCGAGACTGACTGCGCACAGGTCAGCACTCTTGCCGGGGCGGATGGAACCTGTTTCAGCATCGATGCCCAGCGCGCGGGCGCCGCCTAGTGTTGCCATGTGCAACAGGTGTCCGGCTGCAAGGGCGGCCGCGTCGCCAGAGGTGAGCTTTGCCAGGAGTCCGGCGTGCCGCATCTCCTGGAACATGTCCAGCCGGTTGTTGCTGGCGGCGCCGTCGGTGCCCAGCCCGACATTGACGCCGGCCGCAGCCAGCGCGGCGGTCGGGCTTGCGCCGCTGGCCAGCTTCATGTTCGACGTCGGGCAGTGCGCCACGCTGGCGCCTTCGCGGGCGAGCAGGGCGATGTCGTCGTCGGTCAGGTGCACCGAATGAACGGCGATCAGGTTGGGGCCGAGGAGGCCAAGCCGGCGCAGTCGCTCGAGCGGGCGCACGCCATGCTGCGCGATGCCCTGTTCGATCTCGTCAGCGGTTTCGTGGATGTGCATATGGACTGGCAGATCCAGTTGCTCGGCCAGTGTGCGGACGCGTTCGAAAGTGGCGTCTGAAACGGTGTAGGGCGCGTGCGGCGCCAGCGTGAAGTGCAGTAAAGGTTCGTGCTTGAAGTGATCGCGCACGGCCAGCCCTTTGCTGAGGTACTGATCGGCGTCCGCCGCCCAGGCGCTCGGGAATTCGAGTACGACGATGCCCAGCGCCGCGCGCATGCCCGCCTCCAGCGCCGCTTCGGCCGCTGCATCAGGGAAGAAGTACATGTCGCTGAAGGTGGTGACGCCACCGCGGAGCATTTCGGCGCAGGCGAGCAGGGTGCCGTCGCGCACGAAGTCGTGGCTCACGTGCTTCTGTTCGGCCGGCCAGATATGTTCGGTCAGCCAGCGCATAAGTGGCTGGTCATCGGCGTAGCCACGCAGCAGGTTCATCGCGGCGTGAGCGTGCAGGTTGATGAGGCCGGGAATGAGCACATGCTCGCCCAAGGTGCGCAGCGTGCGCGGCCGGTAGCGGCGGCGCGCCTCGTCCGACGGCAGCAGGTCGGCGATACACCCGTCCTGCACCGCAACGGCGTGATGTTCGAGTACGACGCCGGCCGGCTCGACCGGGATGACCCAGCGGGCTTCGATCAGCAGGTCGATGTCGGTCTGGGCTTCGTGGCTCTGCATGGCAGACGGATTCGGCTCTCTGGATTCAGGTGGCGCAGTGTAGTCCGGCGGCTGCCCGCTGAGGGCCCCGAGGTCGATGCAAGCGCATGTTAAACTTGCGGTTTGGCTGAACAAACCGGCGGTTTCCAACGCGCCGGGTTCATTTCAACAGACAGCCGACGTCCGCCCGATCCCCCGATGACCACATCTTTTGCCAAGGAAACACTGCCCATTTCGCTCGAAGACGAAATGCGGCACTCCTATCTCGATTACGCGATGAGCGTGATCGTCGGCCGCGCGCTGCCCGATGTGCGCGACGGCCTGAAACCTGTGCATCGACGCGTGCTGTTCGCGATGCACGAAGCGAACATCACCCACAGCCGTCCTTACGTGAAGTGCGCGCGCGTGGTCGGTGACGTGATGGGTAAGTATCACCCGCACGGCGATTCGGCGATTTACGACACGCTGGTCCGGATGGCGCAGGACTTCTCGCTGCGCTACACGCTGATCGACGGTCAGGGCAATTTCGGTTCGGTCGACGGCGACAACGCGGCGGCGATGCGTTACACCGAGTGCCGTCTGGACAAGATCGCGGCTGAACTGCTGGCCGACATCGACAAGGAAACGGTCGATTTCGGGCCGAACTACGACGGCAAGGAGCAGGAGCCGCTCGTCCTGCCCAGCCGCATCCCCAATCTGCTGATCAACGGCAGCGCCGGCATTGCGGTCGGCATGGCGACAAACATTCCGCCGCATAACCTCGGCGAGGTGCTCGACGCCTGCCAGCTGCTGCTGAAAGAGCCGGAAACGACGATCGAGCAGTTGATCGACATCGTGCAGGCGCCCGATTTCCCGACCAGTGGCCTGATCTACGGGCTTTCGGGCGTACGCGAGGGCTATCTGACCGGTCGCGGCCGCGTCGTGATGCGCGCACGCACCCATTTCGAGGACATCGACCGCGGCAACCGTCAGGCCATCATCGTCGACGAACTGCCGTATCAGGTGAACAAGAAGACCCTGCTCGAGCGCATCGCCGAGCTGGTGAATGAGAAGAAGGTCGAAGGCATCTCCGACATCCGTGACGAGTCGGACAAGTCCGGCATGCGCGTGGTGATCGAGCTGAAGCGCGGCGAAGTGCCGGAAGTCATCCTGAACAATCTGTACAAGCTGACCCAGCTGCAGGACACCTTCGGCATGAATATGGTGGCGCTGGTCGATGGCCGCCCGCGTCTGCTGAACCTGCGCGACATGCTGGACTGCTTCCTATCGCATCGGCGCGAGGTGATCACCCGCCGCACCGTGTTCGAACTGCGCAAGGCGCGCGAACGTGGCCACGTGCTGGAAGGCCTGGCTGTTGCGCTGTCCAACATCGACGAGATCATCGCGCTGATCAAGGCATCGGCTTCGCGTGCGGAAGCGCAGGTGGCGCTGATGGAGCGTGCCTGGAAGTCGCCGCTGGTCGACGAAATGCTGGCCCGCGCTGGCGCCGAATCCTTCCGTCCGGATGGGCTGGACGCCGCCTTCGGCTCCTTCGCCGACGGCTACCGCATGTCGGACGCGCAGGCCAAGGCCATCCTGGACATGCAGCTGGCCCGCCTGACGGGGCTGGAGCAGGAAAAGATCATGTCGGAGTACAAGGAGGTGATCGAACAGATCATCGACCTGCTCGACATCCTGGCCCGCCCGGAGCGGATCAACTGGATCATTTCCGACGAAATGCGCCAGATCCGCGAACAGTTTGCCGACGGCCGCAAGTCGGAAATCATCGTGCACACGCAGGATCTCGGCATCGAGGACCTGATCGCGCAGCAGGACATGGTGGTCACGCTGTCGCACGGCGGCTACTTCAAGCGACAGCCGCTGGCCGATTACCGCTCGCAGAAGCGCGGTGGGCGCGGCAAGCAGGCGGCGGCGGTGAAGGAAGACGACTTCGTCGACCAGCTCTTCGTCGCCAATACGCACGACTACATCCTGTGTTTCTCGAACCGCGGCCGTGTGTATTGGCTCAAGGTCTATGAGGTGCCGGAGGGCTCGCGCAATTCGCGCGGCAAGCCCATCGTGAACCTGTTCCCCCTGTTCGATGGCGAGAAGATTACCGCGGTGCTTCCGGTCAAGGAGTTCGACGAAGATCACTACATCTTCATGGCCACCGGTCGCGGTACCGTGAAGAAGACGCCGCTGGCCGACTTCGGCAACCCGCGCAAGGCCGGCATCATCGCCGTCGACCTCGACGAGGGCGACGCGCTGATCGGCGTGGCGATCACCGATGGCTCGGACGACATCATGCTGTTCTCCGACGCCGGCAAGGCGGTGCGCTTCGCCGAAGCCGACGTGCGCCCGATGGGCCGTACCGCGCGTGGTGTGCGCGGCATGATGCTGGAGGACGGCCAGAGCGTGATCTGCATGCTGGTGTCGAAGAACGACGAACTGAGTGTGCTGACTGCGACCGAGAACGGTTATGGCAAGCGCACCCGTGTCACCGAATACCCGAAGCACGGCCGCGGCACCAAGGGGGTCATCGCGATCCAGACGAGCGAGCGCAACGGCGGCGTGGTCGGCGCGGTGCTGGTCGAGCCGACCGACGAAATCATGCTGATCTCGACCGGTGGCGTGCTCATCCGCACCAAGGTGGTGGACATCCGCGAAATGGGGCGCTCGACCCAGGGCGTCACGCTGATCAACCTCGATGACGGCACGCTGCTGGCCGGTCTGGAAAAGGTGATCGAGAGCGACAGCGAGCAGGACGCCGAAGCGGATGCCGACATCGATACCGACGCGGACGCCGCAGCCGGCGAGGGCGAGGAATAGGAAGGGCGATGCGTGCGCGCGCATACAACTTCGGCGCCGGTCCGGCCATGATGCCGGACGCGGTGATCGAACGTATCGCGCGCGAATGGCAGAACTTCCGCGGCGAAGGCTATTCGGCGATGGAGCTGGGGCATCGCAGCGAGCACTTTGCCGAGATCCACGCCCGCGCCAAGGCCGACCTGCGCGAACTGCTGGGGGTGCCGGCTTCGCACCACATCCTGTTCCTGCACGGCGGCGCTACACCGCATTTCGCGATGGTGCCGCTGAACCTCGCCCAGCCGGGGCAGAGTGCGGATTACATCCACACCGGCTACTGGTCGGACAAGGCGATGGCCGAGGCAAGTTCGCTGGTGAACGTGCGCATCGCGGCGAGTGCCGCGGCCAGCGAGTTCGACCGCGTGCCCGAGCGCGCCGGCTGGCAGCTCGACCCGGCGGCGGCCTATGTACACATCTGCGCCAACGAAACGATAGGCGGCGTCGAGTTCGCCGACTATCCGGACACCGGAGACGTGCCGCTGGTGGCCGACATGTCGTCCAACATCCTGTCGCAGCCGCTGGACGTCGCGCGTTTCGGCCTGATCTATGCCGGTGCGCAGAAGAACATCGGCCCGGCCGGCCTGGCCATCGTCATCATCCGTGACGACCTGCTTGGCCGCGTGCGCAGCGGCGTGCCGTCGGTGATGAACTACGCGCGGCACGTCGAGTGGGATTCGATGTACAACACACCTGCAGCCTTCGCCATCTGGGTGGCGGGGCTGGTGTTCGAGTATGTGAAAAAGGAGGGCGGCGTCGCCGAGATGGCGCGCCGCAGCGCGGCCAAGGCCCGATGCATCTACGACGTGCTGAACGCCTCCCGGCTGTACACGAACCGTATCCAGCCCGCCTCGCGCTCGCGCATGAACGTGCCCTTCTTCCTGCGCGAGCCGCGACTGGAAACGCGCTTTCTCGACGGTGCGCGCCGGCGCGGCCTGCTGAACCTGAAGGGTCATCGCGCGACCGGCGGCATACGCGCGTCGCTCTACAACGCGATGCCGCTCGACGGCGCGCGCGAGCTGGCTGAATACATGACTGAATTTGAACGCAGACACGGTTGAATGATGGCCTCCGATCCGAGCTCGAACGACGAACTACTGAAACTGCGCGACGCCATCGATGCGATCGATACCCAGGTGCTGCAGCTCATTTCCGAGCGGGCACGCCACGCGCACCGCATCGGCGAAATCAAGCACGGCAACATCTACCGCCCGGAACGAGAGGCGCAGGTGCTGCGCCGGCTGGCAGACGACAATCCGGGCCCGCTGCCGCCGCAGGCGGTGAAGACGGTGTTCCGCGAAATCATGTCGGTCTGTCTGGCGCTGGAACAGCCGCTGACCGTCGCCTTTCTCGGACCGGTCGGCACTTTCTCGGAGAGCGCGGCGCGTCGCCATTTCGGTTCCGCTCCGACCTTCCTGCCGCACGCCACGATCGACGATGTGTTCCGTGCTGTCGAGTCGGGCAACGCGTCCTACGGCGTCGTGCCGGTCGAGAATTCGACCGAGGGCGCGGTCGGTCGCACGCTGGACATGCTGCTCAGCACGACACAGATGGTGTGCGGCGAGGTGATGCTGCGTGTCGAGCAGAACCTGATGACGCGCGATACCTCTCTGAAGGACATCCGCTGCGTCTACTCGCACGCGCAGTCGCTGGCGCAGTGCCACGAGTGGCTGAATCGCAACCTGCCCGGCGTGCCGGTGATCGCCGTGGCCAGCAATGCCGAGGCGGCGATCCGTGCGTCGGAGGAAGAACGCGCTGCGGCGATCGCCGGCGAGGCGGCCGCGGCCGCCTACGGCCTGAAGATACTTGCGGCGAACATCGAGGACGATCCGGCCAATACGACGCGCTTCCTGGTGATCGGCGAACACGATGCCGGCCCGTCCGGACGCGACAAGACTTCGATGATCTTCACCGTGCAGAACAAGTCGGGCGCTGTCGTGCGTCTGCTTCAACCGCTGGCCGAGCAGGGCGTCAGCATGACCAAGCTGCAGTCGCGCCCGGTGCGCGGTTTCGGTAATGGTGGCTGGCAGTACGTCTTCTATGTCGATATCGAAGGTCACCAGAGCGAACCTGCGGTGAGCGAAGCACTCTCACGCATCCGTGCCGAGGCCGGTTCGTTGAAGGTGCTCGGTTCCTACCCCGTTTCCGTGAGCAGTTCATGAGCGTTTTCGATCGCGCTTCGGCGCACATCCGTTCGATTTCCCCTTACCAGCCGGGCAAGCCGATTTCGGAACTGGCCCGCGAGATGGGGCTGGACGAAGCGGGCATCGTCAAGCTGGCGTCCAACGAGAATCCGCTGGGCATGAGCGACAAGGCAAGGGCCGCTGCGCTGGCTGCGATCGCCGACGTGCCGCGCTATCCGGACGGCAACGGCTTCGACCTGAAGCAGGCGGTTTCGCGGCATCACGATGTCGCGATGAACCAGATCGTGCTCGGCAACGGCTCGAACGACATTCTCGAAATGGTCGCCCGCGCGCTGCTCGGTCCCGGCAGCAGCGCCGTCTATTCGCAACACGCGTTCGCCGTCTATCCGCTGGCCACGCTGGCGGCGGGCGCCACCGGCATCGAAGTGCCGGCGCTCGACTATGGCTGCGATCTCGACGCGATGCGCGCGGCAATCCGCGACGACACGCGCGTCGTGTTCATCGCCAATCCGAACAATCCGACCGGTACCTTCATCGAGGCTGGCGCGCTGGAGCGGTTCGTCGCCGCCGTGCCGCGCGACGTGCTGGTGGTGGTGGACGAGGCCTACAGTGAGTACCTGCCGGGGCATCTGGCGTACGACAGCGCGCGCTGGCTTGACCGTTACCCGAACCTGCTGGTGTCGCGCACCTTCTCCAAGGCCTACGGCCTGGCCGGTCTGCGCGTCGGCTACGGCATCGGTCAGCCGGATGTGATCGACCTGCTCAATCGGGTGCGTCAGCCCTTCAACGTCACCAACGTCGGTCTGGCGGCAGCCGTCGCCGCATTGGCGGACCAGGACTTCGTGCGCCGCTCGGCCGAGCTGAACGCGGCCGGCCTGAAGCAGATGGAAACCTTCTTCGACGCGGCCGGCATCGGCTACATCCGCTCCTACGGCAACTTCATCGCTTTCCGCGCCGGTGACGGTGCAGCCGTCAACCGCCGGCTGCTGGAGCAGGGCGTCATCGTGCGGCCGATTGCCGGCTACGCGATGCCCGAGTGGCTGCGGGTGTCGATCGGGCTGGAAACCGAGAACGCGCGCTTCATCGATGCGCTGAAAAAGGCGCTGGCGTGAGTGACGTACTGATCGGACGTCTGGTCGTCGTTGGCGTCGGCCTGATCGGCGGCTCCTTCGCCGCCGCGCTGCGCCGGGCCGGCCAGGTCGGTGAAATCGTCGGTGTTGGCCGCAGCGCGGACAGCAAGCGCGAAGCGCTCGAACTCGGCCTGATCGATCGCGCGGAATCCGACTGGGCCGCTGCGCTCGCGGGCGCCGACCTGGTGCTGCTGGCGATGCCGGTCGGCCAGATGGACGCTGTCATGTCGGCGATGCTGCCTCACCTCCCGGCGCACACGGTGGTCACCGACGCCGGAAGCACCAAGGGCGACGTCGTGGCGGCGGCCCGCCGCTGCTTCGGCGAGCGCGTGGGTCAGTTCGTACCCGGGCATCCGATCGCCGGCGCCGAAAAGAGTGGCCCGCAGGCGGCGCGTGCCGACCTGTACGAGCGGCGCCGCGTCGTGCTGACACCGCTCGCCGAGAATGGCGGCGCGGCCATCGAACTTGTGCGCCAGGCCTGGCTGGCCTGCGGTGCGCTGCTGACGGTCACTACGCCGGAGCACCACGACCGATGGCTGGCGTCGGTCAGCCACCTGCCGCATCTGCTGTCCTTCGCGTTGGTGTCGGAACTGGCTGCACGCCCGAACGCCGAAGAGATCTTCAATCTGGCGGGTGGTGGCTTTCGCGATTTCACGCGCATCGCCGGCAGCCATCCGGAGATGTGGCGCGACATCTTCTTCGCCAACCGCGAGGCGCTGCTGACCGAACTGAGCGCTTACGAAACCGAACTTGCACGCTACCGCGCGCTGATCGAATCCGGCGATGCCGCTGGCCTCGAAGCGTTGATCGGGACCGCGCGTGAAGCACGTACCGCCTGGGCGCAACGCCAGGGCTGAACACAACACGAGGCGCATGGGCGCCGCCCGAACACGATGAAAACCGAATTCCTCGACCTTTCGCCCGCTTCGTCCGCACGCGGCACGCTGCGGCTTCCGGGCTCCAAGAGCATTTCCAACCGCGCGTTGCTGCTGGCCGCGCTGGCCGAGGGCGATACGCTGCTGCACGACCTGCTGTCGTCGGACGATGTCGACCGCATGCTCGATGCACTGCGCACGCTGGCCGTTGACTGGCGCCACGCCGGTGGCGACGACTACGTCATCAGCGGCACCGGTGGGCGCTTCCCGGTCAAGAAGGCAGACCTCTTCCTCGGCAATGCCGGTACCGCCTTCCGTCCGCTCACCGCCGTGCTGGCGCTGATGGGTGGCGAGTACCGCCTGCACGGCGTGCCGCGCATGCACGAGCGGCCGATCGGAGATCTGGTCGACGCGCTGCGCCAGGTCGGCGCGCGCATCGACTACGAGGGCAACGACGGCTTTCCGCCCTTGCGCATCCATCCGGCGCAGATCAACGAAGTGCCGGTGGTGCGCGTGCGCGGCGACGTGTCCAGCCAGTTCCTGACCGGCTTGCTGATGGCCTTGCCGCTGACCGGCCGCGCACTGCGCATCGAGGTCGAGGGCGAGCTGATTTCCAAGCCCTACGTCGACATCACGCTGGCGCTGATGCGCCAGTTCGGCGTCAACGCCGAGCGCGAGGGCTGGGCGGCGATCAATCTGCCGGCCGGTGCGCGCTATGTGTCGCCCGGCGAGTGCTTCGTCGAGGGGGACGCGTCATCCGCTTCATATTTCCTCGCCGCAGGCGCCATCGGCGGTGGTCCGGTGCGGGTTGAGGGCGTCGGTCGCGACTCGGTGCAGGGCGATGTCGCCTTCGCGCAGGCGCTCGAACAGCTGGGTGCCGTGGTGGCGATGGGGCCGAACTGGATCGAGGCGCGCGCGCCCGAGGGCGGCCGACTGCGCGCCTTCGACCTTGACCTGAACCATATTCCGGATGCCGCGATGACACTCGCCATTTGCGCGCTGTTCGCCGACGGACCGAGCCGGCTGCGCAATATCGCCAGCTGGCGGGTCAAGGAAACCGACCGCATTTCCGCGATGGCGATCGAACTGCGCAAGCTCGGCGCCACGGTGGAGGAGGGCGCCGATTATCTCGCCATCACGCCGCCTGCGACCCTGACGCCGGGTGCTGCTATCGACACCTACGACGATCACCGGATGGCGATGTGCTTCTCGCTCGCCACGCTGGGTGGTGTGCCGGTGCGCATCATGGACCCGGGCTGCGTGGCCAAGACCTTCCCCGACTACTTCAGGCGCTGGTCGGAGGTGGCGGCATGAACGACGTTCCGGTCATCGCAATAGACGGCCCGTCGGCCTCCGGCAAAGGTACGGTCGCCGCGCGCGTGGCGGCGGCTCTGGGCTTTCACCTGCTGGACAGCGGTGCCCTCTACCGCCTCACCGCGGTGGCGGCGATGCGTGCTGGCGTTGCGCTCGACGATGAGCCGGCGCTCGGAAAGCTCGCTGCAGCGCTCGATGTGCGCTTCGCCGACGGCTCGACCTGGCTGGCCGGAGACGAGGTGTCGGACGCCATGCGCAGCGAGGCGGCCTCGGTCGGCGCATCGAAAGTGGCGGTCCATGGTGCGGTGCGTGCGGCGCTGCTTGAGCGCCAGCGCGCCTTCCGCCAGGCGCCGGGGCTGGTCGGCGACGGCCGTGACATGGGCTCGGTGGTGTTCCCGGACGCGCGCCTGAAGGTGTTCCTGACCGCCAGTGTCGAGATTCGCGCCGAACGCCGATATAAGCAGTTGATCGAAAAAGGTGTTTCTGCTAGTCTGGAAAGTCTTTCGCAAGATTTGCGGGAACGGGACGAGCGGGATCGCAACCGGGTACATGCGCCACTGGTGCAATTGCCTGATGCCATTCTGCTCGATACCAGTTCGATGACCGTTGATGCCGCCGTCCAGTTCGTGCTGGATGCGTGGGAAAAAGTGAAAGCGGGCTGAATGGCGTGTTCGCTTCCGGATGGTTCCGGATGCACGTCGGCAGTCCAAGGCGCACGGGGCGAGCAAGTCGCTCCCTGCTGTGTTCATACCTAACCCGTTGCCGCGCAAGCGGCTTTTGCCAATGTCCCAAGTTGCCCAGTCGTCCGACTCCATGGAAAGTTTTGCCGCGCTGTTCGAGGAAAGCCTCACGCGCCAGGAAATGCGCGCCGGTGAAGTCATCACCGCCGAAGTCATGCGCGTGGATCAGAATTTCGTCGTCGTCAATGCCGGCCTGAAGTCGGAAAGCTATATCTCGATCGACGAATTCCGCACCGATCGCGGTGAACTGACGGTCGCCCCCGGCGATTACGTCAGCGTTGCAATCGAAATGCTCGAGGACGGCTACGGTGAAACCCGCCTGTCCCGCGACAAGGCCAAGCGCATCGCCGCATGGAACGAACTGGAAAAGGCACTGGGCGATGGCTCCATCGTCAAGGGTCTGGTGTCGGGCAAGGTCAAGGGTGGCCTGACCGTCATGACCAACGGCATCCGCGCCTTCCTGCCGGGTTCGCTGGTCGACCTGCGTCCGGTCAAGGACACCACGCCGTACGAGAACAAGGAATTCGAATTCAAGGTCATCAAGCTCGACCGCAAGCGCAACAACGTCGTTGTGTCGCGTCGCGCCGTGCTCGAACTGACCGCCGGTGAAGAGCGCGAAAAGCTGCTCGAGAACCTCAAGGAAGGCACCGTCGTCAAGGGTATCGTCAAGAACATCACCGACTACGGCGCGTTCGTCGACCTCGGTGGCATCGACGGCCTGCTGCACATCACCGATCTGGCCTGGCGCCGCGTGCGTCACCCGTCGGAAGTGCTGGCGGTCGGTGACGAAGTCGAAGCCAAGGTGCTCAAGTTCGACGCCGAGAAGAACCGCGTGTCGCTGGGTCTCAAGCAGCTGGGCGAAGATCCGTGGGTGGGCATCTCGCGCCGCTACCCGCAGGGCACCCGCCTGTTCGGCAAGGTGACCAACCTGACTGATTACGGCGCATTCGTCGAAATCGAGCAGGGCATTGAAGGCCTGGTCCACGTGTCCGAAATGGACTGGACCAACAAGAACATCCACCCGACCAAGGTTGTCCAGCTGGGCGACGAGGTCGAAGTGATGATTCTGGAAATCGACGAAGACCGTCGCCGGATTTCGCTGGGCATGAAGCAGTGCATGCCGAATCCGTGGGAAGACTTCTCGATGAACCACAAGAAGGGCGACAAGGTCCGTGGCCAGATCAAGTCGATCACCGACTTTGGCGTGTTCATCGGTCTGACCGGCGCCATCGATGGCCTGGTTCACCTGTCCGACCTGTCGTGGTCGCTGCCCGGCGAAGAAGCCGTGCGCAACTACAAGAAGGGCGACGAAGTCGAGGCCGTCGTGCTGTCGATCGATGTCGAGCGCGAGCGCATCTCGCTCGGCGTCAAGCAGATGGATGGAGATCCCTTCACCAACTTCATCGCCACCCACGACAAGAACAGCGTCGTGCGCGGCACCGTGAAGACGGTGGATGCCAAGGGCGCCGTGATCGCGCTGAACGAAGATGTCGAAGGCTACCTGCGCGCTTCGGAAGCTTCGCGTGACCGCGTCGAAGACCTGACGACCATCCTCAACGTCGGCGACGAGGTCGAGGCGATGATCGTCAATCTGGACCGCAAGACCCGTTCGATCACGCTGTCGGTGCGTGCGAAGGATCAGGCTGAACAGAATGACGCCATCCAGAAGATCCAGGCAGAGGGTACGTCGGCCAGCAGTGGCACGACCAACCTCGGCGCGCTGCTGAAGGCGAAGCTGAAGAACTCCTGATCGTTTCGCACGATCGGTGTTCACGTGACAACGCCGCCTGCGGGCGGCGTTGTCTTGTCATCACCCGGCAAGGTTGAAATCGCTCATCTGATACGTCATGACCAAATCCGAACTGATCACCCGGTTGGCCACCCGCTTCCCGCAACTGGTCGCCAAGGACGCCGATTACGCCGTGAAGATGATCCTCGATGAAATGACCGCAGCGCTGGTGCGCGGCGATCGCATCGAAATCCGCGGTTTCGGCAGCTTTTCGCTGAACCATCGCCCGCCGCGCGTGGGCCGTAACCCGAAGTCGGGCGAGAAGGTCATGGTTCCGGAGAAGCGGGTACCGCATTTCAAGGCGGGCAAGGAACTGCGCGAGCGCGTCGACAACGCGCTGAACACTGCAGGCCTCGTGGCCTGAAATCCGCCGCAATGGCGATACTTAACTGGCTGCTGCGCATCGTCGTCTTCCTGTTGCTGCTCGGCCTCGCGGCCCGCAACAGTGATCCGGTGACGGTGCGCTTCTTCTTCGGACACGAGTGGCGCGTGGAGTTGTCCCTCGTACTGCTCGCTCTGTTCTTCTTCGGCGCCCTGCTGGGCGCATTGGCCGGGTGGTCGCTGGCGCGCAGTCGCGCCGCGCACGACGGACAATCGCCGACCGCCGACTGACCCCCTTCCCACATGGAAATCGAACTCTGGTGGCTCCTGGCCCTGCCGCTCTTCTTCGGGCTGGGCTGGCTTGCCGCGCGCATCGACATCCGGCATCTGGTGCGCGAGTCGCGCGCGCTGCCGCGCTCCTATTTCGCCGGCCTGAATTTCCTGCTGAACGAACAGCCGGACCGCGCCATCGACTCCTTCATCGAGGCGACGAGCAAGGACCCGCAGACGGTGGAGCTGCAATTTGCGCTGGGCAATCTGTTCCGCCGTCGTGGTGAAACCGATCGTGCGATCCAGATCCATCAGGCGCTCGCCGCCCGCGAGGACGTGCGTGCCGAACAGCGGCTGAATGCGCGCCTCGAACTGGGCCTCGACTTTCTCAAGGCCGGACTGCTGGACCGCGCAGAGGAGGCATTCGTCGGCCTGCGTGGCAGTGCTGTCGATATAGAGGCCCTGCATCACCTGCTGGACATCTACCAGCAGGAAAAGGAGTGGCACAAGGCGATAGACATCGCCCGTGCGCTGCCGGAAAACGAATCGCACCGTGCGCAGAAGGACATCGCGCAGTTCCTGTGCGAACTCGCCACACAGGCGCTTGCGCAGTCCCGCATGGGCGACGCGCGAAGCCTGCTCGGCGAGGCACTGACCACGCATCGCAAGTGCGTGCGCGCATTGATGCTGCTCGGTGATGCGGCCGCCGCTGAGCAGAAGTGGGAAGAGGCAATCGAGCACTGGCAGCGCATCGAGCAGCAGAATCCGGTCTATCTGGCGCTGGTGGCCTCGCGCATGGCCGACGCCTACCGCAAGCTCGGGCGCGAACGCCAGGGCATCACGCTGCTGAAGAGCTATCTCGAACGGCACGCTTCGCTCGATCTGCTCGACGTCGTGTTCAAGGAGGAACTCGACACCGAAGGCCCGACGGGCGCGCTGACACTGGTACGCGAGGAACTGCGCCGCAATCCGACCCTGCTCGGTCTGGACAAGCTGCTGGAGGCGCAGATGCAGACGCTGCCGCCGGAGGCACGCCCCGATTCCGATCTGATGAAGAACATCATCCACGCGCACACGCGTCGCGTTGCGCGCTACCGTTGCGACAGCTGCGGCTTCAAGGCGCGTCAGTTCCACTGGCATTGCCCGGCCTGCGGCGGCTGGGAGACCTATCCGCCCAAGCGCACCGAAGAATTCGACCTGACACCCTGATCAACGCATCGAGCACCGCATGAGCCTGACGCTTCCCGATACCCGCAACGCGCGCATCCTGGTCGCTGGCGACGTGATGCTGGACCGCTACTGGTTCGGTGACGTGCAGCGCATCTCCCCCGAAGCGCCGGTGCCGGTGGTCAAGATTGACCGCGTCGAGGAAAGACCGGGTGGTGCCGCCAACGTGGCGCGCAACTGCGCGGCGCTGGGGGCGAAGGTGAGCCTGCTGTCGGTGGTCGGCGCCGACGACGCCGGTCGCACCCTGCGCGCACAGATGAAGGCCGCGCACATCTTCGCCAGCCTGCATGAGGACCCGCAGCTCGATACCACGATCAAGCTGCGCGTGATCGGCCGCCAGCAGCAGTTGCTGCGCATCGACTTCGAGAGCGCGCCGGCGCGCGAGGTGCTGTGCGCCAAGCTCGACGAGTTCGCACGCCGCGTGAAGGACGTCGACGTAGTCATCCTGTCCGACTACGGCAAGGGCGCCCTGGCCGACATCCGCGACATGATGGACATCGCGCGCGCGGCCGGAAAGCCGGTGCTGGTCGATCCCAAGGGCGACGACTACACGCGTTACGCCGGCGCCACGCTGCTCAAGCCGAACCGCAGCGAATTGCGCGAAGTGGTCGGCAGCTGGGCTGACGACGACGACCTGGCGCGTCGCGCCACCGCGCTGCGCGACGAACTGGGGCTGGGTGCGTTGCTGCTCACCCGCTCGGACGCCGGCATGAGTCTGTATTCGGCCGACGGCGTGGTGCACGAGAGCGCGCTCGCGCGCGAGGTATATGACGTCAGCGGCGCTGGCGACACGGTGATCGCCACCATGGCGGTCATGATGGCCAGCGGCTGTTCGCAGGTCGACGCGATGCGCCTGGCCAACCGTGCGGCCGGCATCGTGGTCGGCAAGCTGGGCACCGCCGTGTGCGCGCTCGACGAACTCGCCGCCGACCTGCGCCACGGCGCCGCCTGAGCGGTATCCTTCCACGGTCATCGTTCCGGGAGTCGTCATGCGTCGCCTGTTCTGCATGCTGCTGTGCCTGCTTGCCGCGCCCGTGTTCGCGGTACTCGACCTGAACAGTGCCACGGAAGCCGAACTCGACGCATTGCCCGGCGTCGGGCCGAGCCGAGCGCAGGCCATCATCGAGCACCGTACGAAGAACGGCCCCTTCACCTCGGTGGACGAACTGCGCAACGTGAAGGGCATCGGTGACAAGACCTTTGCCGAACTGAAGCCGCTGCTGATCGTCGGCGCGGGCACGTCGGCACCCGTCGTGCCGCGTGCCGACGTGCCCGCAGGTCCGGTTGCCGCGCCGGCGTCGTCCGGCGGTTTTCCGTGGTGGATCGCGGCGCTCATTGCCGTCGGCGCAGCGATCGCTTTCGTACTGATGCGCCGGCGCGGTACGGCGCAGGCGCCCGCGCAAGCCCCGGTGCCGGTACCCGAAGCACCTGTGCCGCCCGCCAGGCCTGCTGCCGCCAGCGCACCGAAGCCCGTAGCATCCTCGCCGCCGCCGCGTCCGGCAGGCGGCACAGCGCACGCCACATCGGGTAACGCCTCCGCACCGCCGGCACGACCGGCCGGTGCGCCGCCCCGGCCGGCGGGCAGCAGTGCGCCCGCCCAGTCGTCTGCTCCATCGGCCGACACTGCAGCAGATGCTCCATCGTCCGCGCCGCCAAAGCCGGCGGGCGCGCCACCTAAACCGGCCGGCTCGCGCTGAGACGGCCTCACCGACTCTAAGGCAGCCATGCACTACAAGACTCTCGAAGATTTCGTCGGCAACACGCCGCTGGTGCGCCTGCAGCGCATTCCGGGTGCCGACAACGACCGCCGCGGCAACGTCATCCTGGCGAAGCTGGAAGGCAATAACCCGGCCGGTTCGGTCAAGGACAGGCCTGCGCTGTCCATGATCAAGCGCGCGGAAGAGCGCGGCGACATCAAGCCGGGCGACACGCTGATCGAGGCGACCAGCGGCAACACCGGCATCGCGCTGGCGATGGTGGCGGCGATGCGCGGCTACAGGATGATTCTGGTGATGCCCGAGAACCAGAGCATCGAGCGCCGGCAGAGCATGGCCGCCTATGGCGCGGAACTGGTGCTGACGGCTAAGGAAGGCAGCATGGAACTGGCGCGCGATACCGCCGAGAAATTGCGCGATGAAGGCCGCGGCGTCATCCTCGACCAGTTCGGCAACAGCGACAACCCGCGCGCGCACATCGAAGGAACGGGGCCGGAGATCTGGCGCGACACCGAAGGGCGTGTCACCCACTTCGTCAGTTCGATGGGCACCACGGGCACCATCATGGGCACCTCGACCTATCTGAAATCGCAGAACCCGGCGATCCAGATCATCGGCTGCCAGCCGGAGGAGGGAGCGCAGATTCCGGGCATCCGCAAGTGGCCCGAGGCCTATCTGCCGAAGATCTACGACCGTACTCGTGTCGATCGGCTGGAGTACGTCGGCCAGCACGACGCCGAGGACATGACCCGCCGCCTGGCGCGCGAAGAAGGCATCTGCGCCGGCATCAGTTCGGGCGGTGCGATGGTCGTTGCGCTGCGCATCGCGGCCGAGGTCGAGAATGCGACCATCGTCAGCATCGTGTGCGACCGCGGCGACCGCTACCTGTCCACGGGTGTCTTCCCTTCCTGATCGCCTGCGGGGCTTCCTTCTTGCGCTGATGCTGGCGGCGATGCCGCTCGCTGCCGATGCCGCCTTCGAGCTTCGCTTCGACCGGCTGTCGGCGTCGGCCATCACGCTGGAAGACGTGCATGTCGAGGCCACTGCACTGGACGGTGGCCGTGCGCGCGTCCGTGCAGCACGCGCGTTGATTGCCGGGCGCATGCTGCAGCAGGTGCAGCTCGACTGCGCTGATTTTTCCACCTTGCCCGAACAGCGCTGTCGCGGTGGTGTGCTGCGTGCGCGCGGCTACGGTCCGTGGCCGCTCGATTTTTCGGTGCGCGGTGCCCAACGGGTGCTCGACGCGAATGTCCGGTTTTCACCGGACCTGCGCGTCACTGTCGGCGGTGCCTTGGCGGGTGCGCACCCGCATCTGGCGCTACAGGCCAAGGCGGTCGATATCGCCCGCCTGCTCGCGCTGGAACCTGCGCTGCAGTCCTTGCTGAAGGACTATGCGCCGGCGGGTCGCGCCGACGTCGAAGCCGTGCTGAAGGATTTCGGCGCCGCGCGATCGCCGCATATCGAGGCGCGTCTGCTGCTGACCGATGCACGATTTGCGTCGGCTGACGGCCTGCGCGCCGCCGAGGGCATGTCGCTCGCACTCGCTCTTGACGCCACCCGGCAGGGCGAAGACTGGCTCGGCCGCGCCTCGGTTGACTGGCGGGCGGGCGAACTGCTGTGGGACAGCATCTACCTGAAGGGTGGCGGTACGACGCTGGCGAGCGATTTCGTGCTGACTGCAGGCGGCCTTGAACTGCGCGCCGGCACGCTGGATCTGGCCGGCGTGGGGCGGCTGAACCTGGAGGCACTCTTCGCGCGGTCGCCGGCAACGCTGACGCGCGCGCGCGTCGAGGGCCGTTCGTTCGATCTCGATGCGCTGAATACGCGCTTTGTCGAACCGCTGTTCGCCGCGCGCGGCTGGCCGACCTTCGCAGTGTCCGGTCGCGCCGATCTTGTCGCCGAGTTCGACCCGCAGGGGGCGGCGGCCGTGACGCTGCGTCTGGCAGATGCGGCGGTCGCCGACAAGTCGGGGCGCTGGTCGCTCGATGGCGTGACCGCGGTTCTTCCGTGGCAGCGAGATGTGCCGACCGAGCCGCACGCAGCGGTCACGTCGGCGCACTTCGACCGGTTGCCGTTCGGTGCCTTCGATCTGAAGGCCAGCGTGGCGGCCGACCGGGTGTCGCTGCAGCCGGTGCGCATTCCGGTCATCGATGCCGGCCTGCGGCTCAATCTCCTCGAATTCCGGAAGGACGACGGTCGCTGGCGCGGTGACCTGTCTTTCGACCTCGAGCCGGTATCCATGCCCGCGTTGAGCGAGGCGCTCGGGCTGCCCCGCATGGCCGGTAGCCTGGGCGCCAGCGTGCCGCACGTAAGCTGGCGCGACGGCGTGCTCTCACTGGATGGTCAACTGCTGATCCGCGTGTTCGACGGCTACGTTGCCGCCACCGGGCTGCGCGTGATCGAACCCCTCGGGACGACGCCGCGTGTTCTTGCTGACCTCCAGATGCGTTACATCGATCTGGAGGCGCTGACCGACACCGTGAAGTTCGGCCGCGTCACCGGCCGTCTCGACGGCGACGTGAAGGGGCTGGAACTGCTGCGCTGGCGGCCTGTGGCCTTCGACGCGCACATACGGTCAAGTGCGGGCGACTATCCGCGCGTGATCAGCCAGCGCGCAGTGCAGAACATCACCGCGCTCGGCGGACCGGGTGCGGCGGCAGCGATACAGCGCAGCTTCCTCGGTTTCTTCGAGCGCTTCGGCTATCGCCGGATCGGCCTGTCCTGCGTGCTGCGCGACGGGGTGTGCGATATGGACGGCATCGCGCCGCGCGGCGACGGATTCATGCTGATCGAGGGTGGCGGCATCCCGGCGCTCAGCGTGGTTGGCTACAATCGGCGCGTCGACTGGCCGGAGTTGATCGAGCGACTGCGGCGGGTGACCGACGCAAAGCCGGTCGTCAAATGAATGGAGACACGATGACGAATGCGATGACCAGGACGATCTGCCTGATGCTGACGGGCGCTGCGCTGTCGGCGGCGTGCGTCACCATCAATATCTATTTCCCCGCTGCAGCGGCAGAGAAGGCGGCTGACCGCATCATCGACGAGGTGTGGCAGCTGAAGAAGGAACAGGACAGCAAGGCCCAGCCGGAGGGAAATCAGCAATGAACACACTGAAACGCATGGTCCTGCTCGGCGCGATGTGGGCGGCGACGGCATGGGCGCAGGGCAATATCGAGATCAACACGCCGGCGATCAGCCAGATCAAGTCAAGCATGCAGGCAAGACACACGCAGCTTGCGGCGCATTACGCGTCCGGTGCGGTCGGTCTGGGTGCCGACGGCAACGTCGTGCTGCGCGATGCCAATGCGGTGCCGCTGGCGCAACGGCAAGCGGTACAGGGCCTTGTTGCGCAGGAGAACACGGACCGGGCCGCCCTCTACCGCGAGATCGCCCGCGCCAACGGTCACCCGGAATGGGAGGCTGACATCCGCTCGACCTTCGCACAGCGCTGGATCGAGCGCGCGCAGTCGGGCTGGTACATCCAGTCCGGCGGGCAGTGGTCGCGCAAGTAACTGCATTCGAACAACAACACAAAGTCATCACGGGATTTTCATGGCCGCCGTACTCGTATTCGATATCGAAAGCATTCCGGACGTCGCCGGCATCCGCGCGCTCAACAATCTGCCCGATGAGCTGTCCGACGCCGAGGTGGCCGAGTTCGCCTTCCAGCAACGTCGCGCTGCCGTCGGTCACGATTTCCTGCCCTTGCATCTGCAGCGCGTGGTGGTCATTTCGTGCGCGCTGCGCGATGCGAAATCGCTGAAGGTGTGGTCGCTGTCCGAGCCGGAGAACGGCGAGGGCCAGATCATCCAGCGCTTCTACGAGGGTATCGAGAAGCTGACGCCGCAGATCGTGTCGTGGAACGGCGCCGGCTTCGACCTGCCGGTGCTGCACTACCGCGGTCTGATTCACGGCGTGACCGCGCCGCGCTATTGGGAAATGGGCGAGGGCGACGGGCCGGACGCGCGCGAATTCAAGTGGAACAACTACATCAGTCGCTACCATTCGCGCCACCTCGATCTGATGGACCTGCTCGCGCTGTATCAGGGCCGTGGCAATGCGCCGCTCGACGATCTGGCGAAGCTGATCGGTTTCCCCGGCAAGCTGGGCATGGATGGTTCGGCGGTATGGGGTGCATGGCAGCGCGGCGAGATTGCCGGCATCCGCGATTACTGCGAAACCGACGTACTGAACACCTTCCTCGTGTTCCAGCGCTTCCAGCTGATGCGTGGCGTGCTGGACCGCGCGCAGTACGACGCCGAGATCGCTTTCGTCCGCGAGTGGCTGGCGGCCCAGCCGGGCGAGCACTGGAAGGAATATCTTGCGGCGTGGAAAACAGCCTGACTCGGCCGGTGTGAAAAAATGTCTTGAACGGGAGCGAGATTTCGCTATACTTGCGCGCTCTCTTCAGGCGCGTAGCTCAGCTGGTTAGAGCACCACCTTGACATGGTGGGGGTCGTTGGTTCGAGTCCAATCGCGCCTACCAACACACACTGCAGGGCTTGAAAGGCAGCGTTATGACACCGCGAACTCGTTTCACCCCGGTATCGATCACTGCCTGAGGCCTGCAGCCAAAGACGCACGTTCTGACGTGCGCAGACAGAAAAGTGCGGCCGAGGCCGCACTTTTTTTTCGTCCATAGATTCCATTACATCCCCGTTACCGATTTCCGGAGCAAGACCATGGTCAACATCACCCTGCCTGATGGTTCGGTCCGCAGTTTCGAATCCGCCGTGACCGTCCGCGACGTCGCCGCATCGATCGGCGCGGGTCTGGCGAAGGCGGCATTGGCCGGCCGTGTGGACGGCAAGCTGGTTGATACCTCCTTCGTCATCGAGAACGACGCGCAACTGGCCATCGTGACCGACAAGGACGCCGACGGCCTGGACATGATCCGCCACTCGACGGCCCACCTGCTGGCGTATGCGGTGAAGGAGCTGTTCCCGGATGCCCAGGTGACCATCGGTCCGGTGATCGACAACGGCTTCTATTACGACTTCTCGTACAAGCGCCCGTTCACGCCGGAGGATCTGGTGGCGATCGAACAGCGCATGGCCGAACTGGCGAAAAAGGACATTCCGGTGTCGCGCGAGGTGTGGCAGCGCGACAAGGCGGTCGAGTTCTTCAAGTCCATCGGCGAGCACTACAAGGCGGAAATCATCGCGTCGATTCCGGCCGACCAGGACGTGTCGCTTTACCGCGAAGGCGATTTCATCGACCTGTGCCGCGGCCCGCACGTACCGTCCACTGGCAAGCTCAAGGTGTTCAAGCTGATGAAGGTGGCCGGCGCCTACTGGCGTGGCGACGCGAAGAACGAAATGCTCCAGCGCATCTATGGCACTGCCTGGGCGAAGAAGGATGAGCAAGACGCCTATCTGAACATGCTGGAAGAGGCGGAAAAGCGCGATCACCGCCGCCTCGCCAAGCAGCTCGACCTCTTCCACATGCAGGAAGAGGCGCCGGGCATGGTGTTCTGGCACCCGAAAGGCTGGGTGGTATGGCAGCAGATCGAGCAGTACATGCGCAATGCGCTCGACCGCGCCGGCTACCGCGAAGTGAAGACGCCGCTGATGATGGACCGTGTGCTGTGGGAGAAGTCCGGCCATTGGGAGAACTACCGCGAGAACATGTTCACCACGGAATCGGAAAAGCGCGACTACGCAGTGAAGCCGATGAACTGTCCCGGCCACGTGCAGATCTTCAACAACACGCTGCATTCCTACCGCGATCTGCCGCTGCGCATCGCCGAATTCGGCTCCTGCCATCGTAACGAGCCGTCCGGCGCGCTGCATGGCCTGATGCGCGTACGCGGTTTCGTGCAGGACGACGCGCACATTTTCTGTACCGAAGGTCAGATCACGTCGGAAGTGATCGCCTTCAACGAACTGCTGCAGACCGTGTATCGCGATTTCGGCTTCACCGACGTCGCGGTCAAGCTGTCCCTGCGTCCGCCGAAGCGGGCCGGTTCCGACGACGTGTGGGATCGCGCCGAGGCTGGCTTGCGTGATGCGCTGTCGGCATCCGGCATGCAGTGGGAAGAACTGCCGGGCGAGGGGGCCTTCTACGGCCCGAAAATCGAGTACCACATCAAGGACGCGATCGGTCGCTCGTGGCAATGCGGCACGCTGCAGCTCGACTTCGTGTTGCCCGAGCGCCTGCACGCCGAGTACGTGGCGGAGGACAACTCGCGCCAGCGGCCGGTCATGCTGCATCGCGCCGTGCTCGGTTCGCTTGAGCGTTTCATCGGCATCCTGATCGAAAACCACGCCGGAAACTTCCCTTTGTGGCTCGCGCCAGTGCAGGCCGTCGTGATGAGCATCACTGAAGCACAGGCGGATTACGCTCAAACCGTTGCAAATGCGCTACGCGACGCCGGTCTGCGTGTCGAATGCGATTTGCGCGGAGAGAAAATAAACTATAAAATCCGCGAACATAGCTTGCAAAAGCTGCCTTACCAGATTGTCGTCGGCGACAAGGAGAAGGCGGCAAACGTGGTGGCCGTGCGTGCCCGCGGAAATATCGATCTCGGGCAGATGCCTTTGAACGACCTGATTCAGCGCTTCGCTGATGAAATCGCTTCCCGGGGCATCGATCGCACGGCTTGATTTTTTTCGTCTTGGGAGTACGAGCATCAGTCAGCAAAAATCGCAGCGCACCAATTCGGAGATCAACGCCCCTGAAATCCGCCTCGTAGGCGACGAGGGCGAACAGCTTGGAATCATGTCTTCACGCCAGGCATTGGCCATGGCGGAAGAGGCTGGACTTGATCTGGTCGAAATTGCGCCGCTTGCCAAGCCGCCGGTCTGTCGTCTGATGGACTTCGGCAAGTTCAAGTACCAGGAAGCCAAGCGCGCTGCCGAGGCGAAAGCCAAGCAGAAGCAGATCCAGGTCAAGGAAGTCAAGTTCCGTCCGGGTACGGACGAGGGTGACTACCAGATCAAGCTGCGCAACCTGACGCGCTTCCTTCAGGACGGCGACAAGGCGAAGGTCACCCTTCGTTTCCGCGGTCGTGAAATGGCGCACCAGGAGTTCGGTATCCGCCTGCTTGAGCGCGTGAAGACGGATCTCGAAGCACTGGCTGTAGTCGAGCAGTTTCCGAAGCTTGAAGGGCGACAGCTGATCATGGTGCTGGCTCCCCAGAAGAAGAAGGTCTGACCGACGCTTCTCAGGAATCTGCCGGGGTGATACCTGGCGATGCGCGAGGCAGAAGCCTCGCGTCGCCGACACATCAGTGTCGGCAAAACAAGTATTCACGGGTCTGAAAGTGCAGCGAAGGGTTCGCGGCCACCTGTGAAGATGACATAAATGGAGTTTTTGTCATGCCTAAGATGAAGACCAAGAAGGGCGCTGCAAAGCGCTTCAAGGTCCGGGCGAGCGGCAGCATCAAGCGTTCGCAGGCGTTCAAGCGCCACATCCTCACCAAGAAGACCACCAAGTCGAAGCGTCAGCTTCGCGGTACGACGGCGGTGCACGCCACGGACGACGCACGCGTCCGCAACATGTTGCCCTACGCATAAGGAGGCCGAACCATGCCGAGAGTGAAACGTGGCGTGACGGCACGTGCCCGTCATAAGAAAGTTCTTGACCAGGCCAAGGGTTACCGCGGCCGTCGCAACAGTGTCTACCGGATCGCCAAAGAAGCGGTGATGAAGGCGGGGCAATATGCCTACCGCGACCGTCGTCAACGCAAGCGTCAGTTCCGTTCGCTGTGGATCGTGCGTATCAACGCCGCCGCACGTGAGCTGGGCATGACCTACTCCACGCTGATCAACGGCCTGAACAAGGCGTCGATCCAGGTGGACCGCAAGGTGCTGGCTGACCTCGCCGTGTTCGACAAGGCTGCGTTTGCCGCCATTGCGAACCAGGCCAAGGCCAAGCTCGCCGCCTGAGCGTCCCGTACGCAAAAAAAGGAGGCCAGGCCTCCTTTTTTTGTCCCTGAAATACCTGGGTAGAAGTCGATGAGTGATCTGGAAGCCCTTGTTTCGCAAGCTGAATCCGATTTTTCTGCCGCGGCCGACGCGGTCGTACTCGAGCAGGTCAAGGCGCGCTACCTCGGCAAGTCGGGCAGCCTGACCGAACTGCTCAAAGGGCTGGGCAAGCTCGATCCCGAAGCGCGCAAGGAAGCGGGTGCGGCGATCAACGTCGCCAAGCAGAAGGTCGAGGCGGCACTGGAGGCGCGTCGCGACGCGCTGCGCCGTGCGGCGCTCGAAGCGCGGCTCGCGGAAGAGGCGCTGGACGTCACGCTGCCCGGCCGCGGCCGCAGTCGTGGTGGTCTGCATCCGGTATCGCGCACGCTGGAGCGCATCGAAACGCTGTTCCGCGGCATCGGCTTCGACGTCGCGGATGGCCCGGAGATCGAAACCGACTTCCATAACTTCACCGCGTTGAACACGCCGGAAAATCATCCGGCGCGCTCGATGCACGACACCTTCTATCTGGAAGGTGCCAGCGACGTCATGCTGCGTACCCACACCAGCCCGATCCAGGTGCGCTACATGCAGGCGCACGTGGCGCGTCATGCGGGCGCCGACGTGATGCCGGAAATCCGCATCATCGCGCCCGGCCGTGTCTATCGCGTTGATTCCGATGCGACTCACTCGCCGATGTTCCATCAGGTCGAAGGCCTGTGGGTCGGTGAATCGGTCAGCTTCGCCGACCTCAAGGGTGTGGTGAGCGACTTCCTGCATCGCTTCTTCGAGACCGATCAGCTGGACGTGCGCTTCCGTCCGTCCTTCTTCCCCTTCACCGAGCCGTCGGCGGAAATCGATGTCGCCTTCATGAGCGGGCCGCTGGCTGGGCGCTGGCTGGAGATCGCCGGTTGCGGCATGGTGCATCCGAACGTGCTGGGCCACTGCGGCATCGACGCCGAACGCTACACCGGCTTTGCCTTTGGCTTTGGCCCGGATCGCCTGACCATGCTGCGTTACGGCATCAATGATCTGCGCCTGTTCTATGACGGCGACGTGCGCTTCCTGAGCCAGTTCCGCTGAGGTTTCACTGACATGCAATTTTCCGAAAAGTGGTTGCGCAGCTTTGTCGATCCGGAGATCGACACCGCAGCGCTGTCTCACCTGCTGACGATGGCCGGCCTTGAAGTCGAGGAACTGGATCCGGCGGCGGCGCCTTTCACCGGCGTCGTGGTTGCGGAAGTGCTGTCGGTGGCGCCGCACCCGGACGCGGATCGCCTGCGCGTCTGCCAGGTCAATGCGGGCGGCGAGCCGCTGCAGATCGTCTGTGGTGCGCCGAATGTCGCCGCTGGCATGAAGGTGCCCTGCGCCACCGTGGGTGCGAAGTTGCCGGGCATCGACATCAAGCGCGCCAAGCTGCGCGGTGTCGAAAGCAGCGGCATGCTGTGTTCGGCACGCGAACTGGGCATCTCGGAAGAGGCCTCCGGCCTGCTCGCGCTACCGGCCGATGCGCCGGTGGGCACCAGCATCCGTGAATACCTCGATCTCGATGACAATGTGTTCGTTATCAAGCTCACGCCTAACCGGGCGGACTGCTTCGGCATGACCGGCATCGCCCGCGAGGTTGCAGCGCTGACCGGTGCACCGCTGAGCCTGCCGACGATCGCCACCGCACCGGTGAGCATCGCCGACGTACTGCCGGTGAAGGTCGAGCACGCCGATCTGTGTGGTCGTTTTTCAGGCCGCGTCATCCGTGGCGTCAATGCCCGTGCGGCGACGCCGGACTGGATGAAGCGTCGCCTGGAGCGCGCCGGCATGCGCTCGATTTCGGTACTGGTCGACATTTCCAACTACGTCATGCTGGAAATGAACCGCCCGAATCACGTGTTCGATCTCGACCGCGTGCAGGGCGGCCTGCATGTGCGCTGGGCGAAGGCGGGTGAGAAGCTGGTGCTGCTGAACGAACAGACCATCGAACTCACCACCGACTGCGGCGTGATCGCCGACGACGCCGGTGTCGAGAGCTTCGCCGGCATCATGGGCGGCGCGTCGACCTCGTGCACCGACGACACGCGCGACGTCTATGTCGAAGCGGCCTTCTGGCTGCCTGATGCGATCCAGGGCCGCGCCCGTCGTTACGCCTTCTCCAGCGAAGCGGCGCACCGTTTCGAGCGCGGCGTCGATTTCGCCGACACGGTGGCCGGCGTCGAGCGCGTCAGCCAGCTCATCCTCGAGCTGTGTGGCGGCCAGGCCGGTCCGGTCGATGACCAGATCACCGCACTGCCGTCGCGCGATCCGGTTCGGCTGCGTCCTGCCCGCGCGGCGCGTGTGCTCGGCATCCGTTTCAGCGACGACCAGATCGCTGCGCTGCTCGGCCGCCTCGGCCTCGCGTTCTCGCGCGATGGCAGTGATTTCATCGTGCAGCCGCCGAGCTGGCGCTTCGATCTGCGCATCGAGGAAGACCTGATCGAGGAACTGGCGCGTCTGCACGGTTACGACAACATCCCGACCGTGCCGCCGGTGGGTCGCCTGGCGATGCCGGCGCTGCCGGAAGCGCGACGCGGCGCGTTTGCGCTGCGTCACCTGCTGGCTGACCGCGATTACCAGGAGGTGATCAATTTCGCCTTCGTCGAACGTCGCTGGGAAAGCGACTTCGCGGGCAACGAGGCGCCGGTCGTGCTCGCCAATCCGATCGCCAGCCAGATGTCCGTCATGCGCTCGACGCTGATCGGTGGTCTGGTCGACAACGTCGCCACCAACCGCCGTCGCCAGACCGAGCGCGTGCGCGTGTTCGAGATCGGCCGCTGCTTCGCGAAGGATGCCGGTGCCCAGCCGGTTGCCGGCTATGCACAGACGCTGCGTATCGCGGCGCTGGCCTGGGGCGGTGACAGTGCCGAACAGTGGGGCGTCGCCACGCGTGCGGTCGACTTCTTCGACGTGAAGGCGGACGTCGAGGCGCTGCTGTGGCCGCGTCAGGCGACCTTCGCCGTGGCACGTCATCCGGCTCTGCATCCGGGGCGATCTGCGTCGGTCAGCCTCGACGGACACGTCATCGGCTGCATCGGAGAGCTGCACCCGGAACTGGTCCAGCGTTACGAGCTGGGTTCGGCGCCGGTCCTGTTCGAACTCGATCTCGAACCGCTGCTCGAAGTGCCGATGCCGGCACATCGCACGCTGTCGCGTCAGCCCTCGGTGCGTCGCGACATCGCGCTGCTGCTGCCGCGAAGCACCGCAGCTTCGGCTGTGCTCGACGGTCTGCGGAGCGTCGCACCAGGCATCGTGCAGGAGATCGCACTGTTCGACCTGTATCAGGGCAAAGGCATTGCAGATACGGAAAAAAGCTTTGCTTTCCGTATACTTATGCAAGATACTGAACGTACTTTGGCGGACGCGGAAGTCGACGCGGCCGTGCAGGAACTGGTGAGCTATGCACAGCGTGAGTTCGGGGCAAGGCTGCGCGCCTGAGGCGGCAGGGCGACAGGAGTTGAAGGGAGCCGCATGACCACACTGACCAAGGCCGAACTGGCGGAGATGCTGTTCGAACAGGTAGGGCTGAACAAGCGCGAAGCCAAAGATATGGTCGAAGCATTTTTTGACGAAATCCGCGACGCGCTTGAAAGCGGCGACGGCGTGAAGCTGTCGGGCTTCGGCAATTTCCAACTGCGCGACAAGCCGCAGCGGCCCGGCCGCAACCCGAAAACCGGCGAAGAGATTCCGATCACGGCGCGGCGCGTCGTCACCTTTCATGCCAGTCAGAAACTGAAGTCGGCAGTCGAGGGCATCGCCTACGATGGAAACGACGAATAAGGAATCGCAGGCGCTGCCTGCAATTCCTGCCAAGCGCTATTTCACGATCGGCGAAGTCAGCGAACTGTGCGGCGTGAAGCCGCACGTGCTGCGCTACTGGGAACAGGAATTCACCCAGCTCAAGCCGGTGAAGCGGCGCGGCAACCGGCGCTACTACCAGCACCACGAAGTGCTGCTGGTGCGCCGTATCCGCCAGTTGCTGTACGAGGAAGGCTTCACCATCAGTGGCGCGCGCAACCGGCTCGACGATTCCGATCCGCGTGCGGCGGCAGCCGACGCTGCATCGAGCGGCGGAATCGACGTCGCGGCGCTGCGCAGTGAACTCGAAGCGCTGCGCGATCTGTTGAGCTGAACGTATTCATTTTTAGTGCATCGCGGCCCCGCAAGCGGCAGTCCGCTGTTATACTTGCAGGCTGAGTCGGGGCGTAGCGCAGCCTGGTAGCGCACTTGCATGGGGTGCAAGGGGTCGCGAGTTCGAATCCCGCCGCCCCGACCATTTGTTTGTTTCCGGCAGTGCTGATGCACAGGCCGATCTGCTCAAGCCGTTCCGTTCCGGAACGGCTTTTTGCTTTCTGGCGGTCACTGCGGCGGAGCGTTGTTGAGCGCGCTGTCGTGCTGCTCTGCACGAAGGAAGTCCATGCGCATGTCCGCTCTGTCCGCGCAGATGACCGGCGGCGTGGTGGGGACGTTGATCGCGCTGGCGGTCTATGTCCTTGGTCCGGCCGATGACGCGCTGCGTGCCGGTCTGGCCATCTTCGTGCTGATCGGCGCACTGTGGCTGACGCAGGCGCTGCCGCTGACCCTCACCGCACTGCTGGTGCCGGTGTGCGCGGTGCTGTCGGGTCTGATGAGCGTACAGCAGGCGCTCGCGCCCTTTGCCCATCCCATCATTTTCCTGTTTCTCGGTGGCTTCGCGCTCGCCGCCGCATTGGCTCGGCACGGCCTCGATCGTCTGCTTGCACGTCGTGTGATGGCCCTCGCCGGCGGATACCGCCTGCGCGCGCATCTGCTGCTGTTCGTGCTCGTTGCCGCGCTGTCGATGTGGATCAGCAACACGGCGGCGGCCGTCATGGCGCTGCCGCTTGCGCTCGGACTGCTACCCGCCACGGCGGATGCGCGCGAGCGCACCTTCGTGCTTCTCGGGGTGGCCTACAGCGCCAGCATCGGCGGCATCGGCACCCTCGTCGGCAGCCCGCCCAACGCCATCGCAGCGGCGCAGGCGGGAATCGGCTTCGCTGAGTGGATGCGCTTCGGCATTCCGGCGGTACTGCTGCTTATGCCGCTGATGGTCGGTGTGCTGTGGCTAATGTTGCGGCCACCTGTCGACGGCGACGCGCCCTTGCTGGCGGACGAGCATTACGCCTGGACACCGGGCGCGCTTCTGACGCTCGTCGTGTTTGCCTGCGCGGTGCTGGCCTGGGTGTTCGGCGCACCGCTGGGTCGCCTGCTCGGTGTGGCCGGCGACATCGATGCGCTGATCGCGTTGATCGTGCTGAGTGCACTCGTGGCTGGCCGGGCGGTCGAGTGGAAGGACGTCGAGCGGCAGACCGAGTGGGGCGTGCTGCTGCTGTTCGGCGGTGGGCTCGCACTCGGTGCCGTGCTCGGAAGCAGCGGTGCAAGCGGCTATCTGTCCGACCGTTTGCTGAGCGTGATGGCCGACGCGCCGGGCTGGTTGATCGTGCTCGGCGTGGTGGCCTTCGTGGTCATGTTGACGGAGCTGGTGAGCAATACCGCTACTGCGGCGCTGCTGGTGCCCTTGCTCGTTGCGCTGGCACCCGATGTTGGCCTCGATCCGCGGGGACTGGCGGTGGCCGCGGCGATTTCGGCGTCCTGTGCCTTCATGCTGCCGGTCGCAACGCCGCCGAACGCTCTGGTGTTCGGCACCGGCGCCGTCGCGGCGCGCGACATGATGCGGTGCGGGCTGCTGCTCAACCTGGTCTGCATCCTGGTGATCTCCGCTCTCGTCGGCGTACTCTGAACGCGTCCGGACGGCTGTGCGCGGCGCCGTGCTATAGTCCGCGGCTGATTTCGCGGGGCTCCGGCAGGGCGTGCGGCGGTGTGCCGGCAAGCCCGACGGCAAGGCCTCGCGCCGTTTTCCCATGTGCGTCGCCGACATCCGGACCGCAATCCGGCCGCAGCTCCGGCGCACTCGACCGGCACCCAGGCGTCCGGTCGCAACCTTCGTTCCGCAGCCTTTCATGCGCATCCTGTTGTCCAACGACGACGGCTACTTTGCCCCCGGCCTCGAGGCGCTCGCCCGTGCGCTGACAGAGGTCGGTGATGTGACCGTCGTGGCCCCCGAGGCCGACCGCAGCGGCGCCAGCAATTCCCTTACGCTGGACCGCCCCCTCATCCTGCGCCGCGCGCGCAACGGTTTCTATTATGTCAATGGCACGCCGTCGGACTGCGTGCACCTGGCAGTGACCGGCATGCTCGACCATCTGCCGGACATCGTAGTGTCCGGCATCAACGACGGCGCGAACATGGGTGACGACACCATCTACTCGGGCACCGTCGCCGCCGCCACCGAGGGCTTTCTGCTCGGCGTGCCGGCCATCGCGATGTCGATGACGCGCAAGGGCAGTGCGCACTACGAAACCGCCGCCCGCATTGCCTGCGATCTGGTGCGCCGCCTCACGGAGCGACCCTTCGCGGCGCCGGTGCTGCTCAATGTGAACGTGCCCGACCTGTCGACCGAGGAACTGAAGGGCATACAGATCACCCGCCTGGGTCGGCGCCACAAGGCGGAGCCGGTGGTGCGCACGATCAACCCGCGCAACGAGACTGTTTACTGGGTCGGCGCCGCTGGTGCCGCGCAGGACGCCGGTGACGGTACCGATTTCCACGCAACGGCGAACGGCTTTGCGTCGATCACGCCGCTGCAGATCGACCTCACGCACGTGGCCCAGATGGGGCAGGTCCGGGACTGGCTGGGCGCATGACGTCGAAGGACGAGAGCCTCGCGCTGACGCGCGCACGGGCGCGCATGGTCGATCGACTGCGTGCGTCAGGCATCCGCGACGAGGGCGTGCTGGCGGCAATGCAGGCCATTCCGCGCCATCAGTTCGTCGAAGAGGCGCTGCGCAGCCGGGCCTACGAAGACACGGCGCTTCCGCTTGGTTATCAGCAGACCATTTCGCAGCCCTTCATCGTCGCGCGCATGATTGAACTTCTGCGCGTCGGCGGGCGTCCTCTCGGCAAGACGCTGGAGGTCGGTGCGGGTTGCGGCTATCAGGCCGCCGTACTGTCGAAGCTGGCGAAGGACGTCTACGCGGTCGAGCGCATCGCGCCGCTGCTCGAACTGGCCAAGCGCAATCTGCGTCCGCTGCGTCTGCCCAATGTGCGCCTGAAACATGCGGATGGCACCGTCGGTCTGGCTGCCGAAGCGCCCTTCGATACAATCATCGTCGCCGCGGCGGCCACCACCGTACCGATGCCGCTGCTCGAACAGCTGGCCGAAGGTGGCCGCCTCATCCTGCCGGTGGGCGCCGGCGACCAGACGCTGCGCATGATCGAGCATCAGCCGCAGCATCGCTTTGTCGAATCGAAACTGGACGCGGTGCGCTTCGTGCCGCTCCTGCCGGGGGTTGAATGAATAGAAGGCTGTGTGCGCTGTCCGTCTCGAGCCTGCTGCTGGCCGCGTGCGCCGGCACGCGTCCGGCTCCGGTCGAGGACCGCACTTCGGCGCCGGCAGTCGCGGCGACGGCTGCGCCTGCGGCGACCGCAGCGCCGGCCGCACGTGCCGGCTTCCACATCGTGTCCAAGGGCGAAACCCTCTACAGCATCGCGCTGGAGCACGGTCAGGACTGGCGTGATCTGGTCATCTGGAACCGCATCGAGAACCCCAATCTGATCCGCATCGGTCAGGAATTGCGCGTCGCGCAGCCGGAGGGGGCGGTCGAGATACGTCCCATCGTGACGCCGGGTGCGGTCGAGTCCCGGCCGCTTGAGCCGGCGCCGCAACAAGCGGCGGCAGCTGCTGCAACGACCGCGGAACCGGCTAACAGCACCGTGCTGAAGCGTGAGCCGCGCGGTGGCGTCGAAGCCTATTCGGAAGAGGCGCTGGCGCGCATGAAGGGGGCGCCACTGGCGGCAGCCACCGCGGCGCCGACACCGGCTGCGGCCGCGGCCGCGACGACGCCGGCAGTACCCGTCGTCGCGCCCGAGTCGTCCCGCTCGGAAGACGGTATCGAATGGAGCTGGCCGGCACAGGGCCGCATCATCGGCCGCTTCGGTGAAGGATCGGGCAAGGGCGTGGACGTCAGCGGCAAGCTCGGCGACCCGGTGCTCGCCGCGGCCGGCGGCCGTGTCGTGTATGCGGGCGAGGCGATGCGCGGTTATGGCAAACTGGTCATCATCAAGCATGACAACACCTATCTGTCCGCGTACGCGCACAACAGCAGGATCCTGGTTCAGGAACGCGATACGGTGAAACGCGGACAAAGGATAGCCGAGCTCGGTGACACCGATACCGAAGCCGGCAAGCCCCGGCTGCACTTCGAAATACGGCGCCAGGGCAAGCCCGTCGATCCGCTGAAGTATCTGCCACCGAGATAGCCGCCATGTCCGATCTGTCGCTGCCTGATGATGCCGAACCCGTCGAGCCCATCGAGGACGACGCGGCGATCAGCGACATCGACACGCCGGAAGCGGTGGTCGAGGCGGTCGAGCCCGCCGAGGCGGAGTTCTTCGGCGACGCGACCCAGCTCTACCTGAACGAGATCGGCGCCAATCCGCTGCTGACGCCGGAAGAGGAGCTGTCGCTGTCGCGCCGCGTGCGCCTTGGCGACTTCGAGGCCCGGCAGATCATGATCGAGCGCAACCTGCGCCTGGTCGTCAATATCGCCAAGCATTACCTGAACCGCGGCATGCCGCTGCTCGATCTGGTCGAGGAGGGCAATCTCGGCCTGATCCACGCGCTGGAGAAATTCGATCCCGAGCGCGGCTTCCGTTTCTCGACCTACGCCACCTGGTGGATACGGCAGAACATCGAGCGCGCGATCATGAACCAGTCGCGCACGATACGGCTGCCGGTACACGTGGTGAAGGAGCTGAATCAGGTGCTGCGCGCAATGCGCAGCCTGGAGTCGCGCAGCGGTGGCGACTGCTGCGCCGAGGACATCGCGCAGCTGCTGGCCAAGCCGGTCGAGGACGTGCGGCACATCCTGTCGTTGAACGAACACACCGCCTCGCTCGACGCGCCGCTGGACATCGACCCCTCGCTGTCCATCGGCGAATCGCTGGCCGATGACGAGCAGGACGGGCCGGACGTGCAGATCCAGAACGCCGAGATCGGCTCACTCGTACACACCTGGATTTCCCAGCTCGGCGACAAGCAGCGCACGGTGATCGAGTACCGCTACGGCATCAATGGCTGCGAGATCGCCACACTGGAAGAGCTGGCCGAGCGACTGGGCCTGACGCGCGAGCGGGTGCGCCAGATCCAGCTCGAAGCGCTGGCGCAGCTGCGCAAGATATTGCGGCGGGCGGGGGTGTCGAGGGACGTGCTGTTGTAGATTCCTGAGCGGTTTTCCCGCGCTTATCCCTTTAGGAGCGGTCTTCTGACCGCGACAGAGCAGCTGATTCCGCGTCGTGTCGGGTTCAAGCCACATCCGCCGCGAATCGGCAAGGGTGGCGTGGTGCGCCGCTAGACCTGGATGGCTGGAGTGCCGCCCCAGCTTGGCTGACCGGTCCTTCGGATGCGATCACGGGTATGCCTTCTGATGATGCCTGCGCCGATCGGACCACCCCAGGGCCGGCTTTGCATGGCCGGCCCGTTCGTCAGGTGCGATCAGGGGCAGGCTTTCTGCGTATGCCCGCGCTGATCGACCACCCCAGGGCTGGCCCTGCATGGCCAGCCCGTTCAGCGGGCGCGATCACGGGGATGCCTTCTGATGATGTCCGCACCGATCAACCAACCCAGGGCCGGCTTTGCACAGCCGGCCCGTTCGTCAGGCGCGAAGCAGTGCTTCGCGAAACCCCTGACTCACCCCATTGCCAGCTGCGCTACGGTGCGCAGGCCGTAGTCGAACAGTTGCTGCAGCGCCGGGGCGAAGAAGGGCATCGACAGCAGCAGCATGACGAAACCGGCGATCAGCGTGACCGGGAAGCCGATCGCGAACAGGTTCAACGTCGGTGCGGCACGGGTCAGTATGGCCAGGGCGATGTTCACCACCAGTAGCGCCGCGATCACCGGCAGCGCGAGCATCACGCCGGCCGAGAAGATGGTGCTGCCCCAGCGCGCGATCGCCATCCATCCGTTGGCCGGGAACAGGTCGGCGCCGACCGGCCACCATTCGAAGCTGTTGCCGATCACCGCCAGCAACATCAGGTGGCCGTTGATCGACAGGAAGATGAGCATCGCGAGCAGGCCGAGAAACTCCGAAATCACCGGCGACTGCGCGGCGTTGTCCGGGTCGTAGAACATCGCGAAGCCCAGACCCATCTGCAGACCGATCAGCTCGCCCGCCAGATCGATCGCGGTAAACACGACGCGCATCGAGAAGCCGAGCGCGATGCCGATCAGCATCTGCTGCAGCAACGCGAGCAGACCCGGCCACGAACCGACGATCAGTCCCGAGGGCGGCAGCGCGGGGATCAGCGCCAGCGTCATCGCCGCGCCGAAGCCCATGCGGATGCGCGCCGGAATCGCGCGATTGCTCAGGATGGGTGCGGTCGCGATCAGCCCCATGATGCGGGCCAGCGGAAACAGGAAGCCCGCCATCCACAGGTCGAGCTGGGCGGCGGACAGATTGATCACGTCAGCCGATCAGCGACGGAATGGACGAGTAGAGCCGGCGGATGTAGTCGGTCATCAGCGTGATCATCCACGGCCCGGCCAGCACGATGACCAGGAACACCGCGATCAGCTTCGGGATGAAGGAAAGCGTCATTTCGTTCACCTGCGTCGCCGCCTGGAAGATGCTGACGAGCAGGCCGGTCACCAGCGCGGCGCCCAGCATCGGCGCCGAAATGATGAGCAGGATTTCGACCGCGTGGCGGCCGATGTCGACGACGGTGGTGGGGGTCATGGGTACGGCTCCTTCAGATCTGGCCGAAGCTCGACACCAGCGTGCCGAGTATCAGGTTCCAGCCATCGACCAGCACGAACAGCATGAGCTTGAACGGCAGCGACACGATGACTGGCGACATCATCATCATGCCCATCGACATCAGCACCGACGCGACCACCATGTCGATGATGATGAAAGGGATGAATACGATGAAGCCAATCTGGAACGCCGTCTTCAGCTCCGACGTGACGTAGGCGGGCACGACCACGCGCATCGGCAGTTCTTCCTGGCTGGCCACCTTGGGCGTGTTCGACAGCCGCATGAACAGCTCGACGTCGGGCTCGCGTACCTGCTTCAGCATGAAGGCCTTCAGCGGCTTCGAGCCGATGTCCAGCGCCTGTTCGAAGGTGATGCGGTTCTCAGACAGCGGCTGGTAGGCGTTGGCATAGATCTGCTCGCCGACCGGCGCCATGATGAAGAAGGTGAGGAACATCGCCAGCCCGATCAGCACCTGGTTGGGCGGGCTGCTCTGCGTGCCGATGGCCTGGCGCATCAGCGACAGCACGATGATGATGCGGGTGAAGCTGGTCATCATCAGCAGTACCGCCGGCAGGAAGGACAGACTGGTCAGCAGCAGCAGCGTCTGTATTGACAGCGACCAGTTGGTACCGCCGCCGGGCGCCGGCGTGCTGGTCAGCGCCGGCATCGACTGCGCCAGCACCTCCGGGGCAAGTACGGCGGCGACAGCACCGGCGCCGAACAGCGGGAGCAGGCGGCGCGTCATGAGCGGGGCGCCTTCAACCGGGCGAGCAGCGCGCCGAAATCGGCGGCGGCCGGCTGTGCGCTGCTCTGCTGCAACTCACCGCGCGGCAGCGTGGCGATGCCGGTGACCGACCCGGGGGCGACACCGACCACCAGCCAGTGGTCGCCGATCTCGAGCAGCAGCACGCGCTCGCGCGAGCCGACGGCAATGCCGCCGACGGTGCGTATCGGTGCCGGCCCCGCCAGCTTGCCGCCGGAAATGCGGCGCAACAGCCACAGCACCGCGAACAGCGCCGCCAGCACGACGCCGAGCGCGCCGAGCATCTGGATCACCGCGCCAGCGCCGCTTGGCGGTGTTGCGGGGGCAGCCGCGTCTGCGGCGTGCAATGCGCCGCTCGATGCGAGCAACAGGAAGGCCATGCGTATCTTCATGGCCGCAGGTTAACGCGCGGGCCGCCGTGGTCAGACCGGGAATAGACCCGGTTTCGGGCGGCAATTTCTGCCGCCATGGCGCGAGGGCGTGGACGCGCCTGTGGTCATCGAATGCGCTGCGCTCAGCCCTCGGCTGCCAGCGCCGTCAGCGCCTCGCGCTCGCACACCTCGATGCGGCCGCGCGTCATCGCGATCCAGTTGCGCCGCTCCCACTGTTTCAGGATGCGGCCGACCGGTTCGCGCGTGCTGCCGAGGTCGGTGGCGATGCGACTCTGCGTGTCCTCGAGCGCTGCGCCGTCGGCCGTGCGCGCGAGCAGCAGGTCGGCCAGGCGGGCGTCGAGGCGGCGGAATTTCAGTTCGTCGAGCAGGGCGATCATGTCCGCCAGCAGCCGGCCGTAGTGCTCGAACACGAACTGGCGGAATACGTCCGAGGTGTTCAGCAGCTTGCGGAAGGTGGCGCCCGCGATCGCCACCTCGCGCAGGTCGGTTTCCGCCGTGCTGGCCGCCGGGTAGCGCGCCACGCCGAGCAGGCAGGAAGTGGTGAGCACGCAGGAATCACCCGGGCCTACGCGATACAGCAGCACTTCGCGGCCATTGGCCGACAGCCGCTGGATGCGTGACCAGCCTTCGATACGCAGGATGAAGTTGTTGCAGGCGTCGCCTTCGCGGTAGCCGATCTCGCCCGCCGACAGCCGCACCTCGAAGCTGTTGGCGAGCAGTTCCTCGCGTGCCGCCGGCTCGAGGTCGGCGAGCCGCGGGAAATGCGTAATCCAGTCGCGCCACAGGCCGGGCGCGCCGACGTATCGGCTCATGACTCCTCCATCCATCCTTGTTGTTGTCGAGGGATGCTATCCCGTCGGTGCGCAGCGAATGTGACTAAGTCGCAGATCGCCGGCACGGCGGCGCGTTCAATCGCAGTCAAACGACAACGGAGGAGACCGCCATGCCCCTGAATTCCTTGCGCGCGCTGCTGTGCACCTGCGCGGCACTGTGGCTGCTGCCGGCCGGTGCGGCCGACGAGCCCTCGTCCGACACCGAAGTCTGGCAGGGCGTGCGGGCCACGGTGTTCGCCGGACGCGAAATCGTCGAGTCGAACGAGGTAATCGAGATCGAGGCACCCTTCCGTGCCGAGGACGCCGCCGTGGTGCCGGTGGCGCTGCGTGCGCGGATCGACCAGACCCCGCAGCGGCACATCCGCAAGCTGTGGCTCATCATCGACGGCAACCCGACGCCGGTGGCCGCAGCGATCACATTGAGCCCGGAGGCGGGGCGCGCCGACATCGAAACCCGCGTCCGCGTCGAGCAATACACCTGGATGCGCGCGGTGGCCGAAACCAGCGACGGCAAGCTGCACGCGTCGAGCAAGTTCGTACGCGCCTCCGGCGGCTGTTCGGCGCCGGCTGGCAAGGACTTCGAAGAGGCGATGGCGCGGCTGGGCAGGATGAAGCTCAAGGTCGAGAACGACGCCGGAAGCGCCGCAGCGGCGACACTGATGGTCAGTCACCCGAATATGAACGGCATGCAGATGGATCAGGTCACCCGTCACTTCACGCCGGCCCACTTCGTGCGCCGCATCGAGGTGAGCTACGCCGGCCGCACGCTGCTGACTGCCGACGTCGACTTCGCATTGAGCGAGAACCCGCAGCTGCGCTTCCAGTTCAAGCCGCAGGAGGGGGGCGAGCTGCAGGCGAAGGTGATCGATTCGAAGGACCTCACCTTCACCCAGACCGTCGCCGTGAAGGGCGGCGCGCTCGCCAGTTCGAAGTGAGTCGGGCGCTCAGCGCCGGCTGAGCGCTTCCTCGATCTTTTTCTCGGTCTTGTACTGACTCAGCGCATAGACCGCCCACAGCGCGGCCGGAATCCAGCCCAGCAGCGTGAGCTGCAGGATGAGACAGATGATGCCGGCCACCGGGCGGCCGATGGTGAAGAACACCGTGAAGGGCAGGAAGATTGCGAGCAGCAGTCGCATGACGGACTCCCGGTTGAGCGAAGTGCGCTCAACGGTACAAGATTAAGCGGTCGAGTTGAAGCCCGGACCGCGCGCTGACGCCGTTGTGCCGGTAATGCTGCTGCGCCGCAAGCTGCGCGCCGTCTAATCCGGGATAATCGCGGCATGGTATCCGTCGTTCATTCCCTCTCCAGCGCCGACGCGGCGCGCACCACACTCGAATTGCTGACCGACGGTCTGGGCGACGCCGAAGCGGACACGCTGCGCCGCGCCCACGACATGGTGACGCCGCTGTACGCCGAGCGCTGGCTCGGCACCGGCGAGCCGATGCACGAGCACGTGGTCGGCCAGGCGCTGATCTGCGCCTCGCTGCGGCTCGACCTCGAAACCCGGCTGGCGGCGCTGCTGTTTCCGCTGCACGAGGTGCAGGACGACGCCAGTGAACACATCGCTGCCCAGTACGGCCCGGCGGTCGCCGAACTGGTCGCCGGCCTGCAGCGGCTCGACAACCTGCGCCTGATCACCCGCGCCCATGCTTCGCAGAGCGTGACCGGCAACGACGCCGGCGGCGATCAGGCCGAGGTGCTGCGCAAGATGGTGCTGGCTATGGTGGCCGACGTGCGCGTGGTCATGCTGCGTCTGGCTTCGCGTGTGCAGAGCCTGCGCTGGCTCACCGCCCATCCGAACGACGACCGCCTCGACATGGCGCGGGAATCGCTCGACATCTATGCGCCACTGGCCAACCGGCTGGGCGTCTGGCAGCTCAAGTGGGAACTGGAAGATCTGTCCTTCCGCTTCCTCGAACCCGATACCTACAAGCGCATCGCCAAGCAGCTCGACGAGAAGCGGGTCGAGCGCGAGGCCTTCATCGCCGACGCCATGGTGAAGCTGAAGGCCGAACTGGAGGCGGCCGGCATCAAGGCTGAGATTCAGGGGCGGCCGAAGCACATCTACAGCATCTGGAACAAGATGCGGGCGAAGAAGCTGGAGTTCTCCGAGGTGTACGACGTGCGCGCGCTGCGCGTGCTGGTCGATTCGGTGCGCGACTGCTACGGCGCGCTCGGCGTCGTGCACCAGCTCTGGCATCCGCTGCCGCGCGAGTTCGACGACTACATCGCCCAGCCCAAGGGCAACAACTACCAGTCGCTGCACACCGCGGTGATCGCGCCCGACGGCCGCTCGCTCGAAGTGCAGATCCGTACGCGCGACATGCACCGCCACGCCGAGATGGGCGTCGCTGCGCACTGGCGCTACAAGGAAGGGTCGGGGCAGGACAAGGACTACGACGACAAGATCGCCTGGCTGCGCCAGCTGCTGTCCTGGCGCGACGAAATCGCCGACCACTCGGAGTGGGTGGAACAGTTCAAGCGCGCCGCGCTCGACGACACCATCTATGTGCTGACGCCGCAGGGCAAGGTGATCGACCTGCCACAGGGCGCGACGCCGGTCGACTTCGCCTACCGCCTGCACACCGACCTCGGCCACCGCTGCCGCGGTGCCCGCGTGAACGGCCAGCTGGTGCCACTGAACACGCCGCTCGACAACGGTCAGCGGGTCGAAATCATCGCCGCCAAGCAGGGCGGGCCGTCGCGCGACTGGCTGGTGCCGCAGCAGGGCTACATCACCACGCACAACGCGCGGGTGAAGGTGCGCCGCTGGTTCGCCCAGATCGAGGAAGGCGAGACGCTGGCCCAGGGCCGCGCATGGCTGGCGCGCGAACTGGCGCGCGAGGGCGCCAGCCAGACCAGTCTGGAAGAGCTGTCGCAGAAGCTGGGTTACAACAGCGTCGATGCGATGCATATCGCCTGCGCGCACGGCGAGGTCGGCCCGCGCGCTATCCACGTCGCGCTGAAGGGCGAGGAGCCGCCGCCGGACGAGCCGGAAATCAAGCCGCGCGCACCGCGCGCCACCGGTGAGCGTGGCGTGCTGGTCGAGGGCGTCGGCAAGCTGCTGACCCAGCTCGGTCGCTGCTGCAAGCCGGCACCGCCGGACCCGATCTCCGGCTTCGTGACTCGCGGCCGCGGCGTGGCCATCCACCGCAGCGACTGCCCGAACTACATCAATATGGTGGCGCGCAACCCGGAACGGGTGATCGACGCGCAATGGGGCGAAGTGGCCGGCCGCGACCCGGACGCGCGCTTCGCCGCCGACATCCACGTCGAGGCGCACGACCGTCAGGGTCTGCTGCGCGACATATCCGAAGTGCTGTCGCGCGAGAAGATCAACGTCACCGCGGTCAGCACGCAGTCCAAGGCCGGCATGGCGCGCATGAGCTTCACCGTCGAGATCGCCGGCGTCGGACAGATCCAGAAGGTGCTCGGGCTGATCCGCGACGTCGACGGCGTGGTCGAGACGCGGCGCGGCTGATTGCCGGCGCGCCGACGACCCGTGCGCTAGAACAGTTCGACCTCGCCGGTGCTCATCGTGCCGCGCGGTCCGGACTGCAGGGTCATCGACCGTGCGGCCTCGCGTGCGTCGGTCAGCAGGCGTGACAGCACCTCGTTGCGTTTCTCGACCCGGGCGATGCCGTCGCGCTGTTCGCGGTCGCGGTGCGCGTCGAACACGCCGTTCACGTAACGCGCCATCAGTTCGGTCTGCTCGCTGACTTTCGCCAGCAGCTGGCTCACCATGTCCTCGAACTGCATCGACACCATGCCCTGCATCACCGCCTCGTGTATGGTCGATGACAGGCGATTGATGCGCTCGGCCTGTTCGGTGGCATGGCGGTTGATGTCGGACATCTGTTGCCACAACTGAGCTGCGCGTTCTTCCGAATCACGCGCCGAGCCGATGTCGGTGCTGGCAGAAGCGGCGACGGCTTCACCGGCCTCGCTGATCGCACCATGCACGTCACCAAGCAGCGCGCTGATTTCCGTGCTGAAGGTTTCAGTGCGCTGCGCCAGTTTGCGTACTTCGTCCGCCACCACCGCGAAGCCGCGTCCGGCTTCGCCCGCGCGTGCTGCCTCGATGGCGGCGTTGAGCGCCAGCAGTTCCGTCTGGCGATTGATCTGGTTGACCTGGCCGATCAGTCCGCGCACCTGCTCGAGCTTGTTGCGTACGCCGTCGAAGCGCTGCCCGATCGCCGCGCTGCCTTCGCTCAAGGTTTCCACCGTGCGCACGAAGCCGGACAACGATTCCTGCGTGCGGAGCGCGAACTGTTCGATCTCGCTGCGGCGGCGCGCCTGCTCCTCGTCGGTCGCCAGTGCAAGCAGTTCCTCCACCATCTCTCGCAAGTTCGAACGTCCGTTGCTCTCTCGCAGATTGGCGGCGGCGCCGGCGACGATGTCCTGCGAGCGGGTCAGTGCCTCGCGCAGGCGTTCGAACTGTTCCCGACTGCCACCCGCAAGTGCTCCACACAGATCGTCGTACTGCCGGACATTGCGGTCGATCTCCGCCATGCGGGCCGCCTGTCGCGCTGCGTGTCCCGCACGCGCCCGACGGCTCAGAATCTGAGCGACGACCAGACAGGTCAATGCAAGCCCGATCAGCGCCGTTGTTGCCCAGCCGGAAGGCCGGGTCACGCTCAGTACTGCACCGCCCGCGCTGACCACCAGCGCCAGCCACACGGCAAGGTCATCACCTCTCAAAGAGCCCGTTTTCGTCACGTCGATAGTCCTTTCTTCTGGTCTTGTTTTGTACGACGAAAGTCATATCGACATTGCCCTTACGCTTCTCAAGGGTTCTGGTGTGAAAATTTCCCTGATGCACGAACAAGGTCGGTCTGGCGCCACTTGACGACCGGAGGGGTCAGGCGCGGACGTCTATCAACGAGCTCTTTGTCGGCCGCGGCTCCGCATAGATCAGCAGCGGTGTGCGGGCCGCGATGTCCGGACGCGCAATCGATCCGTCGGTCGAGGCAGCCAGGTCCGCTTCGGCCCGGCGCGCCATCTGCGCCGCCCTTGCGGCGACCGCGAGATCCTGCCCCGATGGCTCGGCCGGCGCCAGCGCGGCGGCACTGATCTGTCGCGCACGGCGCAGCGTCTCTTCCGGCGTGCGGCCGGGTGACACGTCCAGACTCACTTCGCCGCCGACGGCGTAATTCACGCCGTCCGGACCTCGCTGGAAGCTGTAGTTCGCGCCCGACGTGGCCAGACCACCGGCCGCCGCCTGATGGGCCTGTTCGTGCTGCCTCACCTCGCGGTCGCGCGTCTTCAGTGCGCGCAGCTGTTCGGCCTCTTCGGGGCTGAGTTCGCCGGAAGCCTGCGTGCGCGCGGGCGAGGCTGCCGACAGGGCAGCAGCGGGGAAGCTCGGGGCGGAAATGTTCATCGGCGCGATGTCCCGGATGTCGTCGACACCGGTCGCCGCAGCAGGCGGCCGGCGCATGAATATTCACTATAGACAGTGCGCCGGATGCGCGTGGGCGGGGCTGGCGGCCCCAACAGGAATCGAACCTGTACCTACCCCTTAGGAGGGGGTTGTTGTATCCATTCAACTATGGAGCCGCAGGGGCGCGATTGTAACCGCGCGCCGCGTCAGCGGACGAGGGTGTAGCGGTATTCGATTGGCGGGTGGCCGGGGTGGGCGTGGCGGTAGCGCAGGCGGAGCAGGGCGTAGGTGGTCGTGCCGCTGTGGTCGAACATCGCACGGCCCGCTTCGCCGCGGCCGATCAGCAGATGCGCCCCCGATTGCGCCGGGGGCGCTGGCGCATCGTCCTTCCATACGACGACCCGCGCCTGCGGAAAGCGCACGCGCAGCACGCCGCCGAGCACCGGGTCGTGGGTGACGATGGGGGCGCGACCGTCGTAGCCGGCACTGCGCAGCGCGAGCGCCAGTTCGGTCGCGGGTTCGTTCAGTTCGTCCGGCCGGTTGCGCCAGCCGTCGAACACCGGCCGCATGCTGGCCATGAAGAGGTAGAGCAGCGCGAACACGATGAGCGTGCCGCGCAGCCAGCTCAAGTGCGGGTGTGCGTACAGATGCGGTCGGCAGCAGAAGAAGGCGAGCGGCGCCATGAACAGCAGCGGCTGCAGCCAGCGACCCTTGAAATGGGTGGCGCCCCCGACCACCACCAGCGCCAGCATCAGCAGCGTCAGCGCGCCCAGGTAGCGGCCCCACAGCCGGCAGTGTGGCGATGCGGTGGCGGGCGTCCAGGCGGCGCGGCCGAAGATCGCGGAGAAGGCGAGCGCGAGTGCGGCCAGTGTGGCCAGCGTGGCGCCGGCCAGGCTGCTCAGGCCGCGCACGATGCCGCCGGTCAGGCCGGGCGCGGCGTCCAGCTTTTCCAGCGTGCGTGCGCTGGCCAGCTGCCAGTTGTCGAGCAGCCACAGCACGTGCGGCGCGAGCACCACGAGCGCGAGCAGCGCCGCCGCGATCAGCCACGGACTGCGCAGCATCGGCCGCGTGTCGCGCGACATCAGGACCGCCAGGCCGAGCGCGGCCAGATAGACCGCGAAACTGTATTTGGACAGCAGGCCGAGCGCTGCGCACAGGCCGAGCGCGAGGTAGAGCGCCGGGCGCGGCTTCTCGATCAGTCGCACGACCACGTACAGCGTGGCGGCGGCGACAGCGGTGGCCAGCACCGAATGCGTCAGGTCGCGCTGCGATTCCCAGCCGATCTGCGGAATCAGCAGCATGGACGCCGCGGCCAACAGCGCCAGCGGTGGCGCCATCAGCCGGCGCGCGGTCAGCCAGACGAAGGCGTAGGTCGATGCGAGCAACGTGTTCTTCAGCAGCGACAGCGACAGCACCGATACGCCCGCCACCTGGAACACCGCCCACTGCAGCCACGTATACAGCGGCGGCTGCGTGCCATAGCCGGCGGCCAGCTGCTGGGTCCACAGCGCCTGCTCGGCCTCGTCCAGTTCGAGCGCGTCGGACACCAGCGTGCGAGCCGCGATGTGGGCGCCGAAATAGAGCAGGAGCAGCAGCCACGGGGCGCGGTGCGACGGGGCGGATGGGGGGGCGTTCATGGCGTCGCAGTGTCGCCGCACATCTTTAATTTGGCGTTAACCGCGGCGCTGCACGATGACGGCTCTTCATGCCGGATCGTCCGCCCATGCCCCAGGTTCTCGAATTCGCCCAGCCCGAGCTGCCGGTACGCGCCACCGCCGAGGCGCCGGAAGTGTCCGTCGTCGTGCCGGTGTTCAACGAATTCGACAACCTCGGCGATCTGGTCGATCGCATCCACGCCGCACTCGCCCCGACCGGCCGCCGCTTCGAGCTGATCGTCGTCGACGATGGCTCGCGCGACGGCAGCGGCGCGTTGCTGACGCGGCTGGTGGCCGAACGCCCGTGGTTGCGGCCGGTGCTGCTGGTGCGCAACTACGGTCAGTCGAGCGCACTGCAGGCCGGCTTCGACCGCGTACGCGGTCGCTACGTCGTCACGCTCGACGGCGATCTGCAGAACGACCCGCTCGACATTCCGGCGATGATCGAGCGCCTCGACACCGATCCCGACGTCGACATGATTTCCGGCTGGCGTCAGCAGCGGCAGGACAAGGCGCTGTCGCGCCGCCTGCCTTCCGTGATCGCCAACAAGCTGATTTCCACTACCACCGGCGTGCATCTGCACGACTACGGCTGTGCGCTGAAGGCCTACCGGCGGGACATCATCGACCGCATCCGGCTGTATGGCGAGCTGCACCGCTTCATCCCGTCGCTGGCGCGCGACGCCGGTGCGCGCATCGCCGAAGTGCCGGTGCGCCATCACGCGCGCACGCGCGGGGTATCGAAGTACGGCATCGACCGCACCTTCCGCGTCATCCTCGATCTGGTGCTCATCGTCTTCTTCATGCGCTACCGCCAGCGTCCGCTGCACGCCTTCGGCGCACTCGGCCTGTGGCTCGCCACGCCGGGCGCCGCCATCCTCGGCTGGATGGGGCTGCTCAAGCTGTTCGGTCACGACATCGCCGGCCGGCCGCTGCTGATGGCCGGCGTCATGCTGCTGCTGATGGGCGTGCAGCTCATCGTCGCCGGCCTGATCGGCGAACTGCTCATCCGCATCTATCACGAAGGCCGCGGCCGGCCGCAGTACCACGCACAGGAGCCGGAGGCGCGATGACGCGCGGCGCCGCGCTGCGCCTCGCCGCAGCCGGCGGGCTGCTGGCTGCGGTCATTCACGTGGCGGAACCGGCTGCGCTGATCGCGACGCTGCGGCAAGCCGACCGCGACTGGCTGCTGCTCGGCCTGGTCGCGGCGCTGCTGTCGAACGTAGCCTCCGCGCTGCGCTGGCGTGCGCTCACGGCCTGGCTCGGTGCGGCCGTCAGCCCCTCGTTCGCGCTGCTCGCCTACTTCCGTGCAATGGCGCTGAACGCACTGCTGCCGGGGGCCGTCGTCGGCGGCGATCTGTATCGCGCGCTGGCGCTGCGTCAGGCCGGTCTGCCGACACTCGATGCCGGACTATCGGTGCTGCTGGACCGCGTCAGCGGTCTGTGGGTGCTGCTGGCGCTCGGTGCCGGCGCGCTGCCGTTCGCCGCATCTTCGATGGGGGGCGCGCCGGCGCTGTCGCCCGCCTGGATCGACCTGTCGTGCGCCGTGGCGACCGTACTGCTGCTGACCGCGCCGCTGCTGCTGGTCGCGCGGCCGATCGACGGCGCGCGCGGCAGTCGTGCACTCGCTGCGCTGGCGCGCCTGCAGTCGCGACTGCGGCGTCCACGGGTGCTGCAGCAGTACGCGCTGCAGATCGTCGCCTCGCTCGTCGTGCAGGCGCTGTCGATTGCCGCGCTCGCCGCGGGCGGTCGGGCGCTCGGACTCGACCTGTCGCCGGCTGTGTGGGCGACCGCGGCGGCGCCGATCTTCCTGATGGCGGCGCTGCCAGTCAGCGTCGGCGGCTGGGGCACGCGTGAAGCGGCGGCGGCGGCGGTGCTCGCCGTCTTCGGTGTGCCGGCCGCGCAGGCGGTCGCCGTGGCGCTGATCTACGGCGTATTCGGTCTGCTGCAGGCGGCGCTCGGCGGCGCGCTGTTCGCCTGCCGGCCGCAAGCGGTGCCGCGCCTGGGCTGAGTCACCGCCGGGGCAGGGCGTATACTGCGCGCCCGCCTCCGAACCGCCCCGCACGCCGCCCACCATGCCGCTGATCACCCTCGACAATGCCTGCCTTGCCTTCGGCGACCTGCCACTGCTGGACCACACCGCACTGGTGGTCGAACCGGGCGAGCGGCTGGCGCTGATCGGCCGCAACGGCACCGGCAAGTCCAGCCTGCTGAAAATCCTCGCTGGCGATGCGGCACTCGACGACGGCATCGTCTGGCGTCAGCCCGGCACGAAGATCGCCTACGTCGCGCAGGAGCCGCAGTTCGGCGCCGGCGCCCGCGTGTTCGACGCCATCGCGCAGGGACTGGGCGAGCTGTCGCAACTGCTGATCGATTACCACGACGTGGCCGAGGCGGTCGCGCACGGCGACGAGAGCAAGCTCGACCGCATGGCCGAACTGCAGGACGCGCTGGAGCACCACCAGGCCTGGCGTTTCGAGCAGCGCATCGAGCAGGCGCTGGTCCGGCTCAACCTGCCGGGCGACGCGACCGTGGAATCACTGTCCGGCGGCATGCTCAAGCGCGTGGCGCTGGCGCGCGCGCTGGTCGCCGAGCCGGACATGCTGCTGCTGGACGAACCGACCAACCACCTCGACCTCGACGGCATCGCCTGGCTGGAAGCGCTGCTCAACGATTTCCGCGGCGCCAGCCTGGTCATCACGCACGACCGGCGCTTCCTCGACAGCTTTGCCACCCGCATCATCGAACTGGACCGCGGCCTGCTGCGCAGCTACCCCGGCCGCTACGCGCAATACGTCGCGCGCAAGGCCGACGAACTGGCGGCCGAGGCGCTGGAATCGGCGCGGGCCGACAAGCTGCTGGCGCAGGAAGAGGTGTGGATACGCAAGGGCGTCGAGGCGCGGCGCACGCGCGCCCAGTTCCGCGTGAAGCGGCTCGACGAACTGCGCGCCCGGCGCGAGGCGCGGCGCGAACAGATGGGACGCGCCCGCATCGGGCTGGATCGCGGCGAAGCGTCCGGCGAACTGGTGGCGGAACTGGAGGGCGTGAGCAAGCGCTACGGCGATCGCCCCATCGTTCGCGACTTCTCGACCCGCATCGTGCGTGGCGACAAGGTGGGCCTGATCGGCCCGAACGGCGCTGGCAAGACCACGCTGCTCAAGCTCATCCTCGGTCAGCTGGAGGCGGACGAAGGGCGTGTGCGCACCGGCAGCCGCATCCAGGTCGCCTACTTCGACCAGTTCCGCACCCAGCTCGACGAATCGGCCACGCTGGCCGAGGTGATCAGCCCGGGTTCGGATTTTGTCGAGATCGGCGGCAAGCGCACGCACGTGATCGGCTATCTCGGCGACTTCCTGTTCCCGCCTCAGCGCGCGCGCGCCAAGGTCGAGTCGCTGTCCGGCGGCGAGCGCAACCGGCTGCTGCTGGCGCGGTTGTTCGCGCGACCGGCCAACGTGCTGGTGCTGGACGAGCCGACCAACGACCTCGACATGGAAACGCTGGACCTGCTCGAACAGCTGCTGCAGGACTACGACGGCACGGTGCTGCTGGTGTCGCACGACCGCGCCTTCCTCGACGCCGTCGTGACGCAGACCATCGCCTACGAAGGTGACGGTCGCTGGCGCGAATATGTCGGCGGCTACAGCGACTGGATTGCCCAGCGCCCGGCCGCGCCGGCGTCGCCCGCCGCCACGCCGGCAAAATCAGCGCCGCCAGCGCCCGCGGCTTCGCCGGTCAAGGCCGACAAGCCGGCCGCGGCGCCGAAGAGCAAGCTCAGCTTCAAGGAACAGAAGGAACTGGACAGCCTGCCCGACCGTATCGCTGCGCTGGAGGACGAACAGGCCACACTGACCGCACGGTTGTCGAGCGGCGCACTGGCCGGTCCCGAAGCGGCCGGCGTGTCCACCCGCCTGGGCGCGCTGGCGGCCGAAATCGACGCTGCCATGCTGCGCTGGGAAGAACTGGAGTCGCGTCGCTGAACCCGCGTTCTGTCGGATTTATTTACAGCGCGTGAGCTGTCCAACGGTGCTATCCGGGATAGGTAAAAAACTTCATATATTTCAGTTTTGTGTAACACCCTGTTTTTCTGGAACGTGACTTGCTACACGGTCGATGACAGCTCGGGAGAATTTCCCTTGTTGTCGTAAAAGAACCCAGGAGACAGATCATGGCCATCCCCTTCCGCAAGAAGGTTCGTCGCGCCGCACTGACTGCGGCCCTTGCCGGCATGAGTGCCGCACACGCCGCCCCCACCGTAGATCTCGAGAACGTCGGTTGGGTCACCTACGGCGATGCCCGTTCCTATTCGCTGCCGATTTCCGGTCTCGAAGTGATGGCCGGGCCGGGCCAGATCGATATCTTCACCAAACTCGGCCTGGGCGCCGACGGCCAGACCAGTAACGGCACACCCGGTGTCGACGACGCCTTCGACACCCCGCAGGCGAACACCACCGAAGGCTTCCGCACCACGACCGCAAACGAACCCAACAGTCTGGCCGGTGTGCTTGATGGCAGCTGGGATCGCTCCGGCTGGTGGGATGCCAGCCTGTCGGCACTCAATGCCGAACTGAACTTCGACGAAAACTCGCTGGTGTTCTTCTTCGCCAACAACGAAATCGGCTCCGGCGAGGACCGCGCCAGTCTGGCGGCGTGGATGCGCGTCGAGGTGTCGCAGATCAGCACCGGCACCATCCTCGGCCGCTTCGACCTGAGCAATGACTTCGACCAGGATGGCGTGTCGGTCTACGGCGGTCTGCCGACCTTCGACGGCTCGGGTGGCTCCGGCATCATTCTCGGCGGCTCCGACCTGTACACCGCGCCCGGCGCGCTGACCGAAGCAGGTCGTGTCGAACCGGTGCTCGCCGATTTCGTGCGCTCCGGTGGTCCGGTCTGTCTGGCAACGGTGCCCGGCGGCGAAGTCATCGTCGATTGCGCCGGTCCCTATGACCGCAAGGTCGAGCACAATCTGGGTGGTGACCGCGCTGCCTACGCCATCGTGATGACCGAGCTCGACGCACTGATTGCCAGCCTGCTCGGCGGCGATCTGAGCGACTACGCGATCCATGTCGACTACCGCCTCGGCTGCGGCAGCGAGGACGGCTTCGGTACCGTGCGGGAAGCGCCGCGCCAGAACCAGGACGTCGGCAACTGTTTCGACAAGTACGCGCTGAACGGCGGTGACGAGAAGCTGTTCATCGGCACCCAGGCGCGTCCGGACATCAATGTGCCCGAGCCCGGTTCGCTGGCGCTGATCGCCGCTGCGCTGGCCGGCGCAGGCCTGCTGCGTCGCCGTCGGGGCTGATCGCCGCGTCTGCAGCACGCCGCACCGGAACGACAAAGGCCACCCGCGGGTGGCCTTTGTCGTTCCGGCAGTATCAGTCGGCGTCCGGGGCGGCGTGATCGGGGAGCGTCGGCGGCGGCGAGCCGTCCATCGGCAGACCCAGGCGCCCGAGCAGCGTTTCGTGGCTGATCCGCAACAGCTCCTCGATGTCCTTGAAATCGTCCGGCAGCGCCGGGTCGTCCCAGCCCTTGGCGCTGTGACGGGCCAGATTGACCGCGTACTGCACGTTGCGTACGCGCGGCGACGGGTGGGCGGAGCCGCCCATCAGTTCGACCAGCAGCGCCGGCAGTCGCCAGGCCTTGGCCAGCGCCACCTGCAGATCGTGCGAAGTGACGTTGAACACCACCTTCTGCGCGGCCGCCGTGCGCATCGTCGGATTGGCGCGCAGCAGGTCGCGCAGCTTCAGCGACAGCTTCGGCGCGAACACCCAGCAGAGGATTTCCGCCACGTCGTGAAGCAGCGTGGCGACGGTGATCTCGTCGACGTCGATGTCGTGGCGCATCAGTGCCCACTCGCGAGCCCAGCCCGACGCCTTGCGCGCCCGCGCGATCACGCGCATGACGCCGAGCAGTGCCTGCGGGTGTGCGTGCAGGTGCTCCTCCAGCGTGGGCATGGACTCGAAGTGATTGAAGAAGGGCGTGATACCTATCATCATCAGCGCCCGTTCGATGGTCGTGATGTCGGTATGCTGGCTGCGGCCGCGCTTCGCTTCGATGAAGGCGAGCACGCGCAGCGTCATCAGCGGGTCGTGCAGGATGACCTGGGCGATGGTGCGGGCGCTGACCGTGTTTTCGGTCTCCCGCAACTGGGCCAGTTCGCGGGTGGTGCGGGCAAGTACCGGCAGCGGCTTGTCGCTCATGAAAGCGACCCAGCCCTCCAGGGTGGCGTTCGACGCGTCGCGCATGTGTCAGGTCCTGTGGACGATGACCTGTTAACGGCTCCGCGCGCCGCCTACTGAAGAGGTGGCGCCATGAAGCGTGTGTCTGTCTGCAAGCTGCGCAGGGCGCTCACCGGCGGGCCTCAGCTTCCGTCGTCGTCCTCGTCGCCGTCGGCGTCCGGCCAGCTGTCGTTGTCGGCGTCGCCATCGGCCTCGGCCACCATCGTCATCGCGTTGATCTGCGCGATCTGGTCGAGCAGGCTCGGCATGGCGGGAATGCGCTCGTCCGACTTCAGCGGACGGCGATGATGGCGAAAACCCAGTGTTTCGGACGTCGGGCGCGGCATGGACATGTCGGGACTCCTGATACTGTTTGACGGTGGTTGATCGCTGCTGCTCTGCTGATTACGACGTTTGACTCGCGGACTTGAAGGCATGTCGCACCCTCTTTGTGAAGATTCCTCACTGATGCAGCACCGGCCACGCCCGGATTGCGATCTGTTCTGCCGTGTCGTCGACAACTTCGGCGATGCCGGCGTGTGCTGGCGCCTCGCTCGCGCGCTGGCGCGCGAGCACGGCTGGACGGTAAGGCTTTGGATGGACGCGCCACAGGCGCTGGCGCGGATCAAGCCACAGGGCGCCGACGAGCCGGGCGTCGAGGTGAGGCACTGGACCGATGAGCTGCCCGACTGCGAACCCGCACACTGCGTCATCGAAGCCTTCGCCTGCCATCTGCCGCCGACCTTCGTCGCGGCGATGGCGGCGCTGGCCGTGCCGCCGCGCTGGATCAATCTCGAATACCTGACCGCCGAGGAATGGGCGGACGGCTGTCACGGCCTCGCCTCGCAGGACCCGGCGACCGGCCTGACCAAGCACTTCTTCTTCCCCGGTTTCAGCGCGCGCACCGGCGGCCTGTTGCGCGAGCGCGACCTGTTCGCCCGACGCGATGTCTGGCGCGCGGATGTGGCGCTGCAGCAGGCAACCTGGGCGCGCGTCGGCATGCGGCCGCAGCCCGGAGCGCTCCAGGTATCGCTGTTCAGCTATGAAAGCCCGGCGATCTCGACCCTGGTCGATGCACTGACTGCACGCGCTCAGCCGACCCAGCTCTGGGTGCCGGAGGGCAGGGCGCTGATCGCGCTGGCCGGCGTGCTGGCGAGACCACTGGTGGCTGGCGACGATATCCGGCACGGTGCGCTGCGGATCTGCGCATTGCCCTTCATGGACCAGGACGACTACGACGCGCTGCTCTGGCACTGCGACCTGAACATCGTGCGTGGCGAGGATTCCTTCGTCCGCGCGCAGTGGGCGGCCCGTCCGCTGCTGTGGCACATCTATCCGCAGGACGACGGGGCGCATCTGCCCAAGCTCGATGCCTTTCTCGACCGCTACTCGGCCGGCCTCGACCCGGCGCCGGCAGCACGCTTGCGCGCGCTGCATCACGGCTGGAGCGGGGGGGCGGCGATCGCGTCGGCGGACTGGCTGGCCGCGCTTGCCGACCTGCCGCTGCTGACCGTACACGCGCAGGACTGGGCGACCCGGCTCGCGGCTACAGACGACCTCGCAACCCAGCTTGTGTTGTTTAATCAGACACCTATATAATGCCGGGTTTGCCGCGACGGGCGTTGCAACAGGGGTTGCAAAGGTTCGCATGGCGGCCTCAACCCCCACAGGAACACTGCATGAAAACCGCTCAGGAACTGCGCGCTGGCAACGTCGTGAAAATTGGCAACGACGCCATGGTCGTGCTCAAGGCCGAATACAACAAGTCGGGCCGCAACGCCGCCGTCGTCAAGATGAAGATGAAGAATCTGCTGACCGGCTCCGGTCAGGAGACGGTCTACAAGGCCGACGACAAGTTCGACGTGGTCATCCTGGAGCGCCGCGAAGTCACCTACTCGTACTTCGCCGATCCGCTTTACACCTTCATGGATGCCGACTACAACCAGTACGAAGTCGAAGCCGAGAACATGGGCGACGCACTGAACTACATCGAAGACGGCATGGCCTGCGAAGTCGTGTTCTACGAAGGTCGTGCCATTTCGGTCGAACTGCCGAATTCGGTGGTGCGTGAAATCATCTACACCGAGCCGGGCGTCAAGGGCGACACCTCGGGCAAGGTGCTCAAGCCTGCCAAGATCAACACCGGCTACGAAGTGGCGGTGCCGCTGTTCTGCGATATCGGCGACAAGATCGAAATCGACACCCGCACCGGCGAATACAAGAACCGCGTGAAGTAAGCAGCCGATCCGGCCGCGCAGTCGGGCGGTCGGCGGACGAAAGAGGCCCTGCCATCGTGCAGGGCTTTTTTTCGCCCGGTGTCGCTGTCTTGCATGAGCGGCTCGGCGACCGCGAGAGCGGCCTGAATTCAAGCCCGCAGACCGCAGCCGCCGCGGCCGGGCTTTTGTGGGAGCGAGCTTGCTCGCGATGGCGGCCTGAAGCGAAGCCCGCGGACAGCAGAGGCCGCGTCGCGGCCAAGGCCGCTCCCACAGGGGGCGCGCGCGACCTGCGGGCGGAACCGGGTTCTGTGGGAGGGGTCTTCTGACCCCGACAGCTGCCTTGATCGAAGCCCGCGGACAGCAGAGGCCGCGTCGCGGCCAAGGCCGCGCCCCACAGGGAGTGCCCCGGATCTGCAGCCGGCAGCGCGCAGTCCCGGGACCGGTTCCCGCGATCGATGTTTTCGTTGCACTGCGACAGGAAATCCCCGCGTCGACTTCCTAGACTGAAATCTTTCCGTCAAGCAACCGTGTCATGCTGCTTGCATTGTTGGAGTTCAGACATCCACAACGAAGGGGATGGTCCATGTCACAGATCGCCGATCTGCCGTTTCTGCCGAACGCACTCGAATCCGAATTCATCCCGCCGCTCGAACTGATCGAGCACGGGCAGTTCTACCTCATTTCGTGGGAAACCCAGCTCGCAGCGGCGGTCGCCTGGCAGGCGGCCGGCGGCAATGCGGACAACGACGGTGCGACGCTGCAGGCGGTGCCGCCGCGCATCGAGCGGCGTCGGCGGGCCGAGGTGATCGCCTTCGCTGACCGCCGCGCCGCCTGATTCAGACTTCGACCGGCTGCGCCGGGTCTTCGACCACCGCGGCGTCCACCTCGGCCCCGAGGAAACCGCCGCTCTGGTGCGCCCACAGCCGGGCGTAGAGCCCGCCGCAGGCCAGCAGGCTGCGGTGGTCGCCTTCTTCGACGACGCGACCGCGGTCCATCACGATCAGTCTGTCCATCGCTGCGATGGTGGACAGCCGGTGGGCGATCGCCACCACGGTCTTGCCCTCCATCAGCCGGTAAAGGCTGGTCTGGATGGCCGCCTCGACCTCGGAGTCGAGCGCGCTGGTCGCTTCGTCGAGCAGCAGGATGGGCGCGTCCTTCAGCATCACGCGGGCGATGGCGATGCGCTGGCGCTGACCGCCGGACAGTTTGACGCCGCGCTCGCCGACATGGGCGTCGTAACCGCGGCGGCCCTTCGGGTCGACCAGACCCATGATGAAGTCGTGCGCCTCGGCGCGCCTGGCGGCTGCGATCATGTCGGCGTCGGTCGCGTCTGGCCGGCCGTACAGGATGTTGTCGCGCACCGAGCGGTGCAGCAGCGAGGTGTCCTGGGTCACCATGCCGATCTGCGCGCGGAGGCTGTCCTGGGTGGCGCTCGCGATGTCCTGCCCGTCAATCTGGATGCGGCCGGACGGCAGGTCGTGGAAGCGCAGCAGCAGGTTGATCAGCGTAGTCTTGCCGGCACCCGAGCGGCCGACCACACCAATCTTTTCGCCCGGGCGGATGTGCAGCGTCAGCCGGTCGATGACCGCGCCGCCGTCCTGGCTGCGCGGCTTTTCGTAGTTGAAGGTGACGTCCTCGATACGGATGTCGCCGCGCGTGACGTGCAGCGGCTGCGCATCGGGCCGGTCCACCACCGATTGCGCGCGCGACAGCGTATTGATGCCGTCGCGCACGGTGCCCACCTGTTCGAACAGCGACGCCAGTTCCCACATGACCCAGTGTGAAATGCCGTTCAGCCGCAGTGCCATCGCCGTTGCGGCCGCCACCGCGCCGACGCCGACCTGACCCTGCATCCACAGCCACAGGGTCATGCCGGCGGTCGATGCGATCAGTGCCATGCTCAGGATGTGGTTCACCACCTCGAAGCCGGTGACCAGCCGGAACTGCGCGTTGACCGGGCGCATGAACTCGCGCATCGCCTCGCGTGCGTAATCCGATTCGCGGTCGGTGTGCGAGAACAGCTTCACCGTCGCGATATTGGTATAGGCGTCGGTGATGCGACCGGTCATCAGCGAGCGCGCGTCGGCCTGCGACTGCGCCACCTTGCCCAGACGCGGCACGAAATACACCATCGCGCACACATACAGCGCGAGCCAGCCGCCGAAGGGCAGCAGCAGCGCGAGGTCGAAGCCGCCTACCACGGTCACCATGGTGACGAAGTAGATGATGATGAACACCAGAATGTCGGCCACGATCATCCAGGTGTCGCGCACCGCCAGCGCGGTCTGCATCACCTTGGCGGCGACGCGGCCGGCGAATTCGTCCTGGTAGAAGCTCATGCTCTGGCCGAGCATGTGGCGGTGGAAATTCCAGCGCAGCCGCATCGGAAAGCTGCCGGCCAGCGCCTGGTGCTTGATCAGGGTCTGCAGCGCGATCACCAGCGGGCTGGCGATCAGGATGCCCGCGAGCAGCAGCAGCGTGTCGCCCTCCTGCACCCACAGACGGGCCGGCTCGATCTTGCCCAGCCAGTCAACGATGTCGCCCAGCATGGCGAAGAGCAGCGCCTCGAACACGCCGATCAGCGCGGTGCACAGCGTCATCACCGCAATGTAGCCGCGCATGCCCTGCGTGCATGACCAGAGGAAGGCAAACAGGTCGTGCGGTGGCGTCGGCGGCTGGCCGGCGGGGTAGGGATCGATCCGTGTTTCGAAAAACTTCAGCAAGACGCTCTCCGCGCAGGGGCCCTCAGGCTGCGGCCCCGGACCTTACAGGACAAGTACGCGGTCCGGCAGTTCGTTCTTCTTTGTGCCAGCGCCCGGAAAGTGCTGCGCCAGCGTCGCGGTGATCGCTTGCACGCAATGCAGCGCGCCGTCGTGGAACTCGCCGCGGCGGAAACGCGCTTCCAGTTCGGTGCACAAGGCCGCCCAGTGTGCGTCCGGCACGCGGGCGCGCACGCCGCGGTCGACCACGATTTCGATGTCGTGATCCGCCATCAGCAGGTAGATGAGCACGCCGCTGTTGTGTTCGGTGTCCCACACACGCAGTGCCGAGAACACCTCGATCGCGCGCTCGCGCCCGCTCTGGCCGCGCAGCACGGCGAGCGGATGCAGTGCGTTCTCGACGACGAAGCGCAGTTCGCCGGCATGGCGCGCTTCGCTTGCCTCGATCGCCAGCTCGATCGCCTCCAGCGTACGCGCCGGCAACGCGCGGCGCAGCGCCCAGGGCAGGGCGAACAGATGTCTGAAGAAACGTCCGATCATGTCACCACCGTCCCGAGGCGCCGCCGCCACCGAATCCACCGCCACCGCCGCCGAAGCCGCCTCCGCCGCCGTGACCGAAACCACCGCCGCCACCGAAGCCACCGATGCCGCGACCGCCGCCGAACAGCGTGATCAACAGTGCGACGATGCCGGCGACAAGGGCGATCGGCAGCAGCCCGACCACGATCCAGGCGATGAAGCCGACCACACCGCCGGTCGCCAGCGCGCCCGGCAACCGACCCAGCATGGCGCGCAGGACGCCGCCGAGGCCGAGTGCAACGATGAAAAGCATGGGCGCGTACTGTTCGATACCGCCTTCACCGCCCGCCGCGGCGCGCGACGGTTCGGGCAGCGGTTCGCCGTCGATGACGCCAATCATGCGATCCACGCCGGCGCGGATGCCGCCGGCGAAATCGCCCTGACGGAAGTAGGGCACGATCACGTCGGACACGATGCGCTTGGCCGTGATGTCGGTCAGCGCACCCTCCAGCCCGTAGCCGACCTCGATGCGCAGCGCGCGGTCGTCCTTGGCCACCAGCAGCAGGGCGCCGTCATCGACGCCCTTGCGCCCCAGCTTCCAGGTTTCGGCTACGCGCAGTGCGTACTGCTCGACCGTCTCCGGCGCCGTCGTCGGCACGACCAGCACCGCGATCTGGCTGCCCTTGCGCTGTTCGAAGTCCTGCAGCGTACGCTCCAGCGCGGCGATGTCGGCGCCGCTCAGCGTCGCCGTCTGGTCGCTCACACGGGCGACCGGCGGCACCGCGAGCTGCGCGAAGGCGCTGGTGGCGACGAGGAGCAGCGCGCCGAGGCCGGCGCGCAGGGCGCGCATCCAGTTCATCTATTTACTGCGCCGGCTTCGGTGCCGCACCGCCGAAATCGACCGTGGGCGGACGCGATATTGCCGCCTCGTTCTCGACCGTGAAGCCCGGCTTCACCTGATGGCCGAACATCATCGCGGTCAGGTTGGTGGGGAAGGAACGCACCGTCACGTTGTAGTCCTGCACCGCCTTGATGTAGCGGTTGCGGGCGACGGCGATGCGGTTCTCGGTGCCTTCGAGCTGCGCCTGAAGATCGCGGAAGTTGGCGTCCGACTTCAGGTCCGGGTAGTTCTCGGTCACCACCAGCAGGCGCGACAGCGCGCCCGACAGTTCACCCTGGGCGGCCTGGAATCGTTCGAAGGCCTGCGGATCGTTCAGCAGCTCCGGTGTCGCCTGGATGGCGCCGACGCGCGAGCGCGCTTCGGTCACGCGGGTGAGCACTTCCTTCTCCTGCTCGGCGAAACCCTTGACGGTATTGACCAGATTGGGAATCAGGTCGGCACGGCGCTGATACTGGTTCAGCACCTCGGCCCAGGCGGCCTTGACCTGTTCGTCACCCGACTGCAGCGTGTTGTAGCCGCAGCCGGACAGCAGCGTGACGGTGAGAAGAGCGAGCAAAGACATCCACAACTTGCGCATTTCCTGCCTCCAGTGACCGGTTTGACCCGGTCTAACATGGGGGCGATTGCCCCCGGATGCAAGAAGGATACAGGCGGGATGTGACGCTGCGGCCGTCCGGCCGCAGCGAACGGATCAATCCACCGCGGTCAGCGCAGTCTGGCTGAAGCCGGCGTCTACATAGGTGACTTCGCCGGTCACGCCGCTGGCGAGGTCGGACAGCAGGAAGGCGGCGACGTTGCCGACTTCCTGGATGGTCACGTTGCGGCGCAGCGGCGCGTTCTTTTCGTTGTAAGCCAGCAGCTTGCCGAAGTTGCCGATGCCGGAGGCGGCCAGCGTCTTGATCGGGCCGGCCGACACAGCGTTGGCGCGGATGCCCTGCGGGCCGAGGCTGGCGGCGAGGTAGCGCACCGACGCCTCCAGGCTGGCCTTGGCCAGACCCATCACGTTGTAGTTGGGCAGTGCGCGCACGGCGCCGAGGTAGGACAGCGTCAGCACCGCGCCATTGCGGCCCTGCATCATCGGGCGCGCGGCCTTGGCCAGCGCCGGGAAGCTGTAGGCGCTCACCTCGTGTGCGATGCGGAAGGCTTCGCGCGACAGACCATCGAGGAAGTCGCCGTCCAGCGCTTCGCCGGGCGCGAAGGCGATCGAGTGCACCAGGCCATCCAGCCCGTCCCACTTCTTCGCCAGTTCGTCGAACAGGCCGGTGATCTGCGCGTCGTCGCTGACGTCACAGGGCAGCACGATGTCGGAACCGAATTCGGCCGCCATCTTGGCCACGCGGTCGACGAAGCGGTCGCTCACGTAAGTGAAGGCCAGTTCCGCGCCTTCGCGGTGACAGGCCTGGGCGATGCCGTAGGCGATCGAACGGTTGGACAGCAGTCCGGTGATCAGAATTTTCTTGCCGGCGAGAAAGCCCATGTGCGTCTCCAGAATTCCGGCATCCGGCCGGTTGGGGGAGGGCGGATTATAGGGGAAGCCGGCCCGGTCGCCACGCAGCCGCATGGTCCTGCGCTGCGCGTGGCAACATCGAGCTTTGCACTGCACTGCCACACCGTGTCCTCACCCCCCGACCCGCACGCCGGGCAAGCCGATGCAGACCGCTGGCAACTGTGGTTCGACGGATGCGCGCTGCCCAATCCCGGCCGTCTCGGTCTGGGGGCGCTCATCGTCGCGCCCGACGGCCGGCGTATCGAACTGTCCCGAACGGGCAGCCGCCACGGCTGCAGCAACGAAGCCGAACTGGAAGCGCTGCGCCTGGCACTCGACCTCGCTTACGCCGAGGGTGCCCGCCAAGTGCTCGTCACCGGCGACAGCGATTTCGTCGTGCGCCACCTGAAAGGCGAGCAGCAGACCTCGGTTGACGTCCTGCGCACCCGGCTGCAGGACATCGACGCCGTACTGGCGCGCTTCGACGCGGTCGAACTGAAATGGGTGCCGCGCCACCGCAATCGCGACGCCGACCGCCTGTCGCGTGCGGCACTCGGCCTGCCGGACAAGCCGGCGCCGGTGCCTGGGCGTGGACGCCGGCGCTGAACGGCGACGCCACTCAGTACGCGCTGTCCTCGTTGCCTGCCCGCGCGAACACGTGGTCAATGAAGGCGCGCAGTCGCGCGAGGTGGCGCAGGTCGCGGTGATAGCCGACGAAGACCTCGCGACCCGGTGGCGTTTCGCCCAGGTCGATGCGGCGAAGCTGCAGCATGCGGTCGCCGAGCAGACAGGGCAGCACCGCCACACCGGCGCCGGCACTGCATTGTGTGGCCTGTGCTTCGCGGCTGTTGCTGGCGAAACCGACGCGGGCGCGGGGCAGCAACCGGCGCAGCCACTGCGCGTCGGGAATGTCGGCGAACGCGCTGTCCATCGTGATCAGTACGCAGCCGGATCCATCACCGGCCACCGGTTCCGGCACCTGTGGTGCGGTATAGACCGCGTAGTCGAGGCGCATCAGTCGGCGCTGCACGATGTCGGGCTCGTCGAAGGGCGTGATGCGGAACACCAGATCGGCCTCCCGTCGGGCCAGGTTGAACAGCCGGCTGTCGGTGACCAGTTCGACCGAAACGCCCGGGTGTATCTGGCGGAAGGTGGCGATGAGCGGGCTCAGCACGTGCGCGCCGAACCAGTCCGACGACGAGATCCGCAGCAGGCCCTCCAGCACGCCAGCGCGACCGGCCAGCGCGCGTTCCAGTGCGAGCATGTCCTCTTCCACCCGTACCGCATGACTCAGCACCGTTGACCCGGCATCGGTGAGCACCAGACCGTCGCTCGTGCGCTGGAACAGCGTGTGGCCGATGGCGGCTTCTAACGCCCGCAGGCGCCGGCCCATCGTGGGCTGCGTCTGCCCGGTCAGGCGCGCGGCGCCACCCAGCGTTCCGGCCCGGACGATGGCGAGGAATATCTTCAGGTCGCTCCACTCCATGTCGGCTACGGCCCATGCAATTCTGAATGGAAGATGTTCATTTTATTGGATGTACATGCGTTGATGCATGGAAAAGAATGGGCCACTTTCAACGACCGCGGAGCGAACGCCATGTACGCCCACACCCCCACCATGCAGGTTCTCACCGTCGAAGCCATCGATGGCCCCTTCGTTCATCGCCAGCAGCCGCGGCCGCAGCCGGCGCCCGGCCAGGTGCTGGTGAAGATCGCCGCCAGCGGCGTCAATCCGCTCGACACGAAGATACGCGCCGGCAAGGCGGCCCATGCACGACATCCGCTGCCGGCCGTTCTGGGCATGGACATGGCGGGCACCGTGCTGGCCGTGGGTGAGGGCGTGACGCGCTTCCGCCCGGGCGATGCCGTGTTCGGCATGACCGGCGGCGTCGGCGGCGTGCCCGGCACACTGGCCGAATACCAGGCGGTCGACGCCGATCTGCTGGCGCTCAAGCCGGCGGCGCTGTCGATGGCGGACGCGGCCGCGCTGCCGCTGGTCTTCATCACCGCGTGGGAGGGGCTGGTCGACCGTGCCCGGGTGAAGCGGGGCGACCGCGTGTTGATTCAGGGCGGTGCGGGCGGCGTCGGTCACGTCGCGGTGCAGATCGCCGTTGCGCGCGGCGCGCGCGTTCATGCCACGGTGTCGGCACGCGACATGGACACCACGCGGCGGCTCGGTGCCGTGCCCATCGACTACCGCCACGGTGCGGTCGCCGACTATGTGGATGAACACACGGCGGGTGAAGGGTTCGACATCGTTTATGACACCGTAGGCGGGGCGACGCTGGATGCCTCGTTCGCGGCAGTGCGTACCTATGGCGGACACGTGGTGAGCTGCCTGGGCTGGGGCACGCACGCGCTGGCACCACTGTCCTTCCGCGCGGCCACCTATTCGGGCGTGTTCACGCTGCTGCCGCTGCTGACCGGAAAGGGCCGCGCCCACCACGGCGCCATCCTCGCCGAGGCGGCGCGCATGGCCGCGGCCGGCGAACTGCGCGTGCGGCGAGACGATCGCCGCTACATGTTCGATGAAGCCGAGGCGGCCCATGCGCGGCTGCGCTCCGGCGAGGCGCGCGGCAAGATCGTCGTAGAACTCGAATAAGGAGGCGCGGCTGCGCGCTCAGGCTGCTGCGCGCGTGCCTCGTCGCACCGCAGCCGGCGGCACGCCGAAACCGCGCATGAAGGCTTCGCGCATGTGGCGGCGGTCGCGGAAACCGGTTTCGCGCGCAATTACATCCAGCGGATGACGGCTCTGTTCGATCATCAGGCGCGCAGCCTCCAACCGCAGACCCTCGACGGCCTTCGCTGGCGACTGCCCGGTTTCCGCCGTGAATACGCGGCTGAACTGGCGCGGGCTCAGATGCACCGCCTCGGCCAGTTCCTCGACCGAAAGAGGGCGGTTCAGGTTACGGCGCGCGTAGTCGAGCGCGCTCTGGATGCGGTCGGACTTGGGCGCCAGATCGAGCATTTCCGAGTGCTGGGTCTGGCCGCCCGAACGGCGCTGGTGCATCACCAGCTTGTGTGCCACCGAGCGCGCCACCTCCTCGCCCAGGTCCTTTTCGACCATGGCCAGCGCCAGATCGAGGCCGGCGGTCATGCCGGCCGAGGTCCATACCGGACCGTCGATGACGAAGATGCGGTCGTCCTCCAGCCGGATGTCGGGAAAGCGCTTCTGCATCTCGCGCGCGAAGGCCCAGTGCGTGGTGGCGCGCCGGCCGTCGAGCAGGCCGGCCTCGGCCAGCACGAAGGCGCCGGTGCACACGCCGGCGACGCGCCGTGCGTGACGGCCGGCGCCGCGCACGAAGTCGCGCAGCGCTGCCGGCACAGGCTGGTCGAGCGGGTTGATGACGCCTGACAGCATCCAGGTGTCGGCGCGGCTGTCCGCATCGAGTGCGCGGGTCGCCACCTGCAGCCCGCCGGACGAACGCACGTTGCCGCCGGTGACCGAGTAGTTCTCCAGCGCGTAGAACGGCTTGCCGGTCACGATGTTGGCGAACTCGAACACGGCCTGGGTGGCCAGCGACATGAGCTGGAAGCCTTCGGTCAGTACGAAACCGATCTGGTGCATGGCCGTTTTCAGGTGGTGTCTTAAAATATAACCATAAACGTCATTTGAGACATTCACAAGCGGCCCTAGCATGACCTCACCTTCACACCGCACAGGAGAACCGTCATGTCCCGCATCCATCAAGGCACTGCCCTCGTCACCGGCGCTTCGTCCGGCATCGGCGCCCTCTACGCCGACCGCCTCGCGCGTCGTGGCTACGATCTCATTCTGGTCGCCCGCAATCGCGAGCGGCTCAACGCGCTGGCCGGACATATCACCCGCGACACGCAGCGCGTGGTCGAAGTGATCGTCGCCGATCTGAACGACCGCACGGGCCTGCGCGAGGTCGAACAGACGCTGCGCCAGGACGCAAGCATCACGCTGCTGGTGAACAATGCCGGCGTCGGCACCCACACGCCGCTGCTGGAAAGCAATGTCGACGACATGGAGCGCATGATCGATCTCAACGTGACCGCGCTCACCCGCCTCACCTACGCCGCCGTACCCGGCTTCGTCGCCCGCGCCCGCGGCGCCATCATCAATATTTCGTCCGTCGTCGGCATCGCGCCGGAGACGCTGAACGGCGTGTATGGCGCGAGCAAGGCCTATGTGACCGCACTGACCCAGTCCTTGCACCACGAGCTGGCCGAAACGGGCGTCCGCGTGCAGGCCGTGCTGCCGGGTGCGACCGCGACCGATTTCTGGGCCACCGGCGGCCTGCCGGTCGAGCACCTGCCGAGCGAAATCGTCATGCGTGCGGACGATCTGGTTGATGCCGCGCTAGTGGGCTTCGACCGCGGCGAGCTGATCACCATTCCGCCGCTGCACGCACTCGATCTGTGGGAGCGCTACGAGTCGGCGCGGCAGGCGATGAGGCCGCACCTGTCGACCAATGTGCCGGCTGCACGTTACGGCGTCACGGCCTGAGGTCGGTGCCCGGTCCGCGGTGCTGCAGGTGCCGCTCGGTCCGGGTGTGTTCAGTGCGTCGGCGCTGGGCGGCCTTGAGTACTCGGCCGCGAGGCGCTGGCGCCGGTTGGGAATGCTAGCTATCCGATGAAGAACAGCGCGATGCAGCAGCCCAGTCCGAGCACCCACAGCAGCGAACGCAGGTTCGCGCGATCGGCCAGATAGGCGCCGATATAGGCGACGCGCGCGGCGATGAAGGCCATCGCCAGGCCGTCTATCGTGCCCTGCGCGGCCTGCATGCGCTCGGCGACCAGCACGCCGGCGATGAAGATGGGCAGCGCCTCGAAGCTGTTCATCTGCGCCGCATGCGCCCGCGCCGGCAAACCCTGCAGCGTGGCCAGCCACTGCCGCGGGTTGTGATTGTCGAATCCGCCCTCGCGGCGCGGTTTGCCGAAGCCCTTCTGCTTGGCGATCCAGGCGCAGACGATGGGCAGCAGGCAGGCGATCAGGATGCAGAGTTCGGCGATGGTCATGGTGGGTTCGTGGTCCGGCGCAGGGGCGCAGTTCAGGGGGAGCAGCACGCGGCCCGCATTGTCGCGCAGTCACGCCGAGGCCGCGACACCGGGCTGTTCCTGGCCGCAGCGCCGCCGCTGTAGGCGAATTCCGACAGCGCGTCCGGCACGGGAACCGGAGCGCGAGCGCCCGGCTCTACGGGACGCTTCGTGCGCTCACGAAGTCGCGCCCGGTCTTCGACGCTGACGGCCGGGTGTGCAGGGAGGATAGACAACAACACCGGCACCGCCGGAATCCAATCCATCTATCCACAGGAGCGTCAGTCCCATGATGAAGAAGCTTGCAGTCTCCGCCGCGCTCGCGGCACTCGCCGCCGCGCCGCTGTCCGCATCCGCCAACACTCCGGTCTCGCCGATCGGCCCCACCGTCACCGTACTGACCGCGACCCCGACGCTGGTCGGCGCCGGGGTCGGTGTCAGCGCCCTGGGCACCGGTTCGCTCAGTTTCGACGCCTCGGGCAACGCGGTCGGACTGTTCCCGATCACCGGCGGTTTTCTCGATCCGGATCTGTCCAACGCCAAGATCGAGCATGTCGGCAGCGGCCTGCGTCTGTCGCGCAGCGGCGTCGATGTCGATCTCGAGAATTTCCTGATCGACACCACGCTGGCACAGGACACCATCTTTGGTCAGGTGACGGTGGGCAGTACCGTGCTGAACGACGTTCCGCTGTTCACGCTGAGCGGCCTCAACCTGTTCCTGTCGGACACCGCCGGAGCCGCGCTGAACAGCTTTCTCGGCATTCCCAATCTCGCCGGTGCCCAGCTCGGCTTCGCGCTGACCAGCCCGGTCGCGGCCGTTCCCGAGCCCGAGACCTACGCGATGATGATCGCCGGCCTTGGCGCCATCGCGGTGATGGCGCGTCGCCGGCAGCAGGCCCTGAAGGTCTGACGCAGGGCCGCTGAGTCGGGAAGGGCGGCGAAGTCGCGGTCCTTCCTGACCGGTCGTGGTGTGCGATTTGCTTTTGCCACGGAGTCGCCCTCGAGAAGCGCCAGACCGGCCAATTCCGTCATGTTTGCTCCAATCCGCCCTGCACGCTCAGCGAGCATCGGTGAGTGCCGTGCCGATGCAGTCACTCCATCGCCATCCCGCTGCCCGACCGAAGGATGGCCGGAGGTCGCCCATGCACGATGACGCCCGAGCTGTCGATGCGGACGAGTGGGTCATCTGGAACGGCGCGGCCGGGCTGCTCATGACGTCGGCCACCGGTCGCATCGAAGTGGATGCCGGAGGAGGCCGGACGGCCTGGCTGGCCCGGCCCTTCGACATGGTCGGGCCGTTCAGTCTCGACGAACTGGAAACCCGCGGCCGCATCGACTTCGCGGCCTGCATCGTCATGTCGCGCCAGCGCTGGCAGGAAGATCAGGCCGGTTTGCGCCGGCACGCCTATGAAAGGCGCCGTGAGGCGCAGGCGCGTATGGAGGCGGAACAGGCACGCTTCAACGACGGTGGGGGCTGGAACGGGCGCCCGATGCCCGCCGACGACCGGCCGCATCGCGAGGCGCTGGACCTGCCGCTGGACGGGGCGCTCGATCCGGCCCGGATCAAGGCCGCCTTCCGCCGGCTGGCGCAGAAAGCGCACCCGGACGTGGGCGGCAGCCACGAACAGTTTGTCCGGATCAGCAGAGCGAGGGATGTGCTGCTCGACGGCGTGACGCCGTGACGGCCTATGGGTGGGCTGCATGGCCCACCGCCGAATCACCTCTCCGGCCGGGCAGGCGCAGCGGCCCTCTGCCGAGGGCGACCGGCCTTCATGTGGCGCATGAGGGCAGCAGGTCGCGGTCGCGAACCTGCTGCGCTGGCCGGTCAAAGTCGCTGACGGGCGATCAGAAGGCGTACCGGGCACCGAGTTCGAAGAAGCGCTCCGGCCCGGCGTAGATGCCCTGGCGCAGACTCGCGATGTAACGCTCGTCGGTGAGGTTCTTGATCGCGCCGAACACCCTGAACTGCTTGTTCACGTCGTAGCTCGCCGTGAGGTCGAAGGTGTAGTAGCTGTCCAGCTTGCCTTTCCAGATCGCGTTGCCGCTGCCAGTGATCGGCTCGCTGTTGTCGCCGTCGCCGTACTGCTCGTCGACGTAGCGACCGATGAGGGCGGTCCGCAGCGGGCCTTGCGTGTAGGCCAGCGTCACGTTTGCCAGCCACTCGGGCGAGTAGGGCAGGCGATTGCCGCGCAGGATGCCGCCGCCGCGGTCCTCGCGGTAGTCCGCGGTCGGAATCCAGGTCATGTTCGCGTCGAGGCTGATGCCGCTGGCCCATGCGTAACCGAAGGCCGCTTCCATGCCGCGATGCATCGTGCTGCCGGCGTTGGCGTTGGTCAGCCCGCCGCTGATGGCCGGCGTGATCTGGTTGTCGAAGTCCATCTGGAAGGCGGTGACTTCGTAGCGAGCCCGGCCGCTGCGGCCACGCACGCCCACCTCGATGTTGTTCGACCGCTCCGCGTCCAGCTGCTGATCGACGCCGGTCACGATGGACTGACTGTTGAGCGGTGGCGAAAAGGCCTTGTAGACGCTGCCGTACAGCTGAGCCTCGTCGGTCAGCCTGTAGGTCGCACCGACGCCCGGGAGGTATTCCGTGTTGGAACTTTTCCCGTCGTTGGCGCTGTTTCGCCGGTCGCGCCGCTTCTGCTCGTAGTTCTCGATGCGCAGACCCGGCGTGATCGAAAGACGGTCGGTCACGTCGAAACGGTTCTGGACGAACAGGGCGTAGCTCACGGCCGAATCCACGCGGTCGGTCGAGATCGTTCCGCTGCGCGGGTTGGCGCGGGTGGCGTTGATCTGCTGATCGACCATTTCCTCGTCCATGATGCGGATGCCGATTTCGGCCTGATTGCCGATGCCGAAAATGCTGTGATTGACCGTCAGACGGGAATCCAGGCCGACGCGCTCGAACGAGCGGTTGTTGCCCGCGACGTTATCGGTGTAGACCCAGCGCCCGGCAGCGAGCGAGGCGGCGTTATTGACCGCAAAACGCCAGTAGTCGCGGTTCATTTCGCTCCAGTAGACGAGCGTGCTGAGCGACACGTCCGGGCTGATTTCCCACAGGTGATTTAGATCGAAGGACTTGCGCTCGGTCAGGAAGTAGTCGTCCGGTGCCGGGTTGTACTTCGCGCCGGCCTTGTACTCGCCCAGGAACAGACCGCGGTAGGAAATGTTGGCGTCGTTCTTGTGATAGGTGAACTTGGCGCCCAGCCACTGCTTGTCACCCAGCTGCATGCCGCCCTTCAGCATCAGGTCTTCCATGTCGAAGCCCTTGTTCTGGAAACCGTCGCTCTCGGCGCGGGTGTAGAACAGGCCCACCTTGGCTTCGCCCGACGGCGTCTGGGTACCGGCCTCCACATTGGTTTCCCGGTACTGGTGCGAACCGACCCGCCCGGAAATCGCAAAGCCGTCGATCGGGTCCTTCGTCTTGTAGTTGACGACGCCGCCGATGGTGTTGGGGCCATAGCGCAGTGCCGCTGCGCCCTTGAGCACCTCGATTTCCGACATGCGCTGGATGCGCGGGTTGTAGTAGCGGCCGTTGCCGACGAACAGGCCCGGTGCGACCGGAACGCCATCTTCAAGGATGAGCGACTTGTAGTCGGCCGCGCTCAGGCCGCGAATGCCGATGTTGGCGACGATGCCGCTTTCCTCTTCACCCTTGATGTGCACGCCGGGCACCGTGCGCAGTGCGTCTTCGGTCGATAGCGGCTGGATCTGCTCGATCTGGGTGGGGCCGACGATGCTGACCGAGCCGGGTTGTTGCTCGATCGCATTCTCGCCACCGGCAATGATGTCGATGCGTGGCAGGAGAATGCTCTCTGCATGGGCAGCCAGCGGGGCCTGCATGACCGCCGCGACGGCGAGCGCCACCGTCGTCTTGCGGATGGGCCGGGTCGGCGGGCGAAGGCCGCAGAGCGTGCTTTGCATTCGTTACTCCTATGTCGGATGGATGGGTTTGGAAACGTGCGCGGAACGTGTCCGCAAGGTCGGAGGGCGGGTCGTCAGGTATCGACTCGGTACACAATCTTAAAAATACTTTACAAATGATAACAACTCGCATTCCAGACGTCGATCGCGCTGGTCTGATCTGACGGTGGCCAGAGGCGGCCCGCATTCCATGCGTGGGCAGAGCGGAGGGGCGTAGCAAGCGAAGCGGCCGCGTCGGGCGGCGCTCAACGATACAGAGGCAGGGTTGCCGGCGAGTTGCGCCGTCGTCCGCTGGGCGGGTTGCAGTCTTCGATGCAGCGCAGGCGCGAGCACGCTCGCGCCGACGGAACCGCGGTTCGGGACGCCCGGCCGGGAGGGCTTTTCGGCGGAGCGACTCCTGGTCGCGAGGGCGCGTAGCCGGTGTCCAACTCCGCTTGCCGGCTCGAACGCGGTGTCCGCTACGACAGGTCCTCGGCCGGCAAGTCGAGCACCGGCACCCCCGGATCGAACGACTGTGTCGATCTCCCGATGCGCACAGTTGTCGCCGTGACACGCGCCGCGCTCGTCCTGAACGATGCGACGCTCCGCTGCGCAGTTCCGCCGTCCGGCGCGGATCTCAGCCGAACCTCATCTACGCCGCAGGCATACCGATGAGCCGATCGGCCTAGCCATCGCGCGCCACCGAGTCATTGCATAGTCATCCGTGCTTTTGAGAATCGTTTAGCGGCATAGCCCGACGCCAACCGCATCCCCAAAAACAGATTCCTGGAGCACTCATGTCAACGTTGAAACTCACCGTGTCGGCGCTGGTCTCGGCCGGCCTGCTGACGCTGGGCGGGCCTGCCCACGCGCTGTCCAGCTTCGGCCTCGCCGTCCTGCCGGATACCCAGTTCTATTCGCGCTACGCGACACCCGCCGAAGGCAGCCAGTTCTCGAACCGCTACGGCAGCGAACCCTATATGGCGCAGACGCAATGGCTGGCGCAGCACGCGCGCGCGCTGGGCATCCCGTTCGTCGTGCATCTGGGCGACGTCGTCGACCAGCAGGACAAACCCGCACAGTGGGGCGTGGCCGACAACGCGATGAAGGTGCTGGAGCAGGCCGGTCTGCCGTATTCCATCCTGGCCGGCAACCACGACGTGACCAATGGCTGCGGCTACAACGGCAGCCAAAGCGACTGCACCGACGCGCAGCGCAATCTGGCGAACGAGCCCTATCTGCGCTGGTTCCCGACCACCCGCGCGCAGCAGAACGCTACCTTCGGCGGTCGCGACGCGAGCGGCTTTCACGAGTACCACGTGTTCGAGGCGCAAGGTCAGCGCTTCATGGTGCTGGCGCTGTCGTGGCGCGTATCGGACGCCGGTTTCGCCTGGGCGCGCGAAGTGATGCGCGCCAACCCGACGTTGCCGGTCATCGTCACCACGCACGATGCGCTCGCCATCGAGAGCGACGGCAAGACCGCGAAGCAGACGCCGTACAGCGAACTGCTGTGGGAACGCCTGATCCGCGACAACGACCAGATCTTCATGGTGATCAACGGCCACAACCACGGCGCGGCCCGCACCACGCGCGTGAATGACTTCGGCAACAAGGTCGAGCAGTTCGTCGTCGATTACCAGATGGCCTATCAGGGCGGCAACGGCTACATGCGCGTGTACGAATTCGACCTCGGCGCCAACCAGATCAGGGCGCTGTCCTTCTCGCCCTGGGTACCGCAGAAGCCGCAGAACACGCTGAACCAGTTCGACGTCGCGGTGCTGACCGACGAGAACAACGAGTTCTCGATTCCGATGAATTTCGCCGAGCGCTTCCGCCGCTTCAACCCGCAGTTCGCCGCCGGTCAGGACAACCGCGAGGAGCCGCTGGTCGAAACCGTGCGCGAACTCATCCTGGCCGAGTACGACGACATCGAGCCGACCGTGCCGGTCGAGCCCTTCGACGCCGACGACTATGCCCGCGCGCCGAACACGCTGGCCCACTGGCGCTTCACCGGCACGCCGGGTACGCCGGTGGCCGACGGCGGTCGCGTCGAAGACATGACGGGTCGCAATCCGCTGGTGCGTGTGCCGCTCGAACGTGGCGCTCTGCTGGCTGACGCGAAGTGGTCGGACGACCACCACGCGCTGTCTGCCGCCAAGGGCAGCGTGTGCTTCGACGCCAACTCGAACCAGGGCGTGCGCCAGAGCTTCTTCCAGACGCTGCAGGGCGCGCCGCTGAACGACGACATGCTGCGCAAGGGCTATACCGTCGAAGCCATCGTCAAGTTCTCGAAGGACTGGACCGCCGCCAATAACCAGTGGATGACCGTGATGTCGCGCTTCGGTACGCGCGGCGACCTGCAGGGTTTCCTCGGCGGCTGGAAGGGCTCGTCCACGCTGCAGTTCGCGGTGTCCAACCTGCGCGAATTCCAGTGGGAGCCGACCATCTTCACCGGCGGCGCCGCATGGGTGAGCTGCGCCAACGAGAACCAGACCTGCTCCTTCCCCGGTACCGCCCAGGTGCGCTACGGCGCCAACGGCCGCTTCAACACCCGCACCGCCACCGGCAGCATCCAGTGCAGCAACGCGGTGTTCGGCGATCCGATCTCCGGCACCGCCAAGTCGTGCGCCTACCTGACCGAGAACACCTACAACTCGAAGACCAACTGGTCCGGCGAAATCATGCTGGATACCTGGCAGCACGTCGCCATCGTCAATGACCCGGTCAGCCGCGACACCACGATGTACGTGGCCGGTGCGCCGGTGCTGCGCAACGTGCAGGCGGCCGACGGTGTGGCCGGCTTTGCCGGCACGCCCTGGCTGATCGGCGGTCACGCCACGGCCGGCGGCAGCGCCAACGGCTTCCTCGGCTGCATCAACGAAGTGCGCATCACCGAAGGCGCACTGACGCCGGAGCAGTGGCTCACCGCGCGCAAGACCCGCGTCAGCGGCACCGGCGGCCGTCAGGCCATCACCGGCACCGACGGCGACGACCTCATCGTCGGCAACGCGGCGGCTGACACCATCACCGGCAAGGGCGGCGCAGACACCTTCGTCTATCGCTCGCTGCGCGACGGCGTCGACACCATCACCGACTTCGTGCCGGGCGAGGACAGGCTGAACCTGCGCGGCGTGCTCGCTTCGGTTGGCTATCGCGGTGCCGACGCGCTGGCCGATGGCCGGGTGCGCGTGATCGACAGCGCCGCTGGCGCGGTCGTGCAGGTCGACGCCGGAGCGGGCGCCTTCCGCAACCTGGTCGTGCTGCGCGGCATCAGCGCCGCCCAGGCCGCCGCGGCCGCGAACTTCGCCTACTGAGTGACCCGCGCACGTAACGCACTGCACTGATCTGAAAGAGGGCGGGCCCGCGGTGGCAACCGCGCGGCCCGCCAGACATACCGACTGACCAAGGACCGAATCATGAAACTGAAAGCACTGATCCCCGCGCTCGCACTGTCATTTGCAGCGCCGTTTGCCTCCGGCGCCACCTTCAGCGACACCTTCGACACCGGCCTGGCCGGCTGGACGGCGCTGGGCGATGTCGCCCTCGTCAATGGCACAGTCGCACTGACCACCGCCAGCGCGACTTTCGAAGACGACATCGGTCTCGCGCTGAACCTGTCGGGCCACGATCCGCTCGCCGTCGGTATGCCCGATGGCCTGGAACAGGGCCTGAGCCTGCCGCTGGGCGCACTCGACGGCGACGCGCTGTCGCAGGCCACCGAAGGCTCGGCGCTGGTGCGCACCTTCAGCGTGACCGCCGGCGATCGTCTGCGCTTCGACTGGATGCTGTCGACCGTCGATACCGCCGAAACCGGCTTCGGTCTGGACTACGCCTTCGTCGTGATCGACGGCCAGCGCATCGATCTGGGCACCGCCGCCTCGGCCACCCCGTCTGGCAACGCGCCGTACGCCGCCCACACCGGCTGGTCGACCTTCGAATACGTGTTCACCGGCAGCGGCTCGGTCACGCTGGGCGTCGGCGTGGTCGACGTGCTCGACTACACGGCCAGCAGCCAGCTGCAGCTCGACAACTTCTCGATCGCCGCCGTGCCGGAACCCGAAACCTACGCCATGCTCATCGCCGGCCTCGGCCTGATCGGCGCTGCTGCCCGTCGTCGCGCACGCGACTGATTCCGGGGATGTGACGCAGTGAAGAAGGGCTGGCGGAGCATGTGTCCCGCCAGCCCTTTTATTACGGGAGCCGGAAACGTGCGTCGGACGAGGAAGGGCACGCCCGGTCGCGGCGTGCCGCGGTGGAAGTCGCTCAGGAAGTTCCGGCCGTTCGCGGCACGTAGCAGTGCCTCACTCGAATCGGCATTGCCTGAGCTGATCGTCATATGCACCGCCAGCATCTAGGCACCGGTCCATGTCGGCCGCCTCGGAAAACTCTCCCCAGGCCGCCCACGCGCCCGTTCCGAGCGCTATCCAGAACAGGATGCTGACAACCGCTACACGCATGCCGTCCGGATCGACATCCCTGCTGAACAGCCGGCAGATGAGGTAGCCCGGCCCTTTGATGATTACTTCGGCGACGATATCAAGAAGTACCTGTCCGGCGAAGCGGAACACGCTGCCTATGACTTCGCTGGCGATTTCTCCGTGAGGCATGGTGGACTTATTGCGGGAGACGATACATCGGTGAGATATCGGGGCCTGTCCCCTGCAACCCATCTTTCGGAATCATAACAACGGCGTGTGAACGCGCGAAGGCGGGGAGGGGGGGCTACAGCCTCAACGTTTGAATTCAGCGAACGACAAAATGCGCAGAATTCTGACAGTCCGCCGGAATGATTTGCTGGGCGAAATGCGCCAATGGATTTATGGGATGTGCTTGACCTCTGATCTTCATCTGGCGCCTGACTACTTGATGTACATGTGCATAATCCGAGTTTCGGCATACGAGTAAGCGTTCTCGGACAGCCCCGGAAGGCACTTGCGAATATGGAGCCGAACTTTTTCGTGGACCCTTGCATATGGTTCGTTGTAAAGCGAGCGGGCACTCTCCTTAACAACAGCTTGTAGTCGTGTAGCCATGACAATTGCCTCCCTTACGGCCAGGGGAGAGGTGCTGGAATACTTGTTGAAAACTCTTTCCTCAAAATTCTTGTCCGGTGGCTCTCCCCACTTGCTCATCTCCGAAAATACTGCTGCGACAAGATCTTTTTTCGAACTTGCGTTCATAGGAAAGCCAACGTTTAAATTTACCGGACTGCGCGGCTTTTCGCGCAGGTCCGGTGGAATGATTGGTTGGGCGCTCACATCGCACAGAAAACTCCGACGAGGTCACCGCGTACGCCAATGGAAACAAGGTCGTCGCCGTCTGCTGCGAACTGTCCGAGACCGAATTCGTTTGTCGTCGGGTCATACCATTCGAGATACTCGCCGCGTTCAGCAACCACCCAGTAGTCCGCGCGTTCAGTCGAGCCCACCTGTACTTGCTCGTACGTCTCCGCAAGCGCGAACCTTTCAAGCCGAGGCGGCACCAATGACTGCTTGAGGAGATCGACATACGCGCCAACCTTCTCGGCCGACCACGCAGTTCCTACGGTTGTGCCTGGCTCTGGCTGCTGATAGCTGTACTCAGCGAGCAGACGAAGCACCATTTGTTCGATGTCCTGCTGAGTCATGTTCATGACGCCCAACGTAGAGCTAACCGGCCCCCGGAGCCGAAGGCGGAGGGGACCTGCAAGCGCAGCTTGCAGGCGGTCCGGTTGAGCGCCCGGTTGGGCCAGCGACTCGCCATTACTTTGACACCATGGTTTCCAAACTCAAGCACTTGCTACCCTGCAATAGCTTCTGGGCTTCTACCTCAACAATCGGTTTGATGTCAGCGCACTTCAGATTTGGGCTGATGACGAAGTAGGAAGCTTCGGATGGGTTTGCCAAGAACTTTACGGATTCCTCTTTCCATGTGGGAGTCCACCCTCCGAAGCACTTCACCGCAATGTAATGCTCTCCCTCGGGAACCAGAAACTCTGCGTGCTCCCCCGAGCCAATGCCGTACAAATCCTTGCCGTCGAGCGCAACAGTGTAGCCATTGGCTGCGCCAACGATGCTGCTAACCCGAACGGTGACAACCTTACCCGCGGAGGCTGCGTTTGCGACAGCCGGCAATTCTCCAATGCGCCCAGAGGTAGTGCCGCATCCAGCCAGCGCAAAAACTAACGAAATAGCAACCAAAGTTCTCATTGCGACATCCTAGTCTGGTGATGAAACGAGTGGTGACGAATGTGGGGGCCCAATGTTTGACTTCACCTGCTGGCGGAGGCAGGCGAAGCCTGCTGTAGCCAGTTAGGTGCAACGAGGGGTTAGGCAACATGCCTAGGGTCCTCTTCCATCTTTTCGCACAGCTCTTCCCATATGGTTTTCGGAAAGTTCGGATTTCTTGATTCAGCGGCTTTCAGTGCTCTAACTGTGGCGGCATAAAAAGTTGCGAAGCACTGAGGTGTGGCATCCATGAGATCAAGGAACATCATCCCTTCGTGATCATAGGCACGATAGACCTCAGCGACGACAGCCCACGAATCGATTGGAATCTCATTCCGCGTTGATTCCGCGATGTAGTCGAATGTGGGCGTGCTCATGGAGAGGCCAGCGCCTTTCGATAGCAGAACTGCTCCAGCCACGTCTGTTGCCTAACGTTCGAGGTAAGGGGCGGCTTGCGGCTTGCCGCAAGACGTCCCCTTGACTGAGGGGTTAGGCGTCGGGCTAGCCGTTGCTGACCTGGAGAAGGACAATTGAAGCATGCCCATTACTCGTTGCCGCCGTAGAAGCGACGCCATGCCACTGCCTCAAGCTGTCCGGATTTCGAAATGACGTCTCCGTTTTGATCGGCGATCGTGTACGGCTGCTGACTTGTGC